>Ga0184615_10000932_pt1 | contig 15831 bp, 10 predicted proteins | sample PLM4_65_coex_FD_133134 | JGI IMG/M metagenome (GOLD analysis project Ga0184615, IMG submission 133134) | Groundwater sediment microbial communities from an aquifer in East River, Colorado, USA - PLM4_65_coex | ecosystem: Environmental > Terrestrial > Soil > Riparian zone | place: USA: East... | reverse complement strand
TGGCGCTCCCGTAAGAGAGACAGCGGCCCCTGAGAAACGTGACCCGCTCGCCCGCGAGGCTCTGTCGGAACTCGAACAGGAGCCGCGATTTGCCGATCCCAGCCTCGCCTCCGATCCCGACCATCTGCCCGTGCCCCGCCATTGCGGAGGCCAGTCGGCTGTGCAGCAGCTCCAGCTCGTGGCGCCGCCCCACAAAGGTAGCCATCCGCCTCCCGAACCGCAGCCCCGTTCGTTCATGCCCAACCAGGCGGTAGGCCTGCCCCTGCGCCAGCTCCGACCCACCCAGCGGCACCAGGTCGAAGCGCCTCTCCAACAAGTGCGCGGCAGCCTCGCTGACCACAGTGGTGTCCTGCTCGGCGCTCGTCACCAGCGCCTCCAGCACCGTCCATGCCTGGCGCTTGGCCTCCAGGTCGATCTCGATTGCGCCGCTGGCCTGCCCCACCAGAAACTGGTCAACGTGGATTCCCATCTTGACCGCCAGCGGCTCGGTGCCCCCACGCCGGGCGCGCTCCGCGGCCTTGTGGATGGCCATCGCGGCGTGCGCTGCGCGCCTCGGCGCATCCTCGACTGGCTCGAGGCCAAATGCGGCGACAATCCCCGTCGGGCTCAGGTCCTCGACGCGCCCACCGAAGCTCTTCACCTTGTCCACTAGGACCTCAAGCGCCCGGCTGGCGTACAAGGTCGAGTCCGATCCCGGCGGCGCAGCCAGGGCGGCGCGAAGCAGCGTCAGGCGCCGCTGCTCCCAACGGACGCCGGCGGGCGCGGCTCCGGATACGAAAGCAGCGACCGGTACCGCGGGCGCAGGCGCTGGAGGTGACATGGACCTCTGATGGTGGCGAGGGCGTGGCCCCTCCGGGCGAAGGCCGTGCTTGACGATCCGGTAGCGGAGGGTATCGCGGGAGATTCCCAGCCCCGCAGCGGCGCGGGTGATGTTCCAGTTGGCCTGGCGCAGCGCTTCGAGGAGGTGGGCCCGCTCCACGCTGCCGACGGCGTCCTTGAGTGGGATCGCCTCGTCCCTGGGCGCAGGCTCGCGCGATTCCGGCAGGGCGGCCTCCGGGAGCCCGAGCATCCTGGCAGTCACCTGCGGCGCCTCTGAGAGGAGCGCCACTCGCTCGATGACGTTACTCAGCTCCCGGATGTTGCCGGGCCATCTGTAGGCCTGGAGGGCGGCCCTGGCGTCGGGAGCCAGGGTTCTTGGAGGCAGGTTGTATTCGGCGCTGGCCCTCTCGAGGAAATGCTCGGCGAGAAGCAGGATGTCCTGGCCCCTCTCGCGTAGCGGCGGCACCCAGAGGGTCAGGACCGCCAGCCGGTGGTAGAGGTCTTCGCGGAAGCGCCGCTCGCGCGTCGCACTGGCCAGGTCCTCGTTCGTGGCGGTGAGGATCCAGACGTCCACCGTCTCGCTCCGCGTACTTCCGAGCCGGCGGACCGCCCGCTCCTCGATCACCTTCAGGAGCTTGGCCTGTAGCCCCTCTGGCAGGAGCCCCACCTCGTCCAGGAAAATCGTCCCGCGGTTCGCGGCCTGGAAGAGCCCAACCTTGGCCTGCCGGGCGTCGGTGAACGCCCCGCGCTCGAAGCCGAACAGTTCCGCCTCAAGCAAGGTCTCGGGGATGGCGGCACAATTGATGTCAACGAAGGGACCGCTGGAGCGAGGGCCCGCCCGGTGCAATGCCCGGGCGAGCAGCCCCTTGCCCGTCCCGGTCTCGCCATGGATAAGCAGGGGCGGGAAGCGGCGGGCCTCGGGCTGGTGCTGGAGCAGTCGCCCGATCTTCTCTCGGAGGGCCTCGATCCCCGGGCTCTCTCCCATCAACTCAGCTAGCGGGTCCGTCTGTCCGGTAGCTCTTTTCCCACCCACCCCTTGCGACCCTCCGATGCCGAAGCTTCCCCCAAAGTATGTTGATCCCCCACCCACTGGCCGCTGATTTTTCCCCCACTATAGTCCTAACAGTGCGTTTTTTCAAGAACTCGCTCTTGGCATCCGCGTTGCTCTCTCCTATGGCCGAACCATCGGAGGGGAATGCCAATGACCCACTTGCGCTATCTCAGCCTAAAGCACCTGAATTTCCAGGTTCCGGTCAGCAATAACGTCAACATCCGCCAAGTTCCCCAGCAGGGTTTTCTGTGGGAAGGAGGGGGGCACTACCTCCCTGGCCTGAAGGCTGGGATCGTAGCGCCTGAGCTTTGATGAGTCATCCTCTAAACCCGACGCTGCAGAGGTTGCTCGCGCTCTTCCGCATGGATCGCACCTGGGTCCGTGGCGAGGGTGTGTGGCTCTTTGATTCGCAGGGCCGACGTTTCTTGGATTGTTACGCGCAGTATGGCGCTGTGGCCCTTGGGCATAACGCGCCCTGTGTGATCGACGCTGTCCGCGCCGCCCTCGACGGCGCCGAGCCAGCGATGGTGCAACCCTACCGCGCCCCCTACGCGGAGGAGCTCGCGTCATGGCTCACGCGCCTCGCTCCCGGCAATTTGTCGCGTGGGATCTTCACGACGTCGGGAGCTGAAGCGGTGGAGGCCGCAATCAAACTGGTGCGAGCGCGGACCCACCGCCCGATCATTCTCTCCGCGAACGGCTCGTTCCACGGAAAGACGCTGGGTGCCCTCGCGGTCACGGGCCAGACGCAATATGCCGAGGGCTTCGGCCCGCTTCCGCCAGGCTTCGAGCGGGTTGAATTCGGCGACGCCGAGGCGCTTGCCGCCCGCCTCGCCAGGGACGGCGACCGGATCGCGGCATTTTTCCTGGAGCCGATCCAGGGCGAGCGCGGTGTCTATCTGCCGCCGCCGGGCTATCTGCGGCGCGTGAGAGATCTCTGCACGCAATATGGCATTGCGCTCGTCCTCGATGAGGTGCAGACGGGCCTTGGACGGACGGGGCGCCTCTTTGCGTGCGAGCACGAGGGCATCGCGCCCGATGTTCTGCTCCTTGGAAAAGCGCTCGGCGGCGGCCTCTTCCCCCTCGGCGGGTGTTTCGCGTCGGCTGCCTTCTGGGACGAACGGTTCGCCCTCCGGCACTCGTCAACGTTCGCCAACAACAACGTCGCCTGCCGGGTCGGGCTTGCCGTCCTCGACGCGCTCACGCGTGGTGGGCTCTGCGACGATGCGGCTCGCAAAGGCGAGCGTCTCCTGGCGCGCCTCGCCCAGCTTGCCGAGCGCTATCCCAAGGTCATCGCTGCGGTCCGTGGTCGAGGCCTCATGACCGCAATCGAGCTCCGACCGACTGGCGACGATGAGGGCGCGTTCCTCTCCTTCCTCAAGTATCAGGGCCTGTATGCCTACGCCGTCGCTGCGACGGTGGCCGAGAACGCCTCGGTGCTCATCCTGCCCACACTCGGGACCTCACCTGTGCTCCGCGTGGCGCCGCCCCTCGTCATCTCTGACCAAGAGCTTGACATGGCGCTCGATGGAATAGAGTCGGTTTGTGACTCGCTCGATCGCGGTGCGACTGAGACCATCGTTCGCGCAATCGGCGCTCTCGACGACCACCGGCCAACGGTCTCGGTGGCCACCAGCGACCAGGAGCCTCCCGCCATCCTGCCGCCTTCGATTGGCACGTACGCGCCGGCCCCGAGTTACGCATTTCTCGGGCACTACACGTGCCTCGAGGACGTCGCGGCGACCGATCCGTCACTGAGCGGGCTGGCGCCGGAGGAGCTTCGTGGCTTATGCGCGTTCACGGCGCAGCTTCCTCCCGGCGTGGTGATGCGCGCGCCGACGATCCGCTCGGCGACGGGGGCGGTGGCTGACGGCCTCATCCTGGCTCTGCCTCTCCTGCCTGAGGAGATGGCCCGTCGCGGACTTCGGTGGGTCGGTCGCGAGATCCAGCGTGCGGTCGATCTCGCCGCTTCGCTCGGTGTCCGCATCGTCGGCCTCGGCGGATACACGGTGCCCTATAGCCAGCGTGGCCTCGCGGTTATAGGCCGGGGACCGGCCATTACGACCGGAAGCGCCCTCACCGCCGGGATGGCGTTCGCGGCGACACGTCGTCTGGCCGAGGAGCGTCAGCTCGCCATCGCCGACGCGCGCGTTGCGGTCGTCGGCGCGCGCGGGTCCGTGGGCGCCCTTTGCGCGCGATTACTGGCGCGCGAGCAGCCTCGCTGTATGGTATTGATCGGCAACCCGACCGCAGGGATCGAGCACCTTCTCCGGCTGCGCCGGGAAATCTCGTGGCGTCCTGCCGCCGTGGACATCAGCCTGGACCTGAGAAGGCTCGGCGATTGCGATATCGTCATCACGGCGACCGCGGCAGGTCGGCCGGTTCTCGACGGGGCTCCGCTGGCGCCGGGAACAATCATCTGCGACGTCGCCCGGCCGCCCGACACCTCTCGGCGAATCAGGGCACGCGCTGATCTCACCGTGATCGACGGCGGCCTCGTCGCCCTCCCCGATCCAACGACGCGCTTTGGGATCGGAAATCTACAGGGTCTGCCCGACGGAGTACAGCTCGCCTGCGTGGCCGAGACGATCCTGTTGGCGCTCGAAGGTGAGACGCGCGACTGCGGGATCGGCAACGACGTCCCGTTGGCCGAGGTCGATCGCATGCTTGCGATCGCTGAACGGCACGGCTTCCGGCTTGCCGCGCCGTTGCTCGATGGCAACGGTGTCCTCCTCGAGGCGGCGGCGCGTGGCTGACGCCCCGCGAGCTTGACATGAGGCACCTTTCACATCTTCCGAATCAAGGAGGGACAGATGGCGATTAACTTTTCGATCTCACGCTGGCTTGACTCGGTAGTCTCTGACCAATGGGCCCGCGAGGGTCGCGCGCTCGACGTACTCGGGGAGGATCTGCCGGAGCTGATTCTGAGCTCAGCTCCGCTGGCCGAGGTGCACCGCCTCGACCTCGCCCTCTTCGTAGTTTTCGAAGAAGCGTCGCTGCGCGTCTCGGGAGCCCTCACCAGGCTGGCGCCCAACGTGGACGCGCTCAACTTCTCCGCCCAGCAGACGCTGGACGAGGCGCATCATCACGAAGTGTTCCGGCGTCGCCTCGACCTGGCGAGCGCGGCCTGCGGTCAGGGCCTCGCGGCCTCCACCGAGGCGATTCTCATTCCGCCGCTGCGCAGCTTCATCGAACGTTGCTACGAGGTCGCCGACGGAGGATCGTTCATCGATGGGATGGTCCTGACCAACCTGGTGCTCGAGGGAATGGCGCATCCGCTCTACTCGTACGAGGAGCGCTATTGGAAGCCTGTCGATCCATACCTCGCCCGCCTGGTGCGCGGGGCATTCATCGACGAGACCCGCCACGTCGCATTTGGCGCCGGCGTGGTGCGAGCGCTTCTCCAGGACGATCCCGCCCGCCGGGCGAAGGCTGCTGCCCTGTGCGCCGAAGCGCGCCTCGCCATGCGCGAGGTGTTCAGCTTCTACGTGCGCGAGTTCGTGAGCCTGTTCGACTCCGTGGCGCGGCTTCATCCGGAGGTGTTCGCGGACGCCGAGATGGCGCCCGGACGCCTTATCAGGGAGACACCCTACGAGGAGCAAGTGGCGATGATCCACGCCAGCATCGACAAGGAGCACGCGCGGCTGATCGCGCGGGCTGGGCTCGACTGAGATGGACAATGCCCACCGTTTCCACACCACACAGACCTGGCTCTGGGTGCGGGCCGAGCATACGACCCTTGTGCTCGCCCTCTGCGCACTCGTGGCGCTGCATGCGAACGACGTGGCTTGGGACCGCTTTGCGGCCGCGTTCGCCATGATCGACCTTGTAGGCTATCTCCCGGGGGCGATCGCGTTTCGGCGGGCGGGCGGAGGCAAGATCGCGCCGATTTACCATCACCTTTACAACGTGACGCACAGCTACCTGGTCGCGGGCGTCGGCGTGGGATTCTGGGGGCTGGCGAGCGGAGGCGCCGAGTGGGCGATGCTCGCAGTCCCGATCCACCTGTCCGGCGATCGCGGGATCTTCGGGAACGTCTACAAGCCGGTGTCGATGCCGTTCCAGTCGAACCTCCGGTGGGGGCGGCAGCCAGCGCCGGCGATCACACAGGAAAGGAGTCCAGATGAACACTACGCGCCTGACCACTGATTCTGATTCCCACAAATTCGACGTGATCGTCGTCGGCGCTGGCGTGGGGGGTGCCGCGCTCGCCCTGGCGCTCTCTCACGCCTACGACTTGCGCATTCTGGTCGTCGATCGGCACTCCGGCCCTGGCAACATTAACCGGGGCGAGAGCCTGCTTCCCCCCGTGACGAAATTACTCAGGGAGTGGGGCGCGCTCGATCGGTGTCGCGCCGCCGGCGCCCGCGAGGTTTCGCGGATGCAGTTCTTTCACTACAAGGCCGGCCTCCTACTCGACGTCCCACTTGCGCTCCCGGGGGTGCATGACCCGTACCTCGTCCTTCCACATCCCGAGATCGAGCGTGTGTTTGTCGAGTCGGCCCAGGCCACCTCGCGCGTCGAGATGCGCTACCGAAGTCGCGTCGTTCGACTGCGGGAGGACGGGGGGCGCGTCTGTGGAGTTGCGCTGGCTACCGAGGGCTGCGTCGAGCGGGAGATCTGCGCTCGGCTCGTGGTCGGGGCAGACGGCGCGTCGTCGGCCGTGCGCGCCGCGCTCGGGATTGAGCTGCCTCGTATTGCCTATGACCACTCGCTCTTCATTCTCGACATCGACCGGCCGGCGGGCCATCCGGACGTGTTGCGAACCGAGCTGCATCCGGACGGGGGGATCCTGGTCGTACCGGGCGTAAACCGTCTCGGGCTTGCCGTGCTCGTCCGCCGGGAGGACGAACACCTTTTCCAGTCGGGTTCGGTGCACGACAAGCTGGCCAGGATCGTGCATCGCTCGCCCCTGCTGGTCGGCCGTCGTGCCTCGCCCGTCGGGGTTCACCTCTACAAGCTCTGGCGCGGGCATGCTCCGCGCTACTCGGGTCGAGGCGCGGCGCTGATCGGCGACGCGATCCACGTCATCAACCCAGTCATGGCGCAAGGGATGACGATGGCCATCGAGGATGCCGCCGTGCTCGCGCGCCACGTCGGGCCGGCGCTTGCAGGCGGCGCGCGTGGTGCCTTGCTGGATGAGGCGCTCGACGCTTACGAGCGTGAGCGACGACCCATCAATGCTGCCATGATTCGCTCGTCCCACTGGATGAGCTGTCTATTCGCCCTGGGTGGCCCCCTCGGCGATATGCTCCAGCGGGGGGCCTTCGAGCTCGCCAATTCGTGGTTCGGCCGCAACATTCAGCAGCGCATCTGGTCGCGCTTCGCGACGAGCCCGGTCCCGCAATATGTCTAGCCTCGTGGTCTCACCTCAGTCCTGGATCCTCTCCCGGCGAGATGACCTGCTTTGGTTTCAGGGGTCGGTTGTGGCGGGACTGGGCCTGTTGGCCTTCTTCCTGGCCGCGCCTCGGCTCGACGACGCAAGCTACGCCCCTGGCCACCCGGCAGTGCTGGCGGTATTCCTGTGGGGTGTACTCTTCGACGGCACGCACGTCTGGGCGACGTACGCCCGGACCTATTGTGCTCCGGACGAAGGGTCGCGCGCGGGGGTTCCGGGGGCCTGGTCCTGGGGGCTTCTCGCGCTCGGGCCGGCTGTCGCGCTACTCGACGGCGCGTTACGGGCGACGACCCGCTCGGCGCCGGCTGGCGCCGGCTGGCTCTTCCGGGCGTTTATCGTCGCCGCGTATCTCTGGGCCTACTGGCATCTTGTGCGACAGCACTACGGCTTTCTGATGCTCTACCGCAAGCGCGCCGGCGAGAACGAGCGCCGGGGTGCCCGCCTTGATAGCTTTATCCTCTGGGTGGGTTGCCTCTATCCGTACCTTCGCTTTTCGCTCAGCGAGTCCTACGCGCGGAGTGGGTTGCCGCAGATGGTGCCGGCCTCACTGCTTCCACCCCTCCGTCTCGGGCTCGATGTCGCCTTCGGCCTGGCCCTGACTGCAACTATCTGCCTGATGCTGTCAGGACGTATAGAGCCATTCCGGCTGGGCCCCAAGCACCTCCTACTGGCCATTGTGATCTCGTTCCATCTGGCCGTCTTCGGCCTCCTCGAAAATCTGTTGACGATCTTGGCCACGCTCACGATTTTCCACAATCTTCAATACCACCGCATCGTGTGGCAGTACGAGCGGGGGCTCGGCCGCACACCATCGGGGAGTCTGCTCCGCTACCTCGCTCTTGGGCTGACGCTTGGACTTGCCTGGTACGGCCCGCGAGTGCTTGGCGTTGCGGCCGTCCACTCGGATCTCGCGCGAAACGTCCTCATCGGCCTGGGCTGGGGAGTTGCTTTTCACCACTACCTCGTTGACGGGCGGATTTGGCGCGTGCGCCGGTCGAGCGTCGTGTCACGCGCTCTTGACGCGGGGGCGGTGCAACGGTGATCCCGGCCGCGCCCATCTGGTCGGAATGTCAGACCCCAGAGTATCCGCGCCTGTCGGGTGGGACCCTCCGGACTGATGTCGCGGTGATTGGCGGAGGGCTGGCGGGCCTCTCGGCAGCATATCACCTGCTCGGACGGTTGCCCGGCGCGCGTCTTGTCGTGCTGGAGGCCCGGCGGATCGGCGCTGGCGCATCGGGACGCATGACGGGTCTTCTCGGCCCGGGCGTCGGGCAGAGCCTTCCCGCTCTTGTCCGGCGGCATGGTCCGGTGAGGGCAAAAGCACTCTATGTTGCGACACTGCGCGCAGTCGAAGACGTCTGTGGGCTCGTCGCCAGAGAGGGAATTGACTGCGAGCTCGAGATGACCGGACAGCTCGTGGTGGCGCGCTCGCCGGCTGGGCGAACTCGCGTTGCCGCGCTCGCCGCGCTGATGAAGCAACTCGATCTCCCCGGCGAGGCGCTGGACGACGGTGCGCTCAACCGCACGATCCGCCTGGCACCATACGAGCATCGAAGCGCCCGCGGCCCGTCGGCGTTAAGGTTGCCGGTCGCAGGAACGCTTCATCCGATGCGGCTTCTCTCCGGTCTTGCTAAGTGCGTAACCGTCCGAGGCGGCGCGATCTTTGAGGATGCCCGGGTGACTGGCATCGACGACAACCGCCCGGTCCGCCTCGAGATCGCTGGTGGCGGTGAGATTATCGCGGACGAGGTCGTGGTGGCGACCGGTGCATACACGCCTTCCCTTGGCATGCTCCGGGGGCGCATCCTGCCGGTCCATCTTCAAGTTGTTGCCACCCAGCCGCTCGAGTCTCGTGCGCGCGAGGCGTTGGGGTGGAAAGGGCGTGAGGGGGTACTCGACGCTAGACGAATCTTCAATTACTTTCGCCTGACTAGTGATGACCGGATCGTCTTCGGCGGCGGCGCGCCGCGTTACCGATGGGACGGCTGCACGGATGAGGATCGAAGCAGCGCGACTGCCCTCGATCGGCTTGCCAAGGAGCTTGCGAGGACCTTCCCACCTGAGGTTAGTGTGCGCGTAGCAGGGGGCTGGACCGGTGTCATCGGGTATGTCCGCGATGCCTTGCCGGCCATTCAGCGGATGCGCCGTAGGCCGTCGGTTCTCCACGTTCTCGGCTGGTGCGGACATGGCCTCGCGCTCTCGGTCGCGTCCGGAGCCTGGGTCACCCGCCTAGTCTGCGACGGCGCGGCGATGGAGGATCTGCCATGGTTCAGGGACAATCCACCATTGATCCCCTTCGAGCCAGTGCGCTGGCTCGCCGTCCAAGCCACGGTGCGGATAATGTCGCTATTGGACAAGATAACGTAGCGAGGGCAAGCATGACCTCCGGGGGCGAGATCGAGTTCCCAGGAATTTACCCTCTCGGGCTTTCGGCGCTGATTGACCACCCATCAGGATTCCTGGCGTTGTCTCCTCGCAACCAGCGTTTTGCGTCCGACGGAATTAAGGGCTTCATCGCCTATCGAGAGCAGGGGCGGCACCTGGTCGCATTCGGAGGGGTACACGCTCCTACGTCGTCGCAAGCGGAGCTCCTTGACCGTTTCCTGGCACATGCCGCGTCACGCGACCGCCGTGTGATCGTGGTGCAGTTGCGAGAGCCGCAGATTCACATGTTCCTCGACCGCGGGTTTACCGTGAATCAGCTCGGCACGAGTTTCGCCCTGACCCTGGGTCGCTACAGTTTGCGCGGCACTCCAAAAATGCAGCTTCGCAACAAGATCAGCCGAGCCCGGAAGGCCGGCCTCCGGGTGGTTGAGGTAGGCCGGGACGTGCCCCGCGACGCCGGCACCTTCGCGCATCTGCACGTGATTAGCGCAAAGTGGCTCGAGGGGAAGGGGCGGAAGGAACTGGATTTCATGGTGGGGGAGATCGGCGACCAAGGGGATTCGTGGCGACGCATCTTTGTCGTACGAGACGGATGCGACCGCGCGGTGGGCTTCATTACGTACGTGCCGGTCTGGGGGAAGAGGCCGGGCTACCTTCACGACCTCACGCGGCGTTTGCCTACTGCGCCGCCCGGCGCGATGGAGCTGTGCAACGCCTACGCCATAGAGCGGATGATCTCCGACGGGGTGGAGTTCCTGCACTTCGGCTTCACGCCGTTCATTGTGGATGGGGAGGAGTACCCGGGGGCCAGCAGGGTGGCCGCATGGGCTGTGCGGCTGCTTCATAGATACGGAAAGTCGATCTATCCGGCGGAGAGTCAGGCGCAATATAAATTGAAGTGGGGTCCCGGCATTTTGGAGCGTGAGTACCTCGCGGCTCGCCCGCTTTCAATACGCAGCGTAATCGACCTGCTTTTTCTCACCCGATCTATCTGAAAGAGATGAACAAGAACCTGTGGACATTCGCCGTCGTGAACCCGGCCTCGGCTTCCGGTGCCACAGGGCGCCGATGGGACCGTATTGCCAGAAGCTTGCAGGACGCCGTGGGGCCATTCGAGTACTCTTTTACGGAAGCCCCGCAGCACGCCACAGTTCTGACACGCAAGGCGCTTGAGAACGGATTCGAAATGGTCGTTGCCGTCGGCGGAGATGGGACGGTGAACGAGGTTGCCTGCGGATTCTTTGAAGGCCGGCGTCCGGTGAGACCCAGCGCCATCCTTGGGGTAATCCCCCAGGGAACGGGCTGCGATCTTTCCCGCGCGATGGGCGTCGGAAAGACGATTGAGGACGCCTGTGCCCAGTTATCAGGGCGCCGCGCCCGGGTCATCGATGTGGGCCACGTGCGCTTCATTCACCATGAGGGCCAGTCGGCCGAGCGGATATTCGTCAACGTGACGTCATTCGGCTGTGGGGGAGCGGTGGCTCACGCAATGACGAGTTTCACGAAGCGCATCGGCGGCAGGCTTCCCTTTCTCCTGACAACGGCCAGCACTCTTCTACGATACCGGGATCAAACTGTGACCGTTACGGTTGACGACAATGCTCCAGAACAGTTGAAGATCACCAATTATGCCGTCTGTAATGCGCAGTACTTTGGTGGCGGCATGTGGGTTGCGCCTTACGCCGAGGTTGATGACGGGCGTTTCGATGTCACGATCTGGAAGGGCTTTGGCCTGAAGGACTTCATTCTGAAGCGGCGTTCCATCTATAACGGAACACACGTTCACGACTCCGGCACGCGACTCCTTCGTGCGAAGAAGGTCGTCGCCACCACTAAAGAGTGCGTGCTGCTTGATGTGGACGGCGAAAGCGCGGGTCGCCTTCCCGCGACCATCGAGATCCTTCCCGGGGCACTTCAGTTTAAGATGTGACTTTGGCCGGCGACCTTCAGGTGAGGTGCATGAGATGACGGTCATGCAGTCGTGCCAGGGTGAGTTGTGCCACGATTGCACCCACCAGCGCCCAGAACATATCCCACTGTGTATCCCAAGGGTCGCCCTGCGTCCCAAGAAAGGCGCTCGCTGCCTCTCCGGTCACGAGGGCCATCCACCATTCAATCAGTTCGTAGAATGCACTAATGGCCATACAGACGCATGTCACCAAGAAGAATAGCCACTTGCCAGGCACGAGCGGCGAACGACGCAGAAGGATCTCCCGCGCCAGGATCGCCGGGATGAAGCCTTGCGCGAAATGGCCGATGCGGTCGTAATGGTTTCGCGCGAATCCGAAGGCGCGCTCCATCCAAAGTCCAATCGGTGTCTCTGCATATGTATAATGACCGCCGACCATGAGGATCGCCGCGTGTACGAAAAGAAGTCGGTAGACGAGGGTGGTCAGCCGAAAGCGCGAATAGGTTGCGACGAGCAAGGGACCGCCAAGCAGGATCGGGCCGACTTCAAGCCACCAGGTAAATCTATCGCGAGGATATAGCCCAGAGAGGATGAGGAAAGCAACGCCCACAACAAAGAGGATGAAAGGTTCGCGGTCCTGTCGACTCATCGTGCCGCTTCGCCGTGATCGTGCTCCCTGCTCCATTCCCTCACTTTTGGAAGAGGAAGGTTTCATCCCTGACTGAAGGGCCAATCGAACACTTACCGAAAGCTCAGGCCGGAATCAAGCTGGCTTAAAGCATCCTTGCAAGCAGCACCCACTTACTATACTCATGGGGGTATGAGCGGGTCAACGTATCTTTCAAATCGACTCTCTGGTCCATCTACCAAGTTCCCGGATTTACATGTAGCCCTCCGCTGACTTCAGCCACTGGCGAAATTTCACCCACCGTCACCCGGTCCCCCCATTCGTTTACCGCAGATTTCTCACCCACCACCTTGATAAGTATATGTTTTTTATAGCAGTCTGTCTTGGCATCTGCGTTGCTCTGAATAGGGGTTGGCAATCGTTGCTGGCTCGTCAGAAATCCTGACCAACCGGTGGTTAAGCTCTAGACGGAGAGTTCAGGAGAGAGGAAAGGAGGATAACATGTACCGCATTTTCATTACGGTGTTGTTACTGTTCCCGTGGTCGCTTGCCGTTTATATTGCGTTCGGCGCCATCTCTGCTTCTCGAAGAAGGGCGATCTCCAGTAAACAGAATCGGCCTTCGTGAAGGAGCAATTGCGCGTACACCGAAGATGTTCTGTTAGAAAGAGGAAGTCGCGGTGAAAGTCCAGCGTAACTATTTACATGACGTGTTAGCCGCTCCCTGCTTTGGTGAACGGAGGCTTCCATGAGCATCACGCTTGGGATTGATGTCGGCGCCGTGAGCGTGAAGGTCGCGGCGGTAGGGGACGCGGCGGCGGCCACGGCCCTTCGGGCGCTCGGCGGAAGCTTTACCTTTCTGGAAAGTAGCCCCCCTCAGGTGCCACTTGTCCTATCCCGGTACTGGCGCCTCAAGGGCACTCCGCTGACGGCGGTGCGGGCCCTCCTGGACGAGTTGATCCAGAGCCTCCCCGACCGAGCAATCACCGGCGTGCGGGTCACCGGGAGTGGCAGCGCCCTCCTGACCGAGCTTGGCCTCCAGGCCGAGAACGAGTTTAAAGCCATTGCCCGTGCCGCGGCCCTGCTCTGTCCTATGGCCCGCACCCTCCTTGAGATGGGCGGGGAGACGTCGAAGTTCATCCGTCTGGATCCCACTGGCCGGATCATCGACTACGAGACCAACGGCGACTGCGCCGCCGGGACGGGCTCCTTCATCGATCAGCAGGCCACCCGCCTCCGCTACGACGTCGAGGAGATCGGCGCCATCGCGCTCGGGGCTCGCTCCGCCGCCCGGATCGCCGGGCGCTGTTCGGTCTTCGCCAAGACCGACATGATTCACGCGCAGCAGAAGGGCGCGACGCCCCCGGAGATCCTCCGCGGCCTGGCCGACGCCGTCGCCCGGAACTTCAAGGCCTCGATCGCGAAAGGGAAGCCCGTCGTCCCTCCAGTGGCTTTCATCGGGGGCCTGGCCGCCAATCAGGGCGTGGTACAGGCGCTCCGAGACGCGTTAGGTCTAGGAGAAGAGTTGATGGTCCCCGAAGCCTACGCCTGGTTCGGCGCGGTCGGGGCGGCGGTGCTGGCCCGCGACAACCCGGCCCCCGTATCGGTGGATCTGGCGCGGCTGACCGCCGAGCGGGCTGCGGCCGACGTCCCAACGCTGCCGCGCCTCTCGCTGGAGCGGGTCACCCTCCTGCGCGACCGGATAGCGCCCTCCCGCGTTCCCGCCGAGGGTCCCCCCGTTCCCCTCTGTCTCGGCATCGACGTCGGCTCCGTGAGCACCAACTTCGCGCTGGTGGATGAGGGGGGCCGCCTGGTCAAGGAGATCTACGTCCGGACCGACGGCCGGCCCATCGAGGTGGTGACTGCCGGGCTCCGGGCGATCCAGGAGCAATTCGGCGATCGAATCCGGATCGTGGGGGTAGGGACCACCGGGTCTGGCCGGGAGCTGATCGGGGAGCTGGGGGGGGCCGACGCGATCCACGACGAGAGCACCGCCCATAAGACCGGCGCCGGCCATGTGGCCCGCACCCTCACCGGGGAGGCCGTGGACACCGTCTTCGAGATCGGGGGGCAGGACGCGAAGTTCATCCGCGTGGAGGACGGCATCGTGGTCGACTTCACGATGAACGAGGCGTGCGCGGCGGGCACCGGGTCGTTCCTGGAGGAGCAGGCCGAGCGATTGGGCGTGGCCATCGTGGGCGAGTTCTCCCGTTTGGCCCTGTCCTCCAGCGCGCCGATCCGGTTGGGCGAGCGCTGCACGGTCTTCATGGAGCAGGACGTGAACGCCTTCCTCAAACGCGGGGCCGCGGTGCCCGACCTGGTGGCGGGCCTCGCCTACTCCGTCGCCCTGAACTACCTGAATCGCGTGGTCCGGGGCCGGAAGATCGGCGACGCCATCTACTTCCAGGGGGGGACCGCCTACAACGACTCAGTCGCTGCCGCCTTCGCCACCCTCCTGGGCAAGCGGATCATCGTTCCGCCCCACAACGGGGTCATCGGCGCCATCGGCGCGGCGCTCCTCGCCTGGGAGGCGATCGCGCGCACAGGGGCGCCCTCCCGCTTCCACGGCTTTGACCTCGGCCGAGTCCGGTACGCCCTCCGTGAGTTCGTCTGCCGCGCCTGCTCCAACGTCTGCGACATGCAGGAGTTCACCGTCGAGGGCGCGAAGACCTACTGGGGCGACAAGTGCTCCTGGAAGTTCCGGCGCCGGGCGAAGACCGAGCAGCAACCGATCATCGAGGATCTCCTGGCCGTGCGCGATCGCCTCTTCTTGGGCGAGCCCTCCTCCGGAGGCGGGCCCAAGGTGGGGATGCCCCGGACCATGAGCTTCTATGACTACTTCCCCTTCTGGCGCGCCCTGCTGGAGTCCCTTGGTTGCGAGGTAGTCCTCTCTGAGCCGACGAATCGTCAGATCGCCCAGGTCGGACAGGAGTGGACGGTCGCCGAGCCGTGCTTTCCGGTGAAGGTGGCCCACGGTCACCTGGCCGACCTGATGGGGCGCGGCGTGGACCTCATCCTCCTCCCGAATATCCTGGACGCGGAGGCCCCGGCCTGGACCCCGGCGTCCCACCTCTGCCCCTGGAATCAGACGCTCCCCTTCGTGCTCCGCTCGGTCGAGGCCGCAGAAAAGTGGAAGGACCGATTCCTGATCCCTACCGTTTCCTTCCGCCGAGGTCCAGAGGCGGTCGAAGAATCCCTCCGCCATCTGTGTCGGCAGCTCGGGGCCTCGTGGCGGGCCCGGAGGCGGGCGGTCGCGCAGGCATATGCAGCTCAGCGCGCCTTCACGGGGGCACTCATCGCGGCCGGGGAACAAGCCCTGGCGGCGCTCGGATCGCACGGTGCGCGCGGGCTCGTCCTTCTCGGTCGCTCGTACAACATCTACGACCGGGCCATCAACCTGGACGTCGCCGGGAAACTCCGCGACCACTACGGCATGAATGTCCTCCCTCTCGACTTTCTTTCCCTCGATGAGGAGGACATCCGCGACCTGAACGACAACATGTACTGGCACTCCGGCCGCCGGATCCTGGCAGCAGCCCGATTCGCCGGGCGCCACCCCGAGCTCGACCTGATCTATCTTACCAACTTCAAGTGCGGTCCCGACTCCTACATCAAGCACTTCGTGGCAGAGGCGGTGGGCCG
>Ga0184615_10000931_pt1 | contig 15831 bp, 10 predicted proteins | sample PLM4_65_coex_FD_133134 | JGI IMG/M metagenome (GOLD analysis project Ga0184615, IMG submission 133134) | Groundwater sediment microbial communities from an aquifer in East River, Colorado, USA - PLM4_65_coex | ecosystem: Environmental > Terrestrial > Soil > Riparian zone | place: USA: East... | reverse complement strand
TCGCCTCCGTCGCACGGGATCCGATCTCGGTCCAGGCGCAGGTTGGCCACGCCGAATGTCGTGTACGAGCGGCCGAATCCGAATGGCCAGAGCGGCTTGGCGGGACCGTCGACGTAATCCCCCTTCGGATTGGACCGGCCGCCAGTCGGATGATGTCGGTACGACATCGGGACCTGACCCACGGTGCGTGGGATCGTGATCGGGAGCTTGCCGCCCGGGTTGTCGTCGCCGGTGAGCGCCCGCGCGATCGCGCTCGGGCCGGCCTCGCCCGGAACCCAGGCGAGCAGGATCGCCGCACAGTGCGCGGCCGCCCACTCGATGGTCAGCGGTCGACCGCTCACGACGACCAGGACAACCGGGGTGCCGCTCGCAACCACGGCTTCGAGCAATTCCTGCTGCCGACCCATGAAGCCGAGATCGAGGCGGTCACGGAATTCGCCGGTGGTCGAGTCGTCGGTCAGCCCCGACCGCTCTCCCAGGACGACAACCGCGACGTCGCACGACCTCGCCAGCTCCACCGCTGCGTCGATCTCTTCGCTGGTGCCGTCGTGAATGCCAGTCCCCCTGGCGTATCGGACCTGCACATGGGGCAACTGCGCGACGAGGGCGTCGAGGATGGTCTGACGTCCGGCGAGCTCGTCGTCGGTCACGATCTCATCGGTGAGTGGGAAACCGAATGCGTTCCCTCGACTGCGCATCTCGTGGAGCGTCTCCATGTGGAGCAGGTGGGCGTAGTCGCCCAACAACTCGCGCGCACTGTCGGCGCTCGGTCCGATGACCGCCACGCACTGCACACCCGCGGCGAGCGGCAAGATCCCGTTGTTCTCGACGAGCACCAGCGACCGCCGGGCGAGATCGCCGGCGATCGTCGATTCTTCGGCTGCCAGACCGGCAATGCTGCCGGGCGTGGGCTGATCGACATACGGCCGATCGAACAGGCCGAGACGGAACTTCATCCTCAGCACGCGACTCACGGTGTCGTCGAGCCGTTCTTCGTCGATTCGTCCATCGGTGATCGCGGCCAGGAGTGGCTCGCCAAAGACCACCGTGTTGGGAAGCTCGGCATCCACCCCCGCACGGAGGGCCATTTCGGCGACGGTCGACAGGTCGCTCGTCAGCCGATGCTCCGTGGCGAGCATCTGGACGCCGACGTAGTCGGACACGACGATCCCGTCAAACCCCCACCGGTCGCGCAGGACCTCCGTCAGGAGTTCGTGTGATGCATGGCATGGAACGCCGTCAACGTCACAGTAGGCAGGCATGATGCTGGCGAGTCCCGCCTCGCGGACCGCGGCTTCGAACGGGAACAGTTGCTCGTCGCGGAGCTCGCGAGGACCGACATGGACCGGGGCCTGGTTGAGCCCGCCCTCGGCCATCCCGTGACCGACCATGTGCTTGCCGGTGGCGACGACACCGTCCGCCAGCGACTGACCCTGGAGGCCACGGATGTACGCGCAGCCGAGCTCGGCCGCCAGGTACGGATCCTCGCCGTAGGTCTCCTCGATCCGGCCCCAGCGTGGGTCCCGCGTCACGTCGAGCACTGGTGCGAGTGCATGCCGCGCACCGGTCATCAGCATCCGCCGGCGGATCGTACCCGCCATCGCCTCAACGAGCTCCGCGTCCCAGGCCGCCGCCGCCCCGATCGATTGCTGGAAGAGAGGTGCGTCGCGGGAGAGGAGACCGTGGAGCGATTCCTCATGGACGATCGCCGGAATCCCGAGGCGGGTCTCTTCGACCAGGTAGCGCTGGACATCGTTGTGCAGCGCGGCCACCTCCGGCGCGGTCAGGTTCGTGGCGCCCGCCAGGCGGGTGATCTGCCCGATGCCTCGGCCGATGAGCTCGGCCGTATGCTCGAGATCGAGGGTGCCGATCCCGACGATCTGGAAGGCCCAGACCGAGCCGAGCTGGGCGACCTTCTCCTCGATCGTCATCCGGGCCAGGAGGTCTGCCACGCGCTCGTCGATTGGCAGCGTGTCATCCCGATAGGGCGCCTGAATCGTCGTCATCAGCCTTTCACCGAGCCTCCTGTGAGGCCACTGACGATATGTCGCTCTGCGACCGCGTAGAACAGGATCGCCGGGATGATCGCCACCACCGTGAATGCCAGCACCCGGGCATTGTCGGAGCTGTACTGGGTCGAGAAGTTCATCACCCCCAGGGGGAGGGTCCACTGATCCGCGCCGTTGAGCAGGATCAGGGGCAGCAGGAATGCGTTCCAGGTAGTCACGATGGCCAGCACGCTGACCGTGGCCAATGCGGGCCTGGCGAGCGGCAGCAGCACCCGCCAGAAGAAGCCGAACGAGCCGCAGCCGTCCATCCTGGCCGCATCCTCCAGTTCGGCCGGGATGCTCCGGAAGAACGGACGCAGGATGATGATCGTCAAGGGCAGGGCGAACGCCGCCTGCGGGAGGGCCACCCCGAGCAGGTTGCCCGACAGTCCAAGTTGGCGGACCAGGATGTAGAGCGGCAGGATCGCCACGGCCGACGGAAAGAGCAGGCCGAACACGAACAGCGTGTAGATCGCCTCGCGACCGCGGAAGGCAATCCGGGCGAAGACGAACGCCGCCAGAGAGGCCAGGCCGACCGTCACCGTCACTGCCACGACCGCGATGACGACGCTGTTGAACGCCTCCTGCCAGAAGACGGCGGCGTTTGCCCCGAAGATGACGTCCGTGTAGTTCTCGAAGACCCACGGGTCCGGCAGGATCGCCGCAGGGTTGGCGGCCAACTGACCGTTGGTCTTGAAGCCGCCCAGGATCGCGTAGACGATCGGGACCAGGATGGCTCCCGCCACGACGACCAGGATGACGTAGCCGGCGACCGTCACCAAGTCGAACCGGCCGACGCTCTCCCGGCGGCGGGCAACCGAGCGGGCCGCGGATCGTACGTCGGGTGGGTTCACGATCGGCTCCCGGTCACGCGTTGTACGCCGTGATGGCGCCCTCGATGTCGCGACGCAGCACGAACCGCTGGTAGGCGAGCGCAAGCACCAGCCCGAACAGGAAGATGATCACCGCGAGGGCGCTGCCATAGCCCATCTGCGTGCTTCTGAACCCCGCCTTGAACATGGCTATCGCCATCGTGTTGGAGGCGTTCAGCGGCCCGCCGCCGGTCATCACCCAGACCATGTCGAACAGCTGGAGCGCACCGATCATCGACAGGAAGACCGAGACGCGCAGGGTTGGGCCCAGCAGGGGCAGCGTCACGCGGCGGAAGGCCTGCCACGGGCCGGCTCCATCGATCAGGGCCGCCTCGGTGATCTCGTGGGGGATCCCCTGGAGACCGGCCATCAGCAGGATCATGTGGAAGCCGAAGTACTTCCACGAAACGATCACGAACAAGGTGACCATCACGATCGTCGAGTCGCCCAGCCAGTCCTGGACCAACCCGCCCAGGCCGACCTGCACGAGCGTGCTGTCCACGAGCGCCCCGGGCTGGAGCATGCGCGAGAACACGATGCCGGTGATCGCCTCCGAAAGGACGTACGGCAGGAAGAACAGCAGCCGGAACACGGCGCGACCCGGGAACCGCCGGTTGAGCAGGACGGCCAGCGCCAGCGAGAACGGGATCTGGATCACCAGGGACAGCACGATAATCAACACGTTGTTCGACACGGCCGTGCGGAACGTGGCGTTGGCGAACGCCGTGATGTAGTTCTGCAGGCCGATGAAGTTGGTCAGCGGCTCCAGCCCGTTCCACTTGAAGAGGCTGTAGAGGGCCGCCTGGACGATCGGGAACAGGACGAAGACGACGTAGAGGAGGAGCGCGGGCAAGACGAACAGGATGATCGTCGCCCACTTGGCGGTGATCCTCGGTCCCATCCGGGAGTTCGCGCGCCCTGCCGTCACTGGTGTCCTCACCTGCGGAATCGAGCGGGCCGGCGTGGGCCGGCCCGCTCGCTCTGGATACGGGGTGGCGCTCGACGCGCCGCTAGCCTACTGGCTCGCCGCGGCGTCCGTGATCGCCTGGCAGGTCTGCTCCGGCGTGGTCTGGTCGAAGAACAGGCCGACGGTCGCCTCGTTGATGGCAGCCCCCATCGCCGGGGACGTTGCCTGGTCGAGGTAGAGCTGCATGAACGTGGCATCACCGCGACCCGCCAGGACCGCCTGGAGGTTCGGGTCGGTGATGGCACCCTCGGTGCCGACGATCGGCGAGAGACCGAAGTTGTTCTCGTTGATCTTCGTCGCGTTCTCGACGCTGCTGAAGAACTTGAGGAAGTCGAGGGCCTCAGGCGAGGCGTCCTTGCCGACCGCGATCCCGTTGCCGCCGCCGACCCCGTCGGTCGGAGCGCCGGCGCCACCCGTGACCGTCGGGAACGGGAACCAGCCGAGGTCGTCGCCGATCCCCTTCTTGTCCGCACTCTGGTCGATCTGGACGGCCGGGGCCCACTGGCCCATGACCTCCATGGCGGCCTTGCCGTTGCCGACCGCGGCGGCCTCGGCGTTGTAGTCGGCGGCCTTGAAGCCGTCCTGGTACGGATCAAGCGCGTTCAGCTTGAGAACTTCGGCGCCGGCGGCCTTGCAGGCGTCGGTGTTCCAGTCGCCGCTCTGCACCATCTGTGCCATGGCCTCGCCGCCGCCGATGCGGAGGGTGAGGTAGGTCCACAGGTGCATCGACGGCCATTGATCCTTGCCGGCAATGGCGAGGGGGACGATGCCGGCATCCTTGAGCTTGGTGACGTCGGCCAGGTACTCATCCCAGGTCGCGGGTGGCTCCGTGATACCGGCGTCCGCGAACAGAGCCTTGTTGTACCAAACGCCGATCATGCCCATGTCCCACGGCACGCCGTACTGCACGCCGTTGTAGGCATAGATGCTCAGGGCACCGGGGTTGATCGTGTCCTGCCAGCCGGCGATGTCGGCGGTGATGTCCTTGAGTGCACCGGCGTCTGCCTGTGCGGCCATGATCCCGCCGCCCCACGACTGGAAGAGGTCCGGGACCTCGCCCGACTGGATCGATGTCGCGAGCTTGGTCTTGAACGCCTCGTTCTCGAGGATCGTGATGTTGATTGTGACGTTGGGATGGTCCGCCGTGTAGGCGTCGGCGATGTCCTGGAAGACCGTCTTGCCGGGATCGCCAGTGGTGATGTGCCACCACTCGATGGTGACCGGTTCCGCGGCCGCCTCGGATGGCGACGCCGCCTCGCTTGGGGCCGCCTCGGTGGCGGCGGCCGACGCTTCGGCACTCGGACTGGCGGTGGCGGCTCCTCCGCCGCTACACGCGCCGAGCACCAGGGCCATCACGGCCAGGAGCCCGAACAGACGCCGATGTAGTGACACGGCTTGTCCTCCTGTCATACCTCATCCTCCTCCTCGTGGCGCTCGACCCGTTCGTGCCGCTATGCGCCTCCTCCCAAGATGGCCTGCGGCCAGTCGTCACTCGGCCCGAGATCGGGGTGGGTGGCAGTGCCGAACGTTCCGTCAACGCAGACGATCTCGTCCCGCCGAGGGGAGGAGCCACCTGGCGGGACGAGATCGCATGCAGGAGAAACCACCATCCGGATCCGCATCGAGCGCTCCGAGAACCGCGAAAGTTTCGCCGCCAAGGGCGATTGCTTTCGAGAAATCGGACTCTACGCACTGCCGATGGCCCCGTCAAGCCACGGTTCTGGAACCATGCCGGCAACCGTCAAGCTCGGTGTCCCAGGTACAGATTGGCGCACCACGCGCTCGAAACTTTCGGTACACTGTCGCGGATGACCTCGACGCCAACCTCGCCACGCCGCGGAACCCGCGGACAGGTGACGATCGCCCATATCGCGGCCAAGGCCGGGGTATCGGCCCCGACCGTGTCGAAGGTCATCAACGGTCGTGCCGACGTGTCGCCCGAGACGCGCCTCCGGGTCGAGACGGTCATCCGCGAGAACGGCTACGAACGGTCGCACAAGTCAGTCCGGCCGGCGCCCCTGTTCGAGGTGATCTTCCACGAGCTCGAGAGCGATTGGGCGCTCGAGATCATCATGGGCGTCGAGGCGGTGGCGCGCGAGAACGACCTCGCCGTCGTCCTGTCCGAGATGCAGGGCCGCCGCACACCGGGGCGCGGCTGGCTCGAAGGGGTCCTGGCCCGGCGCCCGATCGGGATCATCGCCGTCCTGTCCGACCTGAGCGAGGGGCAGCGAGCCCTGCTCCGATCGCGAGGCGTGCCGCTGGTGGTGGTCGACCCGACCGGCGAGCCGCTCCATGACACCCCATCGATCGGCGCCACGAACTGGAGCGGTGGGCTGTCGGCAACGCGCCATCTCCTCGCCCTGGGGCATCGCCGGATCGGCGTCGTCAGCGGGCCCGAGAACGTCCTGTGCAGCCGCGCGCGGCTCGACGGCTACCGCGCGGCGATGGACGAGGCCGGCGTCCCGGTCGATCCGACCCTGATCCGCTACGGCAACTTCCACGTCCAGGAGGGGACCACCGAGGGGCGCGCCCTGCTCCGCCTTCCGGATCCCCCGACGGCCATCTTCGCCGGCAACGACCTGCAGGCGCTCGGGGTCTACCAGGCCGCGCGCGAGCTGCGGCTGCACATCCCCGAGGACCTCAGCGTGATCGGCTTCGACGATCTCCCGGTCGCATCGTGGGTCGGCCCCCCGCTGACCACCGTTCGCCAGCCGCTGGTCCAGATGGCCATGGCGGCCGCCCGCCTCGTCCTGCGCCTCGCCAACGGCGAGCACCCCTCGCAGACGCGGGTCGAGCTTGCCACGGAGCTCATCGTCCGGGAGAGCACCGCTCCGCCGAACCGGTAGCCTGGGCCGGCCCGCGGCGACCGCATGCCGGCGTCCTGCGGCGCGGCCCACGGTCCCGTGGTCTAATCGGCCCGTGACCATGCCGCGCGATGACAGGGACGTCATCGTTCCGCTCGACCTCCAGCCGGTGGTCGCCAGACCGCAGGGCTGGCGTGGCCGCTCGAGCAGCCTGGTCGCAGTGGGGCTGGTCGCCTTCGTCGCAGTGGCGGTCGTCTTGGGTGCGACCTCCGACGACCGGAGGCCCTCGGGCGTCGCCCCCATCGCCGTGGCCTCGCCACTTCCGACCGCCGTTACCCCGCGGCCGACCGCCCGCCCGACCCGCTCGCGTGAGCCGCTCGCCACGCCCCTGCCCGAACGTGAGGTGGTGGGCGGGCAGATCCCGACCGAGCGACGGCTGGTCTACGCGGCGGGGGTCGAGCTGCTCGACCTGGCGACGGGCTCGCTGATCCCGTTCACATCCCAACTCGACTTCCCGGTCGTCCCGTTGCCCAACGGCGACGTCGCCTGCGCCTGCGTGGTGCGGGACTTCGCCGCCAACGACGGCCGCGGCAGCTCGGTCCTGCGGTTCGGCCGGTACGACCAGACTGGCGTGCCGATCCTCGAACGCGACCTGCAATCGTTCGACGCCGCCGTGGCGGTGCCCGACATGACTGACGGGTTCAATGTGGCCGTCTCGCTCGACCCCGACGGGACGACGCTCAACGTCCTGGTGGTCGAGCGACGCCCGCCGATCTGGACGATCGGCCTCCGGGTGATCGACGTCGAGACCGGGAAGGTCCGGTCCAGCGTCGAGATCGGCGAGGTGCCGGTCGACCTCGACGACGCGCAGCAGTCGCCGACCACGTCGCCGACGCCCGGGCGAAACCAGCAACCCCAGAACGGGATCTTCCTGTGGGCCGACTCGGTCGCCGCCGCCCCGGGCGGACGATCCGTGTTCGTGTCGGTCGGCCGTTCCGAGGTTCGGAACGATAACTGGACGGGCCGGACGCTCGAGTGGATGGTCGACCTCGACCCCGACCACGAGGCGACCGCGACCGCCATCGAGGCCGGTACCACGCTGGACCCGGATGGCTGGTGCGTCAGTCGCGCGACGTTCGTGGATGCGGAAATGCTCGTGCATATCTGCGCCACCCCGGCCGAGCCGGTGCCGGGCGCCGTGGTGCTCCGGCGGATCGGTCGGGATGGCGCCTCGCTCGGCGCGGTCACCGTCGAGTTGCCCGCGTTCAATGGCGGCTATCCGATGTCGGTCCTGGTCGACCGATCGGCCCGCGCCGTCTACCTCTGGCAGCTCCAACAACACGTCCTCGCCCGGATCGGCGTCGACGACGGCCGGGTCACCGACACGACCGTGCCCAAGTCGATCCTGCCCGAGGCCCGCCCAGGCTTCGAGTCACCGGGCTATGGCCGCGGCTACATGGTGGGCGACCCCGGCATGGTCCTGTCGGCCGATGGTCGTCGCCTCTACGCGGTCGGCGTCGTCGGCTCCGAGGGCGATCGGAACGGTCGGCCGAGCGGGGTCTGGGTCTTTGACGCGGCATCGCTCGAGCTGCTCGACCACTGGGCGGCCCGTGCGTTCCTGACGTCCCTGGCCATCTCCGCCGACGGGCGGTTCCTGTACGCCGCGAGCGCGGCCGGGATCGATGTCGACGGTCGCGAGAATCCCTGGCCGGCGACGGTGACCGTCTACGACGCCGCGACCGGCGAGATCCAGGTCGTCTACGGCCGGGTCTCACCCGACAACTGGATCTCGTTCGTGAGTCCGCCCTAGGCCGACGCACCCGCCGGTCGCTCGCCAAGCGCGCGGCCGGGAGCCCATGCCGCCGGGTCCGACAACAGTGGCTCGAACGCGAGCTCGGCCGCGCCGAGCAGCGAGGCGTCGACGCCGAGGGTCGCCGGCACGATCCGGACCAGCTCGCGCGATGCTTCGAGGGTCAGCCGTTCGAGCTCCGCCCGAAGCGCGTCGCCTGCATATGGGTGGATCCGCCCGAACAGCCCACCGAGGACGACGAGCTCAGGGTTCAGGACGTTGACGAGGCCCGCGAGGCCGACGCCCAGCCAGCGGCCGACGTTGCTGAGGGCGTTCAGCGCGACGGGCGATCCCGCGGACGCATCCCGCAGCACGGCGTCGACCGCGGCCCGCCCGCCATCGGCCTGCCGCCCGGCGCGGACCAGCAGGGCGCTCTCGCCGACCTCGGTCTCCCAGCAGCCGACCGAGCCGCAGCGGCAGACGCCACCGGCCGGGTTCACCGGGAAGTGCCCGACCTCGCCGCCATAGCCGGCCACCCCGGTCAGCGGATGGCCGTCGACGATCAGGCCGCCGCCGACACCGACCTCGCCCGCGATGTACAGGACATGGTTCGCCCCGATCGCGGCGCCTCGCCGCTGTTCGGCCAGCGCACCAAGATCGGCGTCGTTCGCGACCGAGATGGGAAGCCGGGTTTGCAGGCCCTCCCTCAACCGCTCACCGAGGGCGACGTCCCGCCAGCCGAGGTTGGGGGCGAGCCGCACGAAGCCATCGCTTCGGCGAACGATGGCCACGATCGAGACACCAATGCCGACCAGCGCGTCGTGGGTGCCGCGTCGCGCCTGGACCTGGCGCGTGAGATCGACCAGGTCGGCAACCGTCTCCTCGAGGGAGAAGCGCCCCCAGGACCGGTCCACCCGAATCGAATCGACGATCTCGCCGCCGAGCCCGACCAGCGCGACCGCCAACGAGTCGACCGCGATCTCGAGCGCGAGCACGGTCGCCCCGGCGGCATGCGGTCGGACGAGCGGCGAAGGCCGGCCGGGAGCGCCCTGGGACGTCGCGCGCTCCTCGTGCGCGAGGTCGTACGAGACGAGGTCGTTGAGGACCGCTCGAATCCCGCTCCGGGTGAGCCCCGTGTGCTCGACGAGATCGGAGCGGGACATCGGTCCGCGCAGGTGCAGCTCGCGTACGATCGCGCTGAGATTCGCGCGTCGGATCGTCTCGCTGCGTTGGCCGGGCCGCGCGGTCACGGTCAGGATGGGCCTGCGGCCGATGGCGGGCAGCATATGTGATAGCCTCGTACAAATTGCCCGTGGCGTCAATCGGCCGGGGTCATTGGAACCGGAGGGCTCGATGGCGGTCGGAGCGCTGATCGCGGGTGTCGACAGCTCGACGCAGGCGACCAAGGTCGTGCTCATCGATCCCGCGGACGGCCGGCTGGTGGCGCAGGGGCAGGCCCGGCACACCGTCACCGGCACGGGCGGCGCGCGCGAATCGGATCCCCGAGAGTGGTGGACCGCCCTGCGCGATGCGCTTGCCGCAACCGGACGAGCGCGTGAGATCGGCGCGATCGCCATCGCCGGACAACAGCACGGGTTGGTGGTGCTGGACGCCGCCGGCCAGCCGCTCCGCGCCGCGTCCCTCTGGAACGACACGCGGGCGGCCGGGGATGCCGAGCGCCTGGTCGAACGGCTCGGGGCGCCGGCCTGGGCGCGGCTGACCGGGCTGCGACCGGTCGCCTCGTTCACCGTCTGCAAGTGGGCCTGGCTGCGGCGCACGGAACCCGACGTGGCGAAGGCCGTCACGGCGGTTCGCCTCCCCCACGACTACCTGACCGAACGGCTGACGGGGCGGGGAACGACGGACCGTGGCGATGCGTCCGGCACGGGCTGGTGGTCGCCGTCGACCGGCGAGTACGTGGCCGACATCCTGGGGCTGCCCGAAGTGGACCTGCCGGTCGAGCAGCTCCCGGCCATCGTCGCGCCGGCCGAGGCCGCCGGTGGGGTCTCGGTCTCGGCGGCCGACGAGCTTGGCCTCGCGCCCGGGACGATCGTGGGACCCGGAACGGGGGACAACATGGCCGCTGCGCTTGGCCTCGGGCTGTCCGTCGGCCAGGCGGCGATGAGCCTCGGGACATCGGGCACGATCTACGCGCTGTCCGAGCGCCCGGCGATGGACCCGAGCGGCGTCGTGGCCGGCTTCGCCGACGCGACCGGCCGCTTCCTGCCGCTCGCCGCGACCCTCAACTGCACGGTCGCGGTCGATCGGGTCGCGGCCTGGCTCGGACTGGATCGCGACGACGTCGCGCCGGCCGATTCGGTCGTGATGCTCCCGTACCTCGACGGCGAGCGGACGCCGAACCTGCCGCTGGCCAGCGGCACGATCCGCGGGCTGCGCCACACCACCACGCCACAACAGGTCCTCATGGCCGCCTACGAAGGCGCGGTGGCCTCGCTGCTGGTCGCGTTCGACGCCATCGGAGAAGCGGTCGGCGGGCTCGATCCGGCCGCGCCGCTGCTGCTGATCGGCGGCGGATCGCGTGGCAAGACCTGGCGGTCCGTGGTCGGCCGTCTGACCGGCCGGGCCATCCAGGTGCCCGAGGCCGGCGAGCTGGTGGCCATCGGGGCCGCCGTGCAGGCCGCGGCCGTGCTTCGCGGCGAACCGCCGGGCGAGGTCGCCGCGCGCTGGGGCGGCGCCGCCGGCGTCCTGCTCGACCCGGTCCCGATGGACGAGGAGCGGCTGGCCCGGATCCGCGAATTGCTGGCCGACGTGACGGCCGAACAGCCGGTGCCCGGGACCGCCTGACCCATCGATCGCCGACCGGGCTGAGCGCCGGCTCGACCGACGGGATACGATGAACTCCTGCCGGTCGTTCACCTGGATCGTCCGTTCCCAGGGAGCGTTCGGGCCGCCACCGACCACCCCGCAGGACCATGCCGAAGACGGTTCCGGAACCCTCGGACGCCACCCCGACCGCCTCCGGACGACCGCCGGTCGAGGCTGCGCGCCAGACCCTCGGACCGTTGCGCGGGCTCGACGGGTTGCGCGCCGTCGCCGTCCTCGGCGTCGTCATCTACCACGCCGGCCTGGGCTGGCTGACGGGCGGCTTCCTCGGGGTCGAGGTCTTCTTCGTCGTCAGCGGCTACCTGATCACTGCGCTGTTGCTCGCGGAGCATCGCTCGACGGGTCGGATCGACCTCGTCCGGTTCTGGCTCCGCCGCGCCCGCCGGCTGCTCCCCGCGCTGTTCCTCCTGCTCGGGGTCACCCTCGCGTTCGCGGTCCTGGCCGTCCCGGACGAGACGGCCCGGCTCCGGACCGACGCGCTGGCGGCATTCGCCTACGTGACCAACTGGCACCTGATCGTCGGCGACCAGTCGTATTTCGAGTCGATCGGCCGGCCGTCGCTGTTCCTTCACCTCTGGTCTCTGGCGATCGAGGAGCAGTTCTACCTGGCCTGGCCGATCGTCCTGGGCGTGCTCCTGCGGGCGGGCCGCCGGGTGGCCCTCGGGTTCACGATCGCCGGCGCCATCGGATCGGCGATCTGGCTCGCCGTGCTGTTCGACCCGGCCGGCGATCCGTCGCGGATCTACTACGGTACCGACACGCGGTTGACCGGCCTCCTGCTCGGGTCGGCGCTCGCGTTCGTCTGGGTTCCCACGGTCGCCAGCGTGCCGATGCCGGCCCCCGGGATGAGCCGCCGGCGGAAGCGGAAGCTGCAGCGCCAGGCGGCGGACCTCGGCCGTTGGGCCAACGCCCGGCTGGCCTGGGCACTCGACATCGTCGCGATCGGGGCGCTCGGCCTGCTGGTGGCGTTCTTCGCCGCGGCCGACGCGTTCGAGCCGTTCCTCTACCAGGGCGGCCTGGCCATCCTCGCCGTGGTGACCGCGGCGCTCATCGCCGCGGTCGTCCACCCGCGCGGGCACGTCGGCCGAGTCCTCGACGTCCGTCCGCTGCGCTGGGTCGGCACCCGCTCGTATTCGATCTACCTGTGGCACTGGCCGGTCTTCGCGCTGACCCGGCCGGGTCTTGACCTTCCCCTCGACGCGGCTCCGACGTTCGCCATCCGGCTGGCGTTGACTGCGCTTGCCGCGGAGGCGTCATATCGATTCGTCGAGGCGCCCATTCGGAGCGGCGCGCCCGGACGAACCTGGGCGCGGTTGCGGACACCGGAGCCGGGCGCCGCGCGCCGGCCGCAGCGCTGGCCCGTCCCCGCGGTCGCGGGTGGCCTGGCGGCAGTGCTCTCGATCCTGCTCGTGTCCGTGGCCATCGCCACGCCGCCGCCACCGCCCGACGGGATCGTCACCGCGTCGATCGATCGCATCGTGGTGGTCCCGAGCGCCAGTCCGTCAGCCGGATCGTCGGACCCGGCGGAGCCGGTCACGGCGGCGCCTTCGGGGACGGCAACGGCGTCGCCCGGCCCGGCGGCACCCGGCGGATCGAGCCCGGACCTCGACGGGACGCCGCCCTCGGCGGGGGCGCCGGGCCCGACCGGGGCGCTCCCAGCCGCACGGCCGGCGGCCGCGACGGTCGAGTCGGCGCCACCGGCCCCGCACCGGGAGATCCTCGCCTTCGGCGAGTCGGTGATGATCCAGGGCGCCGAGGCACTGGCCCGCGACCTCGGCCCGGTGCGGGTCGACGCCGCCGTGGGTCGCCACGTGGCCGACGGCGTCGAGATCCTCCAGGAGCGCGCCGACGCCGGCGAGCTGGGCGACACGGTCATCGTCCAGCTCGGCAACAACGGGCCGTTCCGGGCCGGCCAGTTCGAGGCCGCGATGGACGCCCTGCAGGACGTGCCGGTGGTCGTCTGGGTGAACGTCCGGGTCCCCCGCGACTGGGAGGCGCACAACAACCGGGTGATCGAGAGCGGCGTCGCGCGCTATCCCAACGCCCACCTGGTCGATTGGTACGACGCGACCGAGGGGCGCCCGGACCTGTTCTGGAAGGACGGCTACCACCCGCGACCGAAGGGCGCCCGGCTCTATGCCGACCTCATCGCGGAATCGGTCAACGACGCCGGGGCGGCTCCGCCGTGAGCTGACCGCCGCGGACCGTCGCACCGAGGACGATCGCCGCGGCCACGATCACCACGTTCTTGACGATGTACTGGCCCTCGAGGGTTGGCGCCCACGGGAAGGTCGTGAACGTCTCGCTCGGGAAGAGGAACAGCGGCGTGATCGTCCCGAGCATCTGGACGAAAAGCAGCAGCAGGGTGAGGCGCATCCCGCGCCCGATGAACAGGCCGACGCCGATCGCCACCTCCCAGAGCGCGAGGATCGGGAGCGCCGTCGCTGCCGGGACTACACCGAAGGTGAGGCGCTCGATGGTCTGGCCGGCCAGGGCCTCGGCCGGGCTGGCGCCCGGGAACAACTTGAGCGCGCCGAACCAGAAGAACACGATCCCGAGGGCGATTCGCAGGAGGAGCAGGCCGTGACCGGCCATCCAGTCCGTGATCTTGCGGTCGGTGCCGTCGAACCGCTGGACCATGGTCGCGCTCATCGTCGATCTCCCTTGCGTCGCCGACCGTTGTAGCACGGGACGGCGCACGACGCCGTGGCCGCGGCGGATCGGGTCGTCGCGACGGTCAGGCGCCCGATTCGATCTCGCGCTTGCGACGGGCAACGAACGCGTCGAGCGCCTCGGCGACCGCCGGATCGAGCGCCGGCGGCACCGCCTCCGCCAGGAGGCGCTTCCAGATGACGTTGGCGCGTTCGGTCGCCGTCCGGGCGCCGTCGGCCTGCCAGGTCTCGAAGTTGCGCCAGTCCGACACCAGCGGCCGGTAGAACGCGGTCTCGTAGCGCTCCAGGGTGTGCCTGGTGCCAAAGAAGTGACCGCCCGGGCCGACCTCGGCGATCGCATCGAGGCCGAGGCTGGCGTCGTCGACCAGGATCGGCTGGAGCACCTCCGAGAGCATCTGGAGGATCTCGACGTCGATGATCAGCTTCTCGTACGAGGCCGTGAGACCCCCCTCGAGCCAGCCGGCGCCCTGGTACAGGAGGTTGACGCCGCCCATCACGGCGCCCCACACGGCCATCTCCGCCTCGTAGGCGGCCTGGGCGTCGACCACGTTCGAGGCGGTCGTGTTCGATGACCGCCACGGCAGCCCATAGCGCCGGGCCAGCTGCCCGCTGGCGATCGCGCCCTTGACCGATTCGGGTGTCCCGAACGCCGGGGCGCCGGTCCGCATGTCCACGTTCGAGGTGAACGCACCGTAGACCATCGGCGCGCCGGGCCGGACGATCTGGGCGAGGGCCACCAGGAAGAGCGCCTCCGCGTTCTGCTGGGCGAGCGCGCCGGCCAGAGACACGGGGCTCATCGCACCGGCCAGGGTGAACGGGGTGGCCACCACCGGCTGGCCGTGAAGCGCCATCTCGATCAGGCCGTCGCTCATCGGTCCGTCGAGTCGGAGCGGCGAGTTCGTGTTGATCACCGTCATCAGCGACGGCTCGCGGACGAGGGTGTCGCGATCCACGCCACGGATCAGGCAGGCGACCTCGATCGCGTCGTCGACCGGTCGCGCCCCGAAGCCGAGGCACTGCCAGGTCTTGTCCAGCTCGACGGCGAACGTCCGGTACATGTCGAGGTGGCGCGTCTCGACCGGCAGGTCGGTTGGCTCCAGGGGGCCGCCGCCCTCCTGGTGGATGATGTCGAGCGCCCCGATCAGCCGGACGTAGTCGACGAAGTCGGCAAAGTTTCCGGCACGCCGGCCGCGGTCGAGATCGCTGACGAAGGCGGGGCCGCCGACCGCCCCGAAGACGAGGTTGGCGCCCCCGAACGCCAGGTCGCGCTCCGGGTTGCGTGCGTGGAGCCGGAACGTCGCGGGCGCGGTCGCGATCATGGTCTCGACCTGGGCCGGGTCGAGCCGGACCCGGCGGTTGGCCCGGTCCACCGACGCGCCCGCCCGGTGCAGGGCGTCGAGCGCCCGGTCGCCGAGCACCTCGAGCCCGATCTCTGACAGGATCCGCAGCGACGCCTCGTGGATGGCCTCGACCTGGTCGGCGGACAGGATCTCGAGCGGCTGGAACGGGTTGACGAGCGACCGCCACGGCAGCTGGGCGAGGCCTGGTGCCGGACGCCGGGATCCTCGTGGGCGGCGACGGGTGCCGTCCCGTGGAGCGACCTCGGAAGTCGCAACGTCAGATGGCTCGTCCATACAACGGATGCTACGGCCACGACGCCTGATCGACGCGGGGGTCCTGTGGGCCGGAGCGGGAAGCGGCGATGGGCGCCCAGACATCCAGGACGTGTCGTTCTCAGAGCCCTCTCAGACGCGGCGGCTACAACAGCATCGAGGGTCGCCCCGGTCCCCGGTCGCTGCCCGCCCATCTCGTGCAGACAAGAGGCAAGGCACCAT
>Ga0184615_10000929_pt1 | contig 15849 bp, 14 predicted proteins | sample PLM4_65_coex_FD_133134 | JGI IMG/M metagenome (GOLD analysis project Ga0184615, IMG submission 133134) | Groundwater sediment microbial communities from an aquifer in East River, Colorado, USA - PLM4_65_coex | ecosystem: Environmental > Terrestrial > Soil > Riparian zone | place: USA: East... | reverse complement strand
GACGTGATCGCCATGGACATGGTGCTGCCCGACGTCGCCGGTCTCGAACTGCTCGGCCGCCTGCGCCAGCATCCAACCTACAAGTCGGTGCCGATCATCGTCATGACCGCGAAGGTCGAGCACGTTGACGTGGTGGCGGCGCTGGCGTACGGCGCGAACGGCTACATGACCAAGCCGTTCAAGCCCGAAACGCTGGTGGACAGCGTTCAGGCCGTGCTCGGTCTCTAGGAGCTATTTCCCCGGGGCATGGCGGTCGAGGAACGCTCCCAGCTGGGCGACCCACTCCGGTTGCGTGAAGATGAAGCCATCGTTGTGGCCGCCACGCATCTCCAGGAATGTCTTGGGCTCGTTCGCCGCCTCGTAAAGCCGCTTGCCGTGAGCGTAAGGCACGATATCGTCGTCGCGGCTGTGCGCGATGAATACCGGCGCGCGGATCCGCTTCAGGTTCTCCCGGTTGTCGTAACCGATGCGGCTCAGGAGCCGCACCGGCAGGAACCAGTACACCTCGGCGCCGAGATCGGTCGCTGAGGTGAAGGTCGAGAACAACACCACGGCGCGCGGGCCTTCCCCCATCCCATGCCCTTCCCCCATGCGGGGGAAGGGAATCTCGAGCCTCCCCTCTCCCTCCCCCATCCCATGCCCTTCCCCCCTGCGAGGGAAGGGAATCTCGAGCCTCCCCTCTCCGCTCGGGAGAGGGGCGGGGGTGAGGGATTTCTCCGCCGCCAGCCGGGTCGCGACCGCCGCGCCCAGCGACTCGCCCGCGATCACTACATCCCGGGGCTGCGCAAGCCGCGCGTGGCGCAGGTAATCCCACGCCGCTTCGGCGTCCCGGTAGGTCCCCTCCTCCGACGGCGTGCCCGTGCTCCTGCCGTAACCCCGGTAATCCACGATCAGCGTCGAGTAGCGCAGCCGGTTGAACATCAGCAGGTAATCGAGGCGGTGCGAGATGTTGCCGGCGTTGCCGTGGAAAAAGAGGACGGTCCCGCGCGCGCCCTCGGCCGGCACCCACCACGCCTGCAGCGTCTCCCCGTCCGCGGTCCGGATCCCGACCGCCTCGAACCCGAGCCCGTAGGATTGGGGCGTCACTACGACCTCGCGCCCCGTGCCGGGAAAGAACACGAGGTGGGACTGGAATGCGAACACGAGCACCAGCACCGCCCCGTAGGCAAGCCCGAGTGGAATCAGCAATTCCCCCAGCATACGCCGCATCTCTACTAGGGGCGGAACGCCGCCCTCAGCCCTCCGCCCTCATCCCTGATTTTCAATCAACCCTGGCGCCTGACGCCCTGACGACCTTTCCCCACTTGGCGAAGTCCGCCCGAATGACCTTGCCAAAGTCCTCCGGCGCGCCCCCCGTGACGTCGGCACCTTGAGAGGCGAGCCGCTCCCGCAGCACAGGCGATGCCAGCGCGGCGTTCAAATCCCGGTTGATGCGCGTCACGATGGCGCGCGAGGTGCCCGCCGGCGCCAGAATGCCGAACCAGTTGACCACTTCATAGCCGGGCACGGTTTCCGCAATCGCCGGGAGGTCGGGAAACGAAGGCGATCGCTTCGGACTGGTGACCGCGAGCCCGCGCAGCCTTCCTGTCTTCACCTGCGGCGAGAGCGGCACCGCGCTGGAAATGGTGAGCCTGACCTGGCCCGCGAGCATGTCCGTGATCATCGGGCCGACGCCCTTGTACGGGATGTGCACGAGATCGACCCCGGCCATGCTCTTGAAGAGTTCCATGGCGAGATGGCTGGACGACCCGCTGCCTCCCGAGCCGTAGTTCACCTGCCCGGGCGAGGCTTTCGAGTACGCGATCAGCTCCTTCACCGTCTTCACCGGGAGCGCGGCGGTAGACGCCATCATCAGCGGCACCACCACGAACTGCACCACCGGGACGAAGTCCTTCACGGCGTCGTACGACACCTTGCCGTAAAGGTGCGGGTTGATGACGTGGGGAATCGAGGTGAACAGCAGCGTATAGCCGTCGGAGTTGGCCCTCGCGGCGGTCTCGGTGGCGATCAGCCCGCCCGCCCCGCCGCGATTGTCCACCACCACCTGCTGGCCAAGCGCTTCGGTCAACTGCTGGGCGGCATAGCGCCCCAGTATGTCCGCGGCACCACCTGGCGGGAAACCCACCACTAAACGGATCGGTCTATCGGGGTACGATTGCGCCGCTGCAGGCACCCCGGGTGCGAAGGAAGAAACCAGCATCAATGCGCCGGCGACCGATCCGTTGAATGATGAACGATGAATGATGAATGATGACCCGGTTTCCTCGCCGCCTGCGCGGGCCTTGCGTCCATTCATCATTCCGCATTCCGCATTCATCATTGCATTTACTCCGGCCTGGCGCCGGAAGCCTTTACCGCCCTGCCCCACTTCGCGATCTCCGATTTCACGAATGCAGTGTACTGCTCGGGCGTGTCGCCGACGAATTCGGCGCCTTCGGCGCTCATCCGGTCGCGGATGTCCGGCGCCGCAATCGCCTTGATCGATTCCGCATGCAGCTTCACGATGATCTCGCGCGGCGTCGCGGCCGGCACCGCCATGCCGAACCACGAGCCGGTCTCGAAGCCCTTCAGGCCTTGCTCGTCGAGCGTGGGCGTGTCTCCCGCCGCGGCGACCCGCTTCAAGCTCGTGACAGCCAGTGCGCGCAGCCGCCCGCTCTTCACGTGCGGGATCGTGGACACCATCGCTCCGAAGTAGATTTCGATGTGCCCGGCGACGACGTCGACCAGCGCCGGCGAGGCGCCCCGGTACGGGACATGGATCATTTTCACCCCGGTCATGCTCTTGAATATCTCCGCGGCAAGGTGGTGCGGGCTGCCGATGCCGGTCGAGCCGTGCCGCAGCGCGTTGGGGTTGGCCCTGGCCAGCGCGACCAGCTCCTTCGCATTCTTGACCGGCACCGATGGGTGGCACACCACGATGCCCGGCACTTTCGCGAAGTTGGTGACAAACGCGAAGTCCCTGAGCAAGTCGAAATTAAGCTTGGCATGCAGCGTCGGATTGATGGCGTTGGCGACCGTCGGCATGAATAACGTGTAGCCGTCGGGCGGCGCTTTCGCCGCCACTTCGGTCGCAATATTGGTGCCGGCGCCCGGGCGGTTCTCGACGATCACCTGCTGGCCCCACGCCTCGTTCAATTTCTGTCCCACCGCGCGCGCCAGCATGTCCGCCGTGCCGGCCGGCGTGTAACCGACTATGTAGCGGATGGGCTTAGCCGGGTAGTTCGCCGCGGTTTGGGCGAGCGCAGGCGCCGTGGCGAGCGCGAGCGAAGCGGCGACTACCCGGCGGAATGATGAATGATGAACGATGAATGATGACCAGACTGCCCCTGTACTTCTCGCCGTGGACGTTTTATTCACCATCCCGCATTCCGCATTCATCATTTGTTGTCTCCCGAGATCAGTTGTCCAAGACAGTTGCTCACCGCCGCAGCGATTGCCTTCGCAATCCTCCGGTGGACGGCGGGATCGCGCATGCGCAGTTCTTCGTCGCGGTTGACAATCACGCCCGCCTCGAACAGCAGCGCGGGGCTGCCCGCCGTCTTCAGCACCGCCAGGTTGTCGAAATAATGCACGCCATTCGCCTCGTCGGCAAACGGCCGGTTCTCGCCCACGATCGGATCGGCATGATAGCGCGAAGGCGCAAATCCCGCGCCCCGCAGCGCCGCGCCGAGCGCGGACGCACATTTCAGGCTCGATTCCGTGTGGGAATTCAGGCGCGACACGAACAGCGAAAAGCCTGAAAAGTGATCGCTGTAGAGAAACGTTTCGCCGCCGCTTTCCCAGCTCGAGAGAAAGCGCGGCTGCACCGAGTCGTGATGGATCGAGATGAAGAGATCCATGCCTTTAGCGCGCGGTGCGCGGCTGCCGAGGTTCTCGGCCAGACCATCGTCGCCTATCAGGAGGGTCCTGTGGCCCGCGCGCCGCAAGGACTCCGTTACCTCCCGGGCGAGCCGCAGGTTGTAATCGAACTCGGGGATGCCGCGTGCGCTGATGACGCCCGGATTGGCGAGGTAATGGCCGACGTCGACCGCGATGCTGGCGGCGAACGCCTCTGACATTGCCCACGCCGCTAAAGCGACCAAAGCAAAATTTAGCCGCCAAGCCGCCAAGGTAAGCCGAGACAAGAATCGATCCAATGACAAGACGTCAGAAGCCGGACCAAGGGGTCGGATGTTTCAAAACCAAACGCCCGACGTTTGCGCTCAGCCGCCACTCCAGCGGCCGGCCGCAGCGCCCGGTTAGGCCGCGTACCACAGAACCGCGATAAAGTGGCACGCGGTGCCCGCGACAACGAACACGTGCCACACAAAGTGAAAATATCTGATTCGCTCCGCCATGAAAAACACCGCACCCACCGTGTAAGCGATACCGCCTGCAAATAGCCAGAAAATCCCCCACTTCGGCACCAGAGTCCATGCCGTATCGGCCGCGATGAGGATCAACCAGCCCATCGCAAGATACACCCACGTCGAGATAGCCGTGTACCGAACGCCGCCGAGGGCCTTCAGCACGGTACCGGCAAGGGCCAAGCTCCACACGAGCCCGAACAGCGTCCAGCCCCAGGCACCGCGGAGCACACCGAGCGTAAACGGTGTGTAGGTCCCGGCGATCAGGAGGTAGATTGCCGAGTGATCGAGAATCTGGAATACGCGCTTCGCGCGGCACACCGGCAAAGCGTGAAAGAGCGTGGATGTGAGATACAGCAGCACCATGGTGGTCGCGAACACAATCGCGCCTGCGATTCCCGTTACGTCTCCACGCTGGTGCGCGGACATGACGAGTACGGGAAAGCCGGCCAACGCCGCCAGCAGGCCCAGGCCGTGGCTAACGCTGTTCGCTATCTCCTCTCCGGCGGACTGTGGTCGCTCTTGCAATATTGTATTTCTTTGCGCCTTTGCGCCTTTGCGTCCATCTTTTCTACCAACCCAGCACGTACGCCGGCCGCCGCGGATCCGCCCCCCCGTGCAGCACCCCGTTCTCATGGTCGGCGACGATGGTGCACACCGCCCCGGCGAGCCAGGTCATGTCGTCCCACTCATGGACCTTGTGGCCCAGCTCCCTGAGATCGTCCCCAGCCGTTTCGGCGAGGCTCGCCTCGAGGTGGAGCCGTCCCGGGTAATACGGATGCGGCTCGAACGAGCCGGGGAAGCTGTAGCCCGCGAAACGCGGCGCCTCGACTGCAGCCTGGGGAGGCATGCCGAACACGTTGACATTGAGGAACACCTGCAGCATCGCCTGGCACTGCACGTCGCCGCCCGGCGTGCCGAACGGCATGTAGGCGCGCCCGTTCTTGAATGCCAGCGCAGGATTGGGCGTCAGCCGCGGCCGCTTGCCGGGCGCAACCGAGCTGGGATGCCCGGGATCGGACCACGACTGCGTGCCGCGCCCGGAGCAGAGTATTCCCACGCCGGGGATGATGGGGGTCTTGTCCGAACCGTCGCTGGGCGTGCACGAAAAGGCGTTGCCCTGCCGGTCGATTACGCACAGGTACGAAGTGTCGCCGGGCCCCGGCGCGTCGTCGGGCTCCGGCGCGGGCACGCAGCGATGCCTCAGCTGCGCCAGTGTGTCCGGGTCGCCCGCAGGCGGCATCTCCGGCCACGCCTTCTCCAGGCTCACCAGCGAGCGGCGGTGCTCGGCATAGCGTTCCGACATCAGTCCCGTGATCGGCACCTTGATGAATTCCGGGTCGCCGAAGTGATGGTGGCGGTCGGCGTACGCCAGCTTCAGCGCTTCCGTCACGACGTGGATGTACTGCGGCGAGTTATGCCCCATCGCCATCAGGTCGTAGCCCTTGAGGATGTTGAGCGCCATCGGCAGCACCGGGCCCTGCGACCAGGGCCCGCAGGCGTGCAACTCGATGCCGTCGAAGCGTGAGCGCACCGTGGGCTCGAATTTCACGCGAAAGCCCGCGAAATCCTCGTAGCGCATCGGGCCGCCCTCTTTCTCGATGAAACTTGTCACCACTCGCGCGATGTCGCCCTTGTAGAAAGCGTCGCGAGCGGCCCCGAGCCCGGCCTTCCTGCCCTTGCGGCGAGAAGCTTTCTTCTCCTCGTCCGCCATGTACTGCATCGTCCGCCCAAGATCGGCCTGCACGAAGACCTCTCCCACTTCCGGCGGACGGCCTTTCGGCAGGAACACTTTGCGGCTCGCCGTCCAGCCGCGGTAGGTTTGCTGGTTCTCCTTGATGAAGTCCGACATCATCGGGTGCATCGGGAAGCCGGCGCGCGCGAAACGGATCGCGCTCGCGGCGACTTCGCCGAAGCTCATGGTCCCGAAGTGCTCGAGCGCGGTGAGCCAGGCGTCGGGCGCGGCGGGCACGACGCAACGCTCCACGCCCTTCGGTATCTTGCCGCCGTGCCTCCTGATGAAATAATCGGGCGTGATCGCCTTGGGCCATACGCCCAGCCCGTCGATGCAATGCACCTTCTTGCTTTTCGCCGTGTAGATGATCTGCGGCGCGACGCCGCCGAAATTGACCTTGTCGGTCTGCAGCACGCCGATGGCGATGCCGGCGGCGACCCCGGCGTCGACCGCGTTGCCGCCCGCCTCCAGGATCTCGAATCCGGCGTGAGCGGCGAGATAGTGCCCGGCCGAGATGACATGGCGGGTGCCCATGATGGACATGCGGTTGGCGGCCATGCTTTCCTCCAGTGCGGCGTCGGACTCCATGGATTTTAGCCACAATTAACCCGACCGGTGTGAGTCTGGCGAAACCCCAACCCCTCGTCCCAGACGCCTCATTTTTCGTAGTATCATCGCCCGCGAGACCGCAGCACTCCAGTCATCGTTGAATGCGCCCATCCCGAGGAGAAGAAAGATGAGATTCTCAGCAATTGCGCCGCTTCCGCTGCTCGCCGCCGCCCTCCTGGCGGCCGCCGGCGCCGCGGCCCAGCCCGCTTCGACAGGCTCAGGACAGGCGTACCCCGTCAAACCGGTACGCATGATCGTGCCGTTCGCGCCCGGCGGCAACGTCGACATCATCGGGCGCGTCTATGCCCCCAAGTTCAGTGAATTTCTCGGCCAGCAGGTCATCATCGACAATCGCGGCGGCGCGGGCGGATCGATCGGCACCGAGCTCGCCGCAAAATCGCCTCCCGACGGCTACGTCCTCCTGATGGTTTCCGCCTCCCACACCATCAATCCCGCGATGGCGAAGAAGCTGCCCTACGACTCAGTCAAGGACTTCGCCCCCATCAGCGTGATCGCGGACGTGCCAACTGCGTTCATGGTGCATCCTGCGCTGCCGGCAAAAAACGTGAAGGAGTTCATCGCGATCGCGCGGGCCCGTCCGGGCGAAATCTTCTACTCGACTGCCGGCCGCGGCACCGTCGGACACCTTTCCGCCGAGCTGCTCAACTCCGCGGCCAAGATCAAGCTCACGGCCGTGCACTACAAGGGCTCGGGCCCCTCCGTGATCGACCTCATCGCGGGGCATGTGCAGATGCAGCTCATGAGCATGCCGGCGGCGGTGCCGCATATGAAGAGCGGGAAACTGCGCATGATCGCGCAGACCGGCGAGACGCGCTCCGGCGCGGCGCCCGACGTTCCGACCATGAAGGAGCAGGGATTGAAAACGTTTGTCGTATCGAGCGGATTCGCGATGTTCGCGCCAGCCGGCACGCCGCGCCCGGTCATAGACCGGGTTCACGCCGCTCTCGTCAAGGCGCTCAACGATCCCGGGGTCAGGAAGACCCTTGCCGAACAGGGCGCACAAATCGTCGCCAGTACGCCGGAACAACATGACGCGTTCAACAAGGCCGAGATCGCGAAGTGGATCAAAGTTGCGCGCGAAGCGGGCATCCAGCCGGAGTGAGGGAACAATGATGAATGCGGAATGCAGAATGATGAATAAAAAGCGTCCGCGCCATGGCGCGGAAATCATCGGGTCATCATTCATCATTCATCATTCATCATTTGCCCGGGCCGCCGTCGGCGCACTGGGATTCCTGGTCGCATTGACGCTGCCGGCGGCGGCCCAGGCGCAGCCCTTCCCTGTGAAGCCGGTTCGGGTGATCAATCCTGCCGCGCCGGGCGGAAACAGCGACATCTTCTTCCGCCTGCTGTCGCCGAAGATGACCGAGGTTCTGGGCCAGCCGGTCGTGATCGACTACCGCCCGGGGGCCGGCGGAATCCTCGGTGCGGATATCATCGCGAAGAGCCCGCCCGACGGCTACACGGCCGGAATCGTGGCCGGCAGCTTCATGATCAACCCATCGCTCATGCGGAAGCTCCCGTACGACACGGTGAAGGATTTTTCACCGCTCGGGTTGCTGGTGGACGTGCCGACCGGGGTGGTCGCGCATCCCTCGTTGCCGGTCAAGAACGTGAAGGAACTGATCGCGCTCGCAAAGGCACGGCCCGGCCAGCTCAACTACTCGAGCTCGGGCCCCGGCGCGGTCGGGCATCTGTCGGGCGAGCTCCTCAACTCGCTCGCAAAAATCAACATCGTGCACATTCCCTATAAAGGCATCGGGCCCGGCATCGTCGATCTGATCGCCGGGCACGTGCAGCTCTCGTTCGCGAGCATGCCGGTCGTCCTCGGCCACGTGCGCCAGGGCCGGCTGCGCCTGCTCGCGCAGGCGGGCGCCAGGCGCGCGGTCTCGTTGCCGGACGTGCCGACCATGGAAGAAGCGGGCGTCCCGGGCTTCGTTGTCAGCAGCGGGTTCAGTTTCGTCGGCCCCGCGGGCATCCCGCGGCCGGTCGCGGAAAAGTTGAACGACGCGCTGGCAAAGGCTCTTCGCGATCCCGCCAACCGCAAAGCCCTCATTGATGGTGGCGCCGAACCGGTCGGCAACACGATCGACGAGCACGCGGTGATCATCAGGAGCGAGATCGAGAAGTGGCGCAAGGTGATCAAGGACGCGGGAATCGAGCCTCAATGAAGCGTGACATGATGATGCGTGACGTGGTAATGCGTGACGTGATAATGCGTGTCTGGCTCAACACCTAGGCACCAACAACGCGTCACCATGTCACGATCTTCCATGTCACGAATCACCACGTCACGCCGTACCACGTCACGCCTATGAAGGCCTTTGATTGGCAGTTTCCCTACCCCTCCCAGCGCATGCCGGTGCTGGCAAAGAACGTCGTCGCGACCTCGCAGCCGCTCGCCGCGCAGGCCGGCCTCGGCATGATGCTGAAGGGCGGCAACGCGGTGGACGCGGCGCTCGCGGCCGCGATCACGCTGACGGTGGTGGAGCCGACCAGCAACGGAATAGGCAGCGACGCGTTCTGCATCCTGTGGGACGGAAAGGAGCTCCACGGCCTGAACGCCTCCGGCCGCTCGCCGGCCGCCTGGAATCTCGACCGCTTCAAGGGGAAAACGGCGATGCCGACCCGGGGCTGGGACGCGATCACCGTTCCGGGCGCGGTCTCCGCCTGGGTCGCGCTCTCCGAGCGCTTCGGCAAGCTGCCGTTCGCGGACTTGTTCGAGCCCGCGATCCGCTACGCGGCGGACGGCTACATGGTCTCCCCGACCATCTCCCGGCTGTGGGCGAACCAGGTTCCGCAGCTGCGTGACGTCCCGGGCTTCGCCGAGCATTTCATGCCGCGCGGACGGGCGCCGGAAGCGGGCGAGAAGTTCACCGCGCCCGCCCATGCGAGGACGCTCCGGCGCATCGCGGAAACCCGGGGTGAAGCTTTCTACAAGGGCGACCTCGCGCAGAGCATGGCCGCCCACGCTCGCCAGCACGGCGGCGCGATGACGATCGAGGACCTCGCCGCGCACACCGCGGACTGGGTCGAGCCCCTCGCCCACGATTACCGCGGCTACACGCTGCACGAGATCCCGCCCAATACGCAGGGCATCGCGGCGCAGATCGCGTTGGGCATCCTCGAGGGCTTCGACCTGAGCGCGATCCCGGTGGACTCGGCCGACAGCCTGCACTTGCAGATCGAAGCGATGAAGCTCGCGTTCGCCGACGCCTACGAGTACGTATCCGACGCCGCCACCATGCGCGTGAAGAATTCCGGGCTGCTCGACAGGGAATACCTGAGGAGCCGATCGCGCCTGATCGACGCGAAGAAGGCGAAGACTCCGCAGCATGGCGTGCCCGGCCAGGGCGGCACCGTCTATCTCACTGCCGCGGACGCCTCCGGCATGATGGTGTCCTACATACAGTCCAACTACCAGGGCTTCGGATCCGGCATCGTGGTGGACGGCATCAGCCTGCAGAACCGCGGCTACGGTTTCGTCCTGCGGCCGGGACACGCCAACGTCGTCGCCCCGCGCAAGCGCCCGTTCCACACCATCATCCCCGCCTTCGTCACCCGGGACGGAAGACCCGTGATGAGCTACGGCGTGATGGGCGGCTCGATGCAGGCGCAGGGCCATGCGCAGGTGATGATCCGGCTCGCCGATTACCGGCAGAACCCCCAGGCTGCATCCGACGCGCCGCGCTGGCGCGTGGGCGAAAACCTCGAAGTCAACATCGAGCACGGCGTGCCCGCAGCCGTTATGAATGACCTGAAGGACCGCGGCCACAACACGGTCCAGGCCGACCGCTGGAGCACCGACTTCGGCCGCGCGCAACTGATCTACAGGATGGAAGACGGGTACTTGGCGGCATCCGAGCGACGGACGGATGGACAGGCTGTTGGTTTTTAATAAAGCGTGACGTGGTGAATCGTGACATGATGGTGCGTGACGTGGTGCGGCGTGACATGGTGAAGCGTGTTTAACGCTTGCATTTCCGCGCACTAACACGACCTATCACGTCACGAAGTATCACGTCACGCCTTTTCATGTCACGCCTTATCAAGTCACGCTTCATCAAAAATCATGTCTGAGCACAAAGCGACAATCAAATGGTCCCGCGCCGGGAAGGACTTTACCTACAAGACCTACAGCCGCGACCACGTCTGGATCGCGAACGGGAACGAGATTCCCGCTTCCGCGGCGCCCGCTTACCTGGGAAACCCGAACCGCGTCGATCCCGAAGCGGCCCTGGTCGCGGCGCTGTCGAGCTGCCACATGCTGACCTTCCTCGCGCTCGCCGCGAACAAGGGCTTCGTCCTCGAGAGCTACGAGGACGCCGCGGTGGGTCATCTGGAAAAAAACGCTGCAGGTAAACTGGCGATCACGCGCGTCGAGCTGCATCCAAGGATTGTGTACGGCGGCGCGAAGCAGCCGACGCCAGCGGACCTCGAGTGGCTGCACGACAAGGCGCACAAGGAGTGCTTCATCGCGAACTCGGTGACGACGGAAGTGCGTGTCGTCGCGGATTAGCTGAACTCCTCGACGCAAAGACGCAAAGGCGCAAAGGAAAGCGAAAATGGAAGCAAAATCGGCGGAGCCAATCCGGCTCCGCCGTTCGTGTTAATGGAGACGCACACGTTTAAGGAACCTCTGAACAAGTCCGCCGTTCGCCCTGAGCCTGTCGAAGGGCGAACGGCAACTCCCTGAAATACTGAGACTCCGAATCGTTCGTGGTTCGACAAGTTCACCACGAACGGACTTAATCAGAGCTTCCTTAATTGTGTGCGTCCCATTCTTGACCCTATTTCACCGCAAAGCAGTAGAACAGGCCGTCGCCGCCCGTCTTGATGATCCCGGGCTGGGTGCACCCGAGCGTCGGGTGCGCCGAGTTCCAGGACACCGCCCACGCGTGGTCGATCGGACCAGCGCGATCGTGGTGACCCGTCATCGCCGAGCCTTCGGCACCGCTCTTCGTCCAATTGCCGCACGTCATGTCCGGAAAGAACGCTCCTGCAAAGGCCGTTCCATCGTGCCGCGAGCCGGTGAGGATGTCATGCTTGTTCGGCTTTTCGGTGCGGCCGTTGACCATCTGTCCCTTTTCATCCAGTGCTGTCATCTTGTTCACATTGTTGCTGGACGAGTGCAGCTCCTCGATATTCCTCGCGATCAGGACGCCCTTGGCGTTGTGCCAGGGGCCGGTGCCGATGCGGTCGCGCGCATGCACGACTTTGGGGTCGTTCAAGGCCGAGCCCTGCGTGCTCAGGTAGGCGCGCCAGGTGCGGTTCCCGGCACCCGCTGCCGCGGCCAGGGACTGGCAGTGCCGGTCCGCGCCTTCGAGTCCGCCGAGATCGCCCCCTTTTCCCGGCCCCACGCTGGTGATGAAGAACGACATCTGGCTTCCGGAACTTCCCTCTTGCGACTGGCCGGTCGCGCAGCTCATCAAAGTCAACGATCCGGCCGCAACCAACAACGTCCACTGTATTACGCTGCGCATCGAGAGCTCCTTTCAGGTCAATTGAGTGGTAGGAACACAATCAAATGAATCAAATTGAAAATGAACGCAAGGAGGCTAGATCAAAGCCCGCCCCTTGGCAAGGCACAGCCGCGTATCGGATATTATTCCGCCATTTCGCTCTGTAAAATTGACTGACCGACAGAATTATGGAAACAGACTCCATAGAATAACTGGAGAATCGACTCACTAATCACGGACTTTCAGGCTTGGAGGATCTTGCCTACCAGGAAATCACCACCCGACGCCGGCCGGCTGGACCGCATCGTCGCAGAGGCCCGGCGCGCGCAGGCGGAGCGCGAGAAGGGCTACCGGGAGCGGGCGCTCAAGCTCTATCCGTGGGTCTGCGGCCGCTGCGCGCGCTCGTTCACGCATGCGACCCTCCAGTTGCTGGAAGTCCATCACCGGGACGGCAACCACGACAACAATCCGCCCGACGGCAGCAACTGGGAGCTGCTGTGCACCTACTGCCACGAGGCCGAGCACCGGCGCTATCTCGACAGCGCCGGACGCAGTGGAGAGCAGGCAGGGAGCGGGAAGGAATCGCAAGCCACCTATCGGCCGTTTGAAAATCTCGGTGAGCTGCTGAAACACAAGCCCGAGCCAGACCGTGAATCGTGACTCGTGGGTCGTGAATCGTGATTCGATTGCTTGCCATTCCCTGGCGCTTTTGGCGGTTCTATTATTGTCATTGTTTCTCTCGGCGTCCCTTCGACAGGCTCAGGACAGGCCTTGGCGGTTCAATGATCTTGCCTTTCTTGGCGTCTTGGCGGTTAGTTTGCTTGCATGAACGAGATTGAGTCCGTTCTCGACTTCTGGTTCGGCGCCTGCGCCGCCGACGGCGCGCTCGATCGCGCGAAGCAAAAGATGTGGTTCAGCAGCGGCCACCCGTACGACGCCGTCATCCGCAAGCAATTCGGCAAGCTGCACCGGCGCGCCGCCCGCGGCGAGCTGGACGCGGAGTGGGCCGCGACGCCGCAGGGCAGGATCGCGCTCATCGTCGTCCTCGACCAGTTCTCGCGCCACATCCACCGCGGCACGGCGGCCGCCTTCGCGCAGGACCCGGCGGCGCAACGGCTCGCGGTTGCCGGCGTCGAGCAGGGCGTGGATCGCACGTTGATCCCCGCGCAGCGCGCGTTCTTCTACCTGCCGTTCGAGCACGCCGAGGATATCAAGCTGCAGCGGCTCGGCACGCGCTCGTTCGAGCGGCTTGCGACCGAGGCCGCGCCGGCCTGGCGCAAGGAATACGCCGGCTTCGCCGATTACGCCGGGCACCACCGGGACATCATCGAGCGCTTCGGCCGGTTTCCTCATCGCAACAAGATCCTCGGGCGCACTTCGACGCCTGAGGAGGTGGAATTCCTGAAGCAGCCCGGCTCGTCCTTCTAAGAGGCGTGAATCGTGATTCGTGAGTCGTGATTCGACGAACACACAGAATCAGAACGACTTTTTCGAGAATTTCGGGCATCACGCCCGGACCGCATCTTTGCATTGCGCCTCCGGCCTTCGCCCGCAAGCCGCGGCTCCGGTTGTAATACAATGGGTCCTCAGGAAGGTCGCCAGAACCTTCCATCACCATTAAAGGAGGGTTCAGCCATGTTCAAACGCGCATTGGTCGTACTTATCGCCGGCTTAATGGCGGCTTGGGGCGCCCCCGCGTGGTCACAGGTGAAGGAATTGCCCTGGGGCACGTCTGCGGTCGGATCGTCCGGGCACAAGGCGCTCGTCGTCCTGGCCGAGATGTTGAACCGCGAGATGAAGGACTACCGGATCACCGTGCAGCCGGCCACCGGCGCCATCATTACCATGAAGGGATACGCCACCGGCCAGTTCGAGGGCTACTACGGCGCCGATATCGGCTTCTACGAGTACGCCAACGACATTAACCGCTTCAGGGGTTTCAAGGCGAGCGTCAAGCGCCCGCTGGTGCAGTCCTTCTGGTCGTTCACCATCGAGGTCGGCACCGCGGTCCATTCGCGCGACAAGGGCAAATTCAAGGGGTGGGCCGATCTGGCCGGCAAGCCGGTGTTCACGGGGTTGCTGCCGTGGGACGTGCGCGCCCATCTGGAGCGTGCCTACGGCGCGCTCGGCGTGAAGCACCAATATCGCCAGGTCGACCTGTCCGCCGCCGGCTCGCTGCTCCAGTCGGGTGGCCTCGAAGCGTTCATCATCTATACCGCCGGTGAATCCGCACCGGCAAGCTGGATCACCGAAGCTTCGCTGGCTGCCGACTGGGCCGCCCTCAATCCGAGCGCCAGTGAAATCGAAGCCCTGAAGCAGCTCGGCTTCTCCATCATCGAGGTGAAACCCGACGTCTTCAAGAAGAACGTTCACGCCGACAAGGTGATTCTGCTGCCGTTCTACTACGGCTTCCACGTCGGTCTCGATGTGCCCGAGGACGACCTGTACAAGATGCTCATGACCATCGAGAAGAACGTCGCCCAATTGGCCAAGGACGATGCGAGTTATGCCCAGATCGCCAAAGACATGCCCGGCTTCCAGCGCAAGGGCGTTGCTTCTTCGGTGGATTTTGTTCCGATCCATCCGGGGCTCGCGAAGTACATGCGCGAGAAGGGCGTCTGGGACGCAAAGTGGGACGCCCGCATCGCGAAAAAGTAGGACTGACCTTGTGAATTAAGGGGGGCACGCGCCTGCGTCCACCCCCCCGCCGTGCGTGGGGACCCGACTCCGACCATGACTGCCGCCGCCGCGCCTCCCCCTCGGGCACGCGCCATCACCCAGGGACTCTATTTCCTTACGGCAGTCTTCTTCTTCGTCTATCTCTTCGTCTATTACTGGACCAGCGAGGGGGGGCCGACCCTGCTCGCAATCACTCTGGTCCCGGTCACCTTCATCCTGTTCACGCTGGACGAGCTTCGCAAGAACGAGTTCTACCCGCGGCTTCCCGCCATCGCCAACTACGTCATCGCCACGGTCTATGTCGTCATCTCGATCGCCGTTGCGGTGTACATGTTCGTCGAATACGAAGAAATTGGCACGGTGCGTGCCGGGATCTGGAGCGTGCCCGATCTCACCATGGGTGCGCTGATGGTCGTGCTGATCATGGAGTACACGCGCAAGCGCCACATGCCCCTGTTGGTCCTGAACGTCCTTCTGATCCTCTACGCGGTGTACGGCTCGCTGGTGCCCGGCATGTTCTTCCATCCGGGGCTCTCCTGGGGGCGCATTGTCAGCGCGATGAGCGTCGAAACCTCCACCGGCGTCTTCTCCAGTCTGCCGCAGCTCGCGCTGACGCTGATCGGCTCGTTCATCCTGGTTCTCGCCGCGCTGCGCGCCTTCGGCTGCGTGGACTCGATCCTGAAGGCCTCCAAGCAGATCGCCGTGCGCTCGCCGCATGCCTTGCCGCAGTCCGCCGTGTTCGCCTCGATGGCCGTCGGCACGGTGAGCGGAAGCGGCGCAGCCAACGCCATCACCGTGGGCTCGGCGACCATTCCGGCGATGATCGGCGCCGGCATGCCGCGGTCGGTCGCGGCCGCCATCGAGACGGCCTCCTCGCTCGGGGGGCAGCTGATGCCGCCCGTCATGGGCATTGCCGCCTTCCTGATGGCGGAGTTTCTGGGACGCAGCTATTTCGACGTGGTCGCGCGCGGCTACGCGCCTGCGATCATCTATTACG
>Ga0184615_10000927_pt1 | contig 15855 bp, 15 predicted proteins | sample PLM4_65_coex_FD_133134 | JGI IMG/M metagenome (GOLD analysis project Ga0184615, IMG submission 133134) | Groundwater sediment microbial communities from an aquifer in East River, Colorado, USA - PLM4_65_coex | ecosystem: Environmental > Terrestrial > Soil > Riparian zone | place: USA: East... | reverse complement strand
GGCGTAGGGGCCGGGAACGCGGTCGGGGGCGACGGTCTGGAGGCCGATCACCGCCTGCTGGAGCGCGTCGGACCGGTCGGTCCGCTCGGCGGCGCGAGCCACCGCCTCGAGACCTTCGGCCGCCTCCTGCGCCCGGGTGGGATCCTCGCCGGCGAGGTGCAGGTACGCGTCGGCCGCCTCGCGGAGATCCCCGGTGCGGAGCGCCGCCGCGCCCGTCTTGGCCCAGATCCGAGGGTGGGTCTTCCCACCCGCCAGCGACCGGTACTCCTTCAGCGCCTGGGCATACTGACCACGGCCGTAGGCCTCGTCGCCCCGGCGCTCGGCGTCGGCCGCTCCGCCGCAGGCCGCGCAGGCCATGGCGGCGGCGATGGCCCACCGGATCACGTGCCGGTGCGGCCGAGCATCGCCAGGTAGGCCTCCACTCGGGCATTCTCGGGACGTCGCTTCAAGCACCCCTTCCAGATGTCCCGCGCGCCCAGCGCGTCGCCGGAGAGATAGTGCGCCAGCCCCAGCGCCGCCGAGGCGTCCACGAAGTTGGGACGGGACCGCAGCACTTCCTCCAGCGCCTCCCGCGCCTCCAGCGACCGCCCCGACTCGAGCAGCAGCCGAGCCATCCGGTAGCGCAGATCCACGAACGCCGGGCCGAGCTCGAGGGCTCGCTGGTATTCCTCCACCCCCCGGTCGAGCGCACCGGCCTCGGCATAGGCCTCGGCCAGCTCCGCGTGCTGGTTGGCGAGGCGGGCCGCGATCGGCGCGGGGAGCCCGTTGGAGGGCGGCGCGACACTGGCCGACGCGCGCCGGAACGAGTCCTCCGCCTCGGCGTCCCGGCCCATCTCGTAGAGGATCAGGCCCTGGTGGATCAGCGCCTCGAGATAGCGCGGGTTGAGGTCCAGCGCCCGGCCGAACTCGGTCAGCGCGCGCTCGCGCTGGCCCAGGAGCGACAGCGAGACGCCGAGCAGATGGTGCACGTCCGCGAACGCGCGCCCGCCGGCGACGATCTCCTCGAGCAGGTGGACGGTGCCGTAGTAGTCCTGCACCGCGAACCGGTCGCGGGCACGGGCCAGCACACGCTCAGTCTGAGCGGCCATAAGCCTCCCGGAACCAGGCGACGAATCGCCGGATTCCCTCCGGAAACGGTGTCCGGGGCGCGTAGCCGAGCACCGCGCCCGATTTGGTGAGGTCGGCGGCGGTCCGCTGCACGTCGCCCGGCTGCATCGGCGCCCACTCGATCTTCGGCGTGATCCCCAGCGCCTTGGAGATCTCGTCCACCATCGCGCCGGTCGGAACCGAGCGGTTGCCGCCGAGATTGAAGTGCTCGACTCCGATCGGCGCCTGCTCCGTCCACCGGAGCGCCGCGAGCACGCCCGCGACGATGTCGTCGCAATAGGTGTAGTCACGCGCCTGGGTGCCGTCGCCGAAGAGGGTCAGCGTCCTGCCTTCGACCATCTTCCGCGCGAAGGCGTGGATCGCCAGGTCGGGGCGCTGGCGCGGACCGTACACGGTGAAGAGCCGGAGCGAGGCGATCCGGAAGCCGTAGATCGGGGCCACCGAGCGCAGGAGCAGCTCACCCGCACGCTTGGTGGCGGCGTACGGCGAGACCGGCTCGGTCGCGACCGCGTCCTCGCGGAACGGGACGGGCGTGCTGTCGCCGTACACCGACGACGACGAGCCGAACAGGATCCGCGACACCCCGGCGCCTCGCGCCGCCTCCGCCACCGCCGCGGTGCCGGCGACGTTCGTGCGAGCGTAGCTCACGGGATCGGCGAGCGAGGGCCGGACCCCCGCCTTCGCCGCGAGATGGACCAGCACGGTGTCGGGGGTCAGGTGCGACTGGAGCGCCGCGGCGTCGAGGAGGTCCAGCTCGTGGAAGGTGAAGCCGGGGAGCCTGCCCATCTCCGCCAGGTTCCGCTCCTTCATCGCCCGGGGATAGAAGGGATCGAAGTTGTCGATCCCGATGACCTCGCCGCCCTGGCGGGACAACGCCTCCACGAGGTGCGACCCGATGAAGCCGGCCGCACCCGTGACGAGGACCCGGGTCACCGGCCGCCCCGGCCGATCCCGTGATACTCGAAGCCGAGTGTCTTCATCCGCTCCGGCTCGTAGAGGTTGCGGCCGTCCACCAGGAGCGGGCGGCGGAGCAGCTTGCGCACCCGCTCGAAGTCGGGATTGCGGTAGAGGAGCCACTCGGTCATGACGCAGAGCGCGTCGGCGCCGTGCGCCGCGCTGTACGGATCAGCGGCGTACATCACGCGATCCTCGAAGATGTACCGCGCCGAGTCGGTCGCCTTCGGATCGTGCGCCTGCACCCGGGCGCCGGCCGCGAGGAGGCCCTCGATGAGCGGGATCGTCGGGCTCTCCCGCATGTCGTCGGTCTCAGCCTTGAAGGCGAGCCCCCAGAGGCCCACCGTCTTGCCGCTCAGATCCGAGCCCAGGTAGCGCTGCACCTTGTGCAGCACGACCAGCTTCTGGCACGCGTTCACCTCTTCGACCGACTTGAGGACGTCGAGCGAGAGGCCCAGGTCCTGGGCGGTCTTGATGATCGCCTTCACGTCCTTGGGGAAGCACGACCCGCCGTACCCCGGGCCCGGGTAGAGGAACGCCCGGCCGATGCGCTGGTCGGAGCCGATCCCCAGCCGCACGTTGCTCACGTCGGCGCCGACCAGCTCACAGAAGAGCGCCATCTGGTTCATGAAGGAGATGCGGGTGGCGAGCATCGCGTTGGCGGCGTACTTGGTGACTTCGGCCGAGGCGATGTCCATGAAGAGGACCCGGTTCCCGCCCTGACGGGTGAACGGCGCGTACAGCTCGCCCATGACCGCCCTGGCCTCGTCGTCGTCCACGCCGATGACCACGCGGTCGGGCTTCATGAAGTCCTCGATCGCCGCCCCTTCCTTCAGGAACTCGGGGTTGGAGCAGACGGCGAAGGGGATTTCGGTCTGGGACTTGACCGCCGCTCTGACCTTCTCCGCGGTGCCGACGGGCACGGTGGACTTGGTGACGACGATCTTGGGCTCGTTCATGTGCCGCCCGATCTCGCGCGCCACACCCAGCACGTGCTGCAGATCGGCCGAGCCGTCCTCGCCGGGCGGGGTGCCGACGGCGATGAAGACGACCTTCGCGCTGCGGATGGCGGCGCCGATATCGGTCGTGAAGGTGAGGCGGCCCTGCGCCTGGTTGCGCTGCACCATCGGCTCGAGACCCGGCTCGTAGATGGGGATCTCGTTGCGCTGGAGTCGCGCGATCTTCTCCGCGTCCTTGTCCACGCAGGCGACGTCGTTGCCCGTCTCCGCCAGGCAGGCTCCGGCCACCAACCCCACGTATCCGCTTCCGATCACCGCCACGTGCATGTCACGCCTCTTTCGGCATCGCGTTTCGAGTGTCCACCACCAGCTTGGCGTTGCGTCGGATCATACGGTAGTCCACCGCCGTGTGATCGGTCACGACCATGACGCAATCGGCCGCGGCCACGGACTGCGGGTTGAGGGGCACCGAGCGGTGCTCCCGGCCATTCTCGGAAAAACAGGGGACGTGAGGGTCGGAATACGCGACGCGGGCTCCCTGTCCCTCGAGCAGCCGGATGATGTCGAGCGCCGGGCTTTCCCGGATGTCGTCGATGTCCCGCTTGTAGGCCACGCCGAGGACGAGCACCGTTGCCCCCCTCACCGCCTTGCTCTGCAGGTTGAGGGCCTCCGCGACCTTGCGGACCCAGAACAGGGGCATCTCGGTGTTCAGCTCGCCCGCGAGGTCGATGAACCGGGTCTTGTAGTTGAGCCCGCGCATCTTCCAGGCGAGGTAGTGCGGATCGATCGGGATGCAGTGCCCACCAAGCCCGGGGCCGGGCAGGAATTTCATGAACCCGAACGGCTTGGTCGAGGCCGCCTCGATCACCTCCCAGACGTTCACCCCCAGCTTGTCGCAGACGATCGCCATCTCGTTGACGAGGCCGATGTTCACGCTGCGGAAGGTGTTCTCCAGCAGCTTCACCAGCTCGGCCGCCTCGGTGGTCGAGACCGGCACCAGACGCTCGATGGCCGGCTCGTAGAGCGCGACGGCCACGCGGGTGCAGTTCTCGGTAATGCCGCCCACCACCTTCGGCGTGTTGTGGGTCTTCCAGGTGGGATTGCCCGGGTCCACGCGCTCGGGGCTGAAGGCGAGGAAGAAATCGGTGCCCACCGTGAGCCCGGTGCTCTCGAGCGCAGGCTGGAGGATCTCCCGGGTGGTGCCGGGATAGGTGGTGGACTCGAGGATGATCGCCTGGCCGCGGCGGAGGGTGCGCTTCACCGAATCGGTGGCGGCCACGATGTAGCTGACGTCGGGGTCCTTGAACTTGGAGAGCGGCGTCGGCACGCAGATCGAGACCGCGTCGGGCTCGCCCATCCGCGACATGTCGGTCGTCGCCTCGAACCGTCCGGCGGCGAGCGCCTCGCGGAGCTGGGCGTCCGAGATGTCCTTCACGTGCGAGTGGCCGGCGTTGAGGCCGTTCACCACCCGCTCGCTGATGTCGAACCCGAGGACCCGGTACCCCGCCTTGGCCAGCTCCACCACCAGGGGAAGACCGACGTACCCGAGCCCCACGATGCCGAACAGCGCCTCACGGCGCTGCGCCTTCCCGATCAGTTCCTGCGCGACGTCCATCTGGTCCCTCTCGTGAGATCAGGCATAAAATCCGAGAATCGCGGCGATCACGGCGTCCTGCTGCTCTCGGGTGAGCTCGGGATAGATCGGCAGTGAGATCACCGAGTCCATCGCAGCCTCGGTCACCGGCAGCCGCCCCCGGTCGTAGCCGAGGTGCGCGAAGCACGGCTGGAGGTGCAACGCCAACGGGTAGTAGATCGCGTTGCCGATCCCGTTGGCCTTGAGATGGGCCTGCAGCTCGTTTCGCTGCGGCACCCTGATCGTGTACTGATGGAATATGTGCTGGTTGGCCGGGTCGGTTGCCGGAGGACACACGACCGGGTGCCCGGTGAACGCCTCGGTGTAGCGCCCCGCGCGCTCGGCGCGGGCCCGGCTCCACCCCTCGAGGTGCGGGAGCTTGGCCAGGAGCACGGCCGCCTGAAGCGTGTCGAGGCGGCTGTTGTACCCGACCTCCTCGTGGTGGTACTGCCGGGCGCCGCCATGCAGGCGGAGTCTCCGCAGCCGGTCGGCCAGCTTGTCGTCCTGCGTCACCATCATCCCTCCGTCGCCGAACCCGCCAAGGTTCTTGCTCGGGAAGAACGAGAAGGTGCCCACCGTGCCGAGCTCCCCCGCCCGGCGCCATTGCCCATCCACTTTCCGGCGGGCGCCGATCGCCTGGGCGCCGTCCTCGATGAGGGCGAGTCCGTGGCGCCTGGCCAGGGGCACTATCTCCTCCATGGCCGCCATCTGCCCGAAGAGGTGCACCGCCACGATCCCCTTGGTCCGCGGGGTGATCGCGTCCTGGATGGCGCGTGGAGAGATGTTGAAGGTCGCCGGCTCTATGTCCACGAAGACAGGCTTGCCGCCGGTGTTATGGATGGCGCCGGCGGTGGCGAAGAAGGTGAACGCCGGGGTGATGACCTCGTCGCCCGGCTTCATGTCGAGGGCGCGGAGCGGCAGAAGGAGCGCGTCGGTGCCGCTCGCGCAGCCGATGGCATGGCGGGCGTTGGAGAGCCGGGCCACTTCGCCCTCGAGCTGCGCCACCTCGGGACCCATGATGAATCCTTGGCGCTCCACGACGGCCATCATGGCGCGGAGCACGTCATCCTTGATGCCGTTGTACTGGGCCACCAGGTCGAGCAACGGTACGTTCACCGGAATCCCTATCCTCCGCCCCAGCTGTGGGACCGAAGCATCATGTGGAACGCGCCCGGGCACCGGCATGAGCCGGGCGGGCCACGGGCGCGTAAGAAAGCGGAACCGTCGGCAGCCGTGTAACTTAGCCAGCGCTGCGGGGGCGGTCAATCTGCTGCAGGACCCCCTCCCGCTCGCGATAAGCGGCGCTGCAGACAGCGCAAGAGGCGCGCCCGTCCTGGAGCTGCAACCGGACGCCGCACTGGCACATCCAGCCGACCCTGCGAGCGGGTACTCCCACCATCAGGGCGTAGGCCGGGACGTCGCTTCGGACCACCGCCCCCGCCCCGATGAAGCAGTACTCGCCCAGAGTCACCCCGCAGACGATGGTGGCGTTCGCCCCGATCGAGCTTCCCCTCCGGACCAGCGTGCGCCGGTACTCCGACTTCCGGGAGACGTGGCTTCGGGGGTTGGCCACGTTGGTGAAGACGCAGCTCGGCCCGCAGAAGACGTCGTCCTCCAGCACGACCCCCTCGTAGATCGAGACGTTGTTCTGGACCTTCACGTTGTTCCCGATGGTCGTGCCGCCCATCACCACGACGTTCTGACCCAGGTTACACCGCTCCCCGATGACCGCGCCGGGGAGCACGTGGCAGAAGTGCCAGATTTTGGTGCCCTCGCCGATCACGGCGCCGTCGTCGATGTAGGAGGATTCGTGGGCGAAGAAAGGGGGCATGGGACCTGAGCTCGATATCGGGATTGGGTCGTGGTCTTGTCATCCTGAGCGAAGCGAAGGAGTCATAGCGAAGTCATGGCTCCTTCGCTTCGCTCAGGATGACAATGACAGGTTGAGATACTCGCCCCGGGGGCCGATGATCTTCACCTCCGGCTCCAGAAGCGCACCGAACTCGCTGTTCACCCGCCGCTGCACCTGCTCGATCAACCCGCGCACGTCGGCCGCGGTGGCGCCGCCCGTGTTCACGAAGTAGTTGGCGTGCATCGGCGACACCTCGGCTCCGCCGACCCGGAAGCCCTTGAGCCCCGCGGCCTCGATGAGCTGGCCGGAGGTTCGCGGGCCGCCTTCGCGCTTCCAGCTTGGCCCCGCGGGGTTCTTGAAGACGCTGCCGCAGCACGGCTGGTTGAACGGCGTGCCGCTCTGCCGCCACTCGAACATCTCGTTGATCTGCTCGTCGAGCCGGTGCTGCTCCTCCCGCCGGAGCCGGACGGCGGCCTCGACCACCACACGGCCGTCCAGCCCGCTTCGCCGGTAGGTGAACGGAACCTCCGAGCGGGGCACCACCGAATCGCGCCCTGCTTCGTCCACCACGGTGACCGACTCCACCACCTCGGACCAGTCGCCCCCGTGACAGCCGGCGTTCATGTAGACCCCACCACCCACGGACCCCGGCACGCCGACGAAGATGTGAAGGCCGGCGTAGCCAGCCGCCGCCGTCCGCCGGGCGGCGAGCGGTGCCGGCAGCCCGGCACCCACGACCCAGCGATCCCCGTCGCACTCCAATCGGTCGAGCCCCTTGCCCAGCCGGACGACCAGGGCGTCCAGTCCCTCGTCGGGCAGCAGGATGTTCGACCCCAGCCCGAGCGCGAACCAGGGCACCCCCGCCTGGTGCGCCATCCTGACGGCGGTTGCGACATCCTCGGCGGACGACGGCAGGACCACCGTCGCGGGCCCGCCGATACGGTAGGTGGAGTACCGGGCCAGCGGCTCCGACTCCCGGACCTCTCCGCGGACCCTGGCCCGCACACCGGCGGCGAACCCGGGGTCGCGCGCGGTCAGCCGGTCCACTCGGGCGACATCTCCCGGGCGAGCACGTGCCACTCCTGAAGCGAGCGCACCTCGCCGGCGCGGCTCTTGAGCGCGATGATCGCGTCGCACGCCGCCGACGCGGCGGAGAGAGTGGTCGTGTAAGGCACCCGGTGCTGCAGCGCGGCGCGGCGGATCGCGTAGTCGTCCTGCTGGGTGAGCTTGCCTAGGGGTGTGTTGATCAGGAGCTGGATCCGCTCGGAGACCAGGAGGTCGATGGCGTTGGGACGGCCCTCGTGGACCTTGAGCACCCGCTCGGCGGGAATGCCGCGGGCGCGGAGGTAGCGGGCCGTGCCGTCGGTGGCGAAGAGCCGGAAGCCGAGCCCGTGAAACCGGCGGGCGATCGGCACCAGGTTCGCCTTGTCGTGGTCGTTGACCGTGAGGAAGACCGCGCCCTCGAGCGGGAGCGCGCCGTCGGCGGAGATCTGCGCCTTGGCGAAGGCCATCCCGAACGAGTCGGCGATTCCCATGACCTCGCCGGTGGAGCGCATCTCGGGACCCAGCACGAGGTCCACCCCGGCGAGCTTGCTGAAGGGGAAGACCGCCTCCTTCACCGCGACGTACGGCTGGATCACGTCGTCCTGGAGGCCGAGCTCCTCGAGGGTCCGGCCGGCCATGACCGCCGCGGCGAGGTTCGCGAGCGGCACGCCGGTCGTCTTCGACACGAACGGCACGGTCCGGGAGCCGCGGGGATTCACCTCGAGCACGTACACCACGCCGTTCTTGATGGCGTACTGCACGTTGAGCAGACCCACGACCCCCAGCCGCTCGGCGAAGGCGCGGGTGTACCCCCGCATCTCGTCCACCTGCGCCTCGGTGATGAGGTACGGCGGCAGCACGCAGGCGGAGTCGCCGGAATGGATGCCGGCGTCCTCGATGTGCTGCATCACGCCGCCGATCACGCAGCGGGTGCCGTCGGCGATCGCGTCCACGTCGGCCTCGAACGCGTCCTCCAGGAAGCTGTCGATCAGCACCGGGTGCCCGGGCGTCACCCGCGCCGCGCGGGCGAAGTAGCCCCGGAGGGAGGCATCGTCGTAGACGATCTCCATCGCGCGGCCGCCCAGGACGTAGGAGGGGCGCACCAGCACCGGATAGCCCACCCGGCCCGCCACGGCGAGTGCCTCCTCCACCGAGTGCGCGGTGCCGCCCGGCGGCTGCGCCACGCCGAGCTCCCGGGTCAACGCCTCGAAGCGGCCCCGGTCCTCCGCGAGGTCGATCGCCTCCGGAGAGGTACCCAGGATGCGGACCCCTTCCTTCTCGAGGTCGCGCGCCAGCCGCAGCGGGGTCTGCCCGCCGAGCTGTACCACGACGCCGAACGGCTTCTCGACGTGGACGATCTCGAGCACGTCCTCGAGGGTGAGCGGCTCGAAGTACAGGACGTCCGAGATGTCGAAGTCGGTGGAGACGGTCTCCGGATTCGAGTTCACCATCACGGTCCGGAAGCCCATCTCGCGAAACGCCATCGCCGCGCGGACGCAGAGATAGTCGAACTCGACCCCCTGCCCGATCCGGTTGGGCCCGCTGCCCAGGATCACGATGGTGCGATCGCCCGAGCCCCGGGCCTCGTTCTCCTCGTCATAGGAGGAATAGAGGTAGGGCGTAGCGGAGGGGAACTCGCCCGCGCAGGTGTCCACCACCTTGTATGCGGGCCGCACCCCGAGCCGGTGCCGCAGCGCGCGAATCTCGGCCTCGGAGGTGCCACGGAGATCGGCGAGCTGCCGGTCGGAGAAGCCGAAGCGTTTCATGCGGCGGAGGGCCGCCGCCTCATCGTTGAGCGGCGCAGCTTCGGAGTGCTTGGGCTGCCCCGCTGCCCTGCTGCCCCGCTGCCACTCTCTTTCCGCCTCCACCAGCTCCACCAGCTGATGCAGGAACCAGGGGTCGATGCAGGTGCGATCGGCGATCGAGTCCACCGACGCGCCCAGCAGGAGCGCCCGCTTGATCTGGAAGATCCGTTCCGGCGTCGGGGTGCGGATCGCGGCGAGGACCGATTCCAGCGAGTCGTCCTGCAGACGATCGTCGGCCGGCACCGCTCCCACGACCCACCCGGTGCGGTCGGCCTCGAGCCCGCGGAGCCCCTTCTGGAACGCCTCCTTGAAGGTGCGGCCGATGGCCATGACCTCGCCGACGGACTTCATCTGCGTGGTGAGCGTGGGATCCGCGGTCGGAAACTTCTCGAAGGCGAACCTGGGGATCTTCACCACCACGTAGTCGAGCACGGGCTCGAACGAAGCGGGCGTGGTGCGGGTGATGTCGTTCGGCAGCTCGTCGAGCCGGTACCCGACGGCCACCTTGGCGCCGATCCTGGCGATGGGGAACCCGGTCGCCTTGGAGGCGAGGGCGGAGGAGCGCGAGACCCGGGGGTTCATCTCGATCACGAGCTGCTCGCCGTCGGCGGGATTCACCGCGAACTGGATGTTGCAGCCCCCCGCGGCGACGCCGATCTCCCGGATGATCCGGATCGAGGCGTCCCGCATCACCTGGTACTCCCGGTCGCTGAGCGTCATGGCCGGCGCCACGGTGATCGAGTCACCGGTGTGGACGCCCATCGGATCGAGGTTCTCGATCGAGCAGACGATGACCACGTTGTCGGCACCGTCGCGCATCACCTCGAGCTCGTACTCCTTCCAGCCGATGATGCTGCGCTCGACGAGGACGGAGTGCACCGGCGAGAGGTCCAGCGCCCGGGCGATCATCTCCTCGAACTCGTCCCGGTTGTACGCGATCCCGCCGCCGGTGCCGCCGAGGGTGAAGGAAGGCCGCAGGATCGCCGGGTAGCCGGTCTCCTTCACGGCCTCCATCGCCTCGTCCACGCGCCGCACCGTCCGCCCCGGCGGGGTCGCGAGGCCGATCCGGCGCATGGCCGCGGCGAACTCCTCGCGGTCCTCGGCGGTGCGGATGGCGCGCTCGTTCGCGCCGATCAGCTCCACCCCGTAGCGGGCGAGGGTGCCGTCGCGCTCGAGCGCCATCGCGACGTTGAGGGCGGTCTGGCCGCCCATCGTCGGCAGCAGGGCGTCGGGCCGCTCCCGCTCGATCACCTTCGCGACCCACTCGGGCGTGACCGGCTCGATGTAGGTCCGGTCCGCCAGCTCGGGATCGGTCATGATCGTCGCGGGATTGGAGTTGACCAGGACGACCCGGTAGCCCTCCTCCTTGAGCGCGCGCACCGCCTGGGTGCCGGAGTAGTCGAACTCGGCTCCCTGCCCGATCACGATCGGGCCCGAGCCGATGAGGAGGATGGTTTCCAGGTCAGTCCGCTTCGGCATCCACCAGTCCCCGCAGAGTCTGCTCCAGTGAGCGTGACGGCGCCCAGCCCGTGGCGCGCCGCAACTTGGTCGAATCACCCACAAGGTGAGGGATATCGCTCGCGCGGGCCAGCGACGGCTCGAGCTCGGGCTCGACCCGCGCGCCGACCAGCTTGGCGAGCCGGTCGAAGAGCTCCCGCACCGAGCTGCCCTCCCCTCGCGCGATGTTGTAGATCTCGCCCGGCTCGCCCGCGTGGAGGAGGAGGACGTATGCCTCCACCACGTCGCGGACGTCGAGCAGGTCCCGGATCGGATCGAGATTGCCGCTCCGCACCGTACGGGCGCCCGTGGCCTTCGCTTGTCGCATCCGCTCCACGAAGGCGGGCAGGACGAATCTGGTCTCCTGCCCGGGCCCGGTGTGGGTGAACGGCCTGGCGATCACGACCGACAGCCCGGTGCGACGCCAGACTTCGAGGGCCGCCAGCTCCGCGCCCGCTTTGCTCGCCGCGTAGGGCGACGCCGGCGCGATCGGATCCGATTCACGGCGCGGCGTGTTCTGGCCTGGCCCGTAGACTTCCCCGCTCGAGACGAACAGGAGACGCGCGTCGCCCTGGCCCGCTTCCTTGCGCCGGCCCAGCGCTTCAGCCAGGCGCGCGGTGCCCGCCGCGTTCACCGTCCAGGCTTGTCCGGGATCGGCGTTCGCCTCGCGGTTGGAGGCGACGGCGGCGAGATGCACCACCGCGTCGGGTCCGAACTCCACCGCCCCGCGCACCGATGCATCGTCGGTGAGCTCCAGCGGCACCACCGCGACGTCGGCGCCGCCCCAGTCCACCGCCCGCCCGCCCGGCCGGCAGGCCGCGCCGATCCGATGCCCTTCCCGGGCCAGCCGCCGAACCAGGTGCCGGCCGACGAACCCATCGGCGCCGGTGACGAGCAGCTTCACCGTCGCGCGGCCGCCGAGAGCCGGGCCAGGTCGGCGTCCACCATCATGGCCACCAGCTGCGGAAAGCTCACCTTGGTCTTCCACCCGAGCTCCTTGCGCGCCTTCGTCGGGTCGGCAAGGAGGAGATCCACTTCGGCGGGCCGGTGAAAGCGCGGGTCGCTCACCACGTATTTCCGGTAGTCCAGCCCGACGTGGCCGAACGCCAGGTCCACCAGCTCGCGTACGCTGTGGGTCTCGCCGGTGCCGATCACGTAGTCCCGTGGCTCGGCCTGCTGGAGCATCAGCCACATCGCCTCGACGTAGTCGCCGGCGAAACCCCAGTCACGCCGGGCGTCGAGATTGCCGAGACGGAGATCGGTCGCCAGCCCGAGCTTGATGCGCGCCACGCCGTCGGTGACCTTGCGCGTCACGAACTCGATCCCGCGGCGGGGCGACTCATGGTTGAAGAGAATCCCGCTCACCGCGAACAGATCGTACGACTCACGGTAGTTCACCGTGATCCAGTGCCCGTAGACCTTCGCCACACCGTAGGGGGAGCGGGGATAGAACGACGTCGTCTCGCACTGCGGGGTCTCGGCGACCTTCCCGAACATCTCCGACGAGCTGGCCTGATAGAACCGGGCGCTCGGGTGCACCAGGCGGATCGCCTCGAGGATCCGGGTGACGCCGAGCGCGGTGAACTCCCCGGTGAGCACCGGCTGGCTCCAGGAGGTGGGCACGAAGGACTGGGCCGCGAGGTTGTAGACCTCGTCGGGGCGGGTCTCCTGAAGTACCACGGTGAGCGAGTGCTGGTCGAGCAGGTCGGCCGCCACGACCTCGATCCGGTCCATCAGGTGATCGATGCGCTCGTAGCTGTGGTGGCTGGTCCGCCGGACCATCCCCACGACCTCGTAGCCCTTGTCGAGCAGGAACTCGGCGAGGTACGAACCGTCCTGACCGGTGACGCCGGTAATGAGCGCTTTAGGCATCGGATGTGAGCCGGCCGGGTTGTCTCATGCTGCTCGCGGAGTTAGCTTTAGAGGCCTCCGGCGTAGCGTACCGACAACGTAAAGGATGGAGCTTATGGCGCGGGTGTGCACCGTGTGCGGCAAGGGGCCGGTCACCGGCAACAATGTCAGCCACGCGAACAATCGGACCAAGCGCCGCTGGTACCCCAACCTGCAGACCGTTCGCGTCCTGGTCGAAGGGGCGCCGAGGCGGGTGCGGGTGTGTACGCAGTGCCTGAAGAGTAACCGGGTGGTGAAGGCCCCCCGGATGCCGCAGCCCGCCGCCTGACGTCGCGGCGGACCGGTCAAGAAAAAGGGGACCCGAAAGGGTCCCCTTCGTCGTTTCGGCGGCTGGGGTGGCGGCCGTCACTCGGAGAGCAGCTCGATCCGCGCGATGTCCGCGCCGTCGCCGGGTCGGTGGCCCAGCTTGAGAATGCGGGTGTAGCCGCCGGGCCGCGCGGCGAAGCGCGGGCCGATCTCGGCGAAGAGCTTGCCCAGGGTGTCGCGGTCCTTGATCCGCCGCTCGACGAGGCGCCGGGCGTGGAGATCGCCACGGCGGGCGAGCGTGATCAGCTTCTCCGCGAACGGCCGGAGCTCCTTGGCCTTCGCTTCGGTCGTCACCACCCGGCCGTGCTCGAAGAGGCTCGCGGCCATGTTGTTGAGCAACGCCCGCTTGTGACTCGAGGTGCGGGAGAGCTGGCGCCCCTTGGCGCGGTGACGCATCAGACCTCCCCGGTACCGGCGGAGGGCTGAGCCATCGGCGCGACGCCCGGCCGCACGACCCGCAGCTCACCGTCGGTCTCTTCGAAGCCCATGCCGAAGTTGAGCCCTTCGCGCTGAAGCAGCTCGGCGATCTCGCTGAGCGCCTTCTCGCCGACGTTCTTCACCTTGAGCAGATCGTCCTCGGAGAACTCGACCAGATCCTTGAGGGTCCGGATGTTCGAGTTCTTGAGCGAGTTGAGCGACCGGACCGAGAGACCGAAGTCGTCGATCGGCCGGCTGAGACGCTGCCGGAGGTTGGCGCCACCCGGCGCGGCCGGCGTGGCACCGGCATCCCGCATCGTCGGCACCTTGCCGAAGTCCACGAAGTACTGGAAGTGGACCTGGGAGAGCGCGGCCGCGTAGGCGATCGCGTCTTCCGGGGTGATGGTGCCGTTGGTCTCGACCTGGACCGTGAGCCGGTCGTAGTCGGTGCGCTGGCCGACGCGGGTCTCGGCCACGGCGAAGTTGGCGCGCCGGACCGGATTGTAGATGGCGTCGATGCGCACCAGATCCACCGGGAGCGAGCGGTCGGCCGGGTGCATCTCGGCCTCCACGTAGCCCCGGCCCTTGTTCACGTACAGCTCCATGCTGACCTCGCGGTCGTCCTGGAGCGTGAACAGGAGATGGTCCGGGTTCTTGATCGAGACCGATCCGTGCTCCTGGATGTCGCGGGCGTAGACCGGCCCCGCGCCCTCGCGGCGGATGTGGAGGACGGCGTCGTCCACGTCCTCGGCGAGCACCAGCGTGAGCGACTTGAGCCGCTGCACGACCTGGTGGACGTCCTCGAGCACGCCCAGCACGGTCTGGTGCTCGTGCACCACGCCGTCGAGACGGAAGCCCCAGACCGCACTGCCGCGCAGCGAGGAGAGGAGCAGCCGGCGGAGTGAGTTGCCCAGGGTATAACCGAAGCCACGCTCCAAGGGCTGGAGCCGGAACTCGGCGGCATTGGGGTTGTCGTCACGCTTCGTCATCTCGACGAGATGAGGGCGGACCAACCCGGTCAGATCAATGGTCATGGTCACGTCTGTCAGAGCGTTAGACCCGGCGCTTCTTCGGCGGGCGGCAGCCGTTGTGCGGGATCGGAGTCACGTCGCGAATGGACACTACCCGGAGCCCGACCGAGGCGAGTGCCTGGATGGCCGACTCGCGGCCGCTGCCCGGACCCTGCACGCGAACGTGCACCCGGCGGAGACCGAGGTTCATCGCCTCGCGGCCGCAGTTTTCGGCCGCCACGGTGGCGGCGAACGGAGTGGACTTCTTCGAGCCCTTGAACCCGGCCTTGCCCGCCGATCCCCACGCGAGAGTGTTGCCCTTCATGTCGGTGATCGTGATGAGCAGGTTGTTGAACGTCGCCGAGATGTGGGCGATGCCCTCGGACTCGACGACTTTCTTGGCGCGTTTGGCGCCGGCCGCCTTGGCGGGAGCGGGAGCGGGAGCGGTCATCTTACTTCTTCGTCACTTTCTTCTTGCCGGCGATGGCCCGACGCGGCCCCTTCTTGGTGCGCGCGTTGGTGTGAGTGCGCTGGCCGCGAACCGGCAAGCCACGGCGGTGGCGAATGCCCCGGTAGCTGCCGATGTCCATCAGCCGCTTGATGTTCATCGCGACTTCGGTGCGGAGCGCGCCCTCCACCTTGACCGAGCGCTCGATCATCTGCCGGAGCCGGGCGACCTCCGTATCCGAGAGATCGCGGACCCGGGTATCGGGGTTGACGCCGGTCTCGCCCAGGATGCGGCTGCTGGTGGGCCGGCCGATGCCGAAGATGTAGGTGAGCGCGATCTCGACCCGCTTCTCGCGCGGGAGATCCACGCCTGCGATACGCGCCATGATCAGCCTTGCCGCTGCTTGTGCTTGGGATTGCGCGTGCAGATGATGCGAACCACGCCCTGTCGCTTGACGACTTTGCAGTGCTCGCAGATCGGTTTGACGCTGGAACGAACCTTCACGCTTAAGCTCCGAACCGGTTAAGGGTTAGCTTGGCAATATACGGGGGGTCGAAAGGGCATGCAAGTGCGGGGGGCTGGTGGGCTTAGGGTGCGTGCGGCGATACGGCTGGGCGGGGCGATACGGCTGGACATCAACGATGTCATCCTGAGCGAAGCGAAGGAGCCGGACCCAGGCGCTGTCTCCTTCGCTTCGCTCAGGATGACACAAGGCGCACCGGCCCTTTTCCCCTCATCCATTCGTCCAGCCGAGCACCGCTACCCTACGACTCGCAGCTCGACCAATCGCCATCCGGTTCTCAGCAGGCGATATCCGAGCAGGAGACTTTGGACCCGCACGTCCTGGGTGCCCGCGATTCGATAGCGACGCTGCAGCTCCACGTACCCGCGGCCCGGCTCCACCTCCTTCGC
>Ga0184615_10000926_pt1 | contig 15857 bp, 32 predicted proteins | sample PLM4_65_coex_FD_133134 | JGI IMG/M metagenome (GOLD analysis project Ga0184615, IMG submission 133134) | Groundwater sediment microbial communities from an aquifer in East River, Colorado, USA - PLM4_65_coex | ecosystem: Environmental > Terrestrial > Soil > Riparian zone | place: USA: East... | reverse complement strand
GTCGAGTCATTCGAGCGGATGCCGACCGGGATAACCCCGCTCGATGCGGTGCTCGGTGGTGGCATCGTGGCGGGATCTCTGCTCATTCTTTCCGGCGAAGCCGGGGCCGGTAAGTCGTCGCTCGTGAAACAGGCGATGGCGGGGCTCGGCGAGCGCGTTCTCTACGCGACCGGCGAGGAGACTGTCGCGCAGGTCGCCGAGCGAGCTCGTCGGATTGGTGTGGCCGACGCGAAGATCTACATCGTTCACGAGACCGATCTCGAGGTCGTGCTGCAGCACGCGCGGCAGGTGCGCGCCGCGGTGATCGTGATCGACTCAATCCAGACGATGCGTTGTCGCGAAGTGGCCAACGAGCCCGGGACCCCAACGCAGGTCAGGGCGTGCGCGAGCCGACTGATGGACTTCGCCAAGCAGACCGACGTGGCGATCTGGATGATCGGTCACGTCACCAGCGATGGATCCCTAGCCGGACCCACATTCCTCAAACACATGGTCGACGTTGTGATGGAGATGGAAAGCGGTCGCGGCGCCGTGCGGATCCTGCGATGCGGCGGCGGGAAAAACCGGTTCGGCCGGGCGACGGTCGTCGGCAAGTTCGAGATGACCGACGATGGCCTCGTGCCGATCAGCTACTCGGACTCGTCAGAGGCGCAAGACGACGCTGAGTGATCAGGCGTTCTGCTCGCGCCACCGCTGGATCAGCTGGCGAAGCAGCTCGCTCATCGAGAGGCCGGTGCGTATCGACTCGCCCTTGAGCCAGTCGGCATCGACCGGGGCGAGGCGCACCACTAACGAGCGCTCCAACCGATTCGGCTTGCGCCAACCTTCCGGACGGCCGCGAGGTCGCGCACTCATGGCTTGCCGGCGTAGGCCACGGCAATGTGCATCGCGAGCTCGGAGTCGAAGTTCTGCCCGCTCGGCTTCCATCCACATGAACACGAGCAGGTGATCGCCAGGCCGTCGTGCTGCCCAACGCGATGGATTCGCGGGTGATGCCCCTTGACTGGATCGCAGTCGGCATCGTTCGGGTTGTACGGCACGACCCTCTCCCAGTCGTCCGGCTCGACGCCGGTCTTCACGAACGCCGGCTTGACGCCGAGCGTGTAGAGCGGGCGAACCGGACCGCGGTGCCGGCGCTCGATGTACCGACCGAGGAGCAGCCCACCCCAGAAACAGACCTGCGCGAGCAGCGCGACAACACAGAGCCAGGTCCCGCCGGCGAGCAGGCTGATCACGCCGATCACGCCAACGATCGTCGTGACGACGTACGCAGTCCACGTTGCAATCGTTCCATCTCGATAAGCGCTCATCTCGGATTCCTCCTGTCATGCTCGACGAGGCGCCGAGCTGCGTCGGCGTCGTCTCGCGGGTACGGTGAGCGGGATGAAGAACGGGCGCTCGTTCGGCGCACTCATTCGCACCTGGCAGCTCGAGCATTTCTCGCGGTGCACCCGCAAGTCGTCGACGATCCACGAGCCCTGCGTCACTTCTTCCTCCGCCCCACGACGAGGCTCCCGATCATGGAAGAGGAACCTCCAACCAACCCCATCAGTTCAGCGCCGGAATCGCCACACGCACCGATCAGCCCGCGCCGCGCCTTGCGGCGCGCATCAGCCGGTACCCAGTCCTCTTCGAGCGTCGGCAAGTCATAGACGGCAACGCGGCCATCAACGATTTGCGGATACCTGATCTCGTAGGACGTGCGCAAGACGCCGTTCGGATGCCCGATAGCGAACCCTCTCCGACGCAACAAGAGCCACTCGCCACGACGAACGTACGAGCTGGCCGTCGAGGTCGAGACCCCGAACCAGGTCGCGAGCTGCGTGAGGGTGGCTCCGTTCCACGAGCAGATCGTCGCGAGCACGCGCCGGGCTTCAATGTCGGGGTGACGCAACCCAGTGCGTTGTCGAAACGGCACCGCGAGGTGCCAGGCGGTACAGAGCGCGTCGAGTTCGTCGAAGATCGCTTCGCTGATCTCGATCTGCCCGGTCATCATCGCGTCGAGGGCAACGTCGAGCTTTGCGCGCCACTCGGGCTCGGTGTCGGGCTTGAACGCGGTCACCATCCCAGCTCCGTGCGTAGCCGCTCGGCCTCGCGCTCGGCGCTCTCGATCTCGTCGGCCTGCCAATAGAAGCGGCGCAGCGGCCAGCGCGACCGCAGACAGTGCGGCAGGCGGTCGAGGATCCAGAGGGCGAGACGGTTGCGGATCACGGCTTTCGGCCGCCCTTCCGATGCTCCGCGATCTTGGTGACGACGTTGTCTCCTCGGCGACCGCGGTCGTATCCGCGAGTCGTGTCGGCGCTCGCATGGTGGGCTGCATCTTGGATGTCGCGCTCGTAGATCCGAGCGTCGTATGCGGCCGTGATGAAGGCCGCGCGAAACCTGTGCGGCGTGATCTTGGACGTCACGCCTGCGGTCTTACATCTGTGATCGACCAGGCGGTTGACGGTCGCCAGGTTCAAGTGTCCGTGCCTGCCCGGACGTTCCTGCGGAAACACGAACGGAGACGGCGGAGCGACGTCGAGCCACGCATTGAGCGCGTTCTCCGCCCCCGGAGTGAAGTGCACCAATTTCTCCTTGCCACCCTTGACGGTCACGATCGCGACCAGGCTGCCATCCTCACGGCGAATGCGATCGCGTTTCAATGCCGCCACCGATTCCCGGCGAAGCCCGGTGTCGTAGAGCATGCAGATGATCGCGCGGTCCCGGATGCCGCGACTCGAGATGTCGCCCTCGAGATGCGCCAACAGCTTCGCGACGTCGGCATCCTCGACGGCCGGTGTCTTGTGTAGATCGCTCACCTCGGGACGCGGCAACCAGACTCGGGCGAACGGGTTGGTGCGCAGCAGGCCGAGATCTCGAAACGCCGAGTAGATGAACGATAGCGTCGAGAGCACGCGATGCACCGTCGAGGAGGCGTTCACCCCGACGAGCTGATCGCGAAAGTCGGTCGTCGCGTTGATTCCAGGGTTCTTGAGATCGAGGCCGTTGCGAAGAGCAAACGTCGTCCAGCGTTCCCAGTCGGCCTCGTACGCGCGTCGCGTGTTCACGCTTCGTCGAGTTCTGATCAGCTGCCGCACCGCCTCGTCGAGTTCCGGCCAGGTCGGTGCGCGCTGGAGCTCGAAGCCGGTCTCGACCGTCACCAGGCCAACCTAGACGCGACCGATGCCGGATGCAACATAGCTGTACCTATCTCGCATGTTTAGCCGGTCTTGACTTGGGGTAAGTCCAACACCGGCGTACACGACTAGGTGGAATTGGGTACAGTTGTCGGATTGGCCGAGTAGTCAAGCATCCGTTGCACCTGGGTAGGCGAGAACCTGGCGCCCCGGGTCCTGGGTCTCTTTCCGAGTTCGTTCAGCCGCGTCGCGATACGCCGTACACCCCAGTTCTTGGCGGTCAACTCGCGCGCCATCGCGATCACGCGTTGCTCGTACGCGACCTCGAACAGTTTTCCGTCTCGCAATCGAGCACGATAGCCGTACGGCGCGTCGGCCCCCCCGAGCTTCTTGCCCGCTTTCTTTCGCTCGGCAAGACCATCGGTAGTTCGCTCGCTAATCTTCTGCGCGATGGCTTCGTCGCAACGATGGAGGGACGCGATTCGGAGCGCCTCGCGCAGGGCGGCATTCCAGCCGACCGCGTGATCCGTTTCCTCGACGACAAACAGGGTCTCGATCTGAATGACCAGAGTTGGAGCGATCGTCATGTCACCTTCCTCGGGGTGGAAGTCCAACCGGCGCGGACCGGCCATGTCCTCGGCGCTTGCCGCGCAGGCCATGTCCGAGATCGACTGGTCGATCGACTCCGTTGTTAGACAAGTAGCGATAGCAACGCGTGCACCGTGAGCGCTTCTGCTTCGCCGACAGCTGTCCGCAGATCAGGCACTCCTTCGGTTCTGGCCGAGCTCTTACAGTCGGGCGCTCAACGCCGTTCCGTCGGAAATACTCATGACACCGATGACACCGATCCTTCCACATCCGTTTCGGAGGTGACACCCGGCCGCACAAACGACAGGCGCGGTCAGGTCTCCTATTCGTCTCCCAGATGGACGGCAGGCGTTCGACCAGCTTGTCGAGTCTGCCGTCGACTTTCATGTGGCATCGCCGACAGAGCAGTTCGATGTTCGCCGGTATGTTGTTCCCGGTGTCCTCGTCGATGTGGTGCCGCTCGGTTGCCGGCTTCAGGCACCGAACGCATTGGCCAAGCACGTAGCGTCTCTGCGCTCGAGCCCGCTTGGTCATCGGTGCCGCGGAATCACCCTTCCATGAGTAGTGGTCCGGCCCTTGGACGGCGCCTGTGCCGGTCGCTGGCATTCGAGCTTCCCCGAACACCCTGCGCTGCGTCTCAGCGATCCGATCGTCGCACCACGCGCGACGTGCGGCCTTGTCCATTGTCTTGAACGGACCGCTCGCCGCGTGCCACACGTCATGGTGGTAGACGCAGAACGCGATCGCGGTGTAGTCGTCGGCTTTGAGCGCGATCCCTGGTCGAACTCCGGCATGATGGGACTGCGCGTCGCCGATACAGTCCGAACTGGCGACGCAGCACCCGAGTTGACGGACGCTCGTAAGATAGTCGGCATCTCGAGGTCGCGGGCTGCGCTTCACGGTCACGCATCGTATCTCGGTCGGATGACATCCGGTTCCGCGGCGGGGATCTCGTCGTCAGAGCGAGCTGCGAAACTGCCGGCATGACGTCGATGCCGAGCGTTCACCCCCTGGTCCGCGTCGGCGTGGCCGCTCACTTCCAGCTTCGCAATCGGACCTGGCACCGTACGGAAATCTACGCTTCGAAGTGCCTCTGCGGGATCGATCCGATGACCGCGGACTACGTTCGGCCATCGATCGATGACTCGTGGCGGTACTCGCCGGAGGACACGTGGGCGCCGTGCCTCTCGAAGCTTGTCCGCTTCGAAGAGTCAGCGCACCCCAAGCTCGAGGTCGGGATGCGGGCGGCGATCGACGAGGATGCGGCCCACCTCTACGAGGAAGGGCGGCCGGGCGAGTGGTACGTCGAACTGCTCGCGAAGCGCGACGGCGCGCAGGTGGTCCGGCTGCGGGACAGGATCACCGAGGTTTCCGTCTGGGCGCCGATCCACTGGGTGCACCCGGCCTGACCGCTGGTCCCTATCCGCCGTCGGACTGCCGAGCGAACTTCGCTTCGCGTTGCAGGCGGGCGTAATCCCACCACCAGGGCTGTTTGATCCCGTTCAGGTTGAGGCGCGCCTCGAACTTCGCCGGCAAGACCGTGCCTTGGGTGAGGTCGGTAGATCCGATCTCCATCACGAGTAGGTCGGAGGTCTCGTCGATCCCATAGAGCACCGACGCCCCATTCGGCGGGCCTGCCCACACGTGCAGCGACACGAATCGAACGGGTGCGTCCGGGTGGTGCGCGTAGTGCGTGACGAAGTTGTGGACGTGATCGGGGTACACGAGCTGCGCCTCGACGTCTGGCATCGTGGTCTCTTCGCAGTGGGTGAAGAGCCCGCGCTCATCTGCGCAGAAGCGCCACACGGTACCCCCGAGATCGATCAGCGTGCGTCGTCCCGCGTTCGTTGGCGCCCTGCCGATCGGGACGATCGAGCCGATCGGATGCGCCCAGTTGAGCGGACGACCGGCGAGGTTCATCCCGGCAAGAGAGGTCCCCAGAAGCGTCCCGACGAAGTCGCGGGGGACGTCGCTCCCCGTGTTCTCGATCAGTAGCTCGACGATCTTTCCACCACCTACCGCGATGCCGTCACGCGTCCCGTTCGGCTTCTCCAGGAAGATGCGGCGATTGCGGAGGCCACGACCGTTGCCTCCCCATTCGCGATGGATGACTCGCGTCCCGTTCTCGATCGTGGCGATCGCATGCAGTGTCCAGATGCCATGCTCGGCGGTCGTGTCGTCGAACGCCTCGACTCCCTCGAAGAACACCGGTTCCCAAATCTGCGTTCGAATGCTCGCCCATCGCGTGACGTTGTAGGTCGCGAAGCCGCGCAGCTCGGCGATGCCGGCGCCGCGGACGTGCTCGAGGTGGCGGCGCAGCATGCTCATCGCTTGCGCCGACCTCCGCCGGGCCAGACCTGGCCACGCTTGATCCCTTCGCCGTTGCGGCGCTCCTCGCGCGCCTTCACGACCTCGCTACGGAGATGCGCGATCTCGTACGTGCTGCGCATGTCGTCATCCGTGGCGAGGACGACCTCGCGGCCTCGGTCGTAGCGATACCGGCTCGTCGATCCGCCGACCCACACGATGTCGAACGAGACCTCGCCGGACGAAAGGATGATGCCGAGGCTGCCGCTCTCCTTGATGATCTGGCCGCGCTCGAATCTCATCAGCGGTTGCTCCGATAGACTTCGAGGGCGTCGAGCAAGCTCTTCGCCTGCTCGAACGACAACGGAAGCTCGATCTCGCTGGCCTGCGCGTTGCCCGCACAAACGCCGCCAGCGTTGACGAGAAACAGCCTCATGACTCGGATGAACGTGCCGTCGGGCGCTACCGCGATGCCCGCGTCGCGTTCGGCTTGTACGTCGTAGATGGCAGCGGCAACCGAGCCGAGGTCGATGAATATCCATCCCGAGCGCCACCCGCGCGGGTTCGGGTTCTCGTTCGGAACGGTCATCCGATCTTTCCGGCCTTCGGCTCGCGGAGGCGCGCGGTCCGCTGCCTCTCGTCCCGCCGCGCCTCCATCCGCCGGAGGTCGGCGAGCTTGATCGGATCGAGCTTTTGGCCGAGCAGCTTTCGACCGGCGAGCGTGATCACGCTCCGACCCTCGAACCGGTACAGGCCGTTGCGCTCGAGCCAGGCCAGCGCTTTGTGCACGTCGTAGTTCGCCTGTCGGCTTGGCGACGTCATGAGACCGGCGAGCGCGATGCGCCATAACATGTCGAGGTTGTTTTTACTGATTCGCATGCGATTACCTCTGGCAGTGGCCCCGAACCATCCCGTCAGTCAGGCGATCGAAGACGTCGTCATCCTCGATCTCGGCGCTGACTCCGACGACTGCGCGACTGGGCCCGTCATCCGGCTCGGTATGAATGACGGCGGTCAGATACTCGCGGCCTTCGTCCTTGTCCAGCTCGACTCGAATCGTCAGGGTGGCATTCCGCCCGAGCATCCGAGCCCACCGCCCAATGTGACTCATGCCCTACCTCCCATAACGCGGACGTCACAGAAGTAGAGCTGGAAGGCGGTCTGCAGATAGGCGCCTCGCGCGTCGTAGCCCTCGCCGTCGATCACGAGGAAGTCGTAAGAGCACTCGGCGCCGGCAACGTCGGTGACGTCGCGGACCTCGATGACGCCGATGCCGATCCAGATGGCGACCGCATTGAGATCGGGTTCGCCCTGGAACGGTCCGACGAGCATGATGTGCGGCGTCGCTTCGGCGCGGGTCGCCGGCTGCACGGGATCGATCGGCTTCGCGTTGATCGCGTCGTGGCCGTTGGGGAACCGCTGTTTCGTTTCGTTGGTCACGAGGATCTGCGTTGCGCGCCGGCAGCGATCGGTCAGTTCGTCCGCGTTCAGCGGTTTGCTCTCTTCGATCTTCATCGCGCACGCTCGAATTCCAGCCGACGATTCTCGGACCCCATCTCCGCGAGCGCATCCGAGCATGGCTCGCACGTCAGGAACTGACGAAGCTCGATGCCCAGCGGGAAGTAGTCGACGTGGCACGTCGCCGGTGCTCCGCAACGAAAACACTTCGACCCCATGGGTTTGCTTGGCATGAACGGCATGATCTACGCAGCCCTCCTGCGAGCCCAGTACGCGGTGTCGCGCCGAGCGATGTCTTGCCGAACGGCGGCGAGCCACGCGGCCTCATGATCGCCGCCGGTCTCGACGGCCTGCACCTCGCAGTAGCCGTGCCAGTCCTCGATCTCGGCGTTGGTGAGCTTCTGCAAGAGGCGGTGGCGCGGCCGAACGGGCGCGAGATATTGCGTGCCGCAGACGAATTTGCGCCGGATCGCCGCGCACCAGGCACGCTCGACGATGTCGCTCGGGTTCGCGCGACAGACGAAGTACGCAACGTCGAGCCTCACGCTTGGCATCGCTGCTTTGAGCGCGACGCACTGGAGCCACAACAACGCGCGCTCCTCGAACGTGTCGCCGGCCGAACCGACCCATCGAACACGGCTCGGGTTCGCGCGGTGTCCTCCTTGCGTGGGCCATCCTTCGCGCAGCAGGATCCCGTAGCCTCCCGCGAACGGGACGTGCTGACCGAACCCCGCGAAGTAGCGATCGAACGCGTGCGTCGAATGCCTCGTGCCGCCGAGGTCCACGTGCGCCGCCTTGAAATCGGCGCTCGAAACCTCGCCCTGATAGACCATCCAGCGCAGGACGCGGGCGGCCATCGAGTCGACGCGGAAGATGTCGGGGATGCGCGTCATGACTGCACGAATGAGCCGTCGGGCTCGGCCTTGTACCAGACGGTTCGCACGGTGTGACCCGACATCGTGTTGTGCGCCCACCACTCCGGCTTGTTCATGCTCTGAACCAACTCGGAGAATCCACCGCGCGGACCGATCAGCGAGAGTGATCCGCCGTGACTCCGGCTGCTGCCGTACACCACGCGGTAGGTCGTGCGGCCGAGCTTCACCGGAAGGATCTGACCGAGCGTCTCCATCGCGCGCTGCTCGCAGCGCTCGCTGAGGTCGATCCCGCGGCCGGCGGCGTGTGATTCGCTTGCTTCCATCATCGCATCCGCGGCGATCGCCGCGAGAGCGCAACGATCAGTCTCGGAAGCGTACAAGGAGCCATCGGCCGCGGGAGTGACCGCGGCGTCGATCTGACGGCGGAAGGCGGGATCGGCTCTGAACATGACCCGGACTCGTGCGATCGGCGTGCCCACTCCCGCGCGCCTCAACCTCCCGAATCCCCGGGGTGGGTAGAAAAACACCGGGTCTCGGCCACCACGAGCTCAGCTCGAATCCCGGTACCCGTATCCGGGTATTCGGAGACCCAGATTGTCAGATCGATGGTTTGCAATCGCGAATGCGATCGTCAAAGCGGCACGGCCCGTGTAGAGACCAATCGTCGTGATCAAGAACTACCGACCGGAGATCGCGTGGCCCGCTGACCTCGATCAGGAAGATCAGCACTTCGCTTCAGGCGTCAATCATCGTGGCGAGGTTCGTGGCTTCGCGCTCTCCGGTCGTCATCTCGGGATCACGGCAACCGAGGTCAACGCGGACCTGCTCGCCGAGCTGGAGATGTTCGGCGGCCCCGGCATGATGCGCGTGTTCGTCGACTCCGGCGCGTTCTCCGAGGTCGCGTGGTGCCCCAAGGCGAACCGCCTCGTCGTCAAGAAGGCGATCACGGATGCGCAGTGGGAAGAGCGTTTCGACCTCTACATGCAGATCGCGACCTGGTACGGCCTCCGCGCCTACCTCGTGGCGCCTGACCTGGTCGGCGATCAGGACGCGACGCTCGCGCGCCTCGTGAAGTGGGCCGCCCGCGTGGCCGCCTGCGCCGCGCTCCGCGCGCAGATCATCGTGCCGGTTCAGAAGGGCTCGCTCCCGATGTCGGCGATGTTCGCCCGTGCGTGCGAGATCCTCGGCCTCCGCGAGATGCCGATCGCCGGCATCCCGATGAAGAAGGACGCGACCTCGCTCGAGGACCTCGCCGAGCTGATCGACTCGATGCCATGGTACGGCGCCCGCTTCCACCTGCTCGGACTCGGCCCAGAGTCGAAGCGCTTCGCCGCGGCCGTGCGCTGCATCAAGTCGCGCCGCCCGAACGCGGTGATCACCTCCGACAGCGTGACGGTTCGCCGCCTGGTCGGCCGCACGAACGGCCGCGGCGGCGGTCCCCGCGCTCTCACCAAGTACCAGGATGAGGCTCGCGCGAACGGCCTGACCTCGGCAGCCGAAGTGAAGCAGTACGGTCTCCAGCGCCAGGGCAATGACGAGCGCAACGCGTCGCTCGATCGCGCGGAAGCCGCGGGCTGGTTCGACACCGAGCTGTACGACTCGCTCGAGGAAGCGATCGCGCACCGTGCGGCCGGCTTCCCCGAAGATCCCGCGCCGGTCGTCGCGCCCCGCGCGAAGCGCACCCGCTCGTCGTCCCCGCAACTCACCCTCACCTGGAGCTAGCCGATGATCGCGAAGAAACGACAGACGATCCCGACCGTCCGCGACCAGCGCGGCACGCTCGTCGACACGCTCGCGCCGAAGAATCAGGCCGAATCGTGGGCGCTGCTCGATGCGATGCGGATGTTCGTCCGGGTAAGCGAAGGATTCGGCGCCGGGTACTGCGCCGCGCACGGGCTTGACGTCGCGGAGATCAAGAACGTGCTGCACGCCATGCTCGCGCGTTCGGAAGGGATGGAGTAGATGGCCGCCACAGTCATGGAGCTGATCGTCGATCCAACGCGCGTCAGTGACCACGGCCAGACGCACGGCATTTCGACCGGCATCTACGTCAGGGCCAGACTCGGTGACAAGTGGGGAAGCCACGACATCATCGAGCTGTCGCTCGATAGCCTGCGCGTGTGGCTGCGCTCGCGCGGCGGAGAGAACGAGTGGGCCGAGAACGTCGTGTGCATGTTGCTTGGCCACGAGATGTCCCGATGAAGCATCACAGGCTCAACGCGATGGAGCGCGACGCCATCCGGCAGCTCTTCAGTGGTGGTCGCGGCAAGCCGCTGGCGACGCCGATCAGCCTCTCGACCTGGTACGAGAACACGGCGAGCGAACTGAAGAAGCGCGGGCTCGTGCTGGTCCACGAGGATCCGAATCTTCCCACCGGCCTCTTGTGGTGCAGTCTGACCAACGATGGCGTGGGCGTCGCCAACGACGTCTTCAGGGATGAGGTGCCGTCGTGAAGTTCGTCATCCGCAAGGTCGGCAGCGACTGGTTCCTCTCGTGCGGCAGCGGCAAGGGGAAGGGCAAAAAACTGATCGAGTGGACGACCGTCGCCAAGGCGACCCGCTTCGATGACTACGGCTCCGCCGCGATCCGCGCGCACAAGCTCGGGCTCGAGGCGACCGCGATCATGGTCGAGGCGGTGCCGAAGTGAAGAAGGCGAAGACACCGCGCCGCGCCGTAGCACCGCGCCGTAAACCGAAGGCCAGGGCCGCGCGCCGACCGCGCATGACCGAGCGCGACGCCGCGCATGCGATCGCGCTGCTGGTGTGCGGCGAGTATCTCCAGGAGACCAAGTTGCACGAGGTCGACCTCTACTATCCCGTCCCAATCTCGTTGAACGTGCGGCGCAGCGACATCAAGTTCGCCCTCGAAGGCACACACCCCGAGCAGGCCGCCCTCGAAGTCATCGCGAAGGCATGGCGATGATGCTGCACGAAGTCCTCCGCGACGTGATGCGCCTGCTCGGCGACCAGGGCTGCAGCCACGTCACGATCGCTCGCGCCGGCGACCACGCGTACCAGTTTCGGTTCGTGCCTGACAAGTCAACCAAGCGCGGCTACACGTGCGAGGGACGCCGCTGGATCGACCAGACCCCCACGATCGCCAAGCCGTCGCCGACCAGCGCGCGAGGCACGGTCGGGCCGTACGTCGGATGGTCACGCTGGTCTGGTTTCATCGGATGGCACGTCGAGAACATGCTCGCCGACGACTGGCGGTTCCTCGATCTTCCGCCGGGCGTCGCTGATTCGCTATTCGCCGTGGCCGGTCCGGATCGAACGATCAGACCGGCGCTCGACAGCTCGGCCGTGTGCCCACGCTGCAAGCTGCGCGACGAGCTAGTGCGAGCCACCAACTACGGGCGCGACACCGGCCGCCTTCACTGCCGGCGCTGCAACCTGACCCTCGAGCCGGAAGGTGGATCGTGAAGCGCAAGAGCTGCAAGGTGCGCGACCACCACGACCGCCGGCTGCGCCGCGGCCAGCACTACGAGTGCTCCGTGTGTCGCGACGTCTTCCCCTGTCGCGGGAGCTGCGCCCACCTCGATTGCATCGTCGCGACCGGCCGCGAGCTGCCCGAGCACGTGGGTCCCGAGGCGCGAGCGGCGATCGTCGCCGAGCTGGCGCTGCTCTACCCCGATCACTCGTTCTCGATTGCGACGGCGATGTCCGCATCCGACGGGCTGCCGGCGATCGACTACCAGATCATGACCGCTCGCGAGAGCGGCGAGGTGGAATCATGATGAAGAAGAAACAGGCGAAGAAGACGGCGAGAAAGCAGCCGCGCAAGGTGTTCGCCACCCGCGCCGACAAGCTCGCCGCGACCGATGTCGATCAGTACAACACCGAGCGGATGTTCGCCGCCGAGCAGGTCGTGAGGGAGCTGCTCGAAGGGAGTAACAGCGCGTTCACGTTCGAGCAACCGGAGGGAGAGGAGCAGTTTGGAGCGTGCGAGCTGAACGGAGTCGACGACGCGCGCGACAAGAACGGCAGCGGAGGCGCGTGGGTCAGCGTGCGGATCTATGTTCCTAACCTGGACATCGACACGGTGATCAACCAATGAAGCGGCTGAGTAACACGCGAGGACTGAAGGAGCACGCGAAGGAGCGCTCGCTCGCGCGTGGCACGGGCGGCGGACGCCGGGCCGGTCGCGCGGTGGAGGGCAGGCGTGCGGCACCGCTGATGCCGAAGTTCCGCAGGCTCGGTGGCGTCGAATTCTTCTGTGTGAGGCCCGGCCTGTGGGTGTCCGTCGACCGGCGCTACGCGATCGTCGAGATGATGGAGGGCCACCCGGATCATCAGTGGGCGCTGTTTCGCACCGCGCGGCACGCCGATCCAGAGGTTCAGCCGTACAACATCGCCGACCCGCGGATCGCGAGCGCCGACTTCTGGTCGGGTGACGAGGTCGCGCTGGCGATCACCATGGGCGAGCTCGCGCTCGAGGTCGCGGTCGAGGTCGCCACGGAGGTCCTGACCGAGGAGCAGATCCAGCGCGTGCGTCGTGCGCTGATCGGCATGCCGCGCAAGACCGCGGGTGACCGCGCCCTCATCCGGGACTGCGATGCCGTCCTCGAAGGCGCGATTGCACCGCGCGAAGCCGTCGCTCGCGTGTGGCTCGCGATGAGTTCGCCCGCCGGGCATCGGAAGGGCGTGCGCCTGTGACCGCGAGCTGGAGAATCGCGACGAAGCAAGATGTTGCCGATGCCGCGACGATCGCGGAGCTCATCGGCGGGGCCGATCTCGCGAACGCGGGCTTCACTTGCATCGAAGCCCAACCGCCTCGCAAGCTGCATGACTGCCCGGACTGCGATCACTTCGAGTACGCCGCCCAGTGCGAGCACGCCACGGGGGAATGGGAGTGCGTCGTGGCCGCCATCGGCGCGTCTCGCCAAGCTCACGACCTGTGGATGGAGACTAGCAACGCTTTCTTCGCGACGATGGGGGATCGGGAAGGGGACCTGCGCTACCTGCAAACGGACGGGACGACGAGCGAACTACAGGAACACGTGCGGCTCTACGCCTGGGTCGACTCGATCCAACGTGGAGGCATCAACAACAGGCCCCTCGGATACGGCGAGTTGGAGGTCGCTCTGCTCCTGCGAGAGGGTCATCTGCCGCCTGGATGGAAGCTCGTCGCCAAGCGCGCCTCGCGAACAAGGGCGCCGCGATGAGCGCGATCGAGAAAGGCGACCGTGTGCGCGTCCACGCCGATGGCGACGTGGTCGCGTTCGACGTGTCGGTTAGTCTCGACCTGGTCGTGGTACCCACTGACGCCGACCGTCCGCGGTTCAAGGTCGCGCTGTTGCTCCGCGAGGATGCGGACGAGGCGAAGGGCGAGCGACTGGAACGCATGAGGCTCGAGCGCACGGCCTGGTTCTACGCGGACGAGGTCGAGCCGACGCTCGACAAGCCGCTCGTGGTCGGCAACGGCTGGCGCGATGTCTGCGCCGACATGATCCGCGAGGGCAAGGATATCGACGCGGCCTCGCTGCTCTACGCGAATTCGCCAGATGCCGCGCCCCCCATCCGACTGCTGGAGCAACTCGAGGCCGCATTCAGCAAACTGCCGACCGCGATAGCCTTTCGTGACGCATGGGCAAGCAGCCCGCTGAGGGGCGACAACCCGGAGGGGGTCATCAGGATGTACGAGGAAGCGACGGATGCGTTCATGGAGCTGCGCGCGGTCAGAAAGCCGGGCAAGTGACATGACAAACGCAACGCAACGACCGCCCAAGCCGCCACCGTTCCCGGTCGGCACCAAGCTCCGCTGTGTGGCGGATCGCGGCGAGAGCTACGCGCCGCGCGTCTACAGCGCGCGCGACATGGCGACGCATCCCGAGGACTGGATCAGGATCTCCGGCAAGGGGATCGAGGTCGTGATCGACACGGTCAAGCTCGGGCGCCGCGGCACCGGTCGCCAGCTCGTCGACTCCGACGGTCCGATGTTCTACGACGACGCCGAGTGTGAGCCGATCATCGACACCACGAAGGATGGCTACAGCGTCTACCACGTGACGATCCCCGATCTCGTGCTCGGCAAGCCTGCAAAGCACGGGCGGATCATCCACTACGAGAACCGCAAGGACTGGAAGGCGATCAAGTGAAGCAAGTTGAAGCGCTCGAGAAGTTGAACGTAATCCGCGACGCGCTCGAGAAAGACGGATGGAACGGACCGACACTCCAGGCGTGCATCGGGCTCTTGCATATCGAGTTACTCGACGAAGTCTGCGCACGTCTCAAAGCGATCGAGAAAGTGATCGGGCTGGAATGAAGATCGCCCCCGATGTCCTCGCCGTTCTCGCGCAGTGCACGTTCGGTGGCACCTGCGTGTTCCTGCCCGGCTCGCAGCTCGATCGCAAGCTCTACGTCGCGACGGACAAGGTTCTCCAGGCGTGCGGCGGCAAGTGGAACCGCGGCGCCAAGGCGCACGTATTCGACTTCGACTCGTCCGCGCGTGACCGCATCGAGCTCGTGCTCACGACCGGCGAGGTGCAGACCTCGTCCGACATCGGGTTCTTTCCAACGCCCGAGCCGCTCGCCGCGCAGCTCGTCGCGATGGCCGGCGTCAAGCACGGGCATCGTGTTCTCGAGCCCAGTGCGGGCGCCGGAAACATCGTGCTCGCGATCCAGGACGCCGGCGGGATCGTCACCGCCGTAGAGCGCGACGCCGGCCATCGGGTGCACCTCGCGAAGTCGGTGTTGAAGGGTCAGGACACCCTCGTGCCGGACTGCGACGACTTCATGCTCTTCACGCTGCATGGAACGGGCACGCCGTCTCGTCCGAGCTTCAAGTTCGAGGCGGTCGTGATGAACCCTCCGTTTGGCAAGGTCGGCCTCGGCGATCACCTGGACCATGTCCGGCATGCGCACTCGATGCTCGGGCCCGGCGGTGTTCTCGTGTCCGTGCTGCCGACCGGCGTGACGTTCCGCGAGGACCGCCGGCACCGCGAGTTCCGCGAGTGGGTTCTCGAGCGCGGCACCATCGAGATGCTGCCGGAGGATTCGTTCCGCGAGTCGGGCACGCGCGTGCGGACCTGCGTCGCAAGGATGGTGGCGCCATGAAGTACCGACGTCGCGTGATCGAGGTGGAAGCCGTTCAGTGGACCTGGCATGAGGGGTCGGCCACGAGGAAGCGGGGATGCAACCTCGATGAGGTTCACGCGATCTGCCCGGACGCGTTCACGATCGATTCCGGGTGGACGTTGGCCATCCCGATCCCAATAGAGCGCCGAATCCAGGGCATGCGCGACTACCTGGTGGCGCACGTCGGGTACTACGTCGTCCGCTTCACGTCCGGCCTGGTCGTGTCGATGACCCCGAGTCAGTTCGAGGAGACCTACGAGGTCGTGCCGTGATCCCGGGCGGCTGCAGGATCTGCGGCGGCACCGCGGGCGATGATCGTCAGGTCGCTCACTCGCTGTGCATGACGCGCGTCGACCTCGGCGAGCCCACGCCGTCGCTCGGCAACGCGTGCCCGTGCTGCGGTGGCAGCGGGAACCACCCGAACGCCGAGCTCG
>Ga0184615_10000925_pt1 | contig 15862 bp, 16 predicted proteins | sample PLM4_65_coex_FD_133134 | JGI IMG/M metagenome (GOLD analysis project Ga0184615, IMG submission 133134) | Groundwater sediment microbial communities from an aquifer in East River, Colorado, USA - PLM4_65_coex | ecosystem: Environmental > Terrestrial > Soil > Riparian zone | place: USA: East... | reverse complement strand
TGTGCGTGGACGAGATCGAGGAGCTCGCGCGGCTCGGCTTCACCGAGATCACGATCGAGGACGATCTGTTCACCCTCTACCGCGCGCACTTCCTGGCGGTCTGCAAAGAGCTGGTTCGCCGCAACACGGGCATCCGCTGGAACGCCTTCTCGCGCGTGGACACGATCAGCCCGGAGATCGTCGAGACCATGGCGACGGCCGGCTGTCAGGCGATCTGCTTCGGCGTCGAGAGCGGCAGTCAGGAGATCCTCGACCTGGTGAAGAAGAAGTCGAACCTGGCCAAGGTGAAGGAAGCCATGCGCATGACGCAGGACGTCGGCATCAGCGCGCTGGCGTCGTTCATCATCGGGCTGCCGGGGGAGACCGAGGAGACGCTGCGCAAGACGGTCGAGTTCGCGAACGAGCTCCACAGCGAGTTCGGCTCGCTCTACGGGTTCCACATCCTGGCGCCGTTCCCCGGCACGGAGGTGCGCGAGCGCGCGGCCGAGTACGGGCTCGAGATCCTCTCGAACGACTGGACGAAGTACGACGCGAATCACGTGGTCACGCGCACGAAGGGCGCCTCGCCGACGGTGATCCAGAAGGTCGCCGACGATTATGAAGACACGATGGAGCGGTACATGAAGTACCAGGACCATCTGTTCGCGAAGGACCAGCTCCCCGCCTACGAGCGCAAGATGTACCTGCGCCGGCTGCGCCAGCAGCTCCTCTGGAAGCTCCTGCTCGACGACGTGATCGAGGGCCTTCCCCCGTATGCCACCGATCCCGTGGGCGGGCTGGTGGCGGCGGTGGTCGAAGCCGCGAAGGTGAAGCCCGAGTTCGCGGCGGCCGAGGTCGAGCGCGTGCTCGCGCTCGGGGCGCTCGTGCGCGAGGAGACCTCCGAGGGCACGCGCTTCGCCTGGTCGGAGTGAGCGATGGAAGCACTGCTCGCACGCATCGGACCGCTGTCTCACGCGCTGCTGCGGATCGTCGCGGGACTCCTCTTCGCGTGTCATGGCGCGCAGAAGCTGTTCGGCGCGTTTGGCGGCTTCGGCGGAACTGAGGGCGCCACCGCGCCGCTCTTCAGCCTGCTCTGGATCGGCGGTGTGATCGAGCTGATCGGAGGTGCGCTGATCGCGCTCGGCGTCCGCACGCAGCTCGCGGCCTTCGTCTGCAGCGGCCAGATGGCCGTCGCCTACTTCATGTTCCACCAGCCCAAGGGCCCACTACCGATCCAGAACGGCGGCGAGCTCGCGGCGCTCTACGCGTTTGTGTTCCTGTTTCTCGCGGCTCGCGGACCCGGTCCGCTCGCGCTCGAGCGGGGCGGATCCAGATAAGCGGATCGCGCCCTGCAGCAGCTCTGCGGCCTCGCGCTGTGCCGATTCAATCGATCTTTCGGTCAGTATGGGTGTGATCCGACCCACGCACTTCCATGGCTGCTCTGCCGTAGGGTGCGCTGAGCAGGGAGGAACCATGATGAAGTCGCTTCTGCTCTCCGCCGCGTTCGCGCTGGCGTTGGTGCTGCTCGCGGCCACCCCGGCCTTTGCGCAGCTCACCGACGTAACGCAAACCCCGAACGCCGAAAACGAGGGCGTGCACAAATCGCTCGCGCAGCAGATCGGCGCTGGCCGAGGCAGCGTCCTCACGCCCGACTCGTCGCTCTACATCATCCAGCGCGATCCGTTCCGGTCGATCCGGCGAGGTCGGCAGCTCTTCCAGCGCAAGTTCACGATCGCGCAGGGCGCGGGGCCGCGCACCAAGGACGGCATCGGCGACGACATCAACGCCGATCCGTCGCCGGGCGCGGGGCTCGTCGACAGCTGCGCGGGCTGCCACGGGCGGCCCCGCGGATCTGCCGGCTTCGGCGGCGACGTGTTCACGCGCCCCGACAGCCGCGACGCGCCGCACCTCTTCGGGCTGGGTCTGGTCGAGATGCTCGCGGACGAGATGACCACCGACCTGCGCAAGATCCGCAGCGAGGCGATTCGCCAGGCCGCGCGCAATCGGCGCAGCGTGACCTTGTCGCTCGCGGCCAAGGGCACGCGCTTCGGCCGGATCACCGCCAGGCCGGACGGAGCCGTCGACACCTCGGGCGTGCAGGGCGTGGATCCCGATCTGCGCGTGCGCCCGTTCTTCCATCACGGGGGCGAGTTCTCGATCCGCGGCTTCAGCGTGGGCGCGTTCAACGACGAGATGGGTCTCGAATCCCCGGATGCGGACCTGATCGTGGCGTCGGCGGGCGGCCGCGTCGTCACGCCCGCGGGGCTCGTTCTGGACGGAAGCCTCGATCGCATCCAGGTCCCGGGCGCGCCGAACGAGACCGCCGACGACGACCTCGACGGCAAGGTCAACGAGATGCCGACCGCGCTGATCGATCACATGGAGTTCTACCTGCTGAACTACTTCAAGGCTGGCCACACCCAGGAGACCCGTTCGTCGCGGACGGGACGCTCGGCGTTCGCGATGGTGGGCTGCGCCACCTGCCACACGCCGAACCTGACGATCCAGTCCGATCGGCGCGTCGCCGACGTCGAGACCGCCTTCGATCCGCAGCGCGGCCATTTCAACCGGCTGTTCTCGACCGCGACCGCGCTCCTCACCGCGGTCGATGACGGGTCCGGCCAGCCTGCGATCAAGAAGCCGGCGCGTGCCTCGTTCGTGGTGCGCGACATCTTCGCGGACTTCAAGCGGCACGACCTCGGTCCGGAGTTCCACGAGCGCAACTTCGACGGGAAGATCCGCACGCTGTTCCTGACCGAGCCGCTCTGGGGCGTGGGCTCGACGGCGCCCTACGGACACGACGGCCGCAGCATCAACCTGCTCGAGGTGATCCTGCGCCACGGCGGCGAAGCGAAGAGCTCGCGCGACGCGTTCGTCGCGCTGCCGCCGGACCTGCGCAGCTCGATCATCGACTTCCTGAACACGCTCGTGCTCTTCCCGCCGGACGACACCGCGTCGAATCTCGATCCGGGCGATCCGAGCGCGCCGGCCTATCCGCAGCGCGGTCACGGCTCGATCAAGCTGGGCGTGCTCTTCAACAACCCGGCTGACGCTGAATGACCTGCTGAGCCGGACACGGGCGAGAGCGTTCTCGCCCGTGTCCGTCGTGCAGACAACAACTCGTGTAGATTTCGGAGATGGGGAAGACCTACTCCGAGATCGACGACCGCCTTCGTTCGTTCCTGGCAGCACAGCCCTGCTTCTTCGTAGCGAGCGCTCCGTCGGGCCCGGGCGGTCACGTGAACTGCTCTCCGAAGGGGCTGGACACGTTCCGGGTCCTCGGGCCGACCAGCGTCGCGTACCTCGACTACACGGGCAGCGGCGTGGAGACGATCGCGCACGTTCGAGAGAACGGGCGGCTCGTCGTGATGTTCTGCGCGTTCCAGGGACCGCCGAACATCGTGCGGCTCCACGGGCGCGGCGAGGTGCTCGAGCCTCTCGACGCCGGGTTCGCCGCGCTGCTCGCGCACTTCGAGCCGGGACCGGGGCTTCGCGCGATCGTTAGGATCGAGATCACCCGAGTCAGTGACTCGTGCGGGTACGGGGTGCCGCTGCTCCGCTACGAAGGCGAGCGACCCCAGATGGCCGCGTGGGCGGAGCGGAAGGGCGACGACGGCTTGGCGGCGTATCGGCGCGAGAAGAACGCCGCGAGCATCGACGGGCTGCCCGGCCTGCGTTGGAACGACGAGGGTGCGGCGCAATGATGGAGATCATAGTCGACGTGCTTCTGCTGCTCGCGACGGTCGCGCTCGGGCTCTCGGCCGGTGCGCTCGTCGCCGAGGGGGGCGTGCTCGTGCCTTTCTGGCGAGCGCAGCGGGCTGACGCGTTCCTCGCCTGGTATCGCGAGCACGCGGCGCTGCTCGTCGGCTTCTACGGGCCGCTCGAGATCGCGGCCCTCGGCCTCACGGCGGCCGCGTTCGCGGCGAACTGGCTTCATCCGATCGTGGAAGCCGCGCCGCTGCTCGCAGCCGCGTTGCTCGCGCTCGCGGTGTTGATCGCCTTCCCGCTCTACTTCCAGAAGGCGAACGCGAGCTTCGCGTCCGGCGCGATCGAGCACGCGCGCGTGGCCGACGAGCTTCGCCGCTGGTCCCGCTGGCACTGGGCGCGCACCGCGCTCGCGGTCGGAGCGTTCGTCTGCGCCGTGATCGCGCTGCGGTCGTGACGTCGCCGCGCGAGTTCCACCGCAGCGAGGGCAGGGGTCTCTTCGGGATCGATCCCGCCGGCTACGACGCTGCGCGCCCCCGCTATCCGGACGCGCTCTTCGATCTCCTTCGCACGCGCTGTGGTCTCCGCGCCGCCGTGAGGACGTTCGAGGTCGGCCCGGGATCGGGTGTGGCGACGCGGCGCCTGGCGGAACTCGGCGCGAATCCGGTCGTCGCGATCGAACCGGATGCGGCGTTCCGGCCGCAGCTCGAGTCGATCGCGTCCGAGACCGGCGCGGCGATCGAGGTTCACTTGGCGGCGTTCGAGGACGCAGAGCTTCCCGAAGCGAGCTTCGATCTGGGCGTCGCGGCGACGAGCTTCCACTGGATCGCCGCGCAGGCGGGGCTCGCGAAGGTCGCCTCGCTCCTGTGCAGCGGTGGGTGGTGGGCGATGTGGTGGAATGTGTTCGGCGATCCCGCGCGCGCCGACGCATTCCACGACGCGACGGTGCACATCTTCGATCCGCTCCACCCGAGTCCCTCAGGGGGTGGAGCGGCCGGCGGACCGTATGCGCTCGATGCGGCTGCGCGACTCGCAGAGCTCGAGTCCGTCGGTCGCTTCGAGGCGCTCGAAGCTGCGCGCTGGGACTGGACCCTGACGCTCGACACGCGACAGGTTCGAGCGCTCTACGCGACGTTCTCGTCGATCATCCGCTTGGACGAGCGGGAGCGGGAGAAGGCGCTGGACACCGTCGCGGACGTCGCTGAATCGCGCTTCGGAGGTCGCGTCGAGCGCAACATGGTCACCGCCGTGTACATCGCCCGACGCCGCTAGTCGCACTCCGCTGAATCGGAAACCCCCGCCCTCGTGTTGCCGGGGGCGGGGGCTGACCGCGGAGAGCGAAGTGGGGTGCGGAGGTCGCTCACCCTCGGTCATGTCGCGTTGATGTCGGAGTGGCTGCCCGCATCAAACGCCCGTCCGTCGCCGGGGTCTGTGTCGTCAATCACGACCCGCGCGCATTGCCACTGCCTGGCCGCTCGCGTAGGCTCGCAGCATGCCCCGACGGAACTGGATTCTGCTCGTGGTCGTGTGCCTCGCCGTCTTCGGCGTCTGGCGGCTCTTGCTCTCCGTGCCGCTGCTGTTTTCGGACGAGTCCTGGTCGCTCGTCCCGGTCGCTCTGTTCGTCCAGGGTCTGCTCGCGGTGCTGGCGGCCGCCGCGCTGTTCTACGGGAGCGAGATCGCAGCGGCCCTGGTCCTGGGGCTCGGCCTGGCCGTGGGCGTCACCGCGCTGCTCGAGTCGTTCGCCTGGGAGATCACCGCGCCGCTCGCCGGCATCCTCACCTTCGTCGTCGCGATCCTGGCTGCGCTGCTCCTGGCGCGCTTCGTGCGCGGAGAGCGCGTCACCTGACGCGGCGGCCGCCTGCGGCGCTGCGCGGGTTCCTCGAGGCGTACGATCCGCCCATCGCGCGACTCTACTTCGCGGCGCGGAAGGCGGTGCTCGATGCGGCGCCCGACGCGAGCGAGCTCATCTACGACGCCTACAACGCGGTCACCACCGCGTACTCGTTCACGGATCGTCTCGGGGACGCGTTCTGCCACGTTGCCGCATATCGCGACTACGTGAACCTCGGATTCAATCGCGGCGCGGGACTCCCCGATCCGGAGCGGCTGCTCGTCGGCAAGGGTGCACGGATCCGTCACGTTCGCGTGTCCGCAGCGGCGGACCTCGCGCGGCCGGCGGTGCGAAGCTTGCTGCGCGCCGCGGTCGGGCAGGGCAGGGATCAGAGCGAGGGAGCGCGCGGCCAGGCGCAGGCGATCGTGAAGGCGGTCTACGCGAAGAAGCGCCGCTAGCGGCCGGTTTGGTAGCTTGCGCGCGATGAAGAGCACCGTGATCGCGGTGAGTCGCAGCTCGACCCACTCGATGCAGAAGTCGAACAGCAGCAGCATCCGCCTCCTTGCGGGCCTCGGCGTCGAGGACGACGCGCACCAGGGCGTTCTGGTGAAGCACCGCTCGCGCGTGGCGCGCGATCCGACCCAGCCGAATCTGCGCCAGGTGCACCTGATCCACGCGGAGCTCCACGAGGAGCTCGCAGCGCAGGGCTTCGCGGTGAAGACCGGCGAGATGGGCGAGAACGTCACCACGCGCGGCGTCGATCTGCTCGCGCTCCCGACTGGCGCGCGGCTGCGCCTGGGCGACTCGGCCGTGATCGAGGTGACGGGGCTGCGCAATCCCTGCCTCCAGCTCGACGGGATCCAGAAGGGGTTGATGGCCGCGACGCTCGCGCGCGACGCGCGCGGAGGGCTCGTTCGCAAAGCGGGTATCATGGGAATCGTGGTCACGGGCGGAGAGGTGCGACCCGGCGACTCGATCCGCGTCGAGCTGCCGCCGGAGCCGCACCACCCGCTCGAGCCGGTCTGAGCGCGCGAGACGCGCGGGAGAGCGAGGTGGTCCGCGTCCGAAAGCTCGACTCCGCCGACGTTCCGGCCTGCGCGCGGTTGCTCGCGGAGCTGCCGGACTGGTTCGGGCTGGAGGCGGCGAATCGCGCCTACGTCGAGAGCCTCGGCCGCCTGCCCGGCGCGGTGGCCGAGTCGGACGGCCGCATCGTCGGCTTCGTCGCGCTGGAGCTGCACAATCCGGTGTCGGCGGAGATCCACGTCATGGGCGTGGCTCGCGCGCTGCACCGCCAGGGGATCGGCCGCGCGCTCCTGCGCTGGGCGCGCGACGCCGCCCGCGAGCGCGGGGCGCGCTGGCTTCACGTGAAGACGCGCGGGCCGTCGACGCCCGATCCGGACTACGAGCGGACCCGCGCGTTCTATCTCGCACAGGGCTTCGAGCCGCTCTTCGAGTCGAGCACGCTCTGGGGCCCGGAGAACGCGGCGCTGATCTTGGTCTCGTCGCTCGCGCCGAGCGCCGAGGTCCGCGCCTGGCGCGAGGCGGTGGTGCGGCGCCACATGGAGTCGGAGAACGTCCACGACTTCGACGCCACCTTGGCCACGTTCTCGCATCCGCGCTACGAGCTCATCGCGACCGGGCAGGTCCACGACGGCGAGGCGGAGGTGCGCGAGTACTTCCGCGCGTCGCGGGCGGCGTTTCCCGATCAGCGCAACGAGCTGATCTCGCTGCGCCACAGCGACGACGCGGTGATCGTCGAGCTCTGGCTGCTCGGCACCCACAGCGGACGGCTCGGCGCGCTCGAGCCGACGGGAAAGGAGTTCAAGAGCCGCATGACCGCGATCTTCGTCTTCGACGAGGCGGGGATCGTCTGCGAGCGCGTATACTTCGATTCGGGGAGCATCCTGCGACAGCTCACGGTGTAGAGCCCGCCCACGACTCGCAGCGAGGGGGAGGAAGCCATGGCGTTCATCGACACGAGCAAGCTCTCCGAACGCGAGCCGAAGCCCGGCTGGCACGGCCGGTTCTTCGACTCCGAGGGCATGAGCTTCGCCGTGTACCGGATCGAGGCCGGAGCGTCGCTCCACGAGCACTCGCATCCCAACGAGGAGGTCTGGAACGTGATCGCGGGCGAGCTCGAGATCACGATCGGCGGCGACTCGCACCGCGCCGGTCCGGGCTGCGCGGCGCTGGTGCCGCCGAACACGGCGCACTCGATTCGCGCGCTGAAGGAGAGCTCCGTCATCGTCGTCGATCGGCCGCTGCGCGGCGCGGTGGGTGGGACGGGCCGAGCCGCGCTGGCGATCCGCTTCACCTCGCCCGTGGACCTCACGCGAGCGTCGGGTGATGCGCGGATCGTGTTTCCGTTCGAGATCCGCAATCTCGGTCGCAGCGAGGGCAGCGTGCGGCGGATCGAGATCGAGAGCTGCGTCGCGACGGCGCTGCCGCCGCCCACGCGCACCGCGATTCCCGACGGCGATCTCCTCGATCGGATCGCGGTCGCCGCCGGCGCTGCGCACGCCGCCAGCCACGAGCATCCGCCGCTCTCGCTGTTCGAGCGCGAGCAGATCGGCGCGGGCAAGGCCGTCTTCTTCCTCCGCGGGGCGGTCTTCTACGAGGACGCCGAAGGCGAGCGCCACCACACCACGTTCTGCCGCATCTTCGACGCCGCGCACGGGCTGATCGAGCCGGGCAAGCCGGGATACAACTACGGCGACTGAGCGCTCGACCTAGCCGAGCAGCGCGCGCGCCCGCTCGAGCAGCGGCACGATCGAGAGCCCCGTGATCTCCCACAGCGGGTCGTGGCGCTTGCCGCGCCGGTGCAGGCCGAGGTTCAGCCCCGTGATGATCGAGAACTTGTACGCGGCCAGCGCGCGGAACCAGCCGAAGTCGGGCAGCGGCTGGCCCCACGCCTTCGCGTAGAGCTCCAGCAGGTCCTCGGCGGGGAGCAGCATGGGCGTTGGTGCGCCCTCGCTCGCCCACGCCGCGGGATCGTTGAAGGTGCCGACCCAGCCGATGTCGTTCAAGGTCGCGCCGATCCCGCAGAGCTCCCAGTCGATCACCGCGAGCAGCTCGCCGTCCATCGACCAGAACGTGTTGGCCCAGTTGTAGTCGCCGTGGAAGAGGCCGATCGGCGCGTCGCGCGGGACCCGGGCGAGGAGCTTCGCGCGCACTTCCGGCTGGAGACGCATGGACTCGGGATCGGCTGCGCGCTCGACGAAGCGGTCCCAGCGCATCACGTCGTCCTCGAACGGGATCGGCTCGCCGAGATAGGCGAGCTTCTCGCGCCACGCGACGCGGTGGATGTGCGCGAGCGAGGTCATCGCCTGTGCGGCCATCGCTCGGCGCTGCTCGCCGGTGAGCTTCTCGCCCCACTGGCCCGGGCCGAAGCGGAGCACGTCGCCCTCGAGCTTCGGCACCACGAAGTAGGGGCGGCCGAACCACTCGAGATCGGCGCCCGCCCACTTCACGGAGCAGTGTGGAACCGGCCCGCCGTCGAGCGCGCGCAGCGCCGCGACCTGGCGCAGGACGTCCGCTGTTCCCTTCCAATGCACGTTGGGCGGCGGCAGGCGCAGGAACCAGCTCTCCTTGCGGCCGCGCGAGACCACCGAGAAGCCGTACGCGAAGCCCGCGTGACCGGGCATCAGGTGCACCTCGCTGACCGTCGCCGCCGCATCGCCGTACTTCGCGCGGGCGAACGGCACGAGGCGCTTCTCGAGCTCGGCAAGCTCCATCGCGATCTCCTTCCCGCGCGCATCTTACCTGCCCGAGGGCTGGTCGCGGCTCGCGGCGCGGCGTACCCTGCGCGCCCGACGATGACCCCTCGCCACCCGCCTCGTCACGCCGCGATCGCGCTGGCCGGTCTCGCGCTCGTGCTCGCGGGCTGCAACGGCGTGCCCGTGGGCGTGTCGCACGCCGACCCGACGGCGGTCCAACGCGAGCTGACCTCGAACGTGCTGAACAGCGGCTCGCCGAGCGTGCTCTCGACCCAGGTGCTGCAGCGACAGGATCTGTACGTCCTGTGGCAGCGCGATCCGCGCGGCGCGCTCGCCGAGCTGCACGTGCGTCTCGGCGGATCGGGCGGGCAGTACCGGATCTTCGCGCTCGCCGAGCTCTCGTATGCCCATGCCGAGCAGTCGGGCGATCGCAGCTACTACCTGGCCGCCGCGGTGTACGCCTACGCGCTGCTCTTCCCCGGAGACGCCGACTCCGCCCCGCTCGACGCGAGTGACCCGCGCGTGCGCGTCGCGTGCGATCTGTACAACCGCGGCCTCGCCGAGGGGTTGAAGGGCGCCGACGGCCGCGGCGACGTTCGCTCCGGGCCGCGCATGCTGCCGTTCGGCGTGCTCGAGATCACGCTCGATCCGGGCGGACTCTCGTGGGCGGGCTACCGGCTCGAGCAGTTCGTCCCCGCGGCGAACCTGCATGTTCGCGGCCTGCGCAACCGCTATCGCAGAGCGGGCATCGGCGCTCCGCTGGTCGCGCGCCTGGCTCCGGAGCAGACGCGGCGACAGGAGGCCGCCACCCGGCGCATCCCCGACCTGGTCAAGGTGCCCGTGACTGCCCTCCTGCGCATCGAGACGCCGCGCGCGAACCTCGAGTCAGGCTGGCTCGCGGGCAGGCTCGAGCTCCACTCCCAGGACGATGCGCTCAGCGTGACGATCGACGGCAGCGAGTGGCCGCTCGAGTTCGAGACGAGCTCGGCGCTCGCGGACATGCTCGGTGACTCGCCGTGGTGGGATTTCGAGCTCGCCGGCTTCTTCTCGGGCGTGTTCCGGACCGACGCCGAGCACCGCGGCGCGAGCGACGGTCTGCTGCTCATCCATCCCTACCGCCCGGGGCTGATCCCCGTCGTGCTCGTACACGGAACGGCGTCGAGCCCGGCGCGCTGGGCCGATCTCATGAACGAGCTCGAGATCGACCGCGACATCTGGGGCCGGTACCAGATCTGGCTGTACATCTACAACAGCGGCAATCCGATCGGCTACTCCGCCGGCGCCATGCGGCAGGCGCTCGAGAAGGCGGTGCGCGAGCTCGATCCCCGAGGCACGGACCCGGCGCTGCGCCGCATGGTCGTGATCGGGCACAGCCAGGGAGGGCTGCTCGCCAAGCTCACCGCCGTCCAGAGCGGGGACGTCTTCTGGAAGCTCTCCAGCGACGGAGCGTTCGAAGACGTGCGGATGGACGCCGACACGCGCGTGATCCTGTCGAACTCGATGTTCTTCAACCCCCTGCCGTTCGTCTCGCGCGTGATCTTCGTGTGCACGCCGCACCGCGGGAGCTTCCTCGCCGGCATGTCGCTGAGCCGGCTCGTCGGCTCGTTCGTCTCGCTGCCGAGCGAGCTCACCGGCCGGATGCGCGAGGTGCTGACGTTGAACGAGGGTGCGCTCATCCTGCGCAACTTCGACCAGCTCCCCACGAGCCTCGACAACATGAATCCGTCGAGCGACTTCATCCAGGCGCTTGCCGCGCTGCCGATCGCGCCGGGCATCGCCGTGAACTCGATCATCGCGGTCGACGACGACCGCCCGCTCGAGGACGCGAGCGACGGCGTCGTCCGGTACGCGAGCGCGCACATCGAGGGCGCCGAGTCCGAGAAGGTCGTCCGCTCGAATCACTCCGCGCAGGGCAACCCGGCCACGATCGAGGAGATACGCCGGATCCTGATGGTCCACCTGCAGGAGAGCGGCGACCTCACTCCCCCAGTACAAACCCGGTGAGCGCCGTCTCGAAGGCCGCGGGGTTGTCGAGCATCACCGAGTGTCCGGCGCGCGCGACGGTCTCGAGCCTGGCGCGCGGGATGACTTCGTCGACCATGCGATCGGCGACTTCGGCCGACATCACGTCGGAGGCGGCGCCGCGCACGACCAGCGCGGGGCAGGGCAGCTTCGCGAGCGCGGCCCACAGGTGCTTCGCTTCCTGCTCGGACCAGGCCTTCGCGTCCTCGGCCGAGACGCCCTTGCGCGCCTTCATGAAGCCCGGGTCGAGCTTCAGCTCATAGCGCCCGTCGGCGCGCTTGCGCGTCCAGTGCACGGCCAGCTTGGCCAGGATCTCCGGGGCGGTGACCGCGTACTGCCTTTGGAGCACGCGCTCGTAATCGGCGACGCTCGCGAACGACCAGTCCTGCTGCTGCACGTCCAGGCTGATGCGCGTGGTGCCTCTGGCATCGAGATCGGGCGCGGAGTCGACGATCACGAGCCCGGCGAGCTTCTCGGGAAAGAGCCCCGCGAAGCGCATCGCCACGCGACCCCCGAGCGAGTGACCCACGATCACCGCGCGCGAGACGCCGAGCGACTGGAGGGCAGCGTTCGCGTCGCGCGCCATGGTCTCGTGGTCGTAGCGGCCTTCGGGATCCGCGTCGGAGTCGCCGTGCCCGCGCTGGTCGAGCGCGATGACACGATAGTGTGGCGCGACCACCGGGGCGATCCAATCCCAGACGTGTGCGTCGTTGGAGAAGCCGTGCAGGAAGAGCAGCATCGTGCCTTCCTGGCTCCACTCGAGCGCGTGGAGCTTCAGGCCGTGGGTTCCGGGCAGACGGACCGAGCGGGGTTGCATCGCGCCATTCTACTGGGAAGCGGTCGCCTCTAGTCGATCCCGCCCGGGTCGATGCCCCGCGCCCGCAGGCGCGCGCGCGCGCGCGTTCGCAGCTCGGCCACCGCCGCGTGCGTCCGATCGCGCAGGCGCGCGCGGTCCTCGCCGCCCAGACCCTCGACCGAGATCGGCTCGCCGACCTCGAGCACCACCGGCCCGCTGCGCACCCAGATCGTCCCCGGGCGCCAGACTCGATACGTGCCCGCGATCGCGATCGGCAGGATCGGCAGCTTGAAGTCGAGCGCGGTCGCGAAGGCGCCCATCTTGAAGGCGCCGTAGGAGCCGTCGCGCGAGCGGTTGCCTTCCGCGAAGAAGAGGATCGAGACGTCCGGGTCGCGTTCCGACATGCCCGTTTGCAGCCGCTTCACGTCGGCGCTCGTGCGCGTGCGCTCGACCGCGATGTTCCCGGTGCGCCGCAGCGCCTGACCGAAGATCGGCACCTTCAGGAGCTGCGTCTTCAGCACGAAGCGGATGACCAGCGGCAGCCACGCGAGGATCGTCGGCGGGTCCCAGTTGCTCTCGTGATTCGAGACGACCAGATAGGCCTGGCCGTGCGCGAGATTGCCGAGTCCGTGGCACTCGACGGACGTGCCGCCGATGACGAGGCAGGTGCGGCCGAAGCCGCGGTAGTAGCGGTGCGCCTGGCGCGGCGTCGCGCCGAGCAGCGCGTGCACCAGCGCCGCGGCGCTCCAGAGCATCATGGCCAGCGGAAGCAGGACGAGCGCAGCGGCGCCGCGCAGCACGCCCTCGATACCCCCGAAGCTCCCCATCGCCGTCCACATTAGCGCGATGGCCGCGCACCGGCCGCCCGGCCATAATGCGCGGGTGAAGCGGCTGAAGTTCTGGGGCTGGGGATACGAGGACGAGGGTCCGGACGAAGCCGCCCGTGGCCGGCTCGCGCGCAGCGTGGGCGAGCGCTTCGGCCGCAGCGATCTCGCGCCCGCTCCGTACCCGCGCATCCAGGAGATCGAGCTCCCGGCGCCGCGTGTGCGTCCGCCGGCCGCGCTGGCGTCGGTCTTCTCCGACGATCCGTGGGAGCGCGCGCGCCACGGACACGGCCAGGGCTATCGCGACATCGTGCGCACCCTGCGCCGCGACTTCGCCGCGCCTCCGGACCTGGTCGCCTTCCCGGAGAACGAGGCGCAGATCGCCGACGTATTGGATTTCTGCGCGCGCGAGCGGCTCGCCGCCGTGCCGTTCGGCGGCGGATCGAGCGTGGTGGGCGGAGTCGCGACGGACTTCGCGGGCGACCACCGCGGCGTGATCACGCTCGATCTCGGGCGCATGGGCCGCGTGCTCGAGGTCGACCGCGCATCGCGCGCCGCACGCATCGAGGCGGGCGTGCTCGGACCGGCGCTCGAGGATCAGCTCCGCCCGCACGGCCTCACCTTGCGGCACTTCCCGCAGTCCTTCGAGTTCAGCTCGCTCGGCGGCTGGATCGCGACGCGCAGCGGCGGCCACTTCGCGACGCGCTACACGCACATCGACGAGTTCGTGCAGGCGCTGCGCGTGGTCACACCGACCGGTGTGGTGGCCACGCGGCGCCTGCCGGGGTCGGGCGCGGGTCCGTCGCCCGAGCGCTTCTTCACCGGCTCCGAGGGCTCGCTCGGCATCATCAGCGAGGCGTGGATGCGGCTGCAGGACCGGCCGACGCAGCGCGCGAACGCGAGCGTGCGCTTCGCGCGCTTCGAAGCGGGCGTGGCCGCGGTGCGCGCCCTGAGTCAGTCGGGGCTCGAGCCCGCGAACTGCCGGCTGCTCGATCCGGGCGAGGCCGCGACGTCGGCGGGCGCGTCGGGCGGGGAGTCGATCCTGGTGCTCGGGTTCGAGTCCGCCGATCACGCGCTCGAGCCCTGGATGGCGCGCGCGGTCGAGCTCTGCCGCGATCACGGCGGCATCGTTCCTGACGACGCGGTGCGCACGCGCACCGACGCGGGCGCGACCCGTGAGGGCGCGGCCGGCGCCTGGCGCAACGCGTTCATCGGCGCGCCCTACGTTCGCGACGCGCTGGTCTCGATCGGCGTGTTCTGCGAGACGTTCGAGACCGCGATCCCGTGGGACCGCTTCGAGCGCCTGCACGCACGCGTGATGACGGAGGTGCGCGACTGCCTGCAGCGCCTGTGCGGCGCGGGCTCCATCACCTGCCGCTTCACGCACGTCTACCCGGACGGCCCGGCGCCGTACTACTCCATGCTCGCGCCCGCGCCGGGCGGCGGCGAGCTCGAGCTCTGGGACGAGGTGAAGCGCGTCGCGGGCGAGATCATCGTCGGCGAAGGCGCGACGATCACCCATCACCACGCCGTGGGCCGCGATCACCGGAAGTGGTACGACCGCGAGCGCCCGGATGGCTTCGCGCGCGCGCTGCGCGCGGCGAAGGCCGAGCTCGATCCCGCCTGGATCCTGAACCCGGGCGTGCTCTTTGATCGCAAGTAGATCGCGATCTCATCAGTAGATGACACGGAGGTGCAGACCATGACCGACGCCTACGAAACGCTGCTCGTCACGCGCGAGCCCGGCGGGCTCGTCTGGTGCACGTTGAACCGGCCGCAGGCGCTGAACGCGATGAGCCCCAAGCTCGTCGACGAGCTGCACGCCTTTCTCGACGCGCTCCACGACGACACGGACGCAAGGCTGGTGATCCTGCGCGGAGCGGGCCGCGGCTTCTGCGCGGGGCTCGACCTGCGCGAGCAGGGCGGCGGCGGCGCGACCTTGCGCCCGAGCGTCTCTGCGAGCCTGCGCGGCCAGCACAAGATCGCGGAGCTCGTGATCAAGATGCGGCGGCTCTCCCAGCCGTTCATCGCGCTCGTGCACGGCGCCGCCGCCGGCGGCGGGTTCGCGCTCGCGCTCGCTTCCGACATCCGCATCGCCGGCGAGTCCGCGCGCATGAACGCCGCGTTCATCCGCATCGGCCTCGGCGCGTGCGACATCGGCGCGTCGTACTTCCTGCCGCGCCTCGTGGGCGTCTCGGTCGCGTCGGAGCTCCTGCTCACGGGCAACTTCATCGAGGCGTCGCGCGCGCTCGCGACGGGCCTCGTCTCGCGCGTCGTGCCCGACGGCGACCTCGAGAAGGCGGGACGCGAGATGGCCGAGGCGATCCTGCGCAACTCCCCCGTCGGCGTGCGCCTCACGAAGGACTGCCTCAACTGGAGCGTCGACGCGCCGACCCTGGAAGCGGCGATCGCGATGGAGGACCGCAACCAGATCCTGGCCTCGCAGAGCGGTGACTTCCGCGAGGGCGTCCGCGCGTTCCTGGAGAAGCGCCCGCCGAAGTACACCGGCGACTGAAGGATCCGGTACGATCGAGCAGAAGAGATCACGGAGGAAGGAACCCGCGATGGATTTCGAGCAGAGCGAGAAGGTCAAGGAGATCGTGCGGCAGCTCGAGCGCTTCATGGACGAGAACGTCTATCCCGCCGAGCACGTCGCGATGGAGCAGGTGGAGGCGTCGGGCAATCCGCACCACATGCCCGAGATCATCAAGCAGCTCCAGGCGAAGGCCAAGAAGATCGGCCTGTGGAACCTGTTCCTGCCCGATGAGGAGCACGGCGCCGGGCTCACGAACCTCGAGTACGCGCCGCTCGCGGAGATCATGGGGCGGAGCGGCATCGCGTCGCGGATCTTCAACTGCGCCGCGCCCGACACGGGCAACATGGAGATCCTCGCCGAGTTCGGCAACGACGCGCAGAAGAAGAAGTTCCTGCAGCCGCTGCTCGACGGGAAGATCCGCTCCTGCTTCTCGATGACGGAGCCGGAGATCTC
>Ga0184615_10000924_pt1 | contig 15890 bp, 16 predicted proteins | sample PLM4_65_coex_FD_133134 | JGI IMG/M metagenome (GOLD analysis project Ga0184615, IMG submission 133134) | Groundwater sediment microbial communities from an aquifer in East River, Colorado, USA - PLM4_65_coex | ecosystem: Environmental > Terrestrial > Soil > Riparian zone | place: USA: East... | reverse complement strand
GACATCTGGGCGGACTTCCGCAAGGTGCGGGTGCCTGTCGCGAATCCCTGAGTCTTTATGCTTTTGCAGTGCAAGGACGCGATTGCGTGATAAAACAGAACGATCCTCAAACGAAGAATACTTCCTGAAGTTGTGCAGCGTCAGTTATCCGCGATAGATGATGGTTACAACCTGAATATGGTAGGTCGGGTAGAGCAACGCGTCTGTGCTCCGGCCCACTTAAAACTTCTGCCAAGAAGGAGAAAATATCATGCATGCTCTGACTTTCGCCGGTCTTATCACACGTTCTCTCATGTTCATTGCTTTTGTATCCCTTGGTGCGTGCAACAGTGGTGGCAGCACCTCCGGCACGCCGGTCCCCTTTTCATCAAAACTGGTCAAGGCCACGGATCCCGGAGACCTGGAAACGCGCATCAAGGCCGAACTTACCCGCCGCTATGAAAGAATGTATGACTCCTACGCATATGGAGACATTGCAATTGCCGGTGGTGCGGTCGTGCCGCCGCCTCCAATGAGCGGCAACCAGCCGTCCGCGAGCAATGATACCGGAACGCTACCGCACTCCGAGACCAATATCCAGGAATCGGGAGTGGATGAAGGAGACCTCGTCAAGACCGATGGAGCCTTCATTTATCTCGCACGTGGCTCGCATTTTTTCATTTTGAAAGCAACCCCGGCTTCCGAAACGGCAATCGTGAGCGACATAGATCTCCAGGAGCCGGTGAACGAGCTCCATCTCGCCGGTACACGGGTCATCGTCATCACAACCCCGATCCTGACAGGACCGTCCGTAACTGTCACCATATCATCCCCCACGGGCATAGCAACCGTTCGATCGGTCACACGCGTCTATGACTACGACGTCAGCACTCCTGCCCAGCCCGTTTTAACGGCACGATATGATTTTCCCGGATCTCTGCAGGGGAGCCGCCGGATCAACAGCAGGATCTATCTAATCACGAACCACAGCATTGATCTCCCTTCTCCGGTCACCCCATGGGATTATCTCAGCACGGGAACTCCCTTTGATTCGGCATGCGCGCAAGCCAAACAGGAGAATTTGAACAGGATCGAGGCCCTGACCCTCGACGACCTCCTCCCGTCCTCAACCGCAACACTTTTTACCGCGGGTGCCGGAACGTCATCCACGAGCCCCGTCATCGCCCCCGGCGATGTCTATATTCCTGAATTCGGAAACAGTACCGATCTCGCCCTCGTCATCAGTCTCGATCTTACCGGGGCAACGCCCGTGGTGTCCACCTCGGGGGTCATGAGTTCCTGGTGCACGATCTACATGACCACGGACAGCCTCTACCTCGCCTCGGGGAACTCCTGGCAGTGGATCATGCCCCTGGTCGGCGAAGGAATGCCCCAGGGCAATCCCGAGCCCCGTACCGCTGTCCATAAGTTCTCCCTGTCAGAAGGTGCGGGAAAACCGCTCTACGCCGGCAGCGGTGTGGTAAACGGCTGGATCAACGACCGGTTCAGCATGGGCGATTATCTTGGATATCTCCGGATCGGGACAACGCGCGGCGGCTGGTGGGGTGAGGATATCAGCAATCAGCTCGCCATCCTTTCACAGGGGACCGGGACACTGATCGAGACAGGAAAGATAACAGGACTCGCGCCCGGGGAGCGCATCTATTCCATGCGCTTCGACCGGGACCGCGGCTATATGGTGACATTCCGGCAAACCGACCCGCTCTACACGTTCGATCTGAGCGACCCCCGGAACCCGAGGATCGCCGGAGAGATCGTCGTAAACGGATTTGCCACATATATCCATTTGCTCGGCACGGACACCGCGCCGCGGCTCCTGACCATCGGCAGGTCGGCTGATGCAACCGGCAGGGTGACAGGCAACAAGCTCCAGCTCTTCGACGTAAGCAGCCTGTCAGCCCCGCAGCTTCTGGGCGACTACGAACTCGGCGCAGGCTGGTCTGACGCCTTGTACGATCCTCATGCGTTCCTGTACTACGAACCGCTCGGGATCCTCACGATCCCTTATTACGCCTTCGCCCCCGCGACCGGCGATTACCGCTCCGGCCTGAATGTCTTCAACATCGGTCCTGCGAGCATCGGTCTTCGGGGGATCATTCATGCAACTGCGCTCACGAGCGGGTACGGAACGTATGAAGACACGGTGGACCGCTCGGTGATCATCGGGAGCAGCATCTACGCCGTGGCCCATCGCTCGGTCATCGCGGCAGGGGCTGATCAATTGAATGTACTCGCGGCCGTTGATTTGCCTGAGAGCTACACGTATTATCCGCTGGTCGTTACGGGAGGAACGAGAATGGGAGCAGTGAGGAATTGAGAAGCCTGCTCCTTGTTGCCGCCATCATGCTCCTCTTCCCGGCCCTTCCCGCTTCGGCTGACAGTCTGTCCTACGAGGCCGGCGTTGGCTTCTATTTCTCCTCAGGCACCACGGTGAATCTCCTGCGTTACCAGCACGAGGCCAGGCCGCTTTTCGGATACAGCGGTTATTACGAGGCCATGTATACTTCCTGGAACGGTCCCGACAATGCAAAGGCCATCGGCCTGGCGCGGGGAATACGATTGGCGACAACCGATAATCAATATCTGAGTCTTACGGGCGGTTTGAGCCACATCAACAGGACCACCTCGAACCTCGGACAGCCTTTCGAATTCTATGGTCGGGTTACTTATGTAATGCATGTAGACAAGGCGATCTTCTCTATCGGTTATGTACATTTTTCCTCTGGCAAGTTCTTTTTCGGATGGTCGGGGCCCAATTACGGCGAGAATTTTGTGACGCTCTCCATTGGTATGAGTTTTTAATGGCAGGGATACATCGCTCCATCACGCTAATTGACATCGCCCTGAATCATGACATAGTGACATAAAGAATTCAGGATAATGGTTTCTACGATCGGACTGCTGATCAGTAAAATCATCAGAGAACCTGGTCAATAGCTGGGAACTTCCCGGGGTCAAATTGAGAAACTCACTTCTGTGCCATCACGTCCGGTTCTTCATAAAAGCCTGCTGCAGAGCGTTGACATCCGGCTGCGGCTTTTCGGGCTGCTTTTCCTGCTTCGGCTGCGGCTGTGACCGGTCCAGCCTCGGCCTGTCCGGATTCTTTTTTAATGACAGCGATATCCTCTTCCTTTTTACATCGACCTCAAGCACGGTTGCCATCACCCTTTGATTCACCTTCACCGCCATGTTCGGATCTTTAATGAAGCGGTCTGAAAGCTGGCTGATATGAGCAAGGCCGTCCTGGTGCACGCCGATATCGATGAACGCGCCGAATGCGGTGATGTTCGTCACCACACCCGGCAGCTTCATGCCGGGCAGTACGTCCTCGATCTTCTCCACACCATCGGCAAAACTGAAGCTCTCGAACTGTTCCCGGGGGTCCCTGCCCGGCTTGGCAAGCTCTGCCATGATGTCCTTTAACGTCGGCAGGCCTATTGTATCGGTCACATATTTATTGAGGTCGATCTTTTTGCGCAGTTCATCATTCCGCATCAGGTCCGGCACCGCGCAGTTCAGGTCCTTTGCCATGACATCGACGATGTGATAGGACTCGGGATGCACTGCGCTCGCATCGAGCGGATTGATACCACCCTGGATGCGCAGAAAACCCGCCGCCTGCTCAAAGGTCTTAGGCCCCAGCTTGCTCACGTTTTTCAATTCGTCGCGGGACCGGAAGGGGCCGTGCTGATTTCGATGTTCAACGACATTCCCGGCGAGCTGCGGCCCAAGACCGGAAACATACATCAACAGCTGTTTGCTCGCGGTATTGACCTCAACGCCGACAAAGTTCACGCAGCTCGCCACCACGTCGTCGAGGCTCCGCCTGAGCGCGGGCTGGTCGACATCGTGCTGGTACTGCCCCACGCCGATGGACTTGGGGTCGATCTTTACCAGCTCTGCCAGCGGGTCCATGAGCCTGCGGCCGATCGAGACCGATCCGCGAACCGTAAGATCCTGATCAGGGAATTCTTCCCTCGCGACCTCGGATGCTGAATAGATCGATGCGCCGCTCTCATTCACCATCACGATCTGGATCGAGGCAGGCAAGCCAAGCTGCCTTGCAAAGGCCTCGGTCTCACGGCCCGCGGTGCCGTTCCCGATGGCGATCGCTTCCACATCATATCGTTTGCAGAGATCAATGACCTTTGTTCCCGCCTCTCCTGTGTTCTTTTCGGAAAAATGAGGATAGATGACATCGGTGTGCAGCAACTTTCCCTGCCGGTCGATGCAGACCACTTTGCATCCCGTGCGGAACCCGGGATCAATGGCAAGAACGTTCTTTTGGCCCAGAGGCGGAGAAAGCAAAAGCTGCCGCACGTTCTCCGCAAAGACACGGATCGCCTCTGCATCGGCACGCTCCCTGGTCGAGACCCGTATCTCCGTTTCCATGGAGAGTGAAAGGAGCCGTTTATAGCAATCATGGACCGCGAGCTTGACCTGTTGCGCAGCGGGATTGTCCCCCTTTACCACCAGGTCCTTGAGCAAATCGAGGGCATCCTCCTCGGGCGGGGTGGCGCGCAGGACCAGGAATCCTTCCTTCTCTCCCCGCCTCATGGCAAGTACCCGATGGGACGGAGCGGACGAGATCGGCTCCTGCCATTCAAAGTAGTCCTTGTATTTGATCCCCTCTTCTTCTTTTCCGGTCAGCACCTTGGTCCTGAACTGGCCCTTGGAAGCGAACAGCTCACGCATCTTCGCGCGGGCGTTCTGGTCCTCGTTCACCCATTCTGCAATAATGTCGCGAGCTCCGCTCAGGGCGTCATCCGCGGTCTCAACACCCTTCTCCTTGTCCACGAAGGAAGCAGCCTCGGCAGCAGGGTCAACGGACACCTCCTGTGAGAACAGCCGCAGCGCCAACGGTTCGAGCCCCTTCTCGCGGGCGATTGTCGCTTTTGTGCGCCGCTTGGGACGGTAGGGTAGATATATATCCTCAAGCACCGACAAGGTCTCAGCTCCAAGGACCTTTGCCTTCAGTTCCTCGGTGAGCTTGCCCGATTCTTCAAGGGACTTCAGGATCGCCTCACGCCTTTTGTCCAGTTCCCGGAGCTGTTCCAGCCTGTCGCGGATAGAGAAAACCGCAACTTCGTCAAGCGAACCCGTGGCCTCCTTCCGATATCGCGAGATGAACGGAACCGTAGCGCCCTCATCAAGGAGCGCTGCGCAGGCCTGCACCTGTTTTTCGTTTACGTTGAGTTCTGCTGCAATGATACTGATATGTCCTGTTGTCATGGTGTTCCTTCTTGGGGGGGAATGAGGCGGGTATAGTAGCAAAAGGGATTGAGGATGTAAAGAAGAGAAGCGAGGGGAGATTGTTTTTTTGCTGCTTCTTTGCGGGTACAAGGATTTTTTCCTTGCCGATCTGAGGGTGCCTCGTTAAACTTTTGTTTGGGAAAAACGATCATCATATCCCCTAAAATATCCATCACGGTTATTGACATCGCACTGAATCCAGCATATATTCGTCCCAGATCATATCATTATAAACGCGCTATCGTTACGCCGATATCGTTTTATCAGGATTATCGCAACAGCCGTTGTGAATCCTTTAAACCGGCGGGCACCCCTGGAATTCCATACAAGGTGACATGATGATCACGATTGCTCTTGCGATTATCGCATTCATGGTATTGGCTGTGATAGTAACGCCCCGAATCGTGAAGGCCACGCATGCGCGAATGCGGCGGGCCGCAATATCGGGAGAAGCCCTGTCAACATAATTAAAGTTTTTGTTTCTGTTCGATTTCGTATGGCTTGTCGGGGACAACCTCTACTATGAAAACAAAGACGGTCGGACCGTTGTCGACATAAATGAACTTCAGGAGATCAGATACCGCTATAACGTAGTCCCGTCGTATATAGGCGTCCTGGAATTGATCCCGCGATATGGTCAGCCCACCTCCCTCGATGTAGGCATACCGGGAATGACCGAGGTCATCTCGGGCCTGGAGAAGCGTCTTCCCGGGTTAACCCGCTCGCGCATGATCAAATGTGTGAAAACGGGCGATGTTGAAGATAATTGTGTCGTCTGGAAAGCCACATGACACTGATGACGCCTTCTGAATCTGGCAACCCCGCCCCCAAAGTTTATAAATCCGGTCAAGTTTTTATAGTTTCCGCATGAAATCAACACCATTGCACTCCTCTTTATATGCTATAATTGAATTAAGAAACATGAAAGAAGTCTAATTGCAAGGAGGTGTATTATGGCAAGCCTTATGAATGTAAAAGAGAGCAAAGGATTTTGCGATGAAGTCTATACCCAGCTGGCAGACATGAAGGAAAGGATCATTGAACTGAAGAATCGGTCGGTCGCGAAAAGTCCGGGAAAAGACATTGACGGAGGTATGTTCGGACGGCACCTGAGTGAACTCGCGGACCAGATCGACTGGAAGCTCCAGATCTTGTCGCATTCCTGTCCCGTTGACTGGAAAGGTTCTGCGGATTATACGGAGACGGCGCAAGTGAATGCGGTAGAGAAACCCAAAACCGGAGACATTGATTTTTCTCCTGGGTATGTTGGCGGGTAGACAGAAGCAGAAAAAAGCCCCGGAATATTTTATCCGGGGCTTTTTTCGTTAAGGTGGAACCAACATGCAAAAAATGCCCATCATTTACCAGATAGCTATACCCATAACACGTCATTGACTTATTTCCCCTTCGAGCATATATTCTCCAATAAGATAGAATACTAATTCGTGTGGCATACGCCTTGCTAAACGCCCTAAGCACTCATTTTGCAGTGTTGAGTAGGGGGTCTGCTCAACAAATGATTAGCACCAAGAGAGGGATACCATGAAACCAGCATTGCTCAGCATAGCCTTGATCCTGTCGGTGGCAACTGCCATGGCGGCTTTTGCGGATGAGCCTTTCCAAGGTATACAGCGAGAAGCTGTGAAGATTCTTAGGACGAAGTACCCCGATGCGGAATTCGGAATAGATAAGGACCAGTCTTCCATGCACATGTTTCGTCGCAACATGCGAGAATTCGTCATCTATAGACTGAACAAGGTTGGCGACTGGCAGAAACCTCTGACTGTTCAAGGGCCAGATCGAGGCGGGTTGTCGGTACGATTCTACGTCAAGAGGGGAAGATGGGAAGGGGCTTTGGAAGTTCCTTATAGTGGAACGAGTGATTTTCACGTCTTCAGAGAAACGCACGTTGTGAAAAATTCAGAAGATGGGAACTGGCACCTCTGGGCAGAAATCCTGACCCCAGCAGTTGATACCCCCGAGGAAATGAAGAACAACCTCATCAAACTCTTTAATGACTTTGAAAAATACATGAAATAATGCCAGCGAGCCGCTGAATTTCGTAGGTCGGATAGAGCAATATGAAACCCGCAGCGAAAATGCTAACTAAGCGTTCCACACCGACCGCTACGCGGCGCGTGAACTTCGCATTCACGTGCAAGTTACAACCTTTGTGCGATGATAGTTTCGTCTATCTGAAATTACGAACTCGCAGGTGTCATCGACAGCATGCCACAATGTACAGAATCGCAGAATTAGCGAGGTGAATTGTGTCCAAAGTCTATTTCTCCACCGCACGTACACTCAGATGGGACTACAGCCACAGCGTTCCCGGAAAGCTGGAATCCCTGCTCAAAAAAATGAACTTCTCCGAACGGTTCACCGAGGACGAATGGGTCGCGATCAAGATGCATTGGGGCTCACACGGCGCGTTCCGCATCGTTCCGCCGGTCATGATCCGCAAGGTCGTTAACGCCGTCAAGGAGGCCCGGGCAAAGCCATTCGTCACGGACACGGTCAGGATCATGGGCCTCGACTATATAGAAGTGGCGAACCAGAACGGTTTGAACCACCTCTCCTGCGGCGCGCCGGTGGTGCTGGCAGACGGACTGTACGGCAAGGACAGCATCCTGGTCAAGGCGGGGCCGATCCTCGGGGAGATCGCGATCGCTTCGGCAATTCATGACACGCCTGCCATGGTCGTCTGCTCGCACGTCAAGGGACATATAAACGCGGGCTATGCCGGGGCGCTCAAGAACCTGGCCATGGGCTGCGTAAGCGCCAGCCACCGGAAAGGAGGCTGGAAAAAAGGGCGCGGCGGGATGCACTGCCATGGCGAGATGGGTCTCCAGTGGAATGCCGAGAACTGCACCTTCTGCGAACAGTGCAAGAACATCTGCCCTCTCCACGCGATCGATTTCAAGGAAAGTACGTTTGTCGTTGACCAGAACAACTGCTGGCATTGCGGCCGGTGCAGCCGGGTCTGTCAGGAAGGCGCTCTCACGATGCCCCAAGACGACGTGACGTTCCAGAAGAGCCTTGCCGAGTCTGCGGAAGCCGTGCTCTCCACGTTCAAGAAGGGAAAGGTCGTCTACGTCAACTTCCTGTTCCAGATCCAGCCTGAGTGCGACTGCATGCCTGTTGCAGACGTGCCGGTGATCCAGGACCAGGGCATCATGATATCCGACGATATCGTGGCCATTGAGCAGGCGTCGATCGACATGCTCAGGGCCGCCCCTCCCCTGCCCCAATCCGCGACAGACGAAGTCGCCATCAAGCCCGGCGATGATATCATGTACAAGCTCAATCCCCGTCCAATGCAGATACAGATCGATGAAGCGGAGAGGCTGGGGTTGGGAACGAAGAAGTATGAGCTGGTCAAAATCGAACCATGATAACTTTTTGCCACGGATAGACACTGATCACACTGATAACAGCAAAGAATTTAATATTATTTATTTCTGTTATAATTCATCCTAACAGTTTTCATCCGTGTCAATCCGTGTCCATCTGTGGCTAAATTGCTATTAAGTGGAGTCATCATGCCCAAACGCACAAAGATCATCGCTACCATCGGCCCCTCATCGAGTTCGCCTGCGATCATTGCCAGGCTCATCCACGCGGGCATGGACGCAGCCAGACTGAACTTCTCCCATGGCGACTGGAATGACCATACCACGCGTATAAGGCGAATCCGGCTGGAGGCTGAAAAGGCGGGAAAGCAGATCGCCATCATCCTGGACCTGCAGGGCCCGAAGCTTCGTGTGGGAGCCGTACAGCATGACGCGGTAACCTTGAGGCGGGGGGACACGGTGACGGTCACAACAAGAAAAGTCATGGGAACTGATAAAATTTTCTCAATAACCTACCCCCGATTCACCAAGGACCTGAAGACCGGCGCCCGCGTGCTGCTGGACGACGGCAGGCTCGAGCTCACAGTCCTGGCAAAGAGCGAGGCCGGCCTGCGGTGTAAGGTCATCCGCGGCGGCATTCTCAGGAGCCACAAAGGAGTGAACCTGCCGGGCACACAGATTTCGCTCCCTTCGCTCTCCCCTAAGGACAAGGCAGACCTCCGATTCGGAATCGCGCACGATGTGGACTATGTCGCTCTTTCGTTCGTTCGCACCGCCAATGACATCAGCACCACGCGCAAGTTCCTGAAAGCGCACGGCGCTGACATCCCGGTCATCGCAAAGATCGAGAAGCCCGAAGCCATCAAAAACCTTGACGAGATCATCCGTGCCGCCGACGGGATCATGGTTGCGCGTGGCGACCTCGGTGTGGAGATGTCCCCTGAACAGGTGCCGCTGCTCCAGAAGAGGATCATCAACGCCTGCAATGCGGCCGAGAAGCCGGTCATCACCGCCACGCAGATGCTCGAAAGCATGATCGAGAGCCCCCAGCCCACGAGGGCCGAGGCCTCCGACGTGGCGAACGCGATCCTCGACGGCACGGACTGTGTCATGCTCTCCGGCGAGACCGCAATGGGGAAATATCCTGTGCAGGCGGTGGAGGTCATGGCGCGGCTCGCCGTGCAGGCCGAGACTTCGGTCGCTCCCCGGTCTCCGAATACGGATCTCTCCGGCCCTGACGAAAGCGTGGCGCATGCGGCATGCCGCGCCGCGGGAGAACAGCATGCAAGGGCCATCGTCACGTTCACCCAATCAGGCTCCACTGCCCTCCTGGTCTCGAAGCACCGGCCGAGGATGAGCATCATAGCGCCGACGCCGTTCGACCAGGTCGCCAGAAAGATGTCGCTCTATTGGGGTGTGACCCCCATCCTCCTGAAGAGCAAACGCACCACCGACGACATGATCGCAAGCGTGGAGCGCGCCATGCTCTTTATCAAGCTGGCCAAACACCACGACCTGATCGTGATCACCGCGGGCGTGCCTATCGGCGTGGCAGGCAGCACGAACATGATGAAGATACATCGGATCGGCGAGGTTAAAAGTCTTGAATCCCGATCGTAGGGGCACCCCCGCGTGGTTGCCCTTCCATGGGCAGGCACAGAGGCCTGCCCTACCGAGAGATGCCTTTTGGTTCGGGTTTGTTCAAGCAGGGAGGAAAATATCTGACAGGACATTTCAAGAAAAAAAAGCCGGGACCTGAATACAGGTCCCGGCTTCAATCAACAATATCAAACATCATCACTCTTCCGAGTAGTTCGGATTCGCCGGTTTTCCGTTCTTTGTCAAATAGTCCGGGCTGAATGCCGGGATCACGCCCGCCTGGCCGTTCTGGGGATGGATCATGAACCGGTAGGACACGAGTTGTCCGACGGTCTCCATCATATGGTTCCAGCCTTTTTTAAACAGCCCGCATTCGTTATTGTAACAAACCCACAGATAGGGCGAATCCCAATCAAGGTATCGTGCATCCATCTTCTCCATGACCGATCTGCAGTGGGGGCAGGTCGGGGCCTCTGTAACCTTCCACTCTTTTGTCTCCATCATATAAACCTCCCTTCAGCAACGGGATATTATACGACTGTAAGAAGCCGTTTGCAATACGGAAAAAAAGATCGCAACAGCTTGCCAGGAGTTTACTCAATGTTGACGTTTTCATCCGGTGCTTAGAGCAACAGGCGCATGATATTCTCAAGATGTCCCAAATGCAGTTCCAGAGGGTCATTTCAAAACAGAAACGAGGTTACACCTCCCTCATGCATAGATGGTCATGAGAACATCCTTTCTGCATTGGAGCTTACGGATAAATCCTCGAGCTTCTTCGAAGAGCCGGCACACATGATGTCAGTCGCCTGTCCTGGTCATCTCGCTCTCCAAACTTTTTTCGATCAGCATGATTTCGATACGACGATTCTTCTGCCGTCCTTCCGGAGTATCGTTCGGCGCCACAGGATCGTATTCGCCTCTCCCGGACGGGACCATGCGCTCGGGCGGCACGCCGACCTCCTGCAGGTAGCGCACGACGTTGGTCGCACGGGCGACAGAAAGCTCCCAATTCGACGGATAGGTGCTCTGCAGGGATTTTGCCACCGGGACATTGTCCGTATGGCCCACAACGCGGATGATCTTGTTCTCGTAGGCCTTCAATGCCTCACCGACCTTCTTCAAAACTTCCTTGCCTCCCGCCTTAAGCGCAGCGCGGCCGGAATCGAAGAAGATCTGCTCCGCCAGGTCCACCGACAGCATGTTCTTATACTGCCTCACCTGGAGCTGGCCCTTTTCAACTTCCTTCGAGAGGCCCTGTACCAGGTCCTCGTACTGCTTCTGTTTCTGCTGACTGGCGGCCAGCAAAGCAACCGTTTGCTCTTCCAACGACCCGACCTGTTGCTGCGCCGCTGCTTTCTGCTGCTCCAACGTGGTCTTCTGCTGTTCCATAGAAGAAATATGCTTTTTCAATGCGGCGATCTCCTGCTCCGCAGCAGTCATCTGCTGTTCCAGGTCGCCCTTCTGCTGTTCCAGGTCACCCTGCTTCAGTTCCAGAGAGGCCTGGTCCTTCTGCAGTGCGGCGATCTCCTGGTTCTTCCCCATTTCCATCTTTTCGTATTTGCCCGTGCTGACGCAGCCGCTCACGATGAACATAGCTATGAGAACGGTAATGCAGATGCCAAGATTCCTTGTCATAAGCGTACCCTCCTTTTTTCTGTTTTGAATTGTTGTGCAAACGATCTCTGATGACGAAAGGTGTTATGAAATCACTGTTCATGAGGCAGACGGTCCTCTTCCCGGACATCGAAAAAGCAGTTCGGATAGGAAGCGATGAGTACCTTGATAAATTCAGCGTCGTCCTTGGAGTCATTGAGCAAGCCGCCGGAACAGAAAGGTAGGCAAATCAGGGAGCGGTGTTCATTCCCTAATCCTTATATCGGATGGCATTGGCAGAGATGATTTGACCACCTGATGCTTCCGACCGGTGCGATCCAGCAAGCATTGTCATGTCTGAAATAATGACCACGGCATTGGCACCCATGCTCGCAGCCGCCTGGCGCAGCTTCTCCTCCATCTCTGGGACCGACAGGGCGGCCTCCGGTTCGAGGATAATCTGGCCAAGGGTCTCGAACGGGCGCAGAGGCTGCGTGCGGAGAATCATAACCTTGGTCGGGTCCGTCGGCGAATATGCGGGCATCCCTACCGTGGGCATGATTCGGACAGTATTAGCGGTGGGACAACCGGTAAAGAGCGATACAGCAACGATGATAACGGGCAGCGCGGTCCAGGCTAAAATCCTCGTTCTGTTCATTATGTTCTCCTTTCGGACAATGCCTTTTTATTAATACTATCACTTTTGATGTGGCGGAGAGGCCGGGAATCGAGAATATCAATAGTTCTCTGTCCACAGTTCAAAAAAGCTCTTGGAATGCAGGCAGGTCGGGCACTGATCCGGCGGTTCTGTGCCTTCATGATGGTAACCGCAGTTCCTGCAGATCCAGGTCGAGGGTGCATCCTTTTTAAACACCTTTCCCTTGACCATATTTTCAAGCAATTTCAGATACCGTTTTTCATGCTCGATCTCCACTTTCGAGATAAACCTGAAAGCGGCTGCCACCCCGGGAAAACCCTCCTGCTGGGCAACGTCCGCGGAACCTGGATAGAGCTTCGTCCATTCCTCGTGCTCGCCCTCTGCCGCCGCTTTCAGGTTCTCGGCAGTGGTGCCGATCCGGCCGGCCGGAAAAGTCGCCGTGAATTCAGCCATGCCGCCTTCGAGGAACTTGAAGAACCGCTTGGCATGCTCCTTCTCGTTCTCTGCGGTCTCGAGGAAGATGGCCGCAATCTGCTCATACCCTTCTTTCTTCGCCGCACTCGCGAAGAAGGTGTAGCGGTTACGCGCCTGCGATTCCCCCGCAAACGCCGCAAGCAGATTCTTTTCCGTTTTGGTTCCTTTGAGCTTCATACTATCCTCCTGGGTAATCGTGTATATAAGTAACCTGTCGCGCAGATGAAGAAATAAGTTCTCTCTGCAATCCGCAATAATACTATATTACCTCATCTTCCTCGCCGTCTCCCTCCGGGCTAAGAAGATATCGGCTCTCGCGAGCAACCAGTAGCTGAATCGTTCTTTTAATTTCTGGACCAGGGGCCGGGACTTCCATTCCTCGAGCTGAATGCGGGCAGACTGTTTCAGATCGTCCTCGAAATCCGCGCGTGCCTGCGCTGCAAGTTCTGCATCGGTCACGACCACCACCAGTTCGTAGTTGATCCTGCCGCTCCGGACATCCAGGTTTGCCGATCCGGCAATGACGGTATCGTCGGTGATCGCGAGCTTTGCATGCATCATCGCGGGCAGATATTCCCAGACCTCGATCCCCGCCCTGAGCAGCCTGCCGTACAGTCCCCGCGCGGCCCAGCGCGCCACGGCTACGTCGGTCCTCTGAGAGAACAGAAGCCGCACACGCGCCCCGCGTTTGACCGCGCGTTTGAGCGCACGCAGCATTCTTCCGTGCGGATAGAAATAGCCCATGGCGAGGTCGATGTCCTTCCGGGCTCTTTGGACAACCTCGCGGTAGGCCCTGCGAACCGGCCACACCGGGTTTTCAGGGCCGCTCTCAAGGAACCTCAACCCGTCTCCGTGTATCGCCTTCACATCGTGTCGACTATGAAACAACAGCCGGTGCAATGAAGAACCGGCCCGCGCCCACATCCTCATAAATGAATGCCTCAGCCATGCCGTTTCCGGGCCCGTGATCTCCACCATATTGTCACGCCAGGGCGGCTCTCCGTGCGCGCCACGATAATATTCTTCTGCCATGTTCATCCCGCCGATGAATGCAATACAATCGTCAACGAGCAGCAGTTTACGATGGTTCCTGAAGAAAAAAACGCCTTTTGTCAAAGGATGGAACCATTTCACCTTGCCGTCCGCAGCGAGGAGATCATCCCAGAAGGCATCGGGGAGATTCCAGGAACCCCAGGAGTCTACGAGCACTTCGACCAGCAATCCCCTCCGTGCAGCCGCGGTAAGACGATCCCGAAGCTCCCTCCCTGCATCATCGTCGGCAATGATGTACATCTCGAGAGCAATGGAGTACATTGCCCGGTCTATGGCCGTAAACATGACGGGGAAGGCCTCTGCTCCGTTTTTAAGGAGACGAATTGTGGTCATAAGTAGACAAATCCCAAATCCTGATCTCTTACTCCAAACCCGGAAAAGACAAAGCTGAAGGTCACGGTAAGGGTTACGATGCCGGTTTTAGCTGACCGCATAGGGCATAGTGAAGGGACCATAGCATAGCTCTGCCCTCCGCGCTTGACGTGACATCTTACGTCACATTTTCGAACGTGTAATCAACCTTCATTTTCATGTCTTTTCTGAGCGTGTGATAGACGGAACAATACTTTTCGTGTGAAAGGGATATGGCCCGTTCAAGCTTCTTGGCGGTGAGACCGGACCCGGTAATGGAAATGATCATTTCCATGGAGGTATAATACTGGGGCGGCGTGGGGTTGCGCTCTCCCACGATGTCCATCTTGTATGTCTTGATCTCGACCTTCATTTTTTTGAGGAACGACACCATGTCGATCCCCATGCAGCCGGCCACACTCAGGAGAAGCGTCTCGGTCGGCGAGCAGCCCCACTGCTGCTGTGCGTCGAACTCCACCTCGTATCCGCGGTTCGTCCGGCCCACAAAGATCAGGTCCTTGTCCCAGGTGAGGGTCGCCTTGTTCACCTGCGAGACCTTTGATTTGTATGCATCGAGCGATTCTTCCAGTTCCTTTATTTCCTTTGATTCGGACACGTGACACCTCCTTCCTGTTTTTTGACGAAGCGAAGTAACTGACCTGAGCAGTCACCTTTGCTCTTTGAATTTTTCATTGAGAAGCTGAAGAGCCTCTTCTTCTTTGCCGGACTCTGCCTTGAGCACGTAAGTCTTGATCGCTCCGACCTCGGCGCCGAGCGAAAAGGAATCATAGGTCGCCCGAACGCCGCGAGAGCCGAGATAGGTCACGAGTTCCATCATATAGGAATCATCATAACCGGCCCCGATGTCCGCCCGGAGGATCTCAACATACTCGACATCATCCCCGTTCATCGGCTGGTCCGGTGAGCCACGCTTCCAGACGTCGCCGTACTCCCACCCTTCATCATCAACTGGATCATTTCCGGGTTTTGTGCTCATAGTGAATAGTAATTGAGAGACGCGTCACTGTCAAATAAAAAATCTTCATACCCTTCAGGTACAAGAGAGTTGACAGGAGACCGCACTTTGGGTAGTATCCGGTCCATGATAGAAATCATCAGCTTTCTTCTCGGACTGGGCTTCAGCCTCCTTGTCTATATTCTTTCCATCAGGCCCCGCGAACTCCCCTGGCCCAAAAAAACAGTCTATTCCTTTTTTACGCTTATCGGGATAACCGGCACTGTCTTCCTGATCGGGGTCGTGATAGCCCACTTCCTCAGGAAATTGGGGTTCATCTCTTCCCCTTAGCGAAACACTCGGGGAAGGTTCCAATAAGTTGCCGGGGAATGAACACCGAAGAGGTTGGCGCCTCTGCGGACCGGGACAAGGATAAGAGACAACTGTTGACTGTGAATATCGAATGGTAATATCTTCGACGAGGTAACCATAAAAGGCGTGCTCGGGTGAGCACGCCTTTTATATGTTAACCCTCTATCGCAACGAGCGCATCGCGCGCGATCTCGCGGACCCCGGGATGGTCGTCATGCAGGCATAT
>Ga0184615_10000923_pt1 | contig 15894 bp, 18 predicted proteins | sample PLM4_65_coex_FD_133134 | JGI IMG/M metagenome (GOLD analysis project Ga0184615, IMG submission 133134) | Groundwater sediment microbial communities from an aquifer in East River, Colorado, USA - PLM4_65_coex | ecosystem: Environmental > Terrestrial > Soil > Riparian zone | place: USA: East... | reverse complement strand
GGGCATACCCGGTTTCCGGTCAGGTCAGGGTCGGCGGCCATCACTGACGCTAATGGCTAGGAAGCGTACACCGGATGGTGGGAGGTGCTTCCGTGCCATGCCCGCTACTTCGAGTGCTCGCCGCGTGCGGTATTCAGAAAACGGGCCTTGACGCTACGTCACAGGGGCCTATATTGATCAGCGTGGACGAAACGGCACGCCGCCTCGGGATGTCTCGACGGTGGCTGTACGACCACGCGGGCGCGAGGCAGCCATCAAGGCAGGGGTCCCGGCGGCCCTGATCCATGACCTGCGCCGCACGGCCGCCCGAGACCTGCGCCGCGCCGGGGTGGCCCCCTACGTGGCCATGGCCCAGCTCGGCCATCGTGACACCCGGACCCACCAGGCGTACTCTGTCGTCCTGCCGGCCGACGCGGCCGACGCGATCACGCGGCTCGAGCAGCTCCGAGCGGGCGAGCCCGTGCAACAGCGACTGCTCGGGTGGAGGTAGGCCATGCTCGTCATCGCCGCCGTGCTCCTCGCTGCCCAGACGGCCATCCCGACGGCCGACCCCTGGGGCCCGCCTCCCCCGCCGCCGGCAGCGGAGCGCGGTGGCCGGCTGCGGGCTGCCAGCCTCGACGCCGCCTGGATCGGTGGCTCAGCCGCGCTCGACCTCGGGGTCAGCCGCTGGGGGATCGACCGCGGCCTCCTCGTCGAGGTCAACCCCCTCATGCGCTCGGGCCCGCCCGCGATCGCGATGAAGGCCGCGGTGGCGGTGGCCGGGGTCGTGGTGTGCGACCACCTCCGGCAGCGCGGCCACCCGAAGGGCGCCAGGATCGCGCGCTGGGCGATCGTCGCCGTGCACGTCGCGCTGGCCGGGAACGCGATCGTCCAGGCGCACCGCTAGACGACTTCGATCGCCACCACGTCGCTCACCCATCGCCCCCAGTCGTCGCGCTTTCTGAGCACCCGGACCAGCACGGCCGAGAGCGCACCCGTGGCGTCGAGGCCGCGGGATCGCGTCAGCAGGAGCTTCCCGCCGACCGGGACCTGCAGCGCCTTGCCCTTCGTCGAGAAGGTGAAGCGCCGACGTTTCGTGCTGGCCTGGGTCGCGATCTCCTCGAGACGGGAGCCGGCCAGCGGCGTGGTCGCATCGGCCGCGTCCCGCAGGCAGGTAGCGAAGGTCTTCTGATCGAAACGGCCATACCTCAGCGCGATCGTCTCGTCTTCGACCTCGCCCATCTTGACGGGGCTCGGGGATGGGTTCGGCCCCCTACGGTGGAGTCCTCCTCCGTAGGCATTGCTCCCGTCCGGCGATTCGTTGTACGTGAGCGAGACGGTCTTGAAGAGATCCTCCGGATCGTAGTGGCTCTCGAATGACAGGAAGTCGGTGTCGACTAGCTCGGGGGTTCCGACCGGCGTCGTCGCGTCGCGCGCCTGGCAGTACCAGACGCCACCCTTGAGCATGAGGTCCATGTTGCCCGTTGTTTCGAGCTCGGAGAAGATGTCAGCCACCGTGCGCGGGTTGCCGACGTAGAGAGAGCACGGACGGTCCGCGACCGCGCGTGCTGCCACGAAGGACGGGAGGTCAATTGCGGAGGCCGGGACGCCGAGCAGGACGCGCAGGATGAATCGCGCGATGTCGGGCGCCTTCTCGATTGTTGCGCTCGCGGTACCTGTGTACGTACCGGAGGCGTCGTCCTTGAAGCCGATGGCGTCGATGCGGAGAACCGCGTCGTACGCTTCCATCTGGATCGTGGTGTCCGCAGCGTAGTTGAGCGACCCCGTTCTGTCGGCCGCGGCGCTGAATCCGAGAAGCGCCCACACGCCCATCTGTGCGTCGGCCCCCGTCGCACACCGGAGGTTGAGCGTGCCGGCCGTCTTGCTGATGTGCATCAGTTGTCCGCTGACGTCGTAGCCGACAGTGACGTCGGCTCCGTCGAGCGCGCGCATGGCGGTGTAGAGGTCATACGCCACTTTGTGCATGTGGCTTGTCTGCGGCGAGATCTCGGCGCTGAGCACTGCGCCCCCGGTGTCGAAATGGAGTTTGTTGTTCTCCTGCGTAATCACGAGGGGATGCATGTCCAGCAGCACGTCGAACCGCCCAGTCGCCACGAAGAAGTCGAAGTCCGATCCGTAGGGCCCAACGGTACGACGACTAGCAGCACGCGCGGTCGCGGCGTCCTCGTCTGTGTACCAGGAAACGCTCGTGAATTCCTTGATGCCCGCAGCCCAGTCGGTGCAGTCCACCACCTCGTACGAGCCCAGGGGAATCGCGCCGCCGCCGGTGGTGTGGGTCCCGTACTGAACCGGCTTGATCGCCCGCTTGGTTCCGAAGAGCAGGGCGCGGGACCGCCCGAAGTCCGACTGCACCAGCGCGGGGGTTCCGCTGTCGCTGTAGGTGCGGGTGGGCAGGATCCTTTCCCCCAGCTTTCGATCGTCCTCGAGATCGAAGGCCACCCCGGAGTCCGTGACGGTCGGGGCTCCAAGCCTCCCGCTCGCGATCACCGGGCAGTCGTCGAGGAGGATTTCGTTTCCGCCGAGCTGGAAGCGCCCGCCGACTCGGCAGATCGCGTCCGCGCCGATCCAGTCATAGGCTGCCAGGAGCGGCTCCAGGCGCCCGCCTCCGTTGAGCAGCGAGAGCGAACCGAGTGCGCTCGACATCTCTCCCCAGAACGCGTCAGCGCGAGCCGCCTCGAGGATCGGCACGCTGTCGATGCTGAGTAGCGGTTCGTGGTAGGCGTAGCGGTAGACCGGCTGCAGCCGCACGTCGTCCCAGTCGACGAGCCCGCTCTGCGTCCCGGACACCGTCTCCGCGAAGAGCGAGGCGCGCAGCGTCCCCCACGCCGGGCACACGAAGTCGAAGGCGAAGCGTCGCCACTCGCCGGCCCCAGCCACGTCCGACCACGCCCTCGTCGAGGTACCGATGGTGCGACCGTCCGGCAGCACGAACCCGGTGCCGGCGTCGTCGATGTAGACGGACGCCATGAGCCCGCCTGCCGTGGACGTCACCCGATAAGCGCCGCTGAATCGGTAGACCTGCCCGGCGACGAGCGTCGTGAAGTCCTGGCGCACACCTATCGCGCCGGTCGCCGCAGTGAACGAAATCCGCGCGGCGTAGTTGCCCTGTAGGGGATCGCTGGTCGTCTTGTCGAGCCCGATGGTTCCGGCCGACACGCTGCTCGAAACGGTCCATCCGTCAGGGGTCCAGGGAATCCCGCCGCCCGGGTCCGTCCACGCCTCAAACGGCCCGTTCGCGAGCCGATCGACTCCAAGCACGGGCTGGTACACACCATGCGACCCGACATGTACGCCGAGCTGCACCACGACCGACGTCGTCGACGGAGCCACTCCTCCGGTGAGGTAGACGTACAGCGTCGCTCCGGAGTAGTAGAAATGCCCGGCCGTCAGAAGCGCCTGAGACTCGACTCGGACAAGCGTCTCGGTAAGCGTCTGGACTCCGACGACGTCGAGGACGACCCCATCGAACACCTCGGCCACGGCCTTGCGAAAGACGCCTCCACCCTCCGCGATCCACGTCGTGAGGAGCTTCTTCGGTCTCAGCTCGACCCAAAGGTGCCGCTGTCCTACCGTCTCAGACAGGAGGTCGCGGAAGGGCCGGAGGCCGGATCGCGCCCCGAGCGCACCGTGCCCTACGTCCGAGGCGATGGCTTCCGACGCGGGGACCGGCACGGCCTACCCGAGCGCCCCCGCGAACACGGGGACCTGCACGTCGAAGTACAGCCCGCTCGTCAGGGTCTCGCTCACGCCTTCCATCAGGAAACCGTACTCGGTGTCAGTCGGCGTCGTGACCGCATCGAAGCTGAAGAAGAAGCAGCGCCCGGCCGGGACGAGCGCAAACGCCGCCGCAAGCGCAGCGCGGTCAGCCTCGAGCACTTCGGACCAGGCAAGGCTCCATGTCGGACGCCGCGCCTTCTCGTCCTGGAAGTGGGCGCCGCCGATCGCGACTGTGACCTCGCTCAGCTCCTCCCACTGTTTCGTGAAGCCGATGGCGTAGCTGACCGTCGGCTGCGTGTACGGGCCAGCGAACCAGACGCCGACTTCGCCGTAACCGAGCGCGTTCCCGCAGTCGTTCACCACGAGGCGCCAGTAACGGAGCGTCTGCGTCGAGATGAAGGCGATGCGGATGGCGGCGTCCCCGGAGAGCGCCTGGTTCACGGTGGGCGCCGACCACGCGTCGGTCGCGTTGCCCTGGAGCGTGAACGTCCCGCCGGCGCCGGCGTTGTGGTTGATGACGATGCCGGCCAGGACAGCGGCGGCCGTCACGAGGTCGGCCTTGATCCAGTGCCGCGACGTGTAGACCGCGGTCGCCCCGGTGTGCGTGGTCGCGGAACCGGTATCGGTCACCGCGAAGCCCAGCTCGTAGTGGCAGGCCGTCGCGGTGTTCGCGCCAGACGACCACAGGAGCGTGAACGCGAGGTCGCTCGAGACGGTGAACTTGAACGTGGTCCCCGAGTAGGTGCAGGCCCAGACCGGCGCGGCGTCGGCCGCTTCGAGCGCAGCCACGATCGCGGCGGCGAGGAGCGCGCCCGTAGCGTAGGTGCCGGAGACGATTGTCGCGGCCAGCACACCACCACGGTTGAAGTCGATCTTGTCGTTCTGGCCGGCGACGATCGTCCAGCCCGTCGCGCTACGCCAGGTCTTCGAGCGGAGCTGGTCCTTTAGCCGAGAGACGGGCGAGCCAGTAGCGGACGAGGAAACCGTGAGGACCGTCGCGGGTGACTGGATCCTGTTCGTGACGCAAAGACGCGGAATGCCGGCCATGCCCCTCCTCCTAGCTGATCGCGAGCAGGCCCGCGCGGGAACGTCGCTCGAGCCACTTCCCGACGAGTTGCCCGTCGAGGTAGACGTTTCCGCCACCTTTGCCACCGCCGGCTGCGGCAGCGGCGGCCCGGCCGATGCGGTCCGCGAGCGCCGCCACCGGCGCCACGAGCTCGGCCTGCCCGCCCTCCCCGACGAGGACGTGGCGCCCCCCAGGCTGCGCCGAGACGATGCCGTTCGCCGCGCGCGGGACGAAGGGGAGGACGATCCCGCCGCGGGCCATCGCAGGCTCTTCGTTCTCCTGTGGGCCGTACTTGTCCTCATGTCGGGTCGTGACCGTCCTCGTGATGTTCGGGACCCCGGTGAGCGCCGCCACGAGGTCTTCGATCGACTTGATCACGTCCGCCATGCTGTCGGTGAGCGACTTCGCGAAGGTGATGCCGGCCTCCTCGGCGCTCCCGAAGGCCTCACCGTTCGCGTCAAGGAGCTGGCCCGAGGCGATCAGCGCCTCCACCATTGGCCGCATGGCCTCGGGGATCGAGGCGCCTGCCGCGATCGACGTGTTCACGAACTCCACCATCCCCGGCCCCATCTTGGCGATGAGCGTGTTCACGTCGACGCCAGCAGCCGAGAGCAACTGGAATTCCTTCATGAGCTGCGCGGCCTGCTTGTCCAGCTCCTGCTGCGCGAACTTCGGCCCGAGCTCCTCGATAGTGAAGCCGTACTTCTCGATGGCCGCCTGCAGATCCTGCTGCGCCTGACCCCACGTCCCGAGCTTGTCCTTGACCTCGTCGATCGCCTTGAGGAGCTGGTCCTTGCTCTTCGCCCTGAACATCGCATCGAGGGAGACACCGGCCTGGGTAGCCTTCAGCTTCAGCGCGTCCATTCCACCCATCGACTCGGCGAAGCCCTCCTTTATTTTCTTCAGCTCCTCACGCAGCTTCTTGGCTTTGTTGATGAAACCAAAAACTGCACCAGCCGCGGCTCCAATCGCGATTCCCCATGGACCGAACGCCGATCCGAGCTTTGCTCCAGCCGCGGCACCCTGAAGAGCGCCGCCCAGCTTCGCAACGGCCGGCGTCGCGCTGTTCGCGAGTGACGCGCCGATCTGTCCCACGGCAGAAATTCCGGCCTGCAGCTTCGCGGCGCTCTTCGCGGCGCCGTCTTCCATCTCGTTGATGCGGGCAAAGGAATCCCCGATATTGCCGAGGACGCCAACCAGATCACCGAGCTCCCCGCCCACCATGTCGGCGAGAATCGCCACGCCTTCAAGGGCGGTCTGCCAGTCAAACGTCTTCTTGGATGCATGGTCGAGTAGTGGCGGAAGGTGCCCAATGATCGTCTCGACCTCTTCCGCCGATAGCCCCGCACCATCGAGCTTGAGGCGAATCTGCTCAGCGCCCAGCCCCGCCTTCGCGGCCCCCTCGGCCATCTTGAGCATGTTCTCGTAGGTCGCCTGGGTCGCATCCTTGATCGATCCGAGCGCGCCGGGCTCAGGCAGCTTAAGCGCGAGGTCTGGCAGCGACATTCCGACGCTGCTCAGCTCTTTCAGGCTCGCGGCGAGGGTCTCGTTCCCCTCGGTCCACTCCAAGATGGCGCGCTTGATTCCCTTGTGGATTTCCTCCGCGGCCTTCTTGTTTTCCTCGGTCGCGCGCTTTCGTCCTGCCGTGCTGTTCGCCTCCGCGATCGCAAGCACACGCTCCGCGTCAGCGACGTTCTTGACCTCGAAGCCGAGCAGCTTCGATGCCTTCTCCAGCGTGGAGGTCGCACCTACTTCCTTCAGCTTCGACGCGATCGTGGCCTCGCTGGCGTGGAGGAGTTCCTGTTGCCCTGCCTTCAGCTTCGCGTAGGCTTCTCCGCTTGCCTTCCGGGCCTGCGACTCGACGGCCGTCAGCCCGGTCCACTTGTCTGCGAGCTTGTCGAGCATCGCGCCCAGCGGGGTCAGGTTCCGAAGCGCAGTCCCGATGCTCGTCCCGATCGCGAGGCCCGCCCCGGCGACCCCGAACGACGCCGCGTTGAAGCCGGCGGCCGACTTCGTCAGACCGTTGAAGCCCAACTCTGCGACGTCCATCACGTCATCGAGCGCGCGGAGCGGACCCACCGGGAGCCCGAACGATTCCGCGCTACGCGCCATCGTGGTCGCCGTACGCCCGATGCTGTCGGCCAGCTTTCCCGACGTCGACGTCATCGAGTCGAAGTGAGAGCCGGTCTCCCTTGTCTTGTCCTTCGTCTTGACTAGCTCGTCCTGCAGCTTCTTGAAGGCGGCCTCGAACTCCGCCTTAGCCTTGACGTGAAGGTCGAGTTGCTGGCTCATCGGATCAACTCTCCCGGATTTCCCGGGGCTCCGCTCTCACGCTGGGCCATTCGGCGTGGAGGATCTTCACGGCCTGCACCAGCCGCGCCGGCTGCCGCAGTAGTCCACCCTTGAACGGCCACCGCGGAGCCCCCCTCGGCGTCCCCGTACCGTCCCACGTGACGCTCCACATCCACCAGTCGATCAGCTCTGTCGCCCAGCCCGCCTCGGCGAGCACCCGAGACGGGCAGACCGCGAGCGCCACCTTGCCCGCCCGGAACACGGTCGCGTGCCCAGGGTGGGCATCGCAGTTCAGGGCGTCGGACCAGCCACGGGCCCGGTGGATGGCGCAGGGGAGGAACTTCCATCGCTCGCTCTCGCGGCTCCCACAGGTGGCGTGGAGGGCGAGGCGGAGGCTTTTCCCTCGGCCTCCGTCAGCGCCACCAGGCGCCGCAGCTCCGCGAGCACGTCGAACACCAACCCCACGTTCACGATCCCGAACAGCTCCTTCCCCGTCGTGATCGTCCCATCCTCCGTCTCGATCGGCGATTTCGGCCTCACCCACTTCGAGAAGACCCCCTCGCACCACTCGCCCGAGAGAAGCGCGAAGATGTCGCCCTCTGGGCCCATTGTCTTGACCTTCTCCATGCGCTGCGCGAACTCCGGGGAGTCCACGAACGAGGGGATCTTCAGCTTCAGGACGAGAGGCTGCTCCGCCAGATAGAACGTCTTCTCGATCCACATCACAAGCTTCGAGGCCATCGTCTCCCTTTCAGATGAACGCGAGGAACAACTCGTCGTCCCCGGCTGTCCCGATGCAGCGACCCGAGAGCTGAAGCGAGAGCTCGCCATCCTGCTCGCCACGCACCGGGTCACAGGTGAACTTCGGCGTCGTCCACGCCACGATCGAGCCCGGCGTCGCGCCGATCTGGACGATCGTCGAGAGCGGCGTCGCGTCGCTGCTCTTCGCCGCATCGTAGAGCGCCGCAGTGTCGCGGTCGCCGGTCGTGTAGAGCATCGAGAGTGTCTGCTCGATGCTGTACCGGCTGTTGTTTCCGGTCCGCTTCACTCCGGTCGGGGCCAGGGCCCCGCTTTCGTTGTTCCGCAGCTCGAGGCCGACATTGCTCTTAAGGTTCGCCGAGAGCAGATAGAGCTTCGATGCTCCGGACCATACGAAGCCGGTGGCCGGGACGAGAGGGACGCCGGCCGTGGATGGCGTCGGGCGCGCGACGGCGTGCGTGGCCTCGTCAATGCCGGAGCCGCTGAACGAGCAGGTCACGAGCGGCGCCTCCTGGGCGAAGCTGGCCGTGATGTCGAAGTCGGGGAAGATGCAGCCCGGGACCGCGTGTCGCGCCAGCGTGCTGGCGATCCACTGCCAGACGTAGACCGAGATCGCGGCCGTGTTGAGCAGCTTGTAGGTAGTACCGAGCTTCACGGTGCGGCCCGTCGCGGGGTCCGCGGTCAGGGCTCGGTCGAGCGTGATGTCGTCGGGGGTGCCGCCACCCACGAGGGCCGTCACCCTGCGCACCTCGTAGCTGACCACCGCGCTGACGTCGACCGCGATGAGGTCGCCGACCGCGACTCCGGATGCCGCGACGCCGCCGGCCGCCAGCTTCAGGTTCGTGCCGACGGAGCCGGCCGTGGTCGTGGTGTGGGCCGTGGCCTTGTGCTTGAAGCCCATGTGGGCCTCGAGCAGGACATCGATGTCAGGCTCGGTGACCGTGGTCCCGTTCCCGCTCGGGATGACGTCGCAGTCGATCTTCACGCTCGCGGTGCGCCGTCCCGACTGGACGCTGAGCACCGACGCCTGCTGGAAATCGGCATCCTGGTCCCTGACGTACCTCCCGCGGTTCGAGGTGATGTGGAGCTTCGACGTGTGCTTGAAGACGTCGGTCCCCGCGACGGCCCCGGGGCTCGTCCCGTACGTCGCCTCTTTCTGGACGGCCAGCTCGACCTCGCGTCTGAGCATGTAGTTGACGGGCATTGGCTAGCCCTCCTTCTCTTCCTGGGCCGCCTTGCGCCCGCGCGCGGGGGCCGGCGACTCGATCTTCACGTCGGGGTTCTCGGCGAGCTCCCGGGCGACGGCGTCCGGCACGTCCACCGGGACGTCGGCCGTGGCGGTCCCGTAGCTTCCGATCCGGATCTCGGCGCCCGGAAAGCGTGCGAACACCTTGGGCATTTAGCCCTCCTTCTCTTTCTCGTGGAGACGCGCCGCGAAACTCTGGTGCAGCCCCTCCCAGTAGGACGTGGGCGACCGCTCCGGCTCTTGCGCCGTCGGCTGCGCGTTCAGCACTGTGACCTCTTCGCGGCCATCGTCGAGCCACATCACGATCTTGATCATCGGTCGGCGTGCTCCCGACGGAACCGGACCAGCGTGCGCAGCTCCGGGACCACCCACTGCCCGGTGTCCGAGGGCCGCTCGTGGTCAATCTCGACAGGTCCGGCGAACAGCGTCACGAGGCCGGCGGTCCCTGACAGCTTCCCGGCGGGGTTGTTTTCTGCCGCCAGGAGCTTCGCCTGGACATCGGCCATAAGGTCGGCCGACACCGCCCACCGGGCCGTGTCCTGCATCGCCTGTGGTGCCTCTGTGCCCAGCCAGCGGGCCGCCAGGATGTAGACCTCCACCGTCGTCGTCACCGTGCCACTGTCGGGCAGCCCGTCCGTCTGTCGGCCCTGCCGCACGAAGTAGACTGTGCGCAGCCCCGACTTCTGCACGGCCTCCTCGTCGGGCCAGAACAGCACGGCCTTGACCTGGTCCGGCGGGTAGGCCGTCCCCGCGAGAGTCGCCGCGAGCGCGGTCACGAGCGCCTCGATGACGGTCTGAAGCCTAGACGCCATGCGCGGCCTCCGCGGCGTCCAACACACGACGGATCGAGGCGTTCACGTCGTCAGCGAACAGCCGCTCGTCGCGCCGCAGCGCGGAGCCGCCGAAGCCGTGGGCCCGGACCCGCCCCCCTGGATGCTGGACGCTCCTGATCGCGACGATGCTGCTCGTACCCCATTCACCACGGGGGCGGCCCTCGAAGACGAGGAGGCCCGCCTTGCCCTTGCGGCTCTGGATCTTGTGGGGTTTCGTCCGGCCGCCTTCCTCGATCAGCCGCGGAATACCTCGGAAGCGGAGCCCCGTCACGATCGAATCGCCGCTCGCGTGGGGCTGGATGATGGTGACGAGCTTCTGCGCGGTGAGTCCCGAGGCGTCCTTGCCCCAGATGCCGCGGCCGATAGCGGCTCCTCGGATGTCCCTCCGAACGGTCGTCGCGGTCCGGCGCAGGGTCCGCGTCAGGCTGTTCTTGACGGCGCGGCTGAGCAGCTTCGGCAGGAGCCGACTCTTGGCAATGAGCTCGTCGGCGCCCTTCAGGTCGAGGGACAGCGAGATCATGCGGCCCGCCCCGTGGTGTAGTAGCGCCGCTCGCTCCGCAGAGCGTCCTGCTCCATCTTGAGCAGCTCGGCCGGGAGGAAGCGAGTCACTGTCCCGAGCCCGTCCGTCTTGCTCTGCACGCCGCCGACACCACCATTCACCTCCGCGAAGCGCCGGGAGGCGAGCGACAGGCAGACCCGCTGCAGATGATCCGGGACGACCGCCGTCGTGGCGTAGCCGCCGGCATAGACCACCCGGACGCCCTCGTAGCCAATGGCCCATGACGTCGGCGCACCGCCGGAGAGTCTGATCAGCTTCCCCTCCTCCCCATGGGCCACGTAATCGGTCCCGACCGTGAGGGTCGTCGACACGACGTAGGCGCCTGCGCTCCAGTACCCCTCGACGACGACCGGGGCGGTCGGCGAGATGATCGGAAACTGCCGGAGGAAGAGCACCGACGGGTCCGACGGACTCGCAGAGTGGTACTCGGTCAGGCTGCCGCGGGTGACCAGGTGACGCTGCAGGTACCGCTCGACCTCGTCGGACGCGAACTCCAGCGAGTCGTAGAGGTTCTCGAGGAAGTTGTCACCATCGGTGAGGACCGTGTCGAGGTTCACGCCGCACGCCTTCTTCATCTCGTCGAGCGAGGCGAGCGCATAGGTCGAGAGCGTACGCGGCATTGCCTACCCCTTGCGCCGGTGCTTCTCGTGCGAGTGTCTCGGCTCCACGGCCGTCTCTGCGGCGGGCGGCGCGATGGCCTCTTCGACTGCCATGACCAGGGGCGGCCGCGAGGCCTCCGCCACCTCTTCGGCGGCCCCGGCCGCGACCAGCGAGCGGCCCATGGCCTCGGGAACGTCAAGCACGTCGCCGGGGTCGGCCATGAAGGCCGGGCCGCGGGCGAGCGTCTTCATCTGGACCTTCATGGCGCTACGCCTTCTCCATGACGTAGGTCAGGATGCAGTCGACGTGCGTCGAGGTGGCCAGGTCGCTGCCGGCCGCCTGTTTCGCGAGGAAGACGCCGGTGTTCGCGTCGTTCGCGATGAACGACGCGCCGTCCGCGAGGATCGTGGAAGCGCCTGCGGCCGGAGCCTCGCCCATCGACACACGCGCACTCTGCGTGAGGGCGGCTACGCTGACTACGAGCGGACGAGCGGCGCTGGCGGCCTGCGTGGTGACGAGGTCGACAGATGTTGCGCCAGAGGCGTTGCCGCCGATAGCGATGAGCGTCGCGTCGACGATCCGGTACTTGTAACCGGCCTTCGCGGCGAGAACGGTCTTGCCGCCAGCGCCGTTGATCTCGGCCGCCGTAGCCCTGACGCGGACGTTGCGGACCGCTCCGTCGTCGTTCAGCGTGGACCCGGACGCGAGCACCAGGGTGCCGCCGCTCTCGACCGTCAGCGTACCGCCGTCGGCGATCACCTGTTCGGCGCCGCCCTGCTTCCTGTAGACCTTGGGCTGGTAAGACATCGGCTCTCCTTTGCTGCGGGCCGCCTCCCCGTGGCCCTAGCGCAACGCGCTTGGAGAGACCCGGGCGGGAGAGTGGGAGCCCCCGCCCGGGTCAGGACTTCTACGCCTCGGCCGGGTTCGAGAGGCTCGTGCTCGCGAGGACGCTCGTGCCCTGCGTGACCGGCTTCTTCCGACCGTTGTAGAGGATCGCGGTGATCCCGAGGACCACCGCGTTCGCCACGGCCGGCGTGATGTTGCACTGGAGGTACCGCTCCTGCGGGCGGTAGACGTCCACCACGATGCAGGATTGCGTCTTCAGCGCGTCCGCGGCGAGCACGGTGTACGCCGCGGTCGTCGCCAGCCGGGCCATGCCCGACGTTTGGTTGAGGGTGTGCTGCTCGACGAAGGCGTCGAGCGTCCCGTTCTCCAGAATCGTGCCCAGCCCCACGACGAACATGACGCCGTCGTAGTTGGCCATGTCGATGATGCTCGACGTCCGCTTGGTGGTCCCGGCCGCGACGTAGCCGAGGATCTGATCGACCTTCACCTGAGAGAGCAACATGATCTTTCTTCCTTCCTGGCTTCGCTTACGCGAGCTTCACGCGGACGAAGGCCTCGGCGAGCGTGGGCGCGCCGTCCGTTTCCTTGCGCGCGATGTAGCCGTTCGTGTTGGTCTCGGCGTAGAGCTGGTCGAGGAACTGGACCGTCATGTCCAGGGCGTCCACGATCCAGTACGCCGGCCAGTAGGCGAGCGCCCCGACGTAGAGGAGCGTCGTGAAGGTGTTCGGCACGTACTCCGAGATGTCCATCGGGAGATCGAGGAGCGTGTCCGGCTGACCCGCGAGGCCCATGCCCCAGATGTACTGGCCGTTGCCGTCCTTCAGCTTCCGGATCATCTTCACGGCGTCGCGGTGGAACGCCCAGCGGGCGCCGCGCCAGTACTGGGCCTTCATGAAGTGCTTCGCGTTGATGAGCCCGTCGGCCGTGATGGCGGTCGCCGTGTTGTCGGTCGAGACGTCCTGCGTGGTCGGGACGCCGTCGGCGGACGCCACGAAGATGCCGAGCGGCTGCTGGACGCCGGTCCCGGACAGGAACGCCTTCTCGTCGGTGATGCCGAACTTGTAGCGGAGGCGCTCCTGCACGAGCGTCGCGATCGGGATGGCGGACAGGCGGTCCAGGGTCTTGCTGATCTTGACCCGCTTCGCCATCGGGTGCGGCCGCAGCTCGCGCTTGCCGACCGCGATGTCGCCCTGGCTGCCGGTGAGCAGCTCGGCGGTCCAGTTGGCGTCGTCGATGTCGGTGTCGAGCGTCGGGACGCCCAGACTCACGGCGGACGCGATCTGGAAACGCCGGGCGTACCGCCGGACGAAGACGTCGTTGTCGACGCCCTTGATCAGCTCGGCCACGAACTCCTCGGGGCCGATGAGAGCGCCGGCCTTGGTGAAGACACCGGCCGCCAGGGTGTCGGCGCGCTTGGCGACCTCGGCCGAGAAGGCACCCATGCCGCCGTTGAGGTAGACCTCGAAGGCGTCCCGGTACTCGGGGGAGGCGAGGGGACTGGCGGACTTCCCGCGGGCCGCGACGGGCTCCGGCTTCGTCGCCGGCTTTCCGGGCTCCGCGATGCGCTTCTCGAGGTCGACGAGCTTGGAGGCGCGCTCCGTGCGCTTCTGCTCGGCCTCGAGCTCGGTGCCGAGATTGTCGACGTCGGCCTCGATCTTGGCGTACTTCTCGGTCTCGTCGGGGGTCCAGGCGCGGTCCTTGACCGCGTCGTTGATCGCCCGCATCTCCTTGACGAGGCGGGCTCGCTCGGCCTGCTTCTCGGCGATCGTCATGGCCTTCTGTCTCCTCCAGTGCGGTGACCGGAGGGCTTCGGGCCGGAATGGGAAAAGGCGCGAAACCCCGCCGGCACCAGATCGGTTCTGGTACCTCGGAGCCTCGCGCCTCTCTACCGAGTGGCGGGCAGCTTCGCGGCGTCGCTACCGGATGTCCTACAGGACCCAGCCCCCCGCGGGGGCGTAGCGGCACGGCCTACGGGACGAGCGTAGCACGGCTGTCAAGTCCTCCGTCGCCGGCCCCGGTCGCGGCGGTAGGCACGGAACAAGATCCTCCGGCCACGCCCATGCCTGATCAGGCTGAAGTCGAGTCGGTGGACGAGACCACAATCGCAGCACTTCATGAGGAAACCTTTACGCTTTGGGGCCACCCATTCGCCATCGCGTTGCTTGTGGAATCTCAGCCGCCCAGCTCCAACAGCCGCAGCCGACGCTCCCGCGCCTCGTCGGCAGCCTGGGCCTTCGCCAGCCCCGCCAGTGCCTCGGCGGCGCCGTCCTGCGCACGGAGCGCCACCTCGGTCGAGGGGTACGCCGGCCAGGTCACTGGGCTCACGTCGAGCAGCTCCACGTCGAGCAGCGTCCGGAGCCACTTCCCGGGCCCCACCTTGGCCCACACGTCCTGAAGCGTCCGGAAAGCGAACGACATCCCGCGGATATTCCCGGCCTCGATGTCGGCAACCACGTCCCTGGCGTGCGAGGTGTCCGGCAACGGCCCGGCCTCGAACGCCAGTCCCCGCTCGTCCTCGACCAGCTTCAGCGAGCCTGCCGAGGTCCGGGCCAGCGGCTTGTCCGGGTTGTGGTTCACGAGCGCCACGACGTCCTTTGCCAGGCTCCCGGAGAAGGCGCCGCGCGCGATCCGCTCCGTGAAGCCTCCCAGGTCTACGCTCTCGGAATCGAAAACCGCAGCGTAGCCGCCCAGCTTGACGCCGCGGCCCTCGACCCGCTCGACCCGGAGTTCCTTGATCTCGAATGCCCTGCGCTCCATGTTCCGCCTCCTACGCGACGAGCGCGGCCGTGCGCTCGGTGATGAACTTCCGCGCGGCAGCCACCGTCCCGGCCAGCTCGCGCACCGCCACCTTCTCAGGCTCTTCCTTCTGCCAGCGGGACACCATGCCCTTGAGGGTCCCAACGAGGTCGGAGGGCCCTGACGCCACGATCCCCCGAATCTCCTCTTGCGCCGCCTTCTCCCTGGCCAGCGCCAGGCCACGGACGTGGGCCAGCGCCCAGTCGCCGAGGTCCGGGCCCGTCTCGCCGCGTACCATCTCACCCGTGGCGACCGCGAGCGGCACGAACGCCTGCCGCACCGTCTCGCCCTGCTGGCGGTAGAACTCGAGCAGCCAGCCCTCGAAGGCGCGCATCCCCTCAACCTTCAGGATTCGGTCGAGGGCTTTGTCGATGGCCGCCGCCTCCTTCCTGATGCACCGCTCCGCAGCGGCCCGGTAGAGCGGTAGCAACATCCGGCCTTGATCGGCGGGCGCCGGCTCCCGGCCCGGCTGCTTCGGTCGAAGCGCCTGATTTACCGGCACCATGCTCCCGTTCACGAGGTAGGCCGTCCCGGACTCATCGCCGATCGGGTTCATGTTCTCCAGCCCGCGCCACTCGTCCGCGTTGATGATCCCGTTCTGTCGCAGGACGGCCAACGTGCTCGCGCGGCTCACGGAGTCGCCGCGGAGCAGGGCATCGAGCAGGAACTCCGAGAAGTGCGTCCGGCGGTCGGCCGCCGTGTAAATCTGCCCGTGAACCGCCCTCTCCCACCGCACCGCGTGCGTCCGGATGGAATGCACGACGTAGTCGATCGCCTGGTGCTCGATGTTCGAGAACGTCGCCCGCGACAGGTCCCCGATCAGGTGCGGCGGGATCCGGTTGATGCGGCCCATCTGCTCGGTCGACGACCGCTCGCTCTCGTTGAACTGCGCTTTCTCGTTGGGGACACTCGTCTCGTGGAACTTGCCACCGTCCTCGAGAAGCGCGATTCGGTGGGCCCTGTCGAGGCCCTGGTGCCGCGCGTTCCACGCCGCGAGAAGCCGCTCGTACGCCTTATCCCCGAGGGTCCCAGGCAGCTCGATGACGCCGCCCGGGATCGCGCCGTTCCCGAAGAACGAGGCTCCATACCGCTCCAGCGCGAGGGCCCGCCCGATCGACTCCTGATGCGTCGACAGCGACGATGTCCCCGTCAGACCGTCCAGCGCGAAGGCGCGGAGATG
>Ga0184615_10000921_pt1 | contig 15896 bp, 13 predicted proteins | sample PLM4_65_coex_FD_133134 | JGI IMG/M metagenome (GOLD analysis project Ga0184615, IMG submission 133134) | Groundwater sediment microbial communities from an aquifer in East River, Colorado, USA - PLM4_65_coex | ecosystem: Environmental > Terrestrial > Soil > Riparian zone | place: USA: East... | reverse complement strand
GTCGAGAGCCAGCCTGGCGTCCGGATGGGCCCTTTCCAAGCGCTCGATGATCTTCTTTACCCGGGCCCGGTCCGGCACGATTTTTGGGTCGGATTTCATTCGCGTGGCCATTTTGGTTTTCCGGGAAAGTATGTTAGCAGATTACAGACGGGAGGAAACAGTAGATGGAACTGAAAGAGCTTAGAAGACTGACCATTCCCAAGCTGCGCGATCTCGCCAAGGCGGAAACCGATCTTCAGGGCGTCGGTGGAATGGAAAAAGAGGATTTGATCAAGGCCATCGCCAAAGCCAAGGGCATCGCTTACGACGAGACCCATAAGGACGTCAACGCGATCCACTCGATCAAGCACGACATCCGTGAGCTGAAAAAACAGAAGACCGAGCTATTGACCTCCACCCGAGATGCCAAGAAGCTCAAAAAAGTTCAGCGAAAAATCAGACGGTTGAAGCGCCTCACGCGCCATCTGGCGCACGAGACGAAGACGGCTAAAGCCGCCAAGGCGGCTGAGCCCGCCGCGCCCGCGCCGGCGGCCGCTCCCGCAGCCACGCCGCCGCCGGCAGCCCCGGAAACTCCGCCGGCAGCAGGGTAATACTCCATGAAGACGCCGTCTCCGCTTCGCGGCCGCGGCTCAGCCAACAATCCTAAGAACCGCTTCGAAAAAGTCGAACGGGTTCCGGAGCCGCTGGACGCGGACGAAACTTCTTCTCCCGCGACAATCTTTCTGCCTGATTCCTCCAAGTCGATCGTTGCTTACAACGATAGCCCGGACGTGGGCTTCGACGCCAGTCTCAATCCCTACCGCGGCTGCGAGCACGGCTGCATCTATTGTTACGCGCGTCCCACTCACGAGTACCTCGGTTTTTCAGCGGGGTTGGATTTCGAAACCAAGATTATGGTGAAAGCGGATGCGCCCCAGTTGTTGCGTCGTGAGTTGTCCAGCCCAAAGTGGAAACCGCGAGTCCTGGCGATGAGCGGCGTAACCGATTGCTACCAGCCGGTCGAGAAAAAGCTCGAGCTTACGCGCCGGTGCCTGGAGGTGTTGCTGGAGTTTCGCAATCCGGTAACGATCGTGACGAAGAATTATCTGGTCACGCGCGACATCGATGTTCTCTCCGAGCTGGCGCGCTTTCAATGCGCGGCGGTTTTTATTTCCCTCACCACGCTGGACGAAAAGCTTTCCGGCTTGATGGAACCGCGCGCCTCCCGTCCCGCCCGGCGTCTGGCTGCCATATCTGCTCTTTCCAAGGCTGGTATTCCCGTCGGATATCTTCAGGCGCCGATGATCCCCGGCCTCACGGATTCAGAAGCGCCGGCTATTGCTCAGGCCGCCGCTAGGGCAGGCGCGCGCTACGCGGGCTACGTTGCCCTGCGTCTGCCGCATGCGGTGAAAGATCTCTTCGAGGACTGGCTGGAGCGCAACTATCCCGATAAAAAGAACAAGATCCTCAATCGCGTCCGCGCGATCCGCGGCGGCAACCTGAACGATCCGCAATTCCACAGCCGGATGAGAGGCCGGGGTATCTTCGCCGAACAGATGAACGCGCTGTTTCGCGTGGCATGCAAGAAGGCCGGGATCCATGAGAGATCGCCGGAGCTGAGCACCGGTCACTTCCGGCGGCCCAAGGAACAGTTGAAACTTTTCGCTTAACGCGCCGGCTGTTACGGACTCGTAAGCCTCCTTGACATCCTATGGTTTACTGCTTACTTAGATGGAACCCATACTGCATTTGAATGGATCTCCAAAGGGAACGTCTAAATGGGACAAAGGGAGGTGAAAGGTATGAAAAATATCCTAAGATTGGTTCTAGTTTCTCTCGTAACTCTGGCTTTCGCTGGAGTCGCCCTGGCTCAGACCGGCTCAACCGGAAGCACGGGGACCAAGTCTACCGCCCCAGCCAAGCCGGCGGCAGAGAAGAAGGCGAAGACCATGCGCGCCACCGGCGAGCTTACTGCCGCCGATGCCAAAGCGGGCACCGCGAAGGTAAAGACCAAAGACAAGGAACTCACTTTTTCCGACGCGACCCAGAATGCCAAGGATGCGCTAGCGAAGGTCAAGGTAGGAGACATGGTGAAGACTGCTTACGTCGAGAAGGACGGCAAGCTCACCTTGAATTCCTTGGCCAAGACCAAGCCGCCGACGGTAAAGTCGACTCCGGCCAAGTCGTCTGACAAGCCGATGGAAAGCAAGCCTGCTACCAAGTAATACGTTCCCAGCTTCTATCGGACAGGAGGCGCCTGACGATCAGGCGCCTCTTTTTTTTCTTTCCCATCCCGCCGATCCTTGATATTGCTTTCACTCCACAGGTTAAGATAGATGCGCTCTCTCTCCCGCCCGTGGGCCATCGCCGCACTGGCCTTCATTACCTTGGGCTTTTCCCGCGGCCTCAATTCGTCTTTCGGCGTCTTCTACGTCGCGTTGCTCGACGCTTTCGGCTGGAGCCGGGCGATCACGGCCGGCGTTTTTTCGGTTGTCTTGATAGTGGACGCCTGCATCTCACCGGTCGTCGGTCATCTCTTAGATCGCTTTGGACCCAAAAAGATTGTCGGCGCCGGATGTGTGCTGTTGGCAGCGGGCTTGCTTCTCAGCAGCAGAATTCAGAGCCTCTGGGAATTTTATATTTTCTTCGGTTTGGTCTCGGCGTTGGGCTTGAGCTTCATGGGAATGGTCCCTCATGTGGTCCTGATTTCCGAGTGGTTCTCTTCCAAGCGAGCTTCCGCGTTGGGCGTGGTGTACGCCGGCACCGGCGTGGGGATTCTCCTCATAGCTCCCTTGACGGAATGGCTGATCTCGAACTGGGGATGGGAGCGCGCGCTTCAGACCCTGGCGCTGGTGGTCGTAGTTTTTCTGCTTCCCCTGGTGTTAATTTTTTTTCGCAGCGGCCCCTACGGGGAAGAACACGGTGAAGATAATAAAGCGGGCAACCGCTGGACCGCGAAGCTCGCTTTGCAAAGCGCTCAGTTCTGGCTGATTTTTTTCGCCCGGATCTTCGCGGCGGGCGGCACGACCGTCATCGTCACGCATCAGGTGGCGCACGTCGTCGATATCGGCTACAGCCGCCTCTACGCCGCGACGATCTTCGGACTGATGGGCATGACGAGCACCGCCGGCCGGATGGTGTTCGGCTACGTCGCGGACCTGTTTTCCAAGCAAGGCGCCTACACGCTCAATATTTTGACCACGCTGGTCGGCGTCGCGGCTCTGATGATGGCGCGCGATCCGTCCCAGCCGTGGCTGCTTTACGTCTACGTCATTTTTTTCGGTATCGGCTTCGGGTCCAGGGCGGTGATTTTCTCGGCGCTCTCCGCCGATATTTTTTCCGGCAAGGGATTCGGCGCCATCTTCGGTTATTCGGTCATCAGCGTCGGTGTCGGCGGCGCCTTGGGTTCGTGGTTCGGAGGTTTCTTTTACGACATCAGCGGCAGCTACCTGGTTTCGTTCGTGCTCTCTACCCTAGTTCTTCTGCTCTCGGATTTATGCATCTGGCTGGTCACGGCCCGGCGGGTGATGGCGTACGATCAGCGGCTGTGGTTGAGAGAAGAAATAAAGTAGCCGGCCTGTAGCTGCTGACTCTTGACAACAAGACGCTAGCGGACTATTTTAGATACAGAATCACGAGGAAGGGGTACGCTCTCAGGTTTCGTCCTGAAGGGGTACCCCTTCAATTTTTGTACTCGATCTTTTTTCTCGCATCCTCGAGGAAGTCAACCTTTGACCCAGCCGCCCGTTTGAGTAGAGCAGAGCATCCCGCCCTGTTTGGGCTTAAAACCCTCTCCAGTTTTCCCTGCTCGAGGAGATAGCGCACCAGACACGAAAAATCGCCGTCACTTGTCACAATGACGGCTCTTTCATACTCGCTGAAGTCGATCATTGCCTGAAGGACGAGTTCGGCGTCCACGTTGCCCTTTGCCTTCCCATCCTTCCGGTACGTCACAGGCTTAAAGACCAACTCGAAGCCAGCACGTTGCAGGTTATGGTAGAGGCTTTGGTTCTCCGGCACGTAACCGATAAAAATGTAGGCCCTCGCTACTCCGTAGCTCTCCTTCAGGTGGACGCGAAAGCGTTTCCAATCGAGTCTCCAGCCGAGCGCGTTGATGCCAAGATTTATATTCTGGCTGTCGATGAAGGCAAAGTTATTCGGCATTTCCCCATTGTATACTTTAGACAGCCGGCGGAGGACAGGGGAAAATTCGCCTACCGGCAGGGAGCACGCGTCGGTAGAATTAAGCAGGGATACGGGTCAGAGTTTCAACTGTATTTCAAAAAATTCAGCAGTAATTTTCTCGCCCAGGTCTAAAGCTGCCAGCCTCTTCAACGCCCTGACTCAGCAGGCCGCACGCGGCACAGATACGACCGGTGCGGCAGCGAGCCGCTGATAGGATCGGCGAGATCCGTGCCGATAAGAACGCTCGGATTGGCTCCGACGTCTGAAAACGGATCGTAACCGGGCCGGTTGAGCGTGCGGCATTCCTGCCACCAGCCGTGCTGGCAGCAGACGACGCCCGGAATAATCCTCTCCGTCACGTGGGCGCGCACACGAATCGCGCCTTTCGGGCTTTCGACGATCATCCATTCTTTGTTTTTCACTCCGAAGGCTGCCGCAGTTTCCGGATGGATCTCGGCGGTGGGCTCCGGCGACGACTTCCTGAGCGCGGGCAGCGCGCGCTGCTGACTGTGGATGAAAGTGGTGAACTTCGCATTCGTGAGCACCAGAGGGAAATCTTTGGCGACCTCGGGCCGGCTTACGGGGCTCATCGCCGGCTCTTGATAGTCGGGTAGCGGCGGGTAGCCGTGATCGGCGAAGCGGTGCGCATAAAGCTCGACCTTGCCCGTCGGAGTGGCAAAGCCGCGGAACTTTCCGCTCGCGCCGACCTCGGCGTGTTTTTCATAGCGCGTCGGAATCCCAACCGTAATGCCTCCGGGAGAGTTCTTCAACTGTGCGAGCGAGACTCCGCTGGGCGCGAGCTCGTGCGCATAGCCGGCTTCGATCTCGCCGTTCCAGAAACGGCCGGCGAGGCCGAGCCGCTTGGCCAGCTCGAATATTATCCACGTGTCCGAGCGCCGCTCGGCAAGCGGAGGAACGACGGCGCTCCGGTATTGCAGATGCAGCTTTCCCTCCCGCCGGTGCTCAAAGCCATTCGAGAGATTGCTCATCTCCAGGAAAGAAGTTGCCGGCAGCACGTAGTCGCACAGCGCCGCGGTCGGCGTCATGAAGAGTTCCGCCGCCACGGAAAACTCCAAAGCGCGGAAAGCCTCGCGCGCGCGGCGCGAATCGGCCGTGGACATCACCGTGTTCGAGCCGAAGTTGAGCAGCGCTTTGACGGGATACGGTTTTTCTTCGAGCACGGCCGTGAAGAGATCGTACGCGGCGCAGTTCCCCGGCTTCGCCGGCGGCCCGAGCGGCTTTTGGGCGAGCCCGATTCTTTGGGCTGCGATATCCTTCGGCAGAAACTCTTTGCCATCGACGGCATTCAGCTTCGGCCTGGAAAAAACTACATTGCCGCCCGGCCGGTCGATGTCGCCGAGGATGGCGTAGAGAGCGGCGATGGCCCGGCTCGTTTGGGTTGCGTTGGTGTGCTGGCCGACGCCGTTCCACATATACATGCTGACCGGACGGTTGTGAGCCAGCAGAAGCGCCGCGTTCCAGACCTTCTCCGCCGCAACCCGCGTGATCGGCGCGGCGCGCTCCGGACTATAGCGCGCTGCAATGCGAGCGAGAGCCTGAAGAACGGGCTCACATAAAATCTCCGCGCCGTCTTTGCCGCGCACGCGCCTCTCACCGAAGATCAGCGGCCGTACACGATCGGTCTCCGACGATCCGGAAGCGGGGTCGTAAATCACGGTTCGATTCGAAATCTCATCCCACAGGATGTAGCGGCCGCGCTCGCCCGACGGCGAGATGTCGAATTCCGTTAAAATCTCTCCGGTATCGCGGCGCAATAAAAAAGTCCCATTGGTCCATTTCCGGACAAAGTCGGCGTCGTACCAGCCCTCTTCCAGAAAACAGTGAACGAGCGCCAGCGCGAGCGCGCCGTCCGTGCCTGGACGAACTTGCAGAAGAACGTCCGCCTGGCCGCCGATACCGACGCGGCGCGGATCGACGGCGACGAGCTTCATTCCCCGCGCTCGCGCCGCGACGATGTCGTGCGCCAGAATCAGAGAAGTCGAGCTCGGATTGTGGCCCCAGAGAAGAAATGCGCCGCTGCGTTCGAGATCTGGCGTCGGCAGGTTGACGCCGAAGGTGTAGCTGAAGCCGCTGTCCTTGTGCCAGTTGCAAACGTGCGTGGTCGAGACCCAATTGGGACTGCCGAAGCTGTAGAGCAACCGGCCGAGCCAGCGCTCGGCGTCGTCGACCGACGTGCCGCTTTTGGTCCCCTTGGCCAAGGCGACGGCGCGGGCGCCGTAGCGGTCGCGGATTTGCAAAAGCCTCTTCGCAATGGAATCAAGCGCTTCGTCCCAGCCGACTCTCTGCCAGCCGGGGTCCCGATCGCCTTTGGGCCGCGTGCGCCTGAGCGGATAATCGAGCCGGTCGGGATGGTAGAGAAGCTCCGGCGCCGCTTTGCCTTTGATGCACATGACGCCGCCGTGAGGATGGTCCGGGTCGGAATCGAGCCTGACGACGCGGCCGTTTTCGACGGTCGCGATCGTCGCGCAATGCGCCGTGCACAAAGCGCAATAGCCGCGAACGGCGTGCGAGGCTTCGGGAGATTGACTCACGCCGCAAAGATACTGCAACGGCCGGAAAGAAAAAAGACATTCTTCGTTTTTCCTTGAGCCGCTCCGTCGAACTTGTTAGATTCGAACCCGGGAGTTTCGCCGTGGATGCTCGGTTGCGAGAGGGTATTGGTCTGTTCAACGCGGGGCGCTATTTCGAATCGCACGAATCGCTGGAAGATTTTTATCTCCGCGCCGAAGAGAAACACAAACCCTTTCTTGAGGGGCTCATCCAGTTGGCCGCCGCTCTGCGTCTGGCCCGCGATTTCGACGAAGTGAAAGGGCCTGCCCGGATGGCGCGCCAGGCGCTCATCCGCCTGGAAAACTATCAGCCGGCTTATCTCGGAATCAAAGTGACGGGCTTGATCCAAGCTATGGCGGCGTGGGCGGACGAGGCCGAGAGCAAGAGCGACGCCGCGTTGAAAGCGCCGAAAATTTCCTTGCTCCGTTTCGGATTATTTTAACTGTGTCCACTCTACTCGAAAAAATCGAGCCGCTGCTCGGCGAACGATGGACCGGGGAAAAGCGGCTCCACGGTCTGAATGGCGGGGCGCGTGGCTATCTCATGTCGCTCGTTGCCGCGCGGCGGAGCGAGCCGATCGTCGTCGTCGCGCCGACGACGCGCGACGCCGAGCAGCTCTACCTCGATCTCAGCTTTTTTCTCGGCGCGGAGCAGGCGGCGCCGCTCGATAAACGGCTTCAGCTATTTCCTTCGTGGGAAATTCTGCCGTTCGAGAATCTCTCTCCTCACCCGGACAGCATCGCGGCCCGGCTCGAAGGGCTTTACCATCTGCTCGAAGGACAGTCTCCGATCCTCATCTCGACTCCCGGCGCGTTGATGCAGAAAGTCATACCCAAAGAAGCCTTAAAACTCTCCTATCGCTATCTCGTCGTGGGAGAAGAGAGCGCGCGCGAAGGGCTGCTCGCGCATCTGGCCGGCTGGGGATTTCAGAGCGTTCCCCTCGTGGAGGAGCGCGGCGACTTCAGTGTCCGCGGCGGCATCGTGGACATTTTCCCCCCGGCGTATCCGCTTCCCATGCGCCTGGAATTTAGCGGCGACGTGCTGGAATCGATTCGTGAATTCGATCCCGCGACGCAACGGTCGAAAAAAGAGCTTCAGGAGCTTCTCTTGCTGCCCATGAAAGAGTTCTCTCTCGGACGCCACGACATCGACACGGTGGCGCGAGAGATCGACAAGCGGGCCGCCGACCTGGAGATGGATCGTAAAGTTAAAAACTCGCTCCTCGAATCCCTCCGGGAAGGCGTTCCGGTCGCCGGCATGGAATTCTTCGTTCCCTACTTTTATCCCGCCCTAGCCACCGTCTTCTCCTATTTGCCGCCCGAAGCCATCCTTTGGATCGATGAAGCCGCCCACGTGGCCGCGGAGGCCGAGCGCTTCGAGCATCTGGTCGGGCAAATGGCGGCGCATGCGCAAGAGCAGGGCCGGTTCGCGCCGCCGGCTGAAACTCTCTACTTGACCGCCAAGGAATGGGAACGGGAGGTGAAACCCTTTCGGCAGGTTGTGACCGAGTCGCTCGATATCGCTCCCGGCGAGACGAAATCCGCCGATACGGTCGCCATCAAATCGTATCTCAACACCGATCTTCATGCCGAGATTTTCTCGCTCCAGGGAAAAGAGCCGTCGCTCGCGCCGCTGGCGGCGCGAATCAAGGAGTGGACGGACGAAAGAATTTTTATTGTCGCGCCGACGCGAAGCGAGGCCGCTCGGCTTAAAGATCTGTTGGTTCATTATGAACTCGACTTTTCCGTGAAGCAGGGTCCGGGGCCGCTGATGAAAGCCGGCGGAGAAACGGCGCGCGTCCTGCTGGTCGGAAATTTGACGCAGGGGTTTCGTCTTCCCGACGAGCACCTGGTCGTCATCACCACCGACGAGATCTTCGGCGGTAAAAAGAGGGTGGCGGCGGGCGTCAAGAGAAGCGCTCCCGGCCATTTCATCACCAGCCTCAGCGAGCTCAAGCAAGACGACACGATCGTTCATCTGGACCACGGCATCGGCATTTATCGCGGGCTTAAATTCCTCAAAGTCGCGGGCGCCGAGGGGGAGTTTCTCCATCTGGAGTATGAAGGGGGCGACCGCCTCTATTTGCCGGTGGACCGGATCAACCTCGTGCAGAAATATATCGGCGGCGAAGAAACCAGGCCGGCTTTGGACCGGCTGGGCGGAACCGCCTGGGAGAAGGTCAAAGCCAAGACACGCAAATCGGTCCTGGAGATGGCTCATGAGCTGGTCGAGCTTTACGCCGCGCGCGAAGTCCACGAAGGGCACGCGTTCTCGCCGCCGGACCATCTCTATCGCGAGTTCGAGGCATCGTTCGAATTCGAGGAGACGCCCGACCAGGAGAAGGCGATCGAAGAAACGCTCAAAGACCTGGGCGCGAAAAAGCCGATGGATCGGCTGATCTGCGGCGACGTGGGCTACGGCAAGACCGAAGTCGCGCTGCGCGCGGCCTTTGTCGCGGTGATGAGCGGAAAGCAAGTCGCCGTGCTCGCCCCGACGACTATCCTGGTCCAGCAGCATCTGCAAACTTTCCGGCGGCGTTTTCGCAATTACCCCGTGAGGATCGAAACGCTGAGCCGGTTCCAGACCTCCCAACAGAGCCGGCAGGTCGTCCAGGACCTCGACAAGGGTCTCGTCGATATCGTCATCGGCACGCACCGGCTGCTGCAAAAGGACATCGTGTTCAGGGACCTGGGACTGGTGGTGATCGACGAGGAGCACCGATTCGGCGTCGCGAAGAAAGAGCGACTTAAAAAGCTCCGCCACATGGTGGACGTGATGAGCCTCACGGCGACGCCGATACCGCGCACGCTGCACATGTCTTTGATCGGCATTCGCGATTTGAGCGTTATCGAGACGGCGCCGCTCGACCGCCTGGCGATCCGCACCTACGTCTGCCGCTACGACGAAAGCGTTATCCGCGACGCGGTGCTGCGCGAGATCGAGCGCGGCGGCCAGGTTTTTTTTCTCCATAATCGCGTCGAGACGATCGAGCGGATGGCGCAGAAAATCGCCGAGCTGGTTCCCGAGGCGAAGGTCGCTCTCGCGCACGGCCAGATGCACCCGCGCGAGCTGGAGAAAGTGATGCTGGATTTCATGGAAAACCGCGCGCAGGTTTTGGTCTGCTCCTCCATTATCGAGTCGGGGCTCGATTATACTAACGCCAATACCATCATTATCAACCGCGCGGATAAATTCGGTCTGGCGCAACTGTATCAACTTCGAGGACGGGTGGGCCGCTCGCACCGGCGGGCCTACGCCTATCTGCTGATCCCCGGCGAAAAGATGATCACGCGCGACGCGGAGCGAAGATTGAAGGCGCTCCAGCAACTGGACGATCTCGGCGGCGGCTTCAAGCTGGCGGTCGAGGATCTGGAGATCCGCGGCGCGGGCAATCTTCTGGGACGCGAGCAGTCCGGACAAATCGCCGCGGTCGGCTTCGAGCTCTACACGGAGATGATGCAAAACGCGGTGAGCGAGCTGAAGGGCCAGCCGGTGCGGCCGGAAGTCGAGCCCGAGATCCGGCTCGGCATTCCCGCCTATTTTCCCGACGACTACGTCCCCGACGCGAATCAGCGCCTGCTTTTCTACAAGCGTCTCGCGAGCCTCCGCGACTTGGCCGAGCTGGAAGAAGTAAAGGAGGAAATGAGAGACCGCTACGGAGCTTTTCCTTCGGTGGTCGAGAACCTTTTCCGCGTCATGGATCTGCGGCGGACTCTCAAAGATTATCTCGTCGAGCAGATCAGCTACAACGACGGCCGGGTCTCACTGCTATTTCATCAAGAGTCGCCGGTCAAGGTCGAGCGTTTGGTCCAGCTCGTCGGCATGAACGGCGGAATACGCCTTTCTCCCGAAGGCCGGGTTTCTTTCAGCCCGAAGAGTCAAGACTGGGGAGAAGTCATTCCGGAAGTGATCGAGTTTCTTCAGGGAATTGCCGAGCGCAGAGTCACCGAAGCTTTGTGAAATCCAAAGATCATGTCTTGAATTTCCGCTTCGCCATCGCCTTGTTCCATTTGCTTTCGGCGTCTGTGTCGAAGATCAGCGCCGTCTCTGCCGGAATCGAAAACCAGGCGCCGGTCTTGATCTCGCCCTCGAGTTGGCCGGGGCTCCAGCCGGCGTAGCCGAATATGAACAATTTTTGCCGCGGGCCTTTCCCGCGCGCGATCGCCTGCAGGATGTCGTCGTCGCCGCTTACTCCCAGGCCGTTGCCCACGAACATCGTAGCTCTGGCGGCGTAATCGTTGCTGTGAAGGATGAAAAGCCTTTCCGACTCGATCGGACCGCCGAAGTGGATCCTGACCGTCTCGTCGGCGCCCTCGCTTTTTTGGCCGAGCGCTTTGAGCAGATCCGAGAGCGGGCCTTCGGCGACGGGACGGTTGACGACCAAACCCATCGCGCCGGTCTGATCGTGGCGGATCATATAAATAACGCTCTCCGCAAACCTGGGATCAGCCATTTCGCGCGTGGCGACGAGAAATTGGCCGATGAGATGCTGCTCCTCCTCCGCGACGGCAGGAAGATTCCTTCCGACTCCGATGAAGGCGAGCAGAATGGCAAGCGCAAGGAGGAAGAATCGCTTCATGACCGCAGTGTCTCCAAACCCGAACGATACCAGGGAGAGAAAATTACGTCTACCCGACCGGCGTCTACATTGACGGAACGCCGCGGCAGTGGCAGAATGACTCCATTAACAGACAATGGCTCAAACCCACAACCGGAAGGAGACTTTATGGCGGCCGTGCTTCCGCCCCTAGTGATGATTCTTCTCGTGGCGCTTATCGTGTACCTCGCCTGGCGCGAGGCCAATAAGGAAAAATAGTCGTGGCCGGGTTTATTCCCAAAACCCCCTGCCGATCGTTTTGCCTTTTCAAAAACGCTGTGATAGCTAATTTACTCCCAATCGAAACACGGTCGACCACCCCATGAAGAGGCGAAAGATTTACCAGGGCCTCGCCGTTCTCGCCTGGATCATCTTCTCCTGCGCGTTTTCTGCGAGCGCCAACGTGATCGAACAGATCATCGTCGTGCTCGACGGCGAGCCCTATACTCTCTCCAACTTTAAAGAGTACGCCAAAAGCCAGATGAGCCGCGAATTTCCCGCCGGCGACCTCAAGCAATTGGGTAAGGAGGATCAGGAGGTGGTCGAGCAGTTCATTACCGACAAGCTCCTGGCGGCCGAGGTCAAACAGTCGGGAATCAAGGTCAGCGACGAGGAGATCGGTCACTACATCGACCAAATCAAGCAGAAGAACGGAATCAACGACGAACAGCTTAGAGAGGCGCTCAAGCGGGAGGGGGTGACGTGGGAAAAGTATCGGGCCTCGATCCGCGCCGAGGTCGAAAAGTCCGAAATCATCGAGAGACAAGTAAGAAAAAAAGTCAACATCACTCCCGAAGACGTGGAGCGCTACTATCAGTTGAACCACAAAAAATACGTCTCCGACGAAAGAGTGCGGTTGCGCCACATTTTGTTGATGGTTCCTGAAGGACCCGACGGCGCGAAGGCGGCGATGGATAAGGCGTCCGAAATCCGCCGTCGCGCGCAGGCCGGAGAGGATTTTACCAAACTGGCCGAGAGCTATTCGGAAGGCGCCGGCGCGTCCGAAGGAGGAGATATCGGCTGGATTACGCGGGGAAGTCTGCTGCAAGAAATCGACGCAGTCGCCTTCGGCAAGCTCCCCCTGGGCGAGGTCAGTCAGCCCGTGCGCACCAGCGCCGGGATTCATTTGCTCAAGTTGGAAGCGCGCGAAGGGGGAAAACAGCTCGCGCTGTCGGACGTAAGAGAAAAAATCCAAAACGAGCTTACGGCCAAAGCCTTGGACGAGCGATTCAATAAATGGCTCAGGGGCGACCTGCGGAGAAAGCATAAAGTCGACGTCAAGATACCCGGCGTCGTCTTCCGTCCGGAAGACACCAAAGAAGGAACGATGGACTCCCTTGTGGCCTCGGGGACCAAGCGGACCAAAAACCAAAGCTCGAGCTTTTGGGATTTCCTCAATCCGTTCAAAGCCACTCCGATCGAAGACGATGAGGAAATTGGACGGAATCCCAACGCCGGGCAGAACGTGATCAGCTTATTCGGCACGCCGCTTTTCAGGTCGGAATCGGCCGACGATCGGCAAACAACGGACGAAATCCTCGACCCGATTGAAAACCCCAAAGGCGCCGCTGAGAAGCCGAAAGAGTCGGGCGGCTTTTGGCAGAGTCTCAATCCTTTCTCTAAAAAATAAACCGGACCGGTGATCAGGCCCATCTACCATCCGCCGGCCTGAGGGTCTCTCTCCGGGCCGATGCGATACGCCTGTGTTACGCTCACCTGAGAGTTGGGAGAATTTCCGGTGTACGCTTGATATCCCTGGTCCCACGCATCGGCCCTTCGAGACGCCCCCGGCGGTCGTATGCTGTTTGGAGCGAGAGGTAAAATGGCCAAACCCATTGTAGCTGTGACCATGGGAGATCCCGCCGGAGTGGGGCCGGAAGTCGTCCTCAAGGCGCTGGCCTATCCGTCAGTGAGGCGGAATTGCCGCCCGCTGGTCATAGGGGATTGGGGGATTCTTTCGCGGGGCCTTAAAGCCGGCGCCGCCAAACCCAAGCTGGTTCGATGGGAGCAGGGCCGGCCTTGGCCCAAGAGCAATGCGATTGTAGTTCATTCTTTGTCTTCTCTCTCTCCCGCGCAGTGTAGACCGGGAATTCCTTCACGAGCTTGCGGCGCTGCGGTTTATCGTTACGTTACGGAAGCGGCGAAGCTGGCGCTCTCGGGAGCGGTCGATGCCATAGCCACGGCGCCGCTCAATAAGAAAGTTCTTCAAATGGCCGGACACCGATATCCCGGTCACACGGAGCTGCTCGCCGAGCTCTCCGGCGCGGCCGAGAGCCGGATGATGCTGTTGGGCAACAAATTGAAAGTCGTCTTGGTAACGGTGCATCTGCCGTTAATGAAAGTTGGCCGAGCGTTGACGAGTCGAAAAATTCGCGTCACGCTGGAACTGGCGGATCGCGCGCTCAGGAAATATTTTGGTTACGCTCGACCCAGACTGGCGTTAGCGGCGCTCAACCCGCACGCGGGCGAGGAGGGGATCTTCGGCCACGAGGAGAAAAAAATTATTTTTCCCGCGGCGCGGGAGGCGAAGCGGAGAGGAATCCGGGTCTTCGGCCCGTTGCCGGCCGACAGCCTTTTCTATCAGGCGGCGCGGGGAGACTACGACGCCGTGATCTGCATGTACCACGATCAGGCGCTGATCCCGGTGAAGCTGCTGCATTTTATCGGCGGGGTGGCCTTGACCTTGGGTCTTCCGTTTGTCAGAACTTCCGTGGATCACGGCACTGCGTACGATATTGCCGGCAAAAACATGGCCGATGCGACGAGCATGAGAGAAGCCATCTTGTTGGCGGCGCGTCTAGCGCGAAGGATGAAGCAGCGGAGGAGATCATGAATCCAGAGATCTTTCGAGAGTACGACATACGCGGCCTGGCGGAAAAGGATTTTGATTCGGAATTCGCGCATCTTCTCGGCAAAGTTCACGGAACCGCCGTTTACAACAAAGGCGGGCGTCGCGTCACGGTAGGACGGGACTGTCGCGCCACGTCCGATCCCTACGCGGAGGCGGTGATTCAAGGCATGCTCTCCGCCGGTTTGCGCGTCTATGACATCGGCGTCTGTCCTACGCCGCTCCTGTACTTTTCTCTCTTTCATCTCGACGTGGACGGCGGGATTATGGTTACCGCGAGCCACAATCCATCCGAATACAACGGCTTCAAAGTCTGTCTCGGAAAGGAAACTCTCTACGGCGCGCAGATCCAGGACTTGCGAGCGCGGATGGAGCGCGGAGATTTTAAGGAAAACGCCGGGGGAAAACGCGAAGCGTACGCGATTATCCCGCCTTACCAGGAACATCTATGGCGTGACGTTCCGTCTCTCGTCCGCCCGCTCAAAGTCGTCATCGACGCCGGCAGCGGAGTGGGCGGCCCAGTCGGGCCGCCGATTTTCCGCCGCCTCGGCTGCGAGGTCTGGGAGATCGCGTGCACGATGGACGGGACGTTTCCCATCCATCATCCGGACCCAACGGTTCCGGAGAATTTGGAGCTGCTGATCGACAAAGTAAAAAAAGAAAAGGCCGACTTAGGCATCGCTTACGACGGCGATGCCGACCGCATCGGCGCCGTAGATGAACAAGGCAATATCCTCTGGGGAGACCAGCTTTTGATTCTATTTTCCCGCGACATTCTCAAGCGCCAGCCCGGCGCGACGATCATTTCCGAGGTTAAGGGCTCTCAGCGACTCTACGATCAGATCGCTTTGCACGGCGGCAAGCCGATCATGTGGAAGACGGGCCATTCGCTTCTCAAGGCGAAGATGAAAGAAACCAAGGCGGTGCTGGCCGGAGAGATGAGCGGCCATATGTTTTTCGCCGACCGATATTTCGGCTACGATGACGGGATTTACGCGTCGCTCCGCCTGGTCGAGCTTGTAGCGCGATTGGGCCGGCCTTTGTCGGCCCTCCTCTCGGATGTGCCCAAGAGCGTGTCCACGCCTGAGATCCGCGTCGATTGTCCCGACGACAAAAAATTTCAGATCGCCGAGCGCGCCAAAGAATATTTTCGCCGGCACTATCCGATCATCGACGTGGACGGCGTGCGCATCCAGTTTCCCGAGGGCTGGGGACTGATTCGCGCCTCCAACACGCAGCCCGCGCTCGTTCTCCGCTTCGAAGCTCAAAGCGCCGAGAAGCTTGCCGAGTACCGGAGGATCGTCGAGGCCAAGCTGAAAGAGCTCAGGAGCAGCTAGCAGGCGAATGCCCGGCAAGATCGTCATCCGAGGGGCGCGGCAGCACAATCTAAAGAACATCGACCTCGAGATTCCCCGCGATCGCTTCGTCGTCATCACCGGAGTTTCCGGCTCGGGAAAGTCCTCGTTAGCTTTCAACACTCTCTATGCCGAGGGTCAGCGCCGCTACATCGAGTCGCTCTCGGCTTACGCGCGGCAGTTCTTGCAGCAGATGGAGCGGCCCGACGTGGACGCGATCGAGGGGCTGTCGCCCGCGATCGCGATCGAGCAGCGCGGCGCGGGCCGGAACCCGCGCTCGACGGTCGGAACGATTACCGAGATTTACGACTATCTCAAGCTTCTCTTCGCCCGCATAGGCAAACCGTATTGCTACAAATGC
>Ga0184615_10000920_pt1 | contig 15897 bp, 18 predicted proteins | sample PLM4_65_coex_FD_133134 | JGI IMG/M metagenome (GOLD analysis project Ga0184615, IMG submission 133134) | Groundwater sediment microbial communities from an aquifer in East River, Colorado, USA - PLM4_65_coex | ecosystem: Environmental > Terrestrial > Soil > Riparian zone | place: USA: East... | reverse complement strand
GAGGTCATTCGGCAGGAGTTGGTGGCGGGGACGAACTACACCTGCGGGGGGAAATTCTATATCACCCCGCAGGAGGTCAAGCAGTTTGCCCAGGAACCAGAACGGCGAAGGTGAGCCTCGGCTCGCCCACCCCCAGCGATCGTTCCGATACATTCTGGGGTAGCCGCGCACGCCACTCTGGAGGCGGCATTGTGGGCCTCCCGAGCTCATTGGAGGTGTCGATGAACACCGCCTTGCGCGCCGTTCTCTTCGCCGTTGCGATCTCTACGGTCATCGCCGGGCAGGCCTTGGGTGAGGAACTGGCCAAGTCCACGCCGGGCCAGAAGGCTCTGAGAGGCGCGACGAACCTCTCCCTAGGGCTGGTCCTTGAGTTGCCGCGGACGATCTACTACGAGACAAGGGCGCAAGGTCCGCTCCTGGGGATTCCCGCCGGCTTCCTGGCCGGTTTCGGCCTGGGACTCATGCGGACCGTGGTTGGAGCCTACGAACTCCTCACCTTTCCGATCGCAGTTCCGGACGATTACAAGCCGATCTTGAGCCCTCCCTTCCCCTTTGAACAGGGGCGCACCAAGGTGTCCCCGGCGCTCATAGAACGCCCTAAGGAAGCGACCCAGCCCTAGGGCGAGGAGTTCGTCTCCCCTTCACCTGTTCCGGTAAGGGATATCTTGTCATGTGGGCTTGACATAGAGCCCGAAATAGACCCTCCCGCTTCTCTTGACGGCTCCCGTATCGTTATTCGAGGATGAAGTATAAGAAGGCACTTCCAAAATCGGGAGGTATGCGAGTGAAGACCTACCTTTTTCGAGTTGAGCTCCAAGAAGAAAAGGACGGACGATGGAGCGTGTGGATTTCCACGCTCCCGGGGCTTACGAGCTGGGGTCATACCAGGGAAGAAGCGCTCAGGAACATCCAGGACGCGGCGGAAGCCTATGTGGAGGACATGATCGAGGCTGGGGAGACGATCCCGGTTGAAGCGGGGAAGGTCGATGTCATCGATCGACCGGCGGTGGCCGTCACCGTATGATCGAGGAGCTCCGCAACGTTCCCGTTCGGAAGCTCGTCCGGGCGCTCGAGCGAGATGGGTTTGCGTATCAACGAGCCAGAGGCAGTCAGCGGGTGTATCACCATTCAGATGGTCGGAGGGTCGTGATCCACTATCATCACGGAAGCGATACACTTCCCGTTGGCACGCTAACCCAGATCCTCGGAGCCACTCGTTGGAGGGAGGAGGATCTCCGGAGGCTGGGGCTGCTGCAGTAGATCTGGATCTCGAATTCGCTGAATTGGCCTCACCGGAAGGTGGGCCCCCTTGTTCTCGGCCCCTGCAGGCGAGCAGCGAGACGGAGGGATGGCTTAGAAAGAAAGCCTTAAGCGCCCACGAACATGAAGGGCCTCAGAAGACTGAGGCTCGTAGGTATTCAACTTCGTTTGGTGCCGAAGCGGGGACTCGAACCCCGATGAGCGTACGCCCACTGCGCCCTGAACGCGCGAGTTAGTTTTGTCGGGCTGGCGCGATGATTGCTTTCCACGCGGTTAGCTCGATGGCTAGCCTTGCTGGAATGGAGTAGAGTGGGGGGTAGGGAGGCGGCGCAGGCATACCTACGGGCATACCCGATACTCTGGAGCAGTGAAGTGATCTTTCCGCTGAGGATCGTCGAGCTCGCCGGTGCTTACTGAGAGGAGCAATCTATGGAGGGCCAGCATGAGAGGAAAAGAAAAAAGGGACAAGGTGAGACTGATGAATGTATTGTCGAACGTAGAAAGAATGGGGCTTGTGTGGCTGTGTGAGAGGAAGGAGGATGTCGAGTGTCTCTTGCGGGAGGAAATGATTGAATGGGACCCTTCAGAGGATTTGTTTCGTCTGACCGACAAGGGCGAGAGGAGACCAGGAACGAAAGATGATGATAGAGGTAGCGCATACCATGGAGGCCCATAAAAAAGATTTAGGATGGCTGTGTGAGAAGAGGGAAGTTATGGAACGCCTCTTGCGCGAGGGCTGGTATCAACAGGTGGTTCCTCATTTGTTTTGTCTGACCAAGCGTGGAAGGGATGAGATGACGGGATGACACGGGTATAGGGTAAGCGTGCCTAATCAGTTGGTAGAGGTAACGTACAGGGATTCAAAAAGAAGAAGTATGACATGTGAACGGCTTCTGAGGCTTCGGCCTGGGAAGGCGGTGGTGTTTTTAAGTCGTCAATGGGAGTTCGGCCCGAGCAAGAGTGTAGATCATTTACAAGATGTTAGCAATCGTGTATGTTGGCTCAAGTGGGGCAAGTTAGGGCTGATTGAGACTGAGGCGGGCACAAATTCTGGCACAGAGGGCGGTCCGTCGTGCAAAAGGAGTCAATCGAAGAGGCCGGACCGTGACCGAGGGGGAGAGAGTATCCATCACCCTTGACCCCTCTACTCCTCTCCCATGGTGCGGCCAAGCCCCTACAACTTCTCGAGGTTCTCCACATCAGCCCAATAGCAAAGGCCATCCTTGTTCCTGCGCACCTCGTACATCTCTGAAAAAGGCCCACCCTCAGACTCCCCTGTACGCTTGCCCTTCTCAACCACCCCAACGTCGTTTGGGTCACCCGATGATCTATTCTTGACCCTATCACCTAATGCAAAGTGCCACACATACCGCCCACTCGCGTCGCTGCCTAACCACACTTCTCGCCTCATCCCCACCCCCCCCAATCTACGCAAAATCAATTTCCTTTGACTACCTTCTCAAAGTATTCGCTTGCCTTGTAGAAACCAAACCCAGGTCAATGCGTTCTTCATATCATCTCAACTACGTATTAAGTCTGCTGCTTTAACTGCCGCAGTCTATCTGAGTATCCTGCTTCAATACCCTCGGACCAAGATCGCTAACAATAGTCGCGGGTTACCACGACTTTGTCAAGCCTGCTTTCTCGGCAAAACACTGCAAGACCTGCAGCCCATCCCGATATCAGCCCGCAGTATATTCAGATGCCGCGGGCGAAGCGGACCGGGAGGGGAGCGCACAAGCACGGGCGGGCGAGTAAAGTCAATACACCTCATCGATCAGAAAGAGGGACCTGCGGGAGGCGGCGAAGCGCTTAGGCTAGGCCTCAAGGGGCATACCTCGGGCATACCGGTCAGTATCGAGGCGGTGGGAATTCTGGGGAATGGAACTTAAGTCTGTGATAATATGTGGTGCCGAAGCGGGGACTCGAACCCCGATGAGCGTACGCTCACTGCGCCCTGAACGCAGCGCGTCTACCAGTTCCGCCACTTCGGCATATGCTTGCGAAGGGGCCTGCGACCATTACTTGTAAAGGGTCCACCCCGAAAAGTCAACGGAAAAGAGCGAAGGGACTTGATGGACTTCGAGAACGATGAGATGTGTTTTGTCTGCGGCAAGCGCAACGGAGATGGCTTGCAGCTCGACTTCGAGCTCGTCGGCGAGGATCGCATCCGGACCGAGTTCACCCCATCGAAGCGGTTTCAAGGCTGGAAGGATGTCCTCCATGGAGGAATCATCGCGACAATCCTCGATGAGGTGATGGTCAACGCCGCCTACCTTCGAAAGATCATGGCCGTGAGCGCCAAGCTTGAGATCAAGCTCCGCAAGCCGGCCCCCATAGGGGAACGGCTGATCTTTTATGGCCAGATCCTGAAGCAGGGTGCTCGGACACTCGACATGAAGGCGTGGGCCGAGCAGGAGAACGGAACAGTCGTCGCCGAGGCCACCGGCCTCCTGATGAAGGTCTGAGGCGCAATGGGCGATGACGTACGCCGGGTCATCACGCTGCTCACGGACTTCGGCGGGACCGATTCGTTCGTCGGCGTGATGAAGGGCGTGATCCTCGGGATCAACCCCAGCGTAGCGATCGCGGATCTCTGTCATAACATCGGCGCCTACGATCCTGCGGAGGCGGCGTTTGTTCTCATCACCGCTTACCCCTATTTCCCCAAAGGGACCATCCATGTGGCTGTGATTGACCCCGGGGTAGGGGGACCGCGCCGGCCGATTCTGGTCAGTTGCGATGGACACCTGTTCGTTGGGCCGGACAACGGACTCCTTGCCCCCCTCGCGGAGAAGGCCGGACCGTTGAGCGTCCGGGCGATCACCGCCACCCGGTATTTCCTCCAACCGGTCAGTGCTACCTTCCACGGACGCGACATCTTTGCGCCGGTGGCAGGTCATCTGTCGCTTGGGGCCGAGCCCGCCGAGTTCGGAGAGCCGATCGATGATTATGTCCGCCTGGCGCTTCCCCACCCGTCGCAGTTCGGCGCCTCCTCGATCAGGGGGGAAATCCTCCACGTTGATCGCTTCGGCAACCTGGTGACGAACATTGCCAGGGCCGACCTGGACCTCCTGGCAGCCGGAAGTCCTTTCACGTCGCTCCTGGTACAGGTTGCAGGGCGTCAGATTCCGGTGATGGCCTACTACGGTCAGGTCACGCCTGGCGCGCCCGGCGCCGTCATGGGAAGCACGGATCATCTGGAGATCTTTGTGAATCAGGGGGATGCCTCCCGACTCCTCGGCCTGGGTCGCGGGTCCGAGGTCGTGGTCCGCAGGGAGGATACAAGAGGGCCTACGGCGCGGTTTTGACAATCTGTGGAGCGGTGTGCTACGCTCAAACACTTCTACTGAGAGGGCCGTTCACAGCGCAATATGCAGATGAGCGTAGCATGTAGGTGGGATACCGTGCCGAAGGGATCGTTTCCGGATTTCTATGAGAAGGTGTCCGACGACGCCCTGGGCGCCTATCTGAAGCGAATCGCCCAGATCTCTTTGCTCACGAAGGAGCAGGAGCTCGCGCTGGGCAAAGCGATCCGGCGTGGGGACGAGAAGGCCCTGAAGCGCCTGGTGGAGGCCAACCTCCGCTTCGTGGTCAAGGTGGCCCTTCGCTACCGAGGGTGCGGTCTTTCGTTGCTGGATTTGATTAACGAAGGGAATGTCGGCCTGTTGGAGGCGGCGCGTCGGTACTCCCCGGCCTACAACGTCAAGTTCATCACCTATGCCGTCTGGTGGATCCGGCAGGCGATTATGCAGGCCCTGGCCACGGGCGGAGGGGCGGTGAGGCTCCCGCTCCGAAAGGCCGGCCTCGCATCCCACCTGAGGGACGTTCGCGCGGATCTCTCGCAGCAGTTACAAGCCGAGGCGACCGACTCTGAGGTGGCAGAGGAAATGGACCTCGACCTGGGCGACGTTGAAGGGGTTCTGCACCGGCGAGGCCAGCCGGCGTTCTTCAGTGATGACATCGGACTTGAACAGCGGATTGGAATGGAGCTGTACGAATCGAAACAGCTTCCTCCCGCTGATCAGGAACTGATCCGGAGATCGTTTCGTGAAGAGGTTGAGCGGATGCTGGGAAATCTCCCCCCCAGAGAGCGGCTCATTGTCGAGCTGCGCTTCGGGTTGGGGAAGGAAGACTCGATGACCCTGGAAGAGATTGGCAAGCGGCTCAAGCTCTCCCGAGAGCGGGTCCGACAGATCGAAGAGCGGGCCAAGCAGAAGTTGCGGATCATGGCGAAAGCCAGACATCTTAAGGATTACCTGAATTAAGCCTCTTGACCTGCTGAGGCAACCCAACAACACAGCACGGGTGGTACATTTTCCTTGAAACGGATTGCGGGTGGACCGAAAAGCCCTGCCGCTCCGCTGGAGATCGGGGCTTTTCTGTTTTGGCCTGCCAGGAATAGAGGAATCTCATTGAGTACCAGGGGCATGATGATTGTGTCGGAAGCGCAACCTTGTCAGTCAGGATCGCCTGCACCTGTTGACCGTGGAATCGCGTGGTGACACGCCGTGAAGTCTCGCGTCATTGCCTCGCGTCTGCTGTATTTCGCGTTTGCAGCGCTCTTGACTGTGATTGTTGCGGGGGGATGCATGGCGGGCGAGGATGAAACCCCCGACGTAGCGCGTCGGCGGATGGTGGAGTTGCAGCTCAGAACGCGTGATATCGTGGACGAGAGGGTCCTCGCGGCGATGGCGCGGGTTCCTCGCCACCTCTTCGTTGAACCATCTCTCGAGCGGTACGCGTATGAAGATCGTCCTCTCTCCATCGGGGCGGGACAGACGATTTCGCAGCCTTACATCGTTGCCCTCATGACCCAGCTCCTTCAGGTCCAGCCCTCCCATCGGATCCTTGAGGTCGGGACCGGCTCCGGCTATCAGGCTGCTGTTCTGGCTGAGCTGGCGGCCGAAGTCTATACCATCGAGATCGTCCCGTCGCTAGCGGAAGCAGCCCGCGCCCGCCTGGAGACCCTCGGATATCGGAACGTCCATGTCCGACAGGGCGATGGCTACGAGGGATGGCCCGAGTTCGCTCCTTTCGATGGCGTTCTGGTTACCGCTGGAGCTCCGCAAATCCCTCCCCCGCTGATCGACCAACTCCGCGAGGGGGGCCGGATGGCGATCCCCGTCGGCATGGCAGGAGGAACGCAGGACCTGATCCTCGGAGAGAAGCACGGCGGGAGATTTCGGACTCGCTCGATCGCGCCCGTGCTGTTCGTGCCACTGACGGGAAAGGGGGGGAGACAGAATGGGGGCCGATGAGAGTTCATAGTGCAGGGTTCAGAGTTCATAGCTCGAGCCTGACAGCGTCCACACATTATGTTTTGTCTCTGAACAACGAACCCTGAACGCCTTTCGCGTGTCCGCTGATCTCCCATGATCCCCCTCAGAGACAACATCCCCTCCGAACGCGCTCCTATCGTCACAGTCGGAATCATCATCGTCAACGTCCTTGTCTACTTGAATCAGTTGTCACTGCCGCCGCAGGCCGCGGCCCGATTTGTGTATCTGTACGGTCTCATCCCGATAGAGATCAGCAGTGGCGACCTGCTGGTCACGCATCCCGTCCCGCTCTATGCCACTCTCCTGACCTCGATGTTCGTTCATGGCGGCCTGTTCCATATCGCCGGGAACATGCTGTACCTCTGGATCTTCGGCGACAACGTGGAAGACACGATGGGGCACCTGAAGTTCTTGATCTTCTATCTCCTCTCCGGGTTGGCGGCTGCCGGCACCCAGATCCTGTCCGACCCTCATTCGAAGATCCCGATGATCGGGGCCAGCGGGGCGATCTCCGGTGTCCTGGGCGCCTATCTCCTTCTCTTTCCACATGCCCGCGTCCTGACCCTCCTTGCCCTTGGCTGGTTCATCCGGCTTGTCGAAATCCCCGCGCTCGTCGTGCTGGGATTCTGGATCGTCTTCCAGGTGCTGAACGGCCTGCTGACGTTGGGCGTTCAGGTGGGTGGTGTTGCGTGGTTCGCCCACATCGGCGGGTTCGTCGCGGGACTCGTGATGGTGATCCCGTTCAGCCGTCGCCGGGGGTCGTGGGATCGGAGGGAGCGCCTGTCGTGAGCTCAGTCGAACGAGGAATGGTCCTGAGTCGGCAGGAATTCAGGCGGTTGGTCTCGCAGGCGATCACCGTGCTGCCGCCCCTGGTGGTTGAGCGGCTGGAGAACGTCGAGGTTGTCGTGGAGGACCGTCCGACAAGGGAGGAGCTGGCAATGGCCGGGATCGAGCCGCCGGAGACGCTCTTCGGCCTCTACACCGGCACGCCGCTCACGGAGCGGGGGACCTCGTACGGGATGGTTCTGCCCGATAAAATCACTCTCTATCAGCGGTCGATCGAGGAGGCTTGTCGGACCGAGCGTCAGGTGCGAGAGCAGATCCGCACGACCCTGATGCACGAGATCGGTCATCATTTTGGGCTCTCTGAAGACGAACTGGAAGGTGCCGGGTACGAATAGAGGGTCCCTTAGGTGGAATGAGAAAGCTTTCCAGGAACACATCATGATTATTCTTGACATCCCCAGGCTGGTGGAGTAACTGACATAACAGGTTGGTCCTCTCGTACGTGCGTCACGTATATCTTCCTGTTGACAATCGAAAGGGTTGCACTTGGAGAGTCTTCAGGTATCTCCCCGGAGAAGTCTTAGTGCGGTTTCAATGTTTGGCTGAAACTAACCCTTATGCGAGGAGGGAGCAGCGATGCGACGAGCCCTAGTCGTGATCGTCGGAATGATCGTTGTCATGGCGGGAGCTGGCAGGTCTTCTGAAAGCGTGGTCGTCAATACGTGCTTGCTCAACGGCACCTATAACTTCAGTGGATTGGCTGAGGCGGCGGGGTTTCTGGGGGTTATCGGCGACTTGGTTTTCAGTCCTGATGCACCCTGTACGGGCGGCACAGTGAGCGGCTCTGTCACGATCGGGCGCCAGAACCAGGTTGCAACCACCGCCCCGCTGTCGGGGACCTACTCCGTCTCGACTGATGGTGTTGTATCGGTGTCCGTTCCAGGCATCATCCAGCTCACGGGTCTGGGTTCCCTGTTGGGCGGCGGCATCTTCAACTCTATTCACTTTGTTGTGACCTTGGATCCCCCCCAACCCCAAGCCCTTTCGGTGACCGCGACGCGAACCCCACCAATTGGCCTGAGTACAATCTTTGACCGGAGCTCCAGCACATTTGCCCTTACCAACACGGCAACGCCAACGAATGTCTATGTTTTTACTGTGCCCGCCAATACCCTAGTAGGTGGAAAGCTTCTGCGCGGTCGTTTATTGTATGACTATAGTAATAATACAGGTAGCGTAAAAAATCTGACGATTCAGTTGATCTTCGGGTCCACAACCATCGGGTCTCAAACTTTAGTCAATCTCAGCACGGGGTTCGCCCTTGGGGAACTCGAGTTCGTCCTCGGGGACACCATCGGTTCCAATTTTCAAAACGGCGGGTTCAGAGGCGTGCATGGGGATGCGGGGATCTCGGGACCAATCCCTCTGATAGCCGTGGGGACCTCAGGCGAGAATCTTGCGACGCCCCTGGCGCTTCAGATCAAAGTCACACATAGCGCTGCGAGCGCCAACCTGTCCTTCCGCAAGCTCTCGGTTGTTCTCGAGCTGCTCTAGGCTTGCGGGGGAGGGTGTCGCCGGGGCGGCCCATTCCAGAGGCCGATGGTTCCGTTTCCCGCGACGGCGCTGCCTAGACCTTGACCGCCCGCTCCACGCCACATCAGGGGTAGTCTGCTCCTTCCATCCCGGCGACCTCCTCCTAGACGTAGAACCATCAGTGCCGCTCTGGCTCGGGGAAAGCGGATATATCACGTCCTGCGAGGGGCGGACATTTCGTATGCTACTAGCACCGCCTTTGGAAAAGGCTTGACGCATTCCGGGAAGACCGTTAGAATCAATGGGTTTGTTCAGCCGGATTGACGCGTCAGGAGGGTCGATGCCACCGAGGGGACGGCGTGGGGACGCCAGGTTTTACGAACTCTACTGTATCGTCTGCGGGAAGACCTGCACAGAGCACGAGAGCAGCACCCGTTGCCCGAGCTGCGGCAAGCCGCTTGCCGTCCGCTATGACTATGCCCACATCAGGGCCCGCCTGAACCGATACTCGCTCAAGACCTCTCCGATCAAGGCGCTCAAATACCTTGACTTCTATCCGATCCTCAACCTGGACCTCGTGGTGTCCCTCGATGAAGGGGGCACCCCGCTGTACCGCTGCCATCGGCTGGCGGACGAGTTGGGGATCAAACAGCTCTACATCAAGAATGAGGGGCTGAATCCCACCGGCGTCTTCAAGGATCGGGGGACACTGGTGGAGATCACCAAGGCGAAAGAGCAGGGGGCCAAGGCGATCTGCGTCGCCTCCACCGGGAACATGGCCGGGTCCGTCGCCGCCTACGCCTCGATCGCCGGGTTGCCCTGCTATGTGTTGGTGCCGGAGGGGACCCCGATCGGAAAGATGGCCCAGGCCCTCTCCTATGGCGCCAGGGTCCTCCAGGTCCGGGGGACCTACAACGACGCGGCGTCACTCGCCGAACAGATGAGCGAGCGCTACGGGTACTACCTCGCGGGCGATTATGCCTTCCGCGTGGAAGGGCAGAAGTCACAGGCGTTCGAAATCATTGAGCAACTGGAGTGGCAGGCGCCGTCCGTCGTCATCGTTCCCATGGGCTGCGGGACGAACATCGCCGCCCTCTGGAAGGGGTTCAAAGAGTTTCATGAAATGGGATTGATCTCGTCTCTGCCCAGGATGATCGGCGTCCAACCGGTCGGCTGTCAGCCGATCGTGGTTGCGTTCAACCAGGGATCGGATGAGATCGTGCCGGTGAAGAAGCCGGAGTCGGTCGCCTCGGCGCTCATGGCTGGCGATCCCCTGGACGGATTAAAAGCGCTGGCTGTGCTCCGGGAATCGGGCGGATGTGCCCTCTCGCTGACCGACTCGGAGATCCTGGAGGCGCAGCAGAAGATCGCGCGCCAGGAATCGATCTTTGTCGAGCCGTCGGGCGCGCTCCCCGTCGGGGCCTTGATCCCGTTGCTCAGCAGCGGGCGCGTCAGGCCGGACGAGTCGGTGGTCTGCCTGGCCACAGGCAACGGCCTGAAAGACCCCAGGGCGGCCCTGCGGGTGCTCCCATCGCCTGCCACGATCGATCCCTCGATGCAAGAGGTCGAAAAGTTCCTGAAGCTGCGGCTCTATGAGATCCGGGCGGCGGGGGCCAAGAACGGCGACAAGCACGTATTTGAGAAAGCCCCGTCCCTGGCCGAGGTCACGACCTGCGTGCGGCAGGAGCTGGGGGTGAAACTGACCGCCGAGTATGGGGCGAAGGTCCGGTCACTGATCGAGGAGTTCGTGAAGAAGGGGAAGCCGATCACCAAGGCTGACCTGCAGTACATCGTTGAGAATGTGCTCAAGGGACTCTCAGACCACAAGCCCGTTCTGGCGGTGGAGGACTTCAAGGTCTCGACGTCGCTCCATGGCCAGGCGGAGGCGGCTGTCTGGGTCATTTTCGATGGCGAGAAAGTGGAGGCGTCCGGTTCGGGCGTCGGCCCGGTGGATGCCGTCATCAATGCCCTGAAGCAAGCGGCGCTGACGCGTGGCAGGCTGTTCTTCGAGTTGATCGACTACAATGTGGAAATCAGCTCGCCCGGGACGGATGCCTCGGTCGAGACCGCCATCGTCATGAAGGACGCCGAGGGGAACCGGGTGGTCGCCACCGGCACCTCTCCCGACATCATCGTCGCCTCGGTGAACGCCTTCGTTGACGGCTATAATGTCCTGTGGGCTCGGCAGAAGGGGTGATCCCTTTCGGAAGGTCATACTGGAGGGGGCACGTCTCACAGCGTGGCGTTCTCCGGCAGTATTCCTTTCCGACGGCCACCAGGAGGGCATGATACTCGTTGTAGAGGGTGGCATCGGCCGGCAAGTGGTCCATGAAGAGTCGCTGGATTTCGCCGTATGTCGTTCGCTCCGAGATCAGGCCATGCCGCTCGAGGACTCGCCGGCTGTAGGCGTCCACGACGAAGATCGGCCGATTACCCGCATACAGCAGGATCGAGTCGGCCGTTTCCTCGCCGATCCCTGAGATCGCAAGCAGCTCCTCCCGCAATTTCGGAAGCTCGGTCCGGAACATCCGCTGCAAGCTCCCAGCATAGCGCCCCAGCAAGAAGCGCGTGAACTGTTTGAGGCGTTCGGCCTTCATGTTATAATAACCCGAAGACCGGATGAGCCGGGCGAGCCTCCCGTGCGGCGCGGCATCGATCCCACGGGCGGTGAGCAACTGTCCGGCCCGCATCACCGCGATCGCACGCTTGACGTTGGCCCAGGCGGTGTTTTGGGTCAGGATAGCGCCGACGATAACCTCAAACCGCGTGCGGGCGGGCCACCAGCGCTGTGGCCCAAACCGCCGGAGGAGGTGCCGGTAGAGAGACATGAGGCGGCGTGTCGTGGATGGTTGTCGCATGTCCATCATTCTGATCGGATTTTCTGAGAGGTCAAGTGGAGACTGACGAAGCAGTGACACGATACCTGGGGGTCGATCTCGGGACGCGCCGGATCGGGGTGGCGCTCAGCGACGAGCTGGGCCTGACGGCCCAGGCCCTCCCGACACTCGAACCGCCCACAGAGGATGACGCTGTTGACGCGATTCGAGAATTAATCGATCGGTACGGCGTGGGAGAGGTGGTCGTCGGGCTCCCGAAGAACATGAATGGCACCCTCGGTCCGGCGGCGGAGAAAGCCCTCGCGTTTGCAAGGCGGCTCGAAGAGGGTGGGGATGCAAAAGTGACGTTGTGGGACGAGCGGCTGACCAGCAGAGCCGCCGAACGCCTGCTGATCGAAGCCGATGTGCGGCGGGCGAAGCGAAGGCGCGCCCTCGATCAGATGGCCGCGGTGCTTATCCTCCAGGGTTTTCTCGACCGCTCCCGTTTTCAGAAGGATCGGCCCTCTTGAGCACCGCATCGGTGGCACCCCCGCTGCCAGTGCGGGCCCTTGCTCTGTACCTCGGCCTGCTGGTGGGGGGAGGCTCTCTCTGGTACGTTGTGAGCGGGCCGGTTGGGTCGAAGAGCGAGGCCCCCCGCATCGTGTTCATCAGGCCGCAGACCGGTGCCCTCACTATCGCAAGGGCGCTGAAGGACGCTGGCGTCATCCGCAGCCGCTTTGCCTTCCTGGCCGTCGCCGTTGGTCGCGGCACCTATCGACGTCTGCTCGCCGGGGAGTACGAATTTGCCCCAGGACTCTCCCTCCTCGAAATCGTCCGCCGCTTGGAGCAGGGGCGAGGGCTTGTCCATCAGGTGACCATCCCCGAGGGTTTCGCGGCCCAGCAGATCGCCCAGCTCCTTGCAGAGCGGGGACTGGTGAATCGGGATCGGTTTATGGCTCTCCTGCAGGACCGTCAGATGGTAGAGCAGTATGGTTTGGAAGGCCAGTCGCTCGAAGGGTACCTCTTCCCCGATACCTACCGCTTGATCAAGGGGCTAAGCGAGGACGTGATCGTCCATCGGATGGTTCGGCGGTTTCAGGAGATGCTCGGGCCCGAGGAGCACACGCGCGCCGAGGAGCTGGGGATGTCGGTCCACGAGATCGTGACCCTGGCCTCCCTGATCGAGCGGGAGGCACAGGTTCCGGAGGAGCGGCCACTCGTCTCGGCGGTGTTCTATAACAGGCTGCGACGGGGGATCCCGCTGCAATCCGATCCCACGGTGCTGTACGGCCTCTCCCGCTTCAGCGGCCGGCTCACCAAAGCGAACCTGCAGGCGCCGTCCCGTTACAACACCTATCTCAAACAGGGTCTGCCGCCCGGTCCGATCGCGAACCCGGGACGCGCCTCCATCATGGCCGCCCTCCATCCCGCCTCGTCCCGGTACCTGTACTTCGTGTCGAAAAATGACGGGACTCATGCCTTCTCCACTACGCTGCAGGAGCACGGGGCGATGGTGAGGAGGTATCAACTCGGGAGAGGGGGATGATGCGGGGTCCGGTGGCGATCGTCCTACTAGGCCTCATTCTCGCTGGCTGTGCCGGAGAGCAGGCTGCGGTGAAGCGGGAGCGGGGCGATAGCCATTACAATCTCGGCCTTGCCCACCTGGCCGGCGGTGAGGCCAAGCAAGCCATGGGTGAGTTCAGTCAGGCGATCGGCGAAGAACCCCAGATTCCTGCGTATCACAATGCCATGGGCCTGGCCTATCTGGTGGATCGGCGGGTTGATCTTGCCATTGCCTCCTTTCAGAAGGCCATCCAGCTCGATTCGAAGTTTTCTGATGCGTACAATAATCTCGGGTCGGCCTACGTCCAGCGCCAGGAGTACGATCGAGCCATCAAGGCCTTCAAGCAGGCCCTCATAAATCCGGCCTATCTGACCCCCGAGCAGGCGTACCTCAATCTGGGAAATGTTTACGTCGTTGAGGGGAAGCTTGCCGAGGCGATCGAGGAGTTCAAACGGGCACTGGATGTGTCGCCCGATTTCGCCGAGGCGCATAATCGGCTAGGCTACGTCTACCTGGTACAGGGGAAAACGGAGCTGGCGATCGCCGAGCTTTCACTAGCCCTGAAACAGGCGCCGGAATTGGCCACTGCCCACCAGAGCCTGGGCTTCGCCTATCTGTCGGCAGGAGAGAAAGATCGAGCGAGGCACGAATTTCAGAGAGTGTTGGAGTTGAACCCAACGAGCGAGATGGCGGCCGAAGCGATGCGCCAGCTCAAACAGCTCAATCAGTAAGCCGCCCTCTCCTCACTCATCTGCTCTCCTTGTGGGGGAGAGGACAGACGTGGGGGGGCATTTTCAGGCTAAGCAATGACAGCGTTGTTGACGGGGAAGATCGACACAAAAGTCGAATTGAAGGGGCTGAGTCTCGAGGAGATGGAGCGGTACGCCGCCGCTCTTGGCGAGCCATCCTATCGTGGCCGCCAGCTCTTCCAGTGGATCTACGCGCGCGGGTGCAGGCGCTTCGAGGAGATGACCGACCTGCCTGCAGCCCTTCGCGCCACATTGGACGAGCAGGCCTCGATCACCAGCCTCACCTGCTTTGGCAGACAGGTCTCCCGGGACGGCACGCGCAAATACCTGTTCGGCTGTCCTGATGGGAGGCAGATCGAGTCGGTCCTGATTCCCGACGAGGGGCGGCTCACCGCCTGTCTCTCCACCCAGGTGGGGTGTGCCCTCGCGTGCGCCTTCTGCCTCACGGGGAAGATGGGGTTTGTCCGGCACCTGCAGGTCGGCGAGATCGTTGATCAGGTGATCGCGCTTCGGGAGGACCTTGCACCGGGAGAGAGGATCGGCAATCTCGTCTTGATGGGGATGGGGGAACCATTGCACAACTACGAGGCTACGGTCAAGGCGCTGGCGATCCTGGTGCATCCCCTCGGCCTCGCGTATCCTTCGCGCCGGGTCACGCTGTCCACCGTCGGTCTGGTCCCGGAGATCGTGCGCCTGGGCGCCTCTGGCCTTGACGTGAACCTGGCGGTGTCGCTGCACGCGGCAACCGATGCGCTTCGCGACCGCCTCGTCCCGATCAACCGTCGCTATCCTCTCAAAGAGTTGATGGCCGCCCTGAGGGCGTATCCCCTTCCCCCTCGACGGCGGACCACCTTCGAATACGTCCTCATGGAAGAGGTGAATGACCGGCCGGAAGATGCCCGTGAACTCGCGCGACTCTTGCGGGGGCTTCGGTGCAAGGTCAACCTCTTGCCGCTGAACGAAGCTCCGGCGATCCCGTTTCGGCGACCTTCGCGCGAGCGCGTTGAAGCCTTCCAGGAGATCTTGAAGACGGCTGGCGTTCTTGCCACTATCCGGGAGAGCCGTGGCTGGGATATCTCGGCTGCTTGCGGCATGTTGGCTATCGAGGACCAGAAACAGGACCAGAAACGGCTTGACAGCACTGGGCCGCTGCCCTATCATGGTTTTCGCGGGGTGGAGCAGTCCGGTAGCTCGTTGGGCTCATAACCCAAAGGTCGCAGGTTCAAATCCTGCCCCCGCAACCACTGGAATCAATAGATTACATCATACGAAGAGGCGGCCGAGAAGCGACCAACTAAGATCCGGCTAAGGAACGAAATCGGCGTTCCGAGACGGTGACATCGAAGGAGGACACGAAAAGGGTCTTCTTAAAATTTTCTAAGGAAGAAACCTTGCAGGCCCAATCAGGTCACCGACGAGCAAGACTACACGAGGGAAGAGTGCACCGTACTTCATCAGCAAGATTGATTGTGTGCAGCTTCCCTGTTGCTTTTTCGGAGTGCGAGGTGATGGGGAAGGAGCCTTGCTCGTTTGCAGGTGGTTCCTCCTAGGTCATCCTCGTGTTGATACTACCATCCGTCTCAGGAATTTACTTGACTTCGCCTTTACCGTTATGCTCAACTCGATTTGACCCTCGGTAGGTGCGCGGTTGGGGGGCTAAGATGGCGTCGCTGATCGACCCAAAACCAAAAGAGCTCGCGGCCACTTATGCGTACTCCTGCCAAAGCGAAATTGCCATCTACCTTAACCGGAAGTACTATGGCGGCAGACATTTTCTGTACTACACTACAGAATATAGTCCATTGGGAAATCCGTGGAGTTCCTCTCCTGCCTGGATCTACCTGAATCTCGATCAGGCGGTGAAGAGGAAAGACTACTACGAGCCCAAGATTGTGGTGGCGAAGCAG
>Ga0184615_10000918_pt1 | contig 15902 bp, 7 predicted proteins | sample PLM4_65_coex_FD_133134 | JGI IMG/M metagenome (GOLD analysis project Ga0184615, IMG submission 133134) | Groundwater sediment microbial communities from an aquifer in East River, Colorado, USA - PLM4_65_coex | ecosystem: Environmental > Terrestrial > Soil > Riparian zone | place: USA: East... | reverse complement strand
CATATGGGATTCAAAGCCCAGATATGGTGGGCACCTACCCCGGTGCAACCTGAAAGCATGATTGCTCCGGGCGTTTCAGTTGACCCGGGGATGGCCGATGTAGCAAAGAAACATACTGATTGGCTGATAATGGATAAAGATGGCAGCTTTCCGAGAGACTGCCGGGGGATGTACCAGTTCTGTCCCGGTCATCCCGAGGTTCAGGCATATATGAAACAACTGACCACTCGTTTTATCATGGACTGGGGATTTGACGGACATAAGCTTGATGCTTATTATGTTGTGCCTCCATGCTATAATCCGGCACATCATCATAATAACCCGGAGGAATCTTATGAAGATCTGCCCCTGTTACTGAAAACAATTTATGAAACTTCAAAAACAATAAAGCCATATTCAGTTACAGAGATTTGTAATTGCGGAACTACCCAGGACTTCTTTCAGTCAATTTATTGTGATCAGCCTGTGAATTCCGACCCGACAAGTATTATACAATCGCGGCAAAGGGTTAAAGTTCTGAAGGCTCTGTGGGGACCGGATGCACCGGTATTTACTGATCATGTTGAGCATATCAGACCTGGGGGAGACATGAATGATAAGAGTGATACAGCCAGGGTAGGACAGGATTTTGCCACATCAATGGGTACTGGTGGTGTGATCGGCACCAAATTTACATGGCCGGCAGGTCCTCAGAACATGCAGTTAAAAGGTGAAAGGGAAAAACACTGGCAGAAATGGTTTGCATTATATAATGAGAAGATGCTAAGTAAAGGGACATATCTTAACCTTTATGACATTGTATACGATAAACCCGAAACACATGTAATTCTAAAGGACAAGAGTTTATATTATGCGTTTTATGCGGATGAGTGGAAAGGGAATATTGAACTTCTGGGACTGGAATCAGTTAAATACAAAGTTTTTGATTACGAAAACAAAATTGATCTTGGGATAGTGAATGGCCCGGTAGCAAAAATTCCCGCTGATTTTAAAACACATCTGCTGATTGAATGTGTCCCCGTCAACTCTCAATCGCTTTCAACAACAAGATAACCCTGGGGATATAAGAAGATATCGTCTCGCATTGGCAAATATTTACCTGCTATATATTTTAATCCTGTGCTCCGGTCCGGTCACACCGGCCAGGTTTACCACGCGAAAGTAAAGGTCATAGCGGCTTTTTTCAAGTTTAAGATCAAGCTTTTCTGAATATGGGGTCCAGATATCCATCGCTGATTCTTTCATCTGGTATTCTTTCAGGTTCGGTGTGGAGGACTTCAGTTCTATGTGTGCAATATTATCATTTATCGTCACTGTTGAGGAAATTGTATTTGGTGTCCAGTATATATTATCACGGTCATGTACCAGTTTCATAAATTCAGGTTTGTCATAAGCCCAGTGCGGTTTACCTCCCCAAATCCAGGTATGTGTTTTGGAATATTCGTCATCGTACATTATTAATAATTCCGTATGGTCCGGCCATGATGTAAACAGATCATTGTATCCATGCCACTCTATCCAGGTGTATGTCTGGGCATTCTGGATCTTACTGTATCCTGTCTCTGGATCAACATCAAAAGGTATCCGGCCCGGTCCTTTTACTTTCACAATGTCATCTGCTTTGTTTTTCAGATATTCTTCACGAATCTCCAGCGCAGAAAGAGGAATTCCGTTTTTTTCGAAATGATGATCATATTTGGCATCCGAAAGGAACCACTTCTGGTATTGATTCAGCCATATCTCATCAATACCGTGATGACCATCGGAGCCACCTATAACTCCCGGGCCAGCGCCGAGAGTTCTGGTTACATAACCAAAAGCATTCATAATTGCATTCTGTACTGTCATAAAGTGACCACAGTGAAAGCCTTGTCCCTTGAGAGCAGCATCAAGAATCCCTTCTGCATAACCGTCACCGGGGTAAGGATCGCCAAAATCATTTATTTTAATGACGGATTTGATCCAGTGTCTTAGTAACAGAATCCGTTTAAATTCATCTGTTTCGGCATGGAAGATAGTATCCAGGCGGTATTTTACTACCAGGTGGGAAAATTTAGGAGAAGATAGATCTTCAGAAGAATGGAATATCACATTCGGTTTTAAAACAGAATTCTCCTGCTGTTCGCAGTAGTAGCTCCTGGTGCAACAAGTTATAAATAAAATGATGACTGCTGATATTAAAAATTTTACTTTCATTACCTTATTGTATTTGATATTGTCAAAAGTAAACAAAATAATATACTTATCATATCCTTGTGATTTTGAATTTTTGTTATATTTTTGATGACAATTGTAAAATTGGTTTCCATGTATTAATAACCTTTAGAAAAAGTAAATTGTCTTTTATAATAAAAGCAGTTATTTGTAAATTCTATATAATATAAGGTATAGCCTAAAAGTTTTAACTATGAAAAGAAAGATTTCGCTAAGCATGTATTTTATGGCAGTTTTGATTGTCATGTGTTGTGCACCATTTCAGGCATTTTCACAAAACCCTGATCATCTGATTGTTATTAAACCAATAGTGATTAATGATGTTCTAACAAATCCAGGTATGGGTTTCATGACATTTCAAAGGTTCAATGGCGATAATCTCAACAAAGGGGCCGGATGGACAGAGGGATTTCCGATTGATTATCAAACCTTTGATGGTGATCTTACGAATAAAGATCATCCTGCAACTTCTATAGCATACTGGAGGGTCTATTGGAAATTTCTGGAACCTGAGATGGGGAAATACAATTGGGAAATGCTTGACAAAGCGCTTGAGGTTGCAAGATCCAGGGGACAAAGTTTGCTACTGCGCGTTGCACCTTATGGCACAGATAAAGACAGGGATGTTCCTGACTGGTACAGGAAAATGGTGGGACCAGATAAAAACTGGGCTTATAATAATCCTGTGAATGCATGGCAGGTAGATGCCAATGATTCCAGGTATGCCTTATATTTTGGCGGATTTATAAGAGCTATGGGTGAAAGGTACGATGGACATCCCGATCTTGAGGCAGTGGATCTTTCAATCGTTGGTGCATGGGGTGAGGGTGCAGGATCGGATCTTCTTAGTAAGACTGCAAGGGAGGCTCTTGTTAATTCATATACCGATTCATTCAAAACAACTCCGTTGATCGCCCTTTTAATGGACAAAGAAACCAATATGTACGCAGATTCTCAAATTCCTGTCGGTTGGAGGGTTGACTGTATCGGGGACCTGGGATTCTGGGCAAATGAACAGAACGGATGGACACATATGTATGATTTCTACCCCAGGGAGATAATTAACTGTAACGTGCAGGACGACTGGAAAAAATCACCCATTAGTCTTGAGATATGTGGTACCTTCTTAAGCTGGCGCGATGAACAGAAATATGGCAGGAATGAAGTGAAGTATATATTCGATCAGTCGCTGAAATGGCACATATCCTCTTTCAATGCCAAATCCTCACCTGTTCCGGAGGAATGGGACGACCTCGTAAACGACTGGTTAAGGAATATGGGATATCGCTTTGCACTCAGAAGATTTACCTACTCAGATGCCATCAGGCAAAACGGGAAAATGTCATTCACATCCTGGTGGGAAAATCAGGGGGTCGCACCCTGTTATAAAGATTTTGCTCTCGCAATCAGGTTAAAAAGCAGCAAAAAGGAGGTTGTGTTTTTGACTGATGCAAATATTAAGGATTGGCTTCCCGGAGATATAGTATATGATAATGAAATTTTTGTTCCTTCGGATTTTCCTCTGGGCGAATGTGATATTCAGATTGCCATTGTTGACAGGCTCAGAAATGAACCAAGAGTGAATCTGGCAATCGAAGGAAAAGGGGGTGATGGATGGTATCAACTCGGGAAGGTAAATATTGTTAAGTAATTGATTTCTTAAGAGAACGATACCTATATTATATATAGCTGAAAAAAATGAAAAGGCCTTTTGATGTACTTGTTGTGGGGGAACTTAATATCGATCTGATACTAAGTGAAATTGAAAAATTTCCGGAAATCGGTAAAGAAGTTCTGGCACATGGGATGGATCTGACACTTGGCAGCTCTTCGGCTATATTTGCCAGCAATATTTCGAGTCTTGGTGCAAAGGTTGCCTTCATTGGAAAGGTTGGAAAGGATAAGTTCGGGGAAGTTGTTCTTGAAAGTCTCATTGCAAAAAAAGTGGATGTATCAATGGTAAAGATCGATGAATATGCCGGAACCGGAGCTACCGTAGTTTTATACTTTGATGAAGACAGGGCAAACACAACCTATCCGGGAGCAATGAATTTACTGAATTCGGATGATATTACTGATGAGGATCTTAAAAAGGCCGGACATCTTCATTTTTCTTCTTATTTTCTTCAACCGGGGATGTGGAACGGACTGGGACAACTTTTCAGACGTGCCAGAAAACTCGGGTTAACAACTTCTTTTGATATGCAATGGGATCCCTACGAAAGCTGGAAAATCGATATTGAATCAGTTTTGCCATTTGTAAATATTTTTTTACCTAATGAAATGGAGCTTAAATCTCTGACGGGCAGAGCAGATTTATATGAAGCTATCGATTATATTAAAAGGTATACCGATATCCTTGTAATAAAGAGAGGTAACAAGGGATCAATAGTAGCATATAAGGATTCTTTGTCAGATCTTCCTCCATTCATTAACAAAAATGTAGTTGATACAGTCGGAGCGGGCGATAGTTTTAATGCCGGTTTCATTTTAAAGTATATTCAGAAAGAAGATATTTCTATGTGTCAGAAGTTTGGAAATCTGGCAGGCGCAGTTTCGACAACCGCCAAAGGCGGTGTTAATGCTTTTAAAAATTATGAAACCTTTAGGAAATCAGCTCTGTTAAATTTCGGTATCGAAATCTGATCCTACGGGAATTAGTCTTGCATGTCTGCCTTTATTAGTGCAACATTTAAAAGCTGCATGGTCGAATCAGTATATCCGGGTCACTTAAAAACATGTTAATAATTCCATTAATATATCTGTTATTTAGGTCATAACATGTAACCTTTTATAAATATACACTGCAATTAAACCTTTTAAAAGCTTTGTATTTTGTTTTTTTTTATTATTTTATTTTGCATTTCAAAAAATTTACTATATTTACCCCAAAATAGAATGAAATAAAAGATCATTATCTGTTAATAATAATGATTCGTAAATAAAATGAAATTGAACCTGAAGTTATATCTTCGTTAAATGGTTAACTAAAGTATTTTATTGGTAACCAGAATTTTAAATGATGCTACAAGCTAATTATTTCCTTTTTTCTATTAAAACCTAATTACTATGAGAAAAAAACTATTATTGACCTTTACCTTTTTCCTCGTTGTACTGAGTAGTGTTTTCGCTCAGGAGCGGACCATTACGGGTAAAGTAACTTCGGCGGGTGATGGATTACCTCTGCCGGGAGTGAATGTTATAGTATCCGGAACAGCTATTGGTGTTATCACAGATGTATCCGGGAAATTTGTATTAAAAGTACCTGCAGGTTACACTAAGATTGATTTTTCTTTTGTGGGTATGAAAACTGAAACAATCGAGGTCGGCGCTACAAATGTTCTGGACCTTGCGATGGTGACCTCTGAAGAAATGATGGATGAGGTGGTTGTTACTGCATTAGGTATCAAGAGACAAACGAAAGCTCTTGGGTTTGCGCAACAGGAGATAAGCACAGATGCACTAAGTGCAGCAAGGGAAGCAAACCTGACAAGCTTTCTTACAGCTAAAGTTGCAGGTGTCCAGGTTTCAAAAACATCGTCAGGAACCGGAGGATCATCAGCAATTACAATCCGTGGCGCCAAATCACTCCTCGGGAACAACCAGCCCCTGTTTGTTGTGGATGGTGTTCCCATTACCAACATTGGGAAAAGTTCAGGAGGGGTATGGGGAGATACTGACCTTGGCGACGGGATCGGAGATATCAACCCGGAGGATGTTGAATCCATGTCGGTACTGAAAGGCCCTAACGCTTCTGCATTGTATGGTGCAAGGGGAAGTAATGGTGTCATTCTGATCACTACAAAATCAGGCCAGAAGAAGAAAGGTATCGGTGTGGAAATCAACTCTAATACTTCGTTTGAAACCCTTAACCTTGTTCCTACCTATCAGAACAAATATGCTACAGGTTACGAAGAGACGAACCTGTATGGAGGTTATGTTGAAATACCTGAAGGTAGTGGTACTTTATATGAAACAATGGATACATGGCACGGTGACAGCTGGGGCCCACCTTTGGATGGAAGTAGGACCATCGTAGATCCCTTTGCTTACCCTTCAGATATGTTCACAAGAACATTGGTGCTTTTGCCCCAACCGGCAGATAATGTAAGAGACTTCTATGAAACCGGTATGAATACTTCCAATACTGTAGCCATTTCCGGGAGCAATGAAAAAACATCGGCCAGGCTTTCATTTAGCAATAGTACGAATAAGGGAATTATCCCGAATTGGAAAATTAATAAACAAACAGTTACCCTTAGAGCTAACTCCCAGCTAACGGATTATCTTTCATTTGAAGGGAAAATAAACTATATGCGTGATGAAGGGAACAACAGACCTGCTTTAGGTGTAACTTCTGAGAATGTCACCAGAACATTTACTACTATGGGCAGATATGTCCCCATGAATTGGTTAAAAGAGTATTATGAAACGACCGGAAAAGCCGGAAGCTGGCCGGGAGTAAGCTATAATCCTTATTATGTCGTCAATGAGCTAAAAAACCATGATACAAAAGACAGAATTATCGGGCAGATATCTGCGACACTTAAATTGGCCCCATGGTTAAGCCTGCTTGGCAGGGTCGGTACAGATTATTATACCCAGAAACAGGAAAGAACATGGCCAGTCGGTGCACAGGGTGGTAACAATTATTTAGGCAGGGTTGTAAACTCTTTCAATACTGTTAAGGACATAAACGCTGATGTTATTTTAACTGTTAATAAGGAACTTTCGAGCAAATTCAATGTGAGTGGTTCATTAGGTTCAAGCATTTTATACCAGGAGAGAAGTATCCAAGACCTGGATGGCAGGAATTTCAAAGCTCCGGGAGTCTACGATATCAGCAATTGCAAAGATATACGTCCTTATAGTTACTTATCGCGGAAAGAGATGCAGTCGGTTTACTTTATGGGTCAGATTGCCTATAATAACTACCTGTTTTTAGATGTGACCGGACGTAATGACTGGTCATCAGCTCTTGGGATTGACAATTATTCCTTCTTCTATCCCTCAGTGAGCACCAGTTTTGTGTTTTCCGAAGCTTTCACTATGCCAAAAAATGTTCTTACTTTCGGAAAAGTAAGGGCATCATGGGCTCAGGTGGGGAATGATTCCGATCCTTATCTGACAATGAATGGATATGGATCGACAACAACTACCTTTAACGGACAGGGTTTATCATGGATGAATGGAACGATACCACTGTTTGACTTAAAGAATGAATTGACTGAATCGTGGGAATTAGGTACCGACCTGAGGTTCCTGAATAGCAGGTTAGGCTTTGATTTCACATATTATGACGGTAAAACCACTAACCAGATTCTACCTGTAAATGTTTCCAATGCAAGTGGTTATAGCACAGTTGTAATTAATGCCGGTGAAGTACAGAACAAAGGTATAGAGGTTTCGCTCAATTTAAATCCCGTTAAAACAAGTACCGGTATTTCATGGGATATCATTGCTAATTTTTCACGAAACAAATCAACTGTTGTGTCGCTTGCCCCGGGAATTGAATCACTAACTCTTGAAGGCAGCGGCCTCCCAAATATTACTGAAGCCAGACCTGGTCAGCCATATGGCAACATTGTCGGGTATGCTTACAAAAGAGCTCCCGACGGACAAAAAATTGTTACCAATGGCTATTATCAGCCTACTGCAACGCAGCAAGTACTGGGGAATATTACTCCTGATTGGATCGGGGGATTAAACAACATATTTAGCTATAAAGGATTAACATTGAATGTGCTACTTGATTTTGTTCAGGGGAATGAGATATCCTCATGGACCAAATACCAGATGGAAGCCAAAGGAACCGGTAACTGGACCGTAGAAGGCAGAAGGCTACAGGATAAAGATGATCAGGGAAATCAATTGCCTTTAGTTGGCATATTGGACGGCGTTAAAGAAGTTGAAGATGGAAACGGGAATATTACCTATGTGAAAAATGATGTAGCTGTAGACGGACAAACCTATTGGGCAATGCGTGCATGGGGTAATATCGGAGAAGAATTTGTAATTGATGGCAGCTATATCAGCTTAAGGGAAGTTATGCTAACCTACAGCTTTAGCCCTTCCTTCCTGAAAAAGACTCCTTTTGCCGGAATAACCCTGAGCGCCGTAGGACGTAATTTATTGTACCTCGAAGAGCACATGCAGAACATGGGAGTTTCTCCCGAATCAGCCCCTAATACTTCATCAGGTAGTGCCGGTCTTGAGATGATTTCTATGCCCACCACTCGCACCTGGGGATTCAATATTAAACTTAATTTCTAAGTTAAGTTATAAACTTAAATTAATGAGAATTATGAAAAATATATTTAAAATAACACTGATTTTCTTATGTGCATTGGGGTTACTAATTACTAATGCATGCACGAAAAATTTTGAGGAGCTGAATACCGATCCTAAAATAATTACTGCTGAGCTGGTTGATGTTGGGTTGATTTTGACAAATGTTGAGGCATCGACTCTTGGAACCGGAGGTTATGGTAACGGTACCTACGGATCATTTACCGGTATGTGCAACAGGGATGATGACGGTAAGTTCCTCGAAACTGATGCCCCTGGTGATTGGAATTTTGCATACGAATCTATACTGAACAACTTATCCAATATTATCCAGTTGATTGATGGCAAGACAAATAAGGATGAACTTGTTAATAAAACGGCAATAGCCCGGATTTTAAGAGTTTGGGCTGTGGCAAATCTGACTGATACTTATGGTGATGTTCCATATTCCGAGTCGTGCTTGCCAAAAGAAGAAGCTGTATTACAACCAAAATACGATACCCAGCAGAGCATATATGCTGATCTGTTTAAGGAGCTGAAAGAAGCAGCAGCTCAATTGGATGAAGCTAAAGAAAGTTATGGTGCTGCCGATTTAATTTATGGCGGTGATGTAACCAAATGGAGAAAGCTGGCTAATTCGCTCAGACTCAGGCTGGCTTTAAGGGTTCGTTATATAGATCCGACACTGGCAACAACTCAGATGAGTGATCTTACTGAAACCGGGTTAATCACTTCCCTGAGTGAAGATGCCTTTATTAAAAATACCACTGTTTATACAAATCAGATGAATCCGCGGTACTACCGCATTGTCAACTATGAAACAACTCAGGAGAGTGTTCATACAAATAAATGTATGATCGATATTCTTAGGAATGACTCAATTCATCTGGATCCCCGTATTCAAATTTACGCTGATACGGTCATGGCTGCCTTTAAGGGCGGCATATCACCAAATGGTTATTTTTTCCCTAATTGGGATTACCGTGGAGCTCCCACGAATGGCATGGTGGATCCGGAATACAAATACCCCTGGGGGAGTGGAACAGTTTCTGATATAGCTGATTTCTGGCGGGTTCCTATTGTTGCCCCTGCTTACATGAAATGTTCTGAAGTCTATTTTTCACTTGCCGAAGCCAAATTAGCCGGTTTATTACCGTCAGGTTTTACCGGATCTGCAAATAGTTATTACCAGAAAGGGATTGATGCAGGAATTGAATGGGCTAAATGGTTCTATGATCTCACCGCACCACAGATACCGGACCTGATGAAAAATTACGTTCATAATCCGGCTTACGCTCCGGGCGATCAATGGACAGATGCTGATGTAACAAATTATCTTGCATATAAGAAAATAAAAGATTCTGATATTGATGCCTTTAAAGTAACTGCAATATATACCTTATCCGGAACCACAGATCAACAACTTGAAATGATAATCAATCAGAAGATTGTGGCATTATATCCGGATGAATTCCAGGGATGGTGTGAATATAGGAGAACTGGATACCCGAAGGTAGCAATTGGACCTGATCATGCTGCACTTCAGGGTGTTGTGCCGAGAAGGGAACCATGGCCTACCCGGGAAGAAACTATAAACAGCAAAAGCTATGAGGAAGCATTGACCCGGTATGGAAAGGATAGCAGACTTACCAAATTCTGGTGGGATGCCAATCCTAATGCCCCCCATATTTATGAGTGGGTACCGCCCAGCATGCCTACAGCATTCCAGTAAATGATTAAGTTAGTTAGGTTGGGTAAGTTAGTTAGTTGATTTTATAGGGTAGGATTATAGCCCATGGAGGAAGTTCCTCTCTGGGCTATTTTTTTAATTGGCTGGAATAACTTTTCAGATTTGACAAATAATAACAACCAGTACACACATATCTAAAATATGAAAAAAATTGCCAATCAAATAGTCCTGTCTGCAGGATATTTAATCTTTATATTTCTCACCGTTTGTTCGTGCAATAATAAAGTGGCAACAAAGGAAGTGGCAGAAATAAAGGCCGAATCTGAGGATAAATGGGAGATCATTGGGCCTGGAGCCGGTGGCGGTGTTTTTATTCCAACTATCAGTCCTTATGATACAAATCTTGTATTCACCAAAGGAGATATGACAGGAAGCTTTGTTACAAATGACGGGGGCAGGAACTGGCAACTTTTCAACCTTATGGCTGTAACAACGGATTTTGAATTTGATCCATTGGATCCAAATGTGGTTTATGCAGCCAGCAGAGGATATTTATACGATGATGACAGGGGATCAGGTCTCACTATGCTTTACAGATCGGAAAATAAGGGAAAGACATGGAAGGTAGTTTATCCCGATATAAATAAAATCAAGCCAATCGAAAAACTTCAGTCTAACTCATTTCTGCCTTCGGAACTTGTAAAAGATATGCCCGATGGGTCTATCGATAAAATCGTAGTTGACAAATCCGATAATAACATAATATATCTGGGCCTGTCACCACTCAGACCATATATCGGTAAAATACCTGAAAATATTCCATTGGTGACGTATATTATGAAAACGGTTAATAAGGGCATCGACTGGAAACTTGTTGCCAAAGTACCCGGAACTGCTGTCCTGGGTATTTTCCCACATATTATCTCTGAGGAACCAGATAAACTTACTGTTATAACTGATGAATCAAGTACATTGGTTGACATAAATACCGGTGAGGTTAGAAAGCTCTCAAAGCCTGAAGGGAAATTTACCATAGCAGAATCGGGAACTGTCGCAGGAAGAACAATTCTTTACCTTATCTCCGATGTCTGGCGTGATAAAAATGGTATTCTGAAAGGGGGAGTATTCCGCAGCGATGACGGAGGAATTCAATGGGTGAACATTAATGCAAATTTATTGAAGGATATTCATGCCGGAGCTTCACCAGCAATCAGAACTATAAGTGTTTGTGCAAATCGCCCTGAAGTAGTGTATTTATCGATGACAACCTATCCCGGGACGATTGAAGATGCAAAGACCAGAGTACGATATGAAATCTATAAGTCTGTAAATTCAGGTTTAAGCTGGGGGAAGGTTTATTCCGCCAATTCCATTGAGGTATTGAGCCAGAACTTTAATGACTCATGGCTTGACAGGAATTACGGACCAGGCTGGGGAGGTGATATTCTTACAATGGGTGTTACACCAACCAGTCCCGATATCTGTTATGCCACCGACTACGGCCAGGCGTATAAAACCTCAAACGGGGGTCGTACCTGGTCTCAGGTCTGCAGCACGAACAATGCTGACAGCTCAGTAAGTTCAAGGGGACTGGACCTCACCTGCTGTTACGGAATTGCATTTGACCCGTATGATAAGAATCATCTGGTGGTTTCATATATTGATATAGGCCTCTTTCATTCATTTGATGGGGGGGAATCATGGAAACAATTAGTAACCGGCATTCCGGATAACTGGGTCAATACATGCTATAGCATAACTTTTGACCCCGGAGTGAAGGGAAGAATATGGTCTGCCTGGGCTAATCAGCATTCACTTCCGCGCAGATCTCAATTTGGTGATGGCTTGTTCGAGAAACCATCCGGTGGTGTGGCCTATTCAGAAGATGCAGGAAAAACATGGCAAAAATGCAATAACGGATTGCCGGAACATTCTATCTGCACCAACCTTCTCCTTGATACTTCGACACCTGAAGATTCAAGGACATTATATGTAAGTATATTCAACAGGGGAGTTTATAAATCAACCGACGGCGGTAAGTCATGGGCTGACTGCAGCAAGGGATTGAAGGACAACAGGTATGCATGGGAAATCAGACAGGCAGGTAACAGATTATACCTTTTATGCGTAAGAGGATGGAGGAGAGATAACCCTGTTGACGGGATGCTATATTACAGTGACAATAAAGGTGATAGTTGGAATGAGGCACAACTACCAACCGGGGTGACAGCCCCTACCAACTTGCTGATCGATCCGGCGAATCCGGATAGAATGTATTTAAGCTGTTGGCCGAAACATGAAAGCAACAGAGATATCTGCGGAGGGCTGTTCATGACAGAAAACGGTGGAAGAAGCTGGAAACAATGCTTTGATGAACGAATCCGTGTTTTTGCCGGAGCTTTTGGGCTCAATGATACTAAGACACTCTTCATAAATACTTTCCAGAACGGGGCTTATAGTTCCTATGACGGCGGTAGTACATGGAACAGGATAAAAGGATATCGGTTTAAATGGGGACATTGTCCGATTCCTGATCCGAACGATCCTGAAAAGCTTTTTCTCACCACTTACGGTGTAAGTATTTACCATGGTCCCGCAGAAGGTATCGCCGACGAGTTCGGGAGAATAGAAAATATTCCGGATTCATGGTGGTAGAAATACATAAATAATATGATGCTGAGAAAGATATAATGTAAAAAATAAAATTCATTTGTTTTGAAAAGGATAGTATTAATTTCAAGCATACTGTTGTTCGTAATGGCGAAAACCGGCGGTTCACCACAATCAGCTGATACGCCGTTATGGGGAAAAGGAATTCCAATAATTCCATATCCTCAATCAGTGGTTTTAGGGGAAGACTATTTCAGATTCCCGATTATGATAAAGATTTCTCTCTCCGGCAGCGCTTCAGATGAAGATTTTTTTACTGCAAATGAACTTATCAGGCAGCTCAAAGATAATTGGGGGATAAAAAGTGAAATTGTTGATAAACCTGAAGAGGCATCTGTAAGTATGATACGTGTAAAGTCACGCAAAGACCTGAAGGATCAGGGTTACCGTCTCGAAATCTCTGCTAAGGGTATCATTGTCACAGCCAGGGAAGCAACCGGATTATTTTACGGTATTCAGAGCCTGCTTCAACTTATCCAGGTAGAGAATGATAGGATCGGTATAAGAGGAATGATAATTAATGACTGGCCCGATATACCAATTAGAGCTGTCCATTATGATACAAAGCATTTCCAGGAAAAGAAAGATTATGTATTTAATTTTATCAGGGTACTCGCCGGCTATAAAATTAACATGCTCATATGGGAGTGGGAAGATAAATTCGCTTACAGGAGTCACCCTGAAATAGGCGCTCCGGGTGCATTTACCAAAGAAGAGATGCAGGAATTTACCCGCTATGCTCAAAATTATCATATTCAGATCGTTCCCCTGATACAGGGCCTCGGGCATGTAAGTTTTATTTTAAAGCATCCTGAAAACAAAAATCTGCGTGAAATTCCATCGAACAGCTGGGGCTTTTGTCCACTTAGAGAAAGCACCTACACACTGATGTCTGATCTTATTAAAGAAGCCGTTGAAGCTACGCCGGGTTCTGAATATATTCATATCGGATGTGATGAAACCTACGTTCTGGGCAAAGGGACAATATGCGGATGTAAGGAAAAGGCAGAAAAAGAAGGAAAATTCGCCCTGATGGAAGTTTATGTGAACAGAGTAGCCGGAATTGTGAAGAAATTGAATCGTCAGCCTATGGCATGGGACGGGGGGTACAATCCTGATGAAAAAGTGATACCGGTTGAAGGTTTATTCACTCCCGGGGGATTTAATGAAAAATCGGATAAAGCTGCTATTGACAAAGGCTATCTCCTCTATATTTATGACCCCAACCCGGGTATTGAACATCTGTTTCTGCCATATTTTTACAGAGAAAACGAAAAGGGACAGATCAGATCACATCTCGAAGAATCTTATTCTGTTTTGACGGAGGCCGCAAGATCCGGCAAGTATAGAGGTATGATCTCTACTTCATGGAATTGTTCGGGTGTTCATAATCAGATCTGGATGCTTCGATATATAACTGCCGCCGAATATTCATGGAATGGGAAGGAACCGGGGCTGCAGGAATTTGTGGATACATATTTTAAAAACTACTACGGAACACATGGGCATGATATAAATGAGCTTTTCATGCTGCTTAACAAGGCCAGTTATTATTATATGAGTACTTTCGAGCGGAAAGTCTGGCATTGGGGAGAAATAGGGAAAACCCATCTTCCCGACCTACCACGGAATGATATGGAATTTGATCCGTTCTGGAACACAGAATATGCAGATATGATCAGGCGTTCAATAGATATTTTACCTCAAATGGAAAGGGTACTTACAATTTGTAAGGAAAACCTCGTCAGCGGTGTTAAGAATGCATATGATTTTGAACTTTTTGAAGGACTGGCGAAGCTTTTCATGCATACAGCCAACACCTACCTTGCGTTGTCCGACCTGGAGAAATCAATTGCGAAAGCTGCCAGTACTCATTATAATGACAGTCAGGCAACGTACAATGAGTTAAATCATGCAGTTATAATCATCGAAGAAAATCTGGTTGAACGAAACCAGATTTTTACTGAAATTAAAGCAACCTGGGAAAAAAGCCAGCATCCAAAGGGAATGTCAACCACGGAGAAGAAGTATCTGCATGCCAGGGATGAACAGCATAATTTTGCTAACAGGCGCCCCGACCTAACATTTATGATTTATGATGAAGAAAAACTGGGGCTGGAAGGTTATCTTCAAAATTTAAGAATGTACATCAAGAATTATAAACTGGGGAATTGAATAGTTACTGTTCCATGACAGAACTAAATTTGGTTTAAATTTTAAAAAATGATATTTAATATAATGAAAATTAAAAGGTTATTGGTGTTAATAGGAATTATGGTTGTTATAAATATTGCTTGTGGAAGTGTGAAAAAACAGCATAAATCCATTATCAATATGGAGATGTTTCAGCATCATTATATTACGCGGGACTTGCCTGGCGAATCGGATTGGGGATATGGATGCCCGACTTTAGCTGATTTTGATAACGATGGTGACCTTGATTATTCTTTTTCAGGAATTGATTACTTGTATTGGTTTGAAAACCATGATATTAATACGTGGGAGAGGCATAATGTTGGCGTTTTGCCTTTTCCAACCTTAGGGGCAGCCTCGGTTGATGTTGATAAAGATAGGGCAATTGATTTTATTATTGGAGGATATTGGTTCAGGAATACAATAAAAAAGCATAACACGGAAAATAAGAATAACACGGATTTTGAAAGGTATCAATATGACGACCGGATAAAATCCGAGATTCATGATATTGTACCTGCCGATATTGATGGAAATGGTAAACCCGATTTAGTTGTTTCAGGAGAGAAAGAAGGCCTGTTTTGGTATCAGATTCCCGATAATGCGGTAAAAAATGAAAACTGGGAAAGAACATTAATAACATTGGATGTTCTTGTCCAAAATGAACGGATCCACGCAGGGTTTTTCCCTAACGGCATTGGCGATTTGGATGGAGATGGGGATAATGATATTGTTTTGCCCAACCGTTGGTTAGAGAATAAATCCAATGGAACCGAATGGGTAAAACATCAGTTGCCCTTTGGGAAGCGGGGGCCGTATGGGCTTTCTTCACGCAGTTGGATTATTG
>Ga0184615_10000915_pt1 | contig 15913 bp, 13 predicted proteins | sample PLM4_65_coex_FD_133134 | JGI IMG/M metagenome (GOLD analysis project Ga0184615, IMG submission 133134) | Groundwater sediment microbial communities from an aquifer in East River, Colorado, USA - PLM4_65_coex | ecosystem: Environmental > Terrestrial > Soil > Riparian zone | place: USA: East... | reverse complement strand
GAGCTTGTTGAAGCGGCCGTTCCACATGAATGTGTCGGGATCGGTCCAGCAGCGCAGCACGATGTCGTGGGCCTCGAGGTAGCGCTCCCGCAGCTGGCTCGGGTTCTGGCCGTACGCGTAGCAGGTGTCCATGGGCGTGCCGACGGGGAAGCCCGCGACCAGGCGCCCGCCGGAGATGCAGTCGATCATCGCGAACTCTTCCGCGACGCGGACGGGCGGGTTGTAGAGCGCGAGCGAGTTGCCGAGCACGATGATCGCTGTTTCACGCGTGCGACGCGCAAGCGTCGCGGCAATCAGATTTGGCGACGGCATCAGGCCGTAGCCGTTGGAGTGGTGCTCGTTCACGCAGATGCCGTCGAAGCCGATCTCGGCCGCGAACTCGAGCTCGTCCATGAAGTCGTTGTACATGTGGTGCGCCTTGGCCGGATCGAACAGGCGCGAGTCGATGTCGACCCACACCGACGGGTGACGCTCCTTGAAGTCGTCGGGCAGGTCGGTGTACGGCATCAGGTGGAACCACGAGAGCTTCATTGCACGGTCTCCAGCAGGGGCTCGTAGCCGGCGAGCTGTCGCAGGGTGTGGCGCAGCAGGGCGCGCGCGCGCGGGAAGCCCAGGCGCTCGTCGAAGTACGCCGAGGTGCACAGGCCCATCAAGAGCGAGTACGCGCTCTCGGCGGCGAGCTTCGTGTACGGGCCGAGCTTGCGCGGGCTCTCCTCGAACTGGCGCGCCAGCCACGCCTTGAACTCGCGGTCGAAGGAGCACTTCGTCGTGTAGAGCTCCTTGTGGTGCACGGCCAGGCCGCAGAACTCGAGGAACAGGCCGAGGTCCGCCTGGGTCGCCTTCTCGCCGGAGAGCAGCACCTCCGTCAGCAGATCGATGCGGCGCTCGAGCGGCTCGGTCTCGATCTCGCGCAGGCGCGCGAGCACGGACTCCGCGTAGTCCTCCCAGTAGGCGTTCAGGATCGCGTCCTTGCCCTTGTAGTAGTAGAGCAAGTGGCTCGGCGTCATGCCGGCGCCGCGCGCGATGTCGACCAGGCTCGTGCCGGCGTAGCCGCGCTCGAGCATGCACTGGCGCAGCGCTTCGACGATGCGCGCGCGGCGCTGGTCGTTGCGCGCGACCACGCTCGTCGCGGGCCTCGGGTTCGGGTTCAGCGTCCCTTCCACTGTGGCTTCCGTTTCTCGGCGAAGGCCTTCGGGCCCTCGACGAAGTCCTGACTGCGGACCATGTCCGCGATCGCGGGGTAGCGGGAATTCTGGGTCGAGTCCTTCAGGTCCGAGACGTTCAGACTCTGCAACACCGTCTGTTTGCTCGCCCGGATGGAGAGCGGCGAGCACTCGAGGATCTGCTCCGCCCACATGCGCGCGCGCTTCAGGAGCTCGTCGTGCGGCGCGACGTCGGTGACGAAGCCCATCTCCTTGCCTTCCTGAGCGGAGACGCGCCGCCCGGTCAGGATCATGCCCATGGCCTGCTTCAGCGGGATCATGCGCGGCAGGCGCTGCAGGCCACCCGCGAGCGCCGCCAGCCCGACCCGCGGCTCGGGCAGCGCGAAGATCGCCTTGTCGGAGGCGATGATCAGGTCGCAGGCCAGCGCGATCTCGAATCCGCCGCCCATCGCCACACCGTTCACGGCCGCGCTCAGCGGCTTGGGCATGCCGAAGCGCGAGGTGCTTCCGGCGCAGCCGCTCCCGGGCTGATGGCGCATCTCTCCGCCGGAAGCCTGGTACTTCAAGTCGTTTCCGGCCGAGAACGCGCGATCGCCCGCGCCCGTGATGATGCCGACCCACGCCTCGGCGTCGGCTTCGAACTCGTCCCAGACCTTGGCCAGCTCCACGTTCGCCGGCGGGTGCAGGGAGTTCATCACGTCGGGGCGGTTGATCGTGACGATCCAGAGCCGACCGTCGCGCTCGACCTTGCAGAACTCCGGCATGCGGACCTCCGAGAATTAAACCTCATTCTACATCGGGCGTCGTTTAGGATGGGGGCCGGAGGGAACCGTGCATGGGCGGTAGAAGTGCGGCTTTCGCGCTCGCGATCGGCGCCATCGTGCTGGCCGGGCCGGGCACGAGCCGAGGGGCGACGGTCGTGTACGACGTGAGCGGGTCGTCGGAGCTGCGGACGCGCACCGGCTTCTCACCGAACCCGCCCGGCTACGAGTCGGCGCCCTTCGCGCCCGGAAGCACGCTCACGCTCGAGCTCGACGCGAATGGCGACGCAACCTCGGGTGACGTGACCATCGCCGCCAGCGAGTTCTTGATCCAGGGGACGATCAGTGCCGGCGGGCTGAGCTACCTGACGGTCGACGCCGTCGGCTCGCTTACCGGCGGTCTCGGAACGCTCACGGGCTCCACGATCGAGTGGCTCGAGCCGGCGAGCTACGACGTCGACGGCACGCTCCAGTGCTTCGGGATCGTCTGCGACGTCACGGGCGTGCCTGTCGGCGTCCCGCTTCCGTACGCGACCTTGTACTCGCTGCTAGAAGCCGCGCCGGTCATCGAGGTCTCCCTTGGATTCTGGGCCTCCGACACGACCGGGAGGTTCGAGTTCGTCCCTGCGCTCGATTGCGGCGGCTCTCTCTGCAACCAGCTGGGCATGGACACCGCACGCTACCTCTCCAGTGGCGAATGGGCGCAGGCGCTTTGGCTGAGCGGCGTCCCCGTGCCAGAGCCCTCGCTCGCGCTGCTCGTCTCGGGCGCGCTGCTCGCGCTCGCGCTCGGGCGCCGCCGATCCGGTACGATCCGCCGCCATGAAGCTCACTGATCTGTTCTCGGTCGAGGGGAAGGTCGCGCTCGTCACCGGCGGCACGCGCGGCATCGGGCTGATGATCGCGCGCGGGTTCGTCGAGAACGGCGTGCGCACGTACGTGTGCTCGCGCAAGGCGGACGCGTGCGCGAAGGCCGCGGCGGAGCTCTCGAAGTACGGGACGTGCGTGGGCATCCCCGCCGATCTCGGCGAGATGAGCGGCGTGGCGAAGCTCGTCGGCGAGCTCTCCGCGCGCGAGCCGGCGTTGCACATCCTGGTGAACAACGCGGGCGCGAACTGGGGGGCGCCGCTCGACGAGTTCCCCGAGGCCGGCTGGGACAAGGTCATGGACCTGAACCTGAAGTCGATCTTCTTCCTGACGCGCGACTTGCTGCCGCAGCTGCGCAAGGCGGCGACCGCCGCCGACCCCGCGCGCGTGATCAACATCGGCTCGATCGACGGACTGCACGTGCCGATCCTCGACACCTACGCGTACTCCGCGGCGAAGGCGGGCCTGCACCACATGACGCGCGTGCTCGCTCGCCGGCTCGCGCCCGAGAACATCACCGTGAACGCCATCGCGCCCGGTCCGTTCGAGAGCCAGATGATGAAGGCGACGCTCGAGCGGTTCGGCGACATGATCAAGAAGCAGAATCCGCGCGGTCGGATCGGCGAGCCCGAAGACGTGGCGGGCACCGCGATCTACCTCTCGTCGCGCGCGTCGGCCTACGTGACGGGCACGATCGTTCCGGTCGACGGAGGCTCGTCCACCTGCCTCTGCCCGACGCGGCCCTGCGGTAGTACCTGGAGCGCGCGGGAGGGCTCGCGGGCACGGAGGGAGCGGTCGTCGAGCCCGCGGGCGACGGGAACATCAACTGGGTGCGCCGCGTGCGCGCTCGGAACGGGCGCTCGTTCGTGGTGAAGCAGGCGCGCGCCGCGCTCGAGCGCTTTCCCGAGTACCAGGTCACGACGGAGCGCATCGTCTTCGAGGCGCGCTACGGCGAGATCGTGCGCGGGTTCGCGCCCGGCCAGGCCGGTGTGCTTCCCGATCTCGTGTTCTTCGACGAGCCGGAGCGGGTGCTCGTGATGGAGGACCTCGGCGATGCGCCGCGGCTCGATCGGCTGCTGGCGGACGAGCGCGCGAAGCCCGCGACGTTGGCCGCGCTGGGTGAGTTTCTCGGCGCCGTGCACCGCGCGACCGGAGAGGCGATCCAGTCACTCGTGCCGAAGTTCGCGAACGACGAGATGCGCGCGCTCCACGGCGAGCACATCTTCACCCTGCCCTACGCGCCGAACGACTTCCCGATCGAGCCGCGGCTGCGCATCCTCGCCGATTCCGTGCTCGCGCGGCCTCGTGTGCGCGAGCGCATCGCGGAGCTTCGCGCGCGTTACTACGGCGCGCGGGAGGCGCTCGTCCACGGGGACGTGCAGGCCGGGAACGTGATCGTGCAGGGCGAGCGCCCGCGGCTCGTCGACGCGGAGATCGCGCACGTCGGCGATCCCGCGTTCGACCTCGGCCAGGCGCTCGCGCACGTCCACGTCCACCGCGTGCACGCGCGCGACGTCGCGGTGCTCGCGGCGTGCGAAGACGCGCTGCTCGCGGGCTATCGGCGGGCAGCGGGCGATCCGGGCGCGCGACTCACTGACGCGCGGGGCTACGCCGGGGTCGAGATCCTGCGGCGCGCGATCGGCGCGGCGAGGCTCTCGATCCTCGGCACGACCGCGCGCGCGGAGCGCGCACTCGAGCTCGGCGTCGCGCTTCTATCGGGCGGGCGCACTTCGTTGTAGACTCGCGCAGCCGTGGCGATTCCCTCTCTCAATCCCCTTGCCGCGATCGCGGGCTGCGCGATCGACCTCGGCTTCACGTTCGCGGCCGGCACCGCGCTGTCGATCGGCTACATGTCGTTCAGGGGCGTCGACTTCGATACGGCTCGGCTCGCTCCGGAGTTCCTGCTCCCGCTGGTCTCGCTCGGCGCGCTCGGAACGGTGATCGGGAGCGCCATCGCGGCGCGCATCGCGAAGAAGAACCCGCTCTCCCACGGGCTCGTCGTCGGCGGTGTCTCTACCGCGATGGGCCTGCTCTCCCTGCTCGGCGGCGGCTCGAGCGTGCCCGAACCCTGGAACTGGATCGGGGTCGCGGCGGCTCTGCCCGCCGGCCTTCTCGGCGCCCTGCTCGGCTCTTCGCGCAACTGATGGAGGCGCTGGCCAGCGACGAGCCGGACGAGCGAGCGCTCGCGCTCGCCGAGAGCGAGAGCGCCTTCGCCGACGAGGTGCGGCGGAACCTGCGCCGGAACTACGCCGCGCACCTGGGTCACGGCATCTTCGGACAGACCGGCTTCCGCCTGCTTCAGGCGCCGACGTTCATCCCCGCTTACATCTACTCGCTCTCGGGCTCGGAGCTCATCGTCGGCGTCGCGCGCGCGGCGCAGGCGCTCGGCCAGTGTCTCTCGCCGCTGTTCTCGGCCACGTTGATCGAGCACCGCCGCAAGGTGCTGCCGATCGGCATGCGCACCGGGACGCTCCTGCGACTCCAGGTCCTCGGCATCGCGCTCGCCGGCTTCTTCCTGCCCGTGCGGTCGAACCTGGCCGCGGTCTGTGTCTTCCTCGGCCTCTTCGGCTTCTTCATGGGCATGCAGGGCGTGATCTTCAACGTGCTCATGGCGAAGGTGATCCCGGTCGAGCTGCGCGGTCGACTCTCGGGTCTGCGCAACGCGCTCGCGGGAGTGACCGCGGCCGGCGTCGCGTATCTCGGCGGTGCGTGGCTGGTCGAGACGAACGTGCTCGGCAACGGCTACGCGGCCACGTTCCTGCTCGCGTTCGTGCTGACCGAGGCGGGACTCTTGATGCTGCTCGGGATCCGCGAGCCGGACTCACCCGCCGTTCGCACGCGCACCGGCGTGGCCGCGCGCATCGCGGACCTGCCGGCGCTCATGCGCGCGGACCCGAACTTCGGCGTGTTCCTGGGCGCGTGCCTGCTCGGCGCGCTCGGCCGCATCGCCATGCCGTACTACGTGCTGTACGCGAAGCAGACGCTCGAGATCAGCGGCAGCGAGCTGGGACTCATCACCGCGGCGTTCCTGCTGGCCTCGACGATCCTGAACCTCGGCTGGGGCGTGCTCGCCGACCGCGCGGGCTTTCGCGTGGTGTTCCTGTTCTCGCTCGCGATCTGGATCGCGGGCACGTTGATCCTCTTCGGCACGACCAGCTTCGCCGGGCTGGTCGGCGTCTTCGTGGCGCTCGGCGCCGGCTCGGGCGGCTTCATGATGGGTCAGCAGAACCTGGTGCTCGAGTTCGGCGCGCGAGAGGACCTGCCGCTCCGCATCGGAGTCACGAACTCCGCGACCGAGGCGATGGGCGTGGTCGCGCCGCTCGCGGGTGGCGCGCTCGCGGCGCTGGTCGGCTTCCCGGCGGTCTTCGTCTGCGCCATCGCCTTCAAGGTCGTGGCGGCGGGCCTGATCTGGCTGCGGATGCGCGAGCCGCGCCTGCTCGCGCGCTAGACTGCACTGATGCGCGCGATCGCACTCGCAATCGCCCTGACACTCGTCCTCGTCGCCGGCGGCGCGCTCGCGCAGGACCCGGGTGCGCCTGCCGCGGCGCCGGTGGCCCCGACCCCGCCACCCGCGCCCGAGCCACCCGCGCCCGTTCCCGTCGCCGAGATCGTCACGCGCTCCGAAGAGGTGAAGAGCCTGCTGAGGGAGATGGAGACGCGCACCGCGGTCGATGCGGCCGAGGCGGAGGTCGAGACGAAGCTTCCCGAGCTCTCGAGCAAGCTGCGCGAGCGCGCGATACGCGCCGACGAGATCCTCTCGGGAGCGGCGTCACTCGAGGCGACCTCCGATCTCAAGGGAGAGTGGGGCGCGCGCGCCGAGAAGCTGACGAGCTGGCGCCACGCACTCACGCGGCGCGCGATCGCGATCGAGGCCGAGCTCGAGCAGCTCAACCTCGAAGAGGCTCGCTGGGAGCGGACGCGCGACGCCGCCGCGGCGGCCGGCCTTCCCCAGGGGACGCGCGAGCGCATCGAGGAGACGATCGCCGCCATCGCCGCGACCGAGAAGGCGGTGAAGAGGCGGCGCACGCACGTGCTGGCGCTGCAGAACGACGTCGCTCAGGAGGAGCTGCTCGTGAGCGGTGTCCTCGATCGGGTCGAGGTGCGGCGCGCGGAGCTGCAGTCTCGTCTGTTCGCGCGCGACGAGCCGCCGCTGTGGAGCCCGGCCGCCTACGCGGGCGCCGGAATGCTCACCCTCGAGAGCGTGCAGAGCGAGCTCGCCGACAACGTCGCGGAGCTCCGCGAGTTCGGGCGGGTCGCCGCGAATCAAATCGTGCTCCAGCTCGCGATCTTCGCGGCCGTGCTGGGCGCGCTTCTGCTCTCGCGGCCGCGCGTGCTCCAGGCTTCGAAGGACGACCCGACGCTCCACGCCGCGGCGCGCATCTTCGAGCGCCCGTTCTCGTCGGCGATCGTGGTCGCCGCCGCCGGCGGCGCGCTGTTCGGGCGGCAGTCGCAGACGATCGCGCTCGAGGTGCAGGGCCTGATCCTCCTCGTGCCGATGCTGCGCATCCTGCCGCAGGAGCTCTATGCGGCGATGCGCACCGGTCTGATCGGCCTGGCGATCGTCTTCGTGGTCGGGATGCTGCGATCGCTCGTGGAGGGTGCGCCCGTCCTCGAGCGTCTGCGGCTCCTGCTCGAGGCGCTTGCCGGGGCCATGCTCTTTCTGTCGGTGCTGCGGCCGGACAACGCGCGCGAGCTGCAGCAGATCGGCCGCTTCGGCTGGACGGTCCTGCCGGCCGCGCGCGTGGCGTTGGCGCTGCTCCTGATGGCGGCGATCGCGAACGTGATCGGCGCCCTCTCGGTCTCGCGCCTGCTCGTGCGCGGCACGCTCTCGAGCACGTACACCGCGATCGCGATCTATGCGATCGCGCGCATCGCCAGCGGAGCGCTGACCGCGCTGCTGCGCAGCTCGATCGCGCGCAAGCTCCGGCTGGTGCGCGACCACGGCGCTCTGGTGCGGCGGCGAACCCTCGTCGTCATCCAGTGGGCCGCCGCCGCGGCGTGGATCGGCAGCTCGCTGCGGTTCTTCCGCATCGACGACGAGCTGGCCGGAGCGCTCAAGGGCTTCGTCACCGCGAAGCTCGAGCTCGGCACGGTTTCGCTCTCGCTCGGCGACATCCTCGCCTTCGTCGGGATGGTGTGGCTCTCGTTCACGCTCTCGCGCTTCATTCGCTTCGTTCTCAACGAGGACGTGCTCCCGCACATCTCCCTGCCGCGCGGCGTGCCCTCCGCGATCTCGACCGGCGTGCACTACGTGATCCTCATGCTCGGCTTCGTCCTCGCGATCGGCGCCGCGGGCATCGACCTCTCGCGCTTCAGCCTGCTCGCGGGCGCGTTCGGCGTGGGCATCGGCTTCGGCCTGCAGAACGTCGTGAACAACTTCGTCTCGGGCCTGATCCTCTTGTTCGAGCGCCCCGTGCAGACGGGCGACACGATCGAGGTCGGCGCGCTCACCGGCGAGGTGCAGCGCATCGGCATCCGCTCGAGCACCGTGCGCACGGCCGAGGGCGCGGACGTGATCGTGCCCAACGCGAGCCTGATCTCGGAGCGCGTCGTCAACTGGACGTTCTCCGACCGCCAGCGGCGCGTGGACGTGAACGTCGGCGTGGCCTACGACGCGGACCCGGAGAAGGTGATTGCGCTGCTCGTCGGCGTCGGCCGCGCGCACCCCGAGGTGCTGTCGATCCCCGAGCCGATCGCCCTCTTTCTGGGGTTCGGCGACAGCTCACTCGACTTCTCGCTGCGTGTCTGGACCCGCTTCGAGATCCACCCCCGGGTGAAGAGCGAGCTCGGCATGGCGCTGCGCACGGCGCTCGCCCAGGCAGGCATCGAAATCCCCTATCCACAGCGAGACATGAACCTGAAGCCCGCCCCGGGGGTCGCCGCCGAGATCTTCACGACCGCCCTGCCTCTGCCTCCCGCTGACTCACCCTAGCGGCGCTTTCGCTCGAACTTCGGCAAATATTCTCCCACAGAGATTTTTCTTTCGGTCAGCTTTGAAGCGTGTTAAATAGTCGCTTCCGTATGCAACAGGGTGGGAAGATGAACGATGACCCCGAAGCGGCGCGCCGCCGCACCCGAGCCGAGTCCAAGCAGGCCACTCGCCAGGCCCTCCTCCAGGCGGGCCTGCTCGAGATGATCGAGCACGGCCTGGACACTCCGAGTCTCGACGCGATCTGCGCGAGGGCCGGGTTTACCCGCGGTGCGTTCTACGTGCACTTCAAGGACCGCGACGACTTCATGGTCGCGGTCACTGACTGGGTGCTGTCCGGGATCGTCGACGGCCTCGTCGGCGTGGACGGTGAGAGCGACCTCGACGCCACCGTGGAGCGCTTCACCGCGTTCGTCGGCAAACGCGAGTGGCCGCTGGTCGGGAACGTGCCGATCACGACACACCGCGTGCTCGAGTCGGTGGCGCGCTCCGAGCAGCTGAAGCGCCGCTTCGACACGATCTTCCGCGAGGCCAGCAACCGGATCGGGAAGCAGGTGCTTCAGGCCCAGGAGGACGGCAAGGCGCGGCGCGATCTGGACGCCACCCACACCGCGTCGCTCCTGCTCGCGCTCGGCATCGGCGCGATGTCACTGGAGGACACGGGTGTACGCCTGGGTGATTCCTCGCTGCGTTCGGGGATTCTGAGCCTGCTGAAGCCCTGAAGCGGCGCGCGCGGATCTGGCGGCGGTCGCGAAAGTGGGCTGGAATCCGCCTCGCGAATGGGCCGGAACTCCTTTACATGGCTGATGTTCCCCGTGCTCGCGGCGCTGATCTCCGGCGCCGCGTCCGCGCGCGCGCAGGCGCTCGAGATCCTCGGCCAGCCGATCGCACCCGGTGATCAGCGCCGGCTGCCGCTGCCCGTCTCGGAGACGTTCGTCGGCGAGGAAGCGTCGACGCCGGTGATCGTGGTCGCAGGCACCCAGCCGGGCCCGGTGCTGTGCCTGACCGCGGGCATCCACGGCGACGAGTTGAACGGGATCGAGGTCGTGCGCCGCACGCTCGACCGCGCGAAGCCCGATGATCTGAAGGGGACGCTGGTCGGGATCCCCATCGTCAACCTTGCGGCGTTCCGCCGCAGCTCCCGTTACATGCCCGACCGCCGCGACCTGAATCGCTTCTTCCCCGGCCGGCTGCGCGGCAGCAGCGCGTCGCGGCTGGCGCGGTCGGTCTTCGAGAACGTGGTCCGGCAGTGCAACGCGCTGGTCGACGTTCACTCCGGCTCGTTCCACCGCACGAACCTGCCCCAGGTGCGCGGCGATCTGCGCCGGCCGGAGGTGCTCCGGCTGGCGCGCGCGTTCGGGAGCGAGATCGCCATTCACAACGAGGGGCGAGCCGGCACCCTGCGCCGAGCGGCCAGCGAGGCGGGCATTCCCACGATCACGTACGAGGCCGGCGAGCCCATGCGCTTCCAGGAAGACGAGATCGACCGGGGCGTGCGGGGCGTCGAGCAGATGATGTCCCTGCTCGGCATGCGCGTGCCCAAGCCCGCGAGCACGGCCGAGCCGACGCTCTACTACCGCTCGCACTGGATCCGCGCGGACGACGGCGGGATCCTCGCCGCGCGCGCCAAGCTCGGCGCGGTGGTGAAACAGAACCAGGTGCTCGGCACGGTCTTCGACCCGATCTCGAACGAGAAGTCGACGATCCGCTCCACGCGCAACGGGCGCGTGATCGGCGTGGCGCTCGACCAGCTCGTGATGCCCGGCTTCGCGGCGTTCCACATCGCGACCGACGAGCCGATGGAGGAGAGCGCCGTTCCCCCGCCGGCGTCGGTGCTTCCGAGCGTCGAGCTGGGAGCGGAGAACGACGACTCGCCGCTCGAGGAGCGACCCGATTAGCCCCCGGGGCACGGCTTGAACCGCGCGGCGGCCGTCGCGGGAAGCGTGCTCATCGCGCTGGGCCTGTCGATCTTCGCCTGGAAGACGATGGTGCTGCAGCTCCCGGTGCTGCCGTCGAACGTCGAGAACTTGTGGCGCGTGGAGCTCGAGATCGTGGCGCGCGGCTCGGGTCAGCGCGGCAGCGTGCGCGCGGCCGTGCCGAGCTCGGACGAAGAGCAGGAGATCTTCGACGAGCGGCAGACCTCCGACCGTCTCGTGTTCACAGTGCGCACCGACAACGGCCAGCGCACGGGCGTGTGGAGCGGGAAGTTCGACGACGTGCACAGCATCTCGTACAGCTTCCGCGTCCAGCTCGCGGATACGGCCCAGCCGTTGCCGACGAATCTCGCGCTGAAGCCCCCGAAGGAGATCGTCGAGGTCAACAGCAAGGCGTCCTCCCGCTTCCCGGTCGACGCACCGGAGATCCGCAGCCTGGTTGCGAGCATCGCGCCGCCGGCGCCGGGCGATCCGCTCGGGCAGATGCGCACGCTTCTGGGCTACGTGACGGACGAGGTCCTGACCGTGGGCACGGGCAGCGACGACGCGCTGCTCACCCTGGCGGCGAGCGAGGGCAGTCAGCTCGGCAAGGCGCGCCTGCTCGTGACCCTGCTGCGCGCGGCGGGCTTTCCAGCGCGGCTCGCGGCGGGTCTGCGGCTCAAGGCCGGCAAGGACGCGCGCGCGATGATCTGGGCCGAGGGCTGGGTGGGCGGGCGCTTCGTGCCGCTCTCCCCGACGCTCGGCTTCTTCGGCTCCCGTCCGCCCGATCTCCTGCTGCTGAAGCGCGGCGGCAGCGCGACCCTGGTCGAGGAGACCGGGCTCGACGCCGTGTCGTCGCGCTTCCGCGTCCTGCGCGAGTCACTGCGGCCGGAGGAGGTCGCGTCGTTCATGGTGCCGACGAATCCGCTGCTCGCGGCGGTGTCGCTGTACCGGCTGCCGGTCGGCTCGCAGACGGCGCTGCGCATCCTGCTGGTGTTCCCGCTGGGCGCGCTCGTGATCGCGGTGTTCCGGAACCTCGTGGGCCTGCGCACCTTCGGCACGTTCATGCCGCTCTTGATCGCGCTGGCGCTGCGCGAGCTCTCGCTCTCGCTCGGGCTCTCGCTGGTCGGCTCGGTGATCGCGCTCGGCATCGTCTCGCGCCTCTTCCTCGATCGGCTGCAGCTTCTCCTGGTGCCCCGGCTCGGCGTGCTGCTCTGCGTGGTCGTGCTCGCGATCACCGCGCAGTCCGTGCTCGGCCGCGGCTACGAGGTGAAGGACCTGTTCGCGAGCGTGCTCTTTCCGGTGGTCATCCTGACGATGATGATCGAGCGCTTCTCGATCACCACGGCCGAGGAGGGGCTCGGCCCCGCGCTGCAGCGGCTCGCGACGTCGACCCTGATCGCGATGTGCATCTACCCGATCTTCCGGATCAAGGCGATCGAGCACCTGATGTTCGGCTTTCCGGAGCTCGTGATCTCGATCATGGGCGTGCTCGTGCTGATCGGCGGCTACAGCGGCTACCGGCTCGCGGAGCTCTGGCGCTTCCGCGTGCTCACCCGCCCGCCGGACGAGGTCGCGCCGTGACCATCGTCGGTCGACTTCGCGCCGCGGGCGTGCTCGGCATGAACGGACGCAACGCGATCTACACGCTGCGGCTGAACCCGCGGCACCTCTACCCGCGGGTCGACGACAAGCTCGAGACCAAGCGCCTGCTGCGCGCGGCGGGCATCGCGACCGCACCCGTGCTCGCCGTCGCGCGCGTGCACTCCGAGGTGCGCGACATGCTGGCCGAGCTCGACTCGTACTCCTCGTTCGTCTTGAAGCCCGCGCACGGCGCGATGGGCAACGGGATCCTGGTCGTGCGCGAGCGCGACGGCGATTGGTTCCGCCGGCCCGGGGGACAGTGGATCGACCGGCGCGCGCTGTTCTATCACTCGGCGACGATCATCTCGGGCGCCTATGCGCTGGGCGGCCAGCCCGACGTCGCGTTCGCCGAGGAGCGGCTCGAGGTCCACCCCGAGCTCGCCACGATCGCGACCGAGGGCGTGCCCGACGTGCGCGTGATCGTCTATCGTGGGGTGCCGGTGATGTCGATGACGCGGCTGCCGACGCGGCACTCGCGCGGGCGCGCGAACCTGCACCAGGGCGCGGTCGGCGCGGGGATCGAGCTCGACACCGGGCGGACCAATCACGCGGTCTTCTTCGGCAAGCCCGTGCCCACACACCCCGACACGCAGGAGCCGGTGATCGATCGGCCGATCCCCGAGTTCGCGCGCGCGCTCGAGATCGCAGTGCGCGCGACCGACGTGACGGAGCTCGGCTACGTCGGCGCGGACGTCGTCGTCGACGCGCACCACGGGCCGCTGATCCTCGAGCTGAACGCGCGGCCGGGCCTCGCGATCCAGATCGCGAACCGGATGGGGCTCGTGCCGCGGCTCACCGCGGTCGACCAGCGCCTCCGCCCGGGCATGGATTGGCCCGAGCGCATCGCGCTCGGTCAGGAGATCGCGCGGCAGGCGCGCGAGAGGGCGGCGGCTTGAGGCGGCTCGTACTCGTTCTTGCGCTCGCGCTGGCGGCTGCGGCGCAGGCGCAGGCCCCCACCACGCCGGGCCAGAAGCTCCCGCCGTCGACGAAGCCGCTGATCTACGACTTCACGGTCACCGCGCGGATCGTGCCCACGGAGCGCGCGGCTCACGTCACGCTCGAAGTCGGGAAGGGCGCGATCAACCTGAAGGCGATCCGCTTCCGGATCGACCCGCAGCGCCACCTGCTCTTCCGCGGCGACGGCAGCATCGTCGCCGAGGGCGCGCACGTCACGTGGACGCCACCGCCGACCGGCGGCACGCTTCGCTACGTGTTCCGCATCGATCACCTGCGCGACGAAAGGCGCTACGACGCGCGCTGCGCGAAGACCTGGGCGATCTTCCGCGGCGAGGATCTCGTGCCGACCGCGCGCGTGCGCGCCGAAGTGGGGTCGCGCTCGCGCACGCGGCTGCGCGTGCGCCTGCCCGAGGGCTGGGGCATCGCCACGCCGTACGTGAAGCTGCGCGGCGGCGACTACCGTGTGGAGCATCCGCGCCGCCGCTTCGATCGCCCGACCGGCTGGATGATCGCGGGCATGCTCGGCACCGTGCGCGAAGAAGTCTCGAGCGTGCGCGTCGCGATCTCCGGCCCACGCGGGGCGGGGGTGCACCGCCAGGACATGCTCGCGCTCCTGCGCTGGACCCTGCCGTCGCTGCGCGAGGCATTCGCGTCGCTGCCCGACCGTCTGCTGATCGTCTCCGCCGGCGATCCGATGTGGCGCGGTGGGCTCTCCGGACCCGGCTCGTTCTTCCTTCACTCGCACCGCCCGCTGATCACCGAGGACGGCACGAGCCCCCTGCTTCACGAAGTCGTGCACACGGCGCTGCGCCTCCACCCCGGCCCCGACGGCGACTGGGCGATCGAAGGCCTGGCCGAGTACTACTCGCTGCAGATCCTCGGTCGTTCCGGAACGGTGTCACCCGAACGGATGCAGCAAGCGTACGAGCGGATCGAGAAGCGCGGCGCCGAGGCCGCGCACCTGCGCAGCAAGACCGTCTCGGGCGCCGGCAGCGCCCGCGCCGTCACCGTCCTGCGCGCGCTCGACCAGCGCATCCGCGAAGCGACCGACGAGACGCGCAGCCTCGACGACGTCGCGCGACTGCTGGTGCGCGAGGGCGGCGTCGTGACCACCGAGCGCATGCAGGCACTCGCGGAGCAGGTCTCCGGTCTGGACCTGGCGGGGTTCTTCAAGTCGCAGGTGCCGTAGGGCGCAGAGAAGAGCCGGGCTCAACTCTGTCTGACAAACTGGTGCGAACGAGCTTGGTGCGACGGGCGATGAGGTCCCGCCCGCTGTGCTCGACTTCAGGTTGTGCCTGTCCCCGCCCTCCCCGTTCAGCGTGTAGGTGTACGTCGCGTGGATCGTGTTCGTCGCGTCGACGGAGCGCCAGACGTCGGTGAGGTTCCCGTCCGCGTCGTGCGCGTAGACGACCGAGCGTCCGTCGTAGCTGTCGATCCGCGTGAGCCGGCCGGTCGCAGGCGAGTAGGTGAACTGCTTCGCTCCCCGCGGGCTACGTCACCTACCGGCTCCGCTCCCAGACAGCACGGCTTGCGCGAACTCGGTGCGGAGCAACGCTTCGGTTCACTAGGTCGGGGGACGAATCCGCGACATCTGAACCCCTACGAAGGCGGGGTTCGATGCCGGCCGATCCAGACCCTTCCGACTACCGCAACGAGGAAGCATCCAGCTGAGATCTGAAAGATGAGATTTCTCCGGTCTAGCTCTTCTTTCTCCTCGCGCGTTACGAACACTACAGTTCGATAGTTCGCCTCGATCGGAACGACTCTACCACTCGCTGCGTCAGCGGTACGGGGCATACCACGTGTATAGCTCTGTCGAAGGTACATCATCGATGACAGGCCGTAGAGAAAGAACAGGGAGATGACAGCGGCGGCTACGCGTCGGGCAATAGTTGATTGGGTCAACTCAGCAGTTCCCTGACTCTGCGATCGGCCGCCGGGGAGCGAAATGAGACGTTCCGTTTCACAGGTTCGAGATCGTTCACTCGTCTCTCCTTGGCTCTGCGGAGCCGATCCACCGGCTCTACCTGGGACACGAGCACCCACCGCTTACGGGGGTGACATATGTTTGAGACGCTCCAGCGGACCAGCCGCCTCCGGCGCCGAGACCAACCGTGAATCCACCGCCAACGACAGTCTCTCCGTTCGTACCCTGACCAGAGAACCCCTCGACGGACCCGTTGTATCCTGCACCAAGGCTCGCACTCACATTTCCGAATGGTCCCCCGAGGTCGCACACGGTATCCCCATTGGACATTGCGAGGCTCAACCCGCCACTGGCACCTGCGCCTGCCCCGCCGCCTCCGAATCGCGAGTCGAAGAACGCGACGTTCCCATCATCATCGATCGCGAGTCCGATCGTCCAGTTGCCAGCTCCGAGTCCGAGGCGTCCGGTCAATGACAACCCCGCCGACAACGTCCACAGACCGTAGGGGTCAGTCAGGTCGATAGGGTCATTGTGCGCATACGGGTAGATGGTGTTCGCGCCCCCCTGAAGAGGAGCTGCGAGGGTTGTGCTTCCGTAGCGCTGCACCCCAAGCAGGCGCCATCGATCGGTGGGGCTCCGCAACGGATCGGGCGAGAGATAGTTGCCGGTTCGCGTGTCGTACGTTCTGAACCTGTTGTAGTGGTTTTCACTCTCCGCATCTAGGTACTGCCCTGGCAGCCGCACGTTGAGAGGTG
>Ga0184615_10000914_pt1 | contig 15942 bp, 17 predicted proteins | sample PLM4_65_coex_FD_133134 | JGI IMG/M metagenome (GOLD analysis project Ga0184615, IMG submission 133134) | Groundwater sediment microbial communities from an aquifer in East River, Colorado, USA - PLM4_65_coex | ecosystem: Environmental > Terrestrial > Soil > Riparian zone | place: USA: East... | reverse complement strand
TGTTGCTGATCTCGGACCCCGAGCCGTCCTCGATGGCGGTGCCGGCGCCGGACATCACGAGCAGGTTGTTGCGGAGCATCGAGGCTCCCGCGTGGACGCGCAGCCCGACCGCCGCCGAGGCGTCGAGGCGCAGCTCGTTCGCCTCGACGAGGACCGGCGCGGACCCGTCCACGACGACGCCGCGCGACGTGCCGGCGCCGGCGCCGAGCTGGATGAGGTTCGCGCGGATCGCGCCCCCCGCCTGCCACACGTTCCCCAGGTCGATTCCGATCACGGTGGGGGCCGCCCCGCCGTCGATGGCGTTGCTCGCGACCTCGACCGCGGTGAGGCCGTACACGCCCCAGACCGTCGACTGCGCGACGCCGAGGTGGATGGTGTTCCCCGTGATCATGATCCCGGCGCCGGACGTCTGCAGGTCGATGCACCGCGCGTTCGTCGCGTCCGGGCTGCCGCCGCACTGGATGACGTTCCCGCGGATCGTCGCGCTCCCTGCCACCGAGATCGTGCCCGCCTCGATCACGGCGCCCGTGGTGACGCCCTCGACCGTGAATCCCTCGAGCACGGTGTCGGGCGAGTTCGAACTGACGCCCACCGCCCCCGTCCAGCCGTAGGGGTTGGTGCTCTGGTCCGTCACGTCGCGGATGGTCGAGACGTGGACCAGCGGGTCCCGCGCCGTGAAGTCCGGCGAGTAGCCGCCGAGGAGCGACAGGCCGTCCGCGAGGGACACCGTCCCGGTGGCCACGTCACTGGGGTACAGGCCCTCCGCGACGCGGATCGGGCGGGGGCGCTGGATCGCGCACGCGACCGCCGCCTGGGGCGTCCGAAGAGGTTGCGACCGCGAGCCGCGGTTCGCGTCCTGGCCGGCGGCCGACACGTAGATCGCATCCGGTTCGCCGCAATCGCAGGACTTCACCGGCGGGGCCGCCGGGTTGCACCATCCGGTGGCACAGTCGGCGTCCGTCCGGCACATGAGCCCCGGAGGACATCCCGGGCACGTGCTGCCGCCACAGTCGTCCGAGCTCTCGTCACCGTTCATCACCCCATCCCCGCACGTCGGCGCGGCGCAGATGGAGCCGGTGCAGACGCGGCTGGCACAGTCGCCGGGGAGGCCGCAGCCGGAGCCGTCGGGGCACGGACCGCACCCGCCGCCGCAGTCCACGCCGGTCTCGGAGCCGTTCTTGAGCCCGTCGGAGCACGACGGGGCGTCGCTGCCACTGCCTCCGCACCCGCCCAGCGCGGCGAAGATCGCGACGAAGAGGAGGAGCGTTGCGCGCATCGGTTCCCCACCCGACGTGTGCTTCGAGGTGTCCATCGTACCAGAGTGTGACCTCCCGCGGCCGCGCCCTCTCGCCGCTTCCGTCACCGTGGCCATCTGTCGCTGACAGACCCCCCGGCTATCTTCCGCGCCACGTGTGGGGCTACCGCTCGACCGAAGTCTCCCGGATGCTCGATCTCCCCGTTCGCGCGGTGCGCCACCTCGCACGCGCGGTGTTCGTCTCCCCTCGCCGGGGGCCCCGGAACGAGTTGCGGTTCTCGTTCCAGGATCTCGTGCTCCTTCGCGCAGCGGCCGGGCTCGTCCATGCCCGGGTCCCCACCGTCCGGATCCGGCGCGCGCTGCGCTCGCTCCGCGCCCAGCTTCCCGAGGGACGGCCGCTCGCGGCGGTTCGGGTCGCGGCGGACGGCGACCGGGTCATGGTCCAGGACGGTGGCGCGCGCTGGCACGCAGAGACCGGCCAGGTGCTGCTCGACCTCGACATGGGCGACCTCGCGCGGAAGATCGCGCCCGTCGTGCGGGCCGCCCGGCGCGCGCGCTCCCCGCTCGACGCCGAGACCTGGTACCGCTGGGCGTGCGACCTCGAGGGCGCGGCGCCGAGCGACGCCGAGGACGCTTACCGTCGCGCGCTCGCGATCGATCCCGATCACGCCGGCGCGCACCTGAACCTCGGAAGGGTCCTGCACGCGCGCGGCGACACGCGGGGGGCGGAGTACCACTACCGCCGGGCCCTCGCCTCACCCGCCCACCGCGGCCTCGGCGCGTTCAACCTCGGCGTCGCGCTCGAGGACCAGGGCCTCCTCGACGAGGCGCTGCTCGCCTACGCACGCGCGCTCGAGTCGGACCCCGCCCTGGCCGACGCACACTTCAACGCGTCGCGGATCCTCGAGCGGCTCGGGCGCCGGGAGGACGCGCTGCGCCATCTCGCCGAGTACCGGCGCCTGTCCCGGTAGCGAGAGACGGCGCTACGGCTCGGGGAGCGGGCGGGGCACCGCGGGGCGCGACGTCGCGGACGGGCGCGTGGGCAGCGGCGGCACGACGGTGTTCCGGACCGGCTCGCCGTCCTTCCCCGCGCGGAGGACGCTCGTCGCGAGCGCGATCATAGAGCCGACGTCGGAGAGGTTCGCCGGCAGGATCACGGTGTTGTTCGTCTTGGCCAGCCGCCCGAACTCGTGCACGTACTGCTCGGCGACGCGGAGCTGGACCGCCTCGGGGCCGCCGGGGTGGCTGATGGCGTCGCCGACCTGGCGGAGGCCCTCCGCCGTCGCGCTCGCGACCGCGAGGATCGCCTGCGCCTGACCCTCCGCCTCGTTGATCTGCCGCTGCCGCGCCGCCTCGGACTCCTTGATGACCTGCTGCTTCTTGCCCTCGGCGCTGTTGATGGCGGCGTCGCGCTCGCCCTCGGACGTCAGGATGACCGCGCGCTTCTCGCGCTCCGCCCGCATCTGCTTCTCCATCGCGGCGAGCACGTCGTGGGGCGGCGTGATGTTCTTGATCTCGTAGCGGAGGACCTTGATGCCCCAGGGTCCGGTGGCCTTGTCGAGCTCGGTGATGACCATGGCGTTGATGTGGGTCCGCTCCTCGAAGGTGCGGTCGAGCTCGATCTTGCCGATCTCGGAGCGCAGCGCGGTCTGGGCCAGCTGGCTGATCGCGTAGTAGTAGTCGGCGATGCCGTAGGAGGCGCGCTGCGCGTCGAGCACCTTGAGGTACAGGATCCCGTCGACGGCGACCTGCACGTTGTCCCTCGTGATGCAGATCTGCTCCGGGATGTCGATCGCCTGCTCCTTCAGCGTGTGCCGGTACCGGATCACGTCGAAGAACGGGAACAGCACGTGGAAGCCGGCGCTGAGGACACCGTGGAACTTGCCGAGCCGCTCCACGACGAAGGCGTTCTGCTGCGGGACGACGACCGCCGTCTTCACGACGACGAAGATCGCGAAGACCGCGACGGCGACGGTGATGACGAGCGCGGCGCTGACGGTTTCCATGTGCATCTCCTGGCGTGAAGGGCGCCTACTCGGCGCGGACCCAGAGCGTGAGACCCTCGACCCGCTCGACCCGGGCGCGCTGCCCCTTCCGGAGCGCGATCCCGGACGCGATCCGGGCGCTCCAGGGGACCCCGCGCAGCTCCGCCTTCGCCTCGCCGCCTGCCGCGAGGTCGTCGAGGAGCACCACCTCCTCACCGACGATCGCGTCCACCGACGCCGAGGGCCCGCGCAGGAGCCTCTCCTTGACCCAGCGCCGCAGGGTGGCGAGCAGGACGACCGAGACGACGGTGAAGGCGAGCCACTGGAGGATGGGCGGGGCGCCGAGCGCGGCCAGGACCGCGACGCACAGGGCGCCCACGCCGAAGAAGAGCGCGAAGAGCCCACCGGGCGTCACCATCTCGACGACGAGCAGGACGATCCCGAAGAGGACCCAGACCCACCAGGACATGGGGCGGATGCTAGCACGCCGCGCCGGCGCCGCCGCGGTTCCGCGCAGAGCCGGACGCGCCTCAGAGCCGGACCTGCACCTCGTACCGCCGGTTGCGCGCCTTCTTCGCCGGCGTGTTGTCGGGCTTCTCGAGCGGCTGATCCGACCCCATGCCGACCGACTCGATGTCTCCGGCAGGGACGCCCTTCGCGACCAGCTGCCTCACCATCACGGCGGCGCGCTGGCCCGACAGCTCCTTGTTCTTCTCGGGCGACCCGGTCGAGTCCGTGTGGCCGGACACGACGAACTTGAAGTTCTTCACGCCCGTCGAGGTCAGCTTCTTCTTCGCGTCGATGAGCGCCTTCGCGAGCCGCTGCGCCTTCGTATCGCAGCCCTTCTCGAGGTCCGCGGTACCGCTCTTGAACGAGCACTGGTTCTTCCGCGATTCGTCGAGGAGGCGCTTGTTGACCTCCTTCTCGAGCTTCGCCGTGGTGGACTGGCCCGCCACCTTCTTCGCGGCATCCCACGGATTCTGCGCGCGCGCGGCGGGGGCGAGGGTGGCGAGCAGGACGGCGGCGACGGTGCAGCGCATGGGCGACCTCGTGAGCAGGATGGCCGCGATACTCCGCCGCGGGTCGATCGAAGGCAAGCGTGTCGGCGGATCGTCAGGGCGTCCGGGGGGCCGCAAGGTAGCCGCCCGGACCGCGTGGCGCGGAACCAGGCGGGCTCCCGCCGGCCGGGGCGCGTGCGCACCATGTACGCTTCCAGGAGGTTCACCACATGGCGCAACAGGTCTCGAAGACGACCACCGACCACGAGACGATCCGCAGATGGGCCGAGGAGCGCGGCGCCTGGCCGGCGGCGGTGGAGGGGACGAGCCGCGGCGAGGACGACCCGGGGATGATCCGGATCGATTTTCCCGGCTACTCCGGCGAGGAGAAGCTCCGGCGCATCGAGTGGGACCCGTGGTTCAAGAAGCTCGACGAGTCGGGTCTGGCCCTCGTGTACGAGGACACCACGGCGGCCGGACAGCGCTCCAACTTCAACAAGCTCGTGGCGCGCGAGACCGCCGAGGCCCGCGCGGAGGGCCGGCGGACCTCTGGACGCGCGCAGCGCCAGCCGTCCACCTCGGCGCCGGAGGGTGGGCGGGCATCGCCGCGCAAGCGGGCCTCCCGTGGGCGCGGCGGCGCGCGCGCCGGTGCGAAGCGCGGGGGTGGACGACGGGAAGCCTCCCGCGCCGCGGCGGCGCGCACGACGTCTCGCCGGGGTGGCGGTGCCGGCGGGCGCGGCGCGTCCTCGCGCGGCGCCTCGGCCCGCGGCGGCGGGCGCGGCGGCCGGGCGAAGAAGGGCGCGGGGCGCTCCGCCCCGAGCCGCGGCCAGGCCGGGCGCGGCGGCGGCCCGCGGGGTGGCGGCCGCAGCAAGAGCTAGCAGGAGCGGTCAACCCGCACCGCCGCGATGCTCGATGGTCCACCCAGGCGACGGAACGCCCGGCTACCCGCTCACCCAGTTCCGGAGCAGGAAGTCCTCGTCCGCCGGAGTGAGGTCGAACCGGAGCGCCGCCTCGCCGATGAGCGTCAGCCGGCTTGCCGTCGGCGCTTCTCGCACGCGCTCATCGAGCCAGCGCAGCGCACGCCGGAGCCCTTCGCCCTCCGGAAGCAGATCCCGCGCTCCTCCGCCGCCTTCTCCCATGACAGTGCCTCCTCGCCCGACATGCGACCGCCGCGCGGCACGGACCGCGCCCTTTCGGGGCCCCTATATGAGCCAGGCGAGCGCCGCGCCCACGGTGCCCGCGACCAGGATCGCGAGCTGTGCGCCGAGGACCCGCCGTCCGAACTCCCACCCGCCGACCACGGTCGCCATCACCCCCTTCACGATCGTGTTCGAGGCGGTACCGAGGAAGATGGTCGTGGCGGCGACCCGGTGCGACAGCGGCCCGCCGGTCGCGGCGAGCTTCGCCATCGACAGCGTGATCGCGTCCACGTCCGTCGAGCCGGCCACGACGCCCGCGGCGTACGTCCCGGCAGTCCCGAGATAGGTGGTCGCCGCCTTGGAGCCGAGCAGGATCCCGGCGAACAGGAGCGCAAACTTGAGCGCCGCCGCGAGGTCGAAGGGGTTCGAGAAGGCGATCTCCTGGCCGCCGGGCCGAGCGCGGCCGGAGCGGAGCCACAGCGCCAGGCTCGCGGCGGCGCCACCGGCGACGGCGAGCCCCATCGGGTACGCAACCTCGCCGCGCAGGCCAGGGTTCACGACCGCGACGATCACGACCACCCGCACGAACATGACGGTCGACGCGAGCACGACGGCCAGCGCGGCCGATTCGACGATCTCGGGCCGCTCCCTCGCGCGCCGCGACATGGAGAGCGTCACCGCCGTGGACGAGACGAGCCCGCCGATCAGGCCGGTGAGCCCGAGGCCGCGCCGGGCACCCAGCAGCCGGATCGCAGCGTAGCCGGCGAACGACAGGCCGGAGATGAGGACCATGAGCATGCCGATCTGGAACGGGTTGAGGACGTCCAGCGGCCCGTAGGTGCGGTCGGGCAGAAGCGGGAGCACGACGACCGCGACGATGAGGAACTTGAGGGTGCCGGTGACGTCCTCGGTCGAGATGCGGCGCGCCAGCGGGTGGAGGGTCGGCTTGGCCGACAGGAGGAACGTCGCGACCACCGCGATCGAGGCCACCGCGAAGATCTTCTGCTTCGGCTCGAGGACGCGATGGGTGAGCGCGAGGACGCCGAGCAGGAACGACAGGAGGAACGCCGCCTCCGAGGTGATCCCCCGGTGGACGTCGCGCCAGACGTCGCCGGCGTAGTTGAGCGCGAGGAACACGATCAGCGCGCCGAACGGGACCACGACGGCGACGAGGCCCAGCTCTCTCGCGGAGAGCATCGCCGCGCCCCCGACCAGCGCGAGCAGCGGGTGGGTCCGTGCGCCGCCGAGGAACGAGAGGCGCGAGTCGTCGGAAGGCTTCGAGCGCTCCCGCTCGAGCCCGATGAGGAGCCCCGCCGCGACGGCGAGCCCGAGCGAGGCGAACGGCTCGTAGGGTTCCACGGGGCCATCGTACGCGCGGCGAGCGCCGGCGCGAGGATCCGGCGCGCGCGATATCGCCGCCGCGGAGCTCAGTACAGGAGGCGCTCGAGAGTCGTCGGGTCCACGATCCTCGTGGCGGTACCTTCCGTGCCACGTCTCCCAGATGCTGCCCGGGGGGGCCGCGGCGAACGCGCTCGCGTACACCGGACTGCGATTCTTCGGGATCACCGGTGCAGTTGCCGCATACGGCGCGTTCATCGCGCCGGGCGCGATCCTCGTGACAGGACTCGCCGCGGCATACGTCCACCTGGGTGCTTCACCCCGGCTCGAGCCCCTCCTCGCCGGTCTCAACGCCGCCGTCGTGGGGATCGTCGCGTCCATCACGCTGCAGATGGTCCGTACGGGCGTCTCGCGGGTCTGGCAGATGGGAGTCGCCGCCGCCGCGCTGAGGTCCTTTGCCGCGTCGTGTCCGTGCGACGTGGCACGTCGCTCCGCGGTCGGCGCGTCGCCGCGGCAGCGGCGCGGCTCGTGATGCGCCCTCCAGCCGCGTCCTTCTCGCCTTCGTCGCCAAGGCCAGTAGCAGAAGGGGGCGCATCTTGTGCGACCGCGAGGGGCGGTCGGCTACTTCGCCCGGATCGGCGAGGTGCTCGGCAATGCCAAGCGCCGCGCCTCGTTCGCGGTCTACGCCATGGGGTTGCTCGGCGGAGCCGAGCGCAAGAGCATCGAGCCCATGGCCGCACTCGTGTGCCGCGACCCGAGGAAGATGGACGCCGCCCATCAGCGGCTCCTACACTTCATCAGCGACTCGGGGGGGGAGCACGGGCGCCGATGACGCCATGGCGCCAGCTCGAGGCAGTCCATGAGCCAATCCGAGATCCGTTGATGGAATCCGAACCCTCCAAGCTCGTGATCGTGGTCCATCCGGGGGCGCGGACGCGCTCCATCCTGGGATGGCTCCGACAGCTCGTCCCGGCCGCGGTGCTCGTCGTCGCGGCTGCCAATCTGCCCCCGCCCGCGCCGCCCGACGTGATCGTCCTCGACGAAGAGGAGGTCGCATCCGGGCCCCTGTCCCTGGCCGACGCGCTGATGCGCCATCGTGGATCGGGACTCAAACCGGATGACGGGACGTACACCACCTTGACGGACGTGGCCCAGCGGTCTCGCTGAAGATCCCGTAGGGATCATGGTGGAATGGTGTACGAGATCAACACGCGGGTCCTGCTCGCGGAGCGCGCCCGAGAGCTCGGCCGCCCCGCCACGCTCGACGATCTGCCGGACGGCCTCCTCGACGCCGTGAAGACGCAGGGGTTCGGCTGGGTGTGGCTCCTCGGCGTCTGGCAGACCGGCGCCGCGGGGCGGCGCATCTCCCGGGCCCGCCAGGAGTGGCGGGAGGGTTTCCGGAAGGCGCTGCCCGATGTCCGCGAGGAGGACATCGTCGGCTCTCCGTTCGCGGTGAAGGCGTACCGCGCCGACGCGGGCCTCGGCGGCGATGCGGCGCTGGCGAGGATCCGCGCGCGACTCGCAAAGCGCGGGCTCCGGCTGATGCTCGACTTCGTCCCGAACCACACCGCCTGCGATCACCCCTGGGCAAGGACGCATCCCGAGTACTACGTCCACGGAACGGATGCCGACTTCTCGCGCGAGCCGGAGAACTGGCTGAGCATCAGGACGGCCGGCGCGACGCACGTCCTCGCGCACGGGCGCGACCCGAACTTTCCCAGCTGGCCCGACACGCTCCAGCTCGACTACCGCCACGAGCGGCTGCGCGCGGCCATGATGGGCGAACTGTCCCGCGTCGCCTCGCGCTGCGACGGCGTCCGCTGCGACATGGCCATGCTGCTCCTTCCCGACGTCATCGCGCGCACCTGGGGCGAGCACTCGCGGCCGGCGGACGGCTCGCGGCCCGTGGTCGAGCCTTTCTGGCCGCTCGCCATCGAGGCCGTGCGCCGCGAGCATCCCCATTTCCTCTTCCTGGCGGAGGTCTACTGGGATCTCGAGGCCCGGCTCCAGGAGCAAGGTTTCGACTTCACCTACGACAAGCGGCTCTACGATCGCCTGCGATCGGGGCCGGCGCGCGCCGTCCGGGAGCACCTCGGGGCGCCGCTCGCCTTCCAGGAGCGCTCGGCGCGCTTCCTCGAGAACCACGACGAGCCGCGCGCCGCGGCGACGTTCGCGCCGGAGCCGCACCGTGCCGCGGCCGTCGTCGCGTACCTCGCTCCGGGCCTCCGCCTCTTCCACGAGGGTCAGCTCGAGGGGCGCAGGGTCCACGTCCCGATGCACCTCGGGCGCCGCCCCGACGAACCGGTCGACGACGCGCTGGTCGACTTCTACTGCCGGCTCCTCGCGTGCCTGCGCCGCCCGGAGGCGCACGGGCGGTGGCGGCTCGGCGAGTGCCGCCCGGCCTGGCCCGGCAACGGCAGCTTCGATGACTTCATCACGTTCACCTGGGAGGGAGACGCCGCGACCGCGCTCCTCGTCGCCGTGAACTACGGTCCGGCGCGGGCGCAGTGCTTCGCCCCGGCGCGGCTGCACGGGCTCGCGCACCGGCAGGTGGCGCTCACGGATCTCCTCTCGGGCGCACGCGACGAGCGCGACGGCGACGACCTCGGCGCGCGGGGGCTGTACCTCGACCTGCCGGGCTGGGGTCGGCACGTCTTCGAGGTGAGATGAAACGTATGCCAAGGCCGAGCCCGAGGACCTCCTGCGCGAGCTCGTCGTCGACTCGACGCGCCGCAAGGGCCGCGTGAGCCGTTGCGCCGCTACCGCGGACCCGCCGGGTCGTGCCACGATCCAGGAGCCACGAGCGCGTCGGCCTCGCGCGGCCCCCAGGTCCCGGGCTCGTACTCGAGGACCGGGGTCCCGGAGCCGAGGATGGGATCGACGATCCGCCAGGCCTCCTCGACGTGGTCCTCGCGGGCGAAGTGGAACGGCTCGCCGCGCATCGCATCGCCGAGTAGCCGCTCGTAGGCGTCGGCCTCGCCCGGGCTCGTCTCGTGGGTGACGAGCAGCTCGACCTCCTCGCCCTCGAGCGCCTCGCCGGGCCGCTTCGACATGGCGCCGATCGCGATGGTGGCCTCCGGACCCAGGCGGAAGCGGAAGTGGTTCGCGGGAGGCACCGCCGTGTAGACCGGAGGCGGGCGGCGCAAGGTGACGAAGACCTCGGTGCAGGTCACCGGGAGGCACTTTCCGGCCCGGATGAAGAAGGGCACGCCCTGCCAGCGCCACGAATGGATCTCGAGACGCAGCGCCGCGAACGTCTCGACGTTCGAGTCCGGTGACACGCCCGGTTCGCGGCGGTATCCGCGGAACTGGCCGCGGACGAGGCTCGCGGGATCGAGCGCCGGGATCGCCTTCAGCACCTTCACCTTCTCGTCGCGTTCGCACTCGGTGTCGCGCGCGCACGGCGGCTCCATCGCCACGTTCGCGAGCACCTGCAGCAGGTGGTTCTGGACGACGTCGCGGATCGCCCCGGCCTCCTGGTAGAACGCGCCGCGCCCCTCCACCCCGAAGCGCTCGGCCATGGTGATCTGGACCGACTCGACGAACTGCCGGTTCCAGATGGGCTCGAGCAAGGCGTTCGCGAACCGGAAGAAGACGAGGTTCTGGACCGCGTTCTTCCCGAGGTAGTGGTCGATGCGGAAGACGTCGCGCTCGTCGAAGGTGGCGAGGAGGACGCGGTTCAGCTCCCGGGCGGAGGCGAGATCGCGCCCGAAGGGCTTCTCCACCACGACGCGCCCCCCTCGCGCGCAGCTGGAGCGGGCGAGCAGGCCGACGACGACTCCGAACATCGCCGGAGGGATGGCGAGGTAGTGCGTGGGTCGCTCGGCGACGCCGAGCTCGCGCCGGAGCGCCTGGAACGTGACGGCGTCCGCGTAGTCACCGTCGACGTAGTGCAGGAGGGATTGGAGCTTCGCGAGGGCGTCGCGGTCGATGTCCCCGTGCCGAGCGATGCTGTCGGCCGCGCGGGCGCGGAGCTGCTCGAGCCGCCAGCCGGCCCGGGCGACGGCGATCACCGGGACGTCGAGCGAGCCGTGCTGGACCATGCGCTGCAGCGCGGGGAAGATCTTCTTGTAGGCGAGGTCGCCCGTCGCCCCGAAGAACACCAGCGCGTCCGATGGCGGCCTCACGGCTTCTCCCGGTGGCCGCCGAAGGCGAGGCGCATGGCCGAGAGGATCTTGTCGGCGAAGTCGGCCTGGCCACGGGAGGCGAAGCGCTCGAACAGCGCCGTCGTGAGCACGGGCGCGGGCACCGCCTCGTCGATGGCGGCGTGGATCGTCCAGCGCCCCTCGCCCGAGTCGGAGACCCGCCCGGAGAAGCCGGCCAGGGTGGGGTCCTCCAGGAGGGCCCGCGCCGTCAGGTCGAGGAGCCGGGAGGAGATGACGCTGCCGCGCCGCCAGACCTCCGCGATCGCCGCGAGGTCGAAGGCATACGCGTAGTGTTCCGGATCCCGCAGCGGCGTCGTCTCGGCGTCCTCGGCGTGCCCGCGCATGCCGACGTCGGCGTGGCGCAGGATGGCGAGCCCCTCGGCGTAGGCGGCCATGAGGCCGTACTCGATGCCGTTGTGCACCATCTTCACGAAGTGGCCGGCGCCGCTCGGGCCACAGTGCAGGAAGCCGTGCTCAGCCGTGCCGCCCTTCTCCTCGCGTCCCGGCGTGCGCGGCGCCGACGCGACGGGAGGCGCCAGCGCCCGGAAGATCGGCTCGAGCCGTTTCACCGGCTCGGGATCGCCGCCGATCATCTGGCAGTAGCCGCGCTCGCGTCCCCAGACGCCGCCGCTCGTCCCGACGTCGACGTAGTGGATCCCGCGCGCGGAGAGCAGCTTCGAGCGCCGGATGTCGTCGATGTAGTGGGAGTTCCCGCCGTCGACGAGCACGTCGCCGGCGTCGAGTCGCGCCGACAGATCCGCGAGCGTCCGATCCACCGCCGCGGCGGGGATCATCATCCAGGCCGCGCGCGGCCTCGTGAGCTTGCGCGCGAGGTCGTCGAGGGAGGCGGCGCCGGTCGCGCCCTCGCCCGCCAGCGCCTGCACCGCCTCCGGCGCGGCGTCGTAGACCACGCATTCGTGTCCGGCGCGGACGAGCCGCCGCACCATGTCCGCGCCCATCCTTCCGAGACCGATCATTCCGAGCTGCATGAGAGCCGTTCTCCTTCGCGCCGGGCCGGCCGTGCCTGGCGGGGCGCTCGATCATCCAAGACGCATCGGCACGGCTCCGTGCGCGTCCTGAAGGGGAGCCCCCAGGCGTGCGAAGGGGAGCGCATCACGCAGGTGACTCCCGGTCCTTTGCACGGCGGGGCTCAGGCGGACCCGCAGCATCGCGGTCCGCTATCCACAGCACGGAGCCGTGACTCGGGCGTGTCCCTCGAGTCGTGCGCGCGAGCCATCGTTCGCTCCCCGATCCCCTCGTCGTGCCAGCCGGCGCCGCGACGGAGGGCGCATCGGCGTCGCACCATCGTGCGCACCTTTCGCGCGGGACGGAGCCGTCCCGTCGGGGGGGGTGACATGAACGCGGCGCAGGCGCTCCACGAGGCCGGGCAGAGCCTCTGGCTCGACGACTTCACCCGCGGGCTCCTGGACACCGGCATGCTCGCACGCTACGTGGACGAGCTCGCGGTCACCGGCCCTCTTCTTCGAGGTGGCGCTCCGGGACCTCTCGCGGGCAGCGGTGGGGACGCCGCCCGGCCTCCGCGCGATCGAGGAGGCGATCTTCGCGGGCGTCCCCGTGAACGTGACGCTCCTCTTCTCGGCGGAGCAGTACGAGGCCGCGGCCGGCGCGTACCTGCGAGGGCCGGAGCGCCGCCTCGCGGCCGGCCGCTCGCCCGCAGTCCCTTCGGTCGCGTCGCTGTTCGTGAGCCGCTGGGACTGCGAGCGCGTCCTCGCGGAGTTCCGCGCGGCGGGGATCGACGTGGACGCGCTTGCGCGGCAGCTGCAGCAAGCCGGCGCGACGGCGTTCGTCGCCTCCTGGAGAGATCTCGCGGCGCGCATCGAAGCGCGCCTCGAAACCCTGAAATCGGCCCCGGCCGGGTGACCCCCGGCGAGACGAGACCGGGGACTCGCCGGCCAGCAGGAGGACGTCGATGTCCTACGACGAACGGCTCGACCGGCTCTGCGTCGATACGCTGCGGACGCTCGCCATGGACGCGGTCCAGGCGGCGCGCTCGGGCCACCCGGGCACGCCCATGGCGCTCGCGCCCGTCGCCTACTGCCTCTGGAACCGGTTCCTGCGCTACGACCCCGGCGCGCCGCACTGGCCGGACCGCGATCGCTTCGTCCTCTCCAACGGTCACGCATCGATGCTGCTCTACGGACTCCTGCACCTCGCCGGCGTCGTCGCGGCGCACGAACGTTACGAGCGGGTCGGCGAGCCCGCGGTGACCCTCGACGACATCCGCGCGTTCCGGCAGCTCGGGAGCAAGTGCCCCGGCCACCCGGAGTACCCGCTCACCACCGGTGTCGAATGCACCACCGGTCCGCTCGGGACCGGGGCCGCGACGTCGGTCGGCATGGCGATCGCGGGCCGGTGGCTCGGATCCCGCTTCAACCGGCCCGGGTTCGCGCTCTTCGAGCACGACGTCTACGCCATCGTGGGCGATGGCTGCCTGATGGAGGGCGTGAGCCACGAGGCGGCTTCGCTGGCCGGGCACCTCGGGCTCGAGAACCTCTGCTGGATCTACGACAACAACCACATCACCATCGAGGGGCCGACGAGCCTCGCCGTCGGCGACGACGTCGCCGGCCGCTTCCTCGCCTACGGCTGGAGCGTCCTCCGCGTCGGCGACGCGAACGACCTCGCGCTGCTCGACCGTGCGTTCCGGACATTCCGGGAGACGCACGGCCGCCCGACGCTCGTCATCGTCGACACCCACATCGCGTGGGGCGCGCCGCACATGCACGATTCCGCGCGCGCCCACGGCGAGCCGCTCGGGGAGGAGGAGATCCGGCTCACGAAGCGCGCATACGGCTGGCCCGAGGACGCGAAGTTCCTCGTTCCGGCCGGCGTGCGCGAACGCTTCGCGGAGGGGATCGGCCGGAGAGGGCGTGCCCTCCGGGAGGACTGGCAGGCGCGGCTCGCCGCGTACCGCGAGGCGCACCGCGATCTGGGCGAGGCGCTCGAGGGCCTGCTTCGCGGGGAGCTGCCGGCGGGGTGGGACGCCGGGCTGCCGACGTTCGCGGCGTCGTCCAAGGGCCTCTCGACGCGCGAAGCGTCGGGCAAGGCGCTGCAGGCCGTCGCGGAACGGGTGCCGTGGATCGTGGGCGGCGCCGCGGACCTCGCGCCCTCGACCAAGACGCATCTCGACTTCCCGGGCGCGGGGGAGCTCGAGCGCGAGTCGCCGGGCGGCAGGAACCTGCATTTCGGGGTGCGCGAGTTTGCGATGGGGTGCGCGGCGAACGGGCTTGCGCTCTCCGCCCTCCGCCCCTTCGCCGCGACGTTCCTCATCTTCAGCGACTTCGCGCGCGGCGCGATCCGCCTCGCGGCGCTGATGGAGCTGCGGGTCGTCTGGATCTTCACCCACGACTCGATCGGCCTCGGCGAGGACGGCCCGACCCACCAGCCGGTGGAGCAGCTCGTGTCGCTCCGGGCCGTGCCCGGGCTCACGGTGCTCCGCCCCGCCGACGCGGCGGAGGTGGTGGAGTGCTGGCGGCTCGTCATGCAGCTCCGGGAGGATCCGGTCGCCCTCGTCCTCACGCGCCAGGCGGTGCCGGTGATCGACCGGGCGCGCTTCGCCCCGGCGAGCGGCGTCGCGCGCGGCGCGTACGTGCTCGCGGACCCCCCGGGCTAGCCCGAGGTGCTGCTCCTCGCGACCGGCAGCGAGGTGACGCTGTGCCTGTCGGCCCACGAGGTGCTCGCGCGCGACGGGATCCGCGCGCGCGTCGTGAGCATGCCGTCGTGGGAGGTGTTCGAGCGGCAGCCGCCGACGTACCGCGACGCGGTGCTGCCCCCGTCGGTGCGGGCGCGCGTCGCCGTCGAGCAGGCCTCGACGTACGGCTGGGCCCGCTACGTCGGAAGCGAAGGGGCGATCATCGGCATGCACACGTTCGGCGCGTCCGCGCCGCTCAAGGCGCTCGAGCGGAAGTTCGGGTTCACCCCGGACGCCGTGGTGGAGGCCGCGAAGGCGCAGCTCGGCCGGAGGTTGGCGCCGCCGTGATCCTGACCGGCGACATCGGCGGCACCCACACTCGCCTCGCAACGTTCGAGGTCCGGGAGGGGCGCCCCGCGCTGCGCGCCGTCGAGATCTATCCGAGCGGCCGGTTCGGCGGGCTCGAGGAGATCCTGCTGCGCTTCCGGCGGGAAGTGGCCGGCACGTTCGAGCGCGCGGCCTTCGGGGTAGCGGGGCCGCTGCGCGGGCGCGCGGTGGTCACCACCAACCTGCCGTGGGTGGCGGACGCCACCGCCGCGATGGAGGCGGGAGACCCGGCGGCGGCGGTCCCCGCCGCGGCGGAACGGCAGGATCCGGTCTGCCTGCGCGCCCTCGACCTCTTCGCGTCGGCGTACGCCGCCGAGGCGGGGAACCTCGCCCTCCGGCTGCTCGCGACGGGCGGCGTCTTCCTCGGCGGGGGCATCGCGCCGCGCATCCTGCCCTGGCTCAGGCGCCCGTCCTTCCGCGAGGCGTTCGCCGACAAGGGGCGCCTCCGCGCCCTCCTCGAGGACGTCCCCATCCACGTCGTGCTCGACGACCGCGCCGGGCTCGTCGGTGCCGCGCGGCGGGCGCTCGAGGAGATCGGGTAGGGAGCCGCCATGCACGCGGGCATCTCCGACACGGAACGGAACGGAGCGGATCGTCCGCGGCTCTGGATCGTCCGGCACGGCGAGACGGAGTGGAGCCGCGCGCGGCGTCACACGGGACGCACCGACCTGCCGCTCACGGCCGAGGGCGAGCGCCAGGCTCGCGCGCTGCGGCCCCTCCTCGCAGGCCTGCGGTTCGCGCTCGTGCTCACGAGCCCGCTGCGGCGCGCGCGCGACACCTGCCGGCTCGCCGGCCTCGGGGACATGGCCCGCGAGGAGAGCGACCTCGCCGAGTGGGACTACGGTCGTCACGAGGGCCGGACGGCGGAGGAGATCGAGCGGTCCGATCCGGGCTGGACGATCTGGACCGGCACCGTGCCGGGAGGCGAGACGGCCGACCAGGTCGCGGCGCGCGCCGATCGCGCGATCGCCGCGGCCCTGGCGGGGGGCGGCGACGCGCTCCTCTTCTCGCACGGACACCTCCTGCGCGTGCTCGCCGCGCGC
>Ga0184615_10000913_pt1 | contig 15944 bp, 19 predicted proteins | sample PLM4_65_coex_FD_133134 | JGI IMG/M metagenome (GOLD analysis project Ga0184615, IMG submission 133134) | Groundwater sediment microbial communities from an aquifer in East River, Colorado, USA - PLM4_65_coex | ecosystem: Environmental > Terrestrial > Soil > Riparian zone | place: USA: East... | reverse complement strand
TCCGCAGGGTCGTGCGCACCCCGCGGCCGAGGTTCTCCCAGTGCGCCAGGCGGCTCTCGAGGGCCTGCTCCCAGGCGCGCTTGCGCCACTCCCAGCGCGTGCCGCGGGCGCCGAGCGTCTCGATCAGGGTGATGACGAGGCCGAGGCCGCCGGTCAGGGTGCTGCGAAGGAATGCCATCGGGCGCGGCGGCCTCCCGGGGACGGGGGCGCGGCGCCTCTTAGAAGCTCCAGCCGACGCCGAGCTTGAAATCGGGGTCGTTGTCGCCGAACCCGACCTTCCCCTCGATGAAGAAACCGGTACCCGACTTGAGCTTGGTTTCGACACCGCCCATGCCGGCGAACGCGAACTCGGTATCCGAGTCGTCGCCGTTGCCGTTGTCGTCGTCGACATTCACATAGGCCAGGCCGATGCCTCCGCCGACGTACGGTTTCCAGACCTGCACCTTGGAGAAGACGTAGTGCACCTCGGCGAGCGCCTGCAGGGTGGTGACGTCGTCGCCGAAGCCGACCTCGATGGTCGGGCGGAAGCGGACGTCCTTGGCGAACTCGCCGAGATTGAAGTGGACACCACCGTAGACCTGGTCCGGGTCGGCGCTCGCGCCCACGCGAACTCCCCAACCCTGCCAGCCGATACCCGTCGTTCCCTGCGCCAGGGCCTGGTCCGCCGGCATGAGGACCACGAGGGCAAACAGAACCGCCGCCACCAGTACGATTCGTCGCATTGTCCAACCTCCCACGAGAAACAGGCCAGGCCCCCCCGGCCCCACCCGTCGGAAAACGAAGGGTGAGGCTAGCACGCCGGCGAACGGGTTGCAAGATTCCGGCAGATTCATTCCGGCAGATTCACGACGACTCCGTTCGCGTTCACTCGAACCGCCGCAGCAGCCCGAGGACGACGCCGTGGATGACCGGCTCTTCGCCCGGCGCCTCGACGCGCTCCCCCGCCCCCCCGAGCGCCGCCAGGTGGACGCGGCCGCGGTCGCGCCGGACGGTTCGCAGCGAGGCTTCCGCACCGGGCCCGATCGCCACGACCGTCGTCCCCTCCGCCGGACGGGGCCGGCGCTCCAGCACGATGACGTCGCCGTCGAGGATCTGTTCGCCGCGCAACGCGTCGCCGCCGACCATGAGCGCGAAGGTGTCGGCCGGCTTCGTCACCATCTCGCGCGGCACCGCCGCGGGTGCCGCGCCCGGGAGCATCTCGATCGGCTTGCCGGGAGCGAACCTCCCGAGGATCGGCACGACCGCCGCCGAGGAGCATGATGCCGCCGGGCGCAGCTCGATGCCGCGACGCCGGCTGCGGCGCCGGCGCAGAAGCCCGCGCTCCTGGAGGAGCGCCACGTGCCGGTGGACGGTCGCCACCGATGACAGGCCGCAGCGCCGGGCGATCTCGTGCAGCGTCGGCATCTGGCCGGTCTCGGCGACGTGGGTCTGGATCGCCTCGAGGACCGCCTTCTGGCGGCGGGTGGGGAGCATCGGCGCCGCCTAGTCCTGTCCGCCGGCGTCGCGTGAGCCGACGAACCACTCGTCGCGGTCCTTGAACAGGACGTTGAACGAGGTCAGCGATCCGTAGCAGCGCGTCACGTACTGCTGCAGCTCGACCTTCTCTTCGGCGGTCAGCCGCTGGTGGGCGTTGATCCTCTGCTCGAGCACGCGCAGGCGATCGCGCACCATTGTGACCTTGTGGAACAGGGCGTCGATCGGAATGACCTTCTCCTGGGTGTCGGCCTTGCCGGGGCGGATCACCAGCGAGCCCCCCTCGAACCGGCCGGCCATGCGGGTCTCCCCGAGACCGAGCAATTCGTCGATCGCCTCCTTCACCGCCCGCTTCACGTCGCGACGTGTCAGGGGCTCCGACGTCTCATCGCTCATCGCCGTCCTCCGCGGCCCGCGCCCCGGGCCGTCCGGCCGCCGCCCGCGGGCCGGGCGTGACCCTCGCCGTTCGTTGTCCTCCCCCCGCCGGGGGAAGCATTCCGTCGCTTCACGTTTCCATGTAATGGCAGATCGGGCAGACCAGCTTGCAGCGCGCGTTGCCGACCATGGGTCCGCGCTGGCAGGCCGGGCACCATCCCGCCGCGGTGCTCATCGTCGCTCCGGCGGCGGGGCGGACACGCTTTCGCCGAGCGGCAGGGTCCGTACCAGATCGAGGATCGAGTCGCCGTCGTGCACCTGCGACGCCGCCGCCACGGTGTCGGCGCTCGCCGGCCGGCAGGCCACCGACCAGCCCGTGCGGGCGAACATCGAGATGTCCCCGTCGCTGTCGCCGACGCTCACCACAAGGCGCCGGTCGATGCCGAACTGTCCGCAGAAGAGATCGACCGCCTCGTCCTTGCGCGCGTGCCGCACGTCGACGCGCACCTCGCCGGTCAGGATGCCGCGGCGCGAGACCAGGCGGTTGGCGATCGTGAACGCCAGGTCGAGCTCGCGGTGCACGCGGTCGGCGAGGAGCGTCAGCCCGGTCGAGATGACGCCGACGACGGCGCCGCGGGCGCGCGCCTCGCCGATCGCCTCGCGCACCCCCGGGCGGTACGGTATGCGGTCGGCGATCGCGCGCAGATCGGCCTCGCGCATCCCCTTCCAGTGGGCGGCGTCCAGGCGGCAGAACTCCTCGTAGTCGATGCCGCCCGACACGAAGGCCTCCTGGTGCCGGCGCGCTTCGTCCTCCCAGAGGCCGAGCGTCTCGTGGATGTGCTGCCAGACGCTGCGCACCGGCGTCAGTGTGCCGTCGAGGTCGAAGAGCAGGGCCCGGTACATGCCCTACTGCTCCCCGACTTCGGCGGCCGGCGGCTGGCGGAACGCCCCGCCCCGATACGCCTCGGCGAAGGCCACCACCACCTTGCGGTCGTAGACCCGGTCCGACAATTCGGTGAGCCGCTGGATCGCGGTGTCGAACGACATCGCCTTCTGGTACGGCCGGTTGGTGGTCATGGCGTCGAAGGCGTCGGCCACGGCGACGATGCGCGCCGCGATCGGGATCTGCTCCCCCTTGAGCTGCTTGGGATAGCCGGTGCCGTCCCAGCGTTCGTGATGGAAGCGGATGCCGGGGATGATGTCGCGCATCGCCGCGATCTTCGACAGCATCTGCGCCCCCTTCTCGGGGTGCTGCTTCATGACGGTGTACTCCTGGTCGGTGAGCATCGCCGGCTTGCGGAGGATCTTGTCCTCGATGCCGATCTTGCCGATGTCGTGGAAGAGCGAGGAGATGTGCACCTCGCGCATTTCCTTGCGTCCGAGCCCCAGCTGCTTGGCGAGGATGACGGCATACTGGTTGACCCGCTCGGAGTGGCCGCGGGTGTACGGGTCCTTTTCGTCGATCGCCTCGGCCAGGGCGCGGATGGTGCCCATGAACAGGTCGTTGTTGACCTGGGCCGCCACCTTGAGCCGCTGGATGTACTCCTGCATCTGCTGCGCCATGGAATTGAAAGTGGCCGCGAGCGCCCCGAGCTCGTTGCGGCTGGTCACATTGACCCGGTGATCGAGCTGGCCCTTCGCGAAGGCCTCGGTTCCCGAGGCCAGCGCCTGGATCGGGCGGGTGACCGTCGAGGCGAGCAGGTAGGCGAGGACGAGCGCCAGCGCCACGGCGAGCCCGGCCCACAGGAGCGCGGCGTTCACCATCTGGTCGACGGCGGCATAGGCCTTGCGCTTCTCGAGCTGGACGACGATCCCCCAGCCCTGCGCCGTGGCGTCGACGGAGGCCAGGTATTCGATCGGACGGCCGCCGTCGGCGATCGCGAACTCGGTCGTGAGCGCCGACCTGCCGCCGGCGCGGGTGAACTCCTGCACGACGCCGAACGTCGACATGTCGGCGCGCCCCAGGAGGCCGGTCTCGTCGTGCGCCGCCAGCAGCCCGGCGCCCGAGTCGAGGGCGTACACCGTGTAGCCCGGCCGGTGGGTGCCGGCCGCCGGCTCCCAGATGGCGCCGAAGTCGATCAGACCGGCGAGCGCCCCCGCCGTGCCGTCGCGTCCGACCGGCAGTGTCAGCGGCACCAGGACGCGATGCGTCGAGTCACCCTCGAACCGGATCGGATCGCCCACGATGGCCTGCCCCTGGAGGGCCGCTGCCAGGCCGCGTGCCATCGCCGCCTCGGCCTCGGGCGGCACGACGGCGCCGTCAACGATGGCCTGGGTCGACTGCCCGGACGGCTCGGTGTAGCGCACGAGGATGAGCCCCTCCCCGAGCGAGCGCTCGAGGAGCGGCCGCCAGGCCGCGGGCGCGCCGCCGAGGGCGTCGCGTGGCAGGGTGGCAATCCCCTCGGCGAGCCGCGCCATTCCGGTGCGCAGGGCGGTGAGCGAGGCGTCGACCTGGCGGGCGATCGCCCCCGCCATCTGCAGTTGGACCTCCTGCTGCGAGGTCACGAGCGACTCGCGGCTGATGGTGATCAGCTTCTGCGCCACCATCGCCGCCGGCAGCAGGCCGACGGCGAGCATGACCAGCAGGAACGTGTAGACGATGCGCCCGCGCGGCCGTGGCGCGGCCGCCTCCTTGGGGGCTGCCGTGGCGGGATCGGGTTGTCGTGTACTCGGGTTCGGGTTCGTCGGCACCACCGGCCTCGAGAACTCACGGGACAGGGCGGCCGGATGATAGGCCAGGGGGAGCGGCCCGTCAACGAGGGGCGCCGCCTCAGCGATCCCGCGGAACGGCCATCATCCGCTCGAGGGCCACCCGCGCAGCGGACGCGTCGTCCGGATCGACGTCGATCGGGAAGACATCCTCCTCGAGGGAACGGCGCACCCCGGCGAGGTCGATCATCTTCATGTACGGGCAGTGCAGGCGGCAGCCGATGCATCCATCGGCCGGTATGAACTCGCGCCCGGGAAATCGCTTGGCCAGCTGGTGGATCAGCGCCCACTCCGTGGCGATGATGAAGGTGTGCGCCTCGGGATGACGCTCGACCGCGGCGATCATCCCCGAGGTCGAGCAGATCTCGTCGGCCATCCCGAGGACGTCCGCCCGGCACTCGGGATGGGCGATGACCACCGCCCCGGGACGTTCGCCGCGCACCTTCTCGACGTTGACCCCGCGCAGGACGTCGTGGGTCGGGCAGGCGCCGTCGTAGACCACGATCTCCTTTTCCGGCACCTGGCCCGCCACCCAGCGACCCAGGTTGCGATCGGGGGTGAACAGGATCCTCCGGTTCGGCAGACTGCGCACCACCGCCACCGCGTTGGCCGAGGTGCAGCAGATGTCCGACATCGCCTTCACCTCGGCGCTGCTGTTGATGTAGGTCACCACCGTGTGCCCCGGGTAGAGCTCCTTCCACTCGATGAGCGACTCGGGGGTGATCGAGTCGGCCAGGGCGCAGCCGGCGGCCAGGCTCGGCAGCAGCACCGTGCGTTCGGGATTCAGGATGCGTGCCGACTCGGCCATGAAATGAACGCCGCAGAAGACGATGAGCTCCGCCTTGGTCTGCCGCGCCTGCAGCGCCAGGCCGAGGGAGTCGCCGACGAAGTCGGCGGCCTCCTGGACCTCGGGCAGCTGGTAGTTGTGCGCCAGGATGATGGCGTTGCGGCGGCGCGCCAGCTCGCGGATCGCCTCGATCTCACGCCCGGTCCGGGCCGGATCGGTGGAGCGCCACATCGGCGGGATGTAGTGGCAGGTGTCGGCCGCGTCAGTCTCCATGCGTCCTCCCCACCACCCGCGCCCCGCGGTCGGGGCGGATCGCCGCCGTGCCACCGGGGAACAGGCGCCAGAACTCCTTGCGGACGAGGCTCGTGATCGTGCCGCTCTTGGAGAAACCGTGGTACCGGGCGATCGACTCGAGCATCGCCAGGTCCCTGCGCGTGGCCGTGAACGTGCGCACCGTCTTGCGCTCCGCCTTGCGTTCCGTCGCCTCCCCGCCCCCCGCCCGCACCACCTGAATCCGAGTCATATATAACCCTTATATAAGCCGACGCGCGGATCGTACCCCGCCCCCGCCCGCCCGTCAACACCGTGTCACCATCAACACACCGCGTCGCGTCGCACCGGTTTCGCCGAACCGATCGCAGCATCTCGAGCGAGAGGGATGGTCAGAGTTGTTTCGTGCGGACGGCGCAGGCGCGGGCCGGCGGGCGCAGGCGCGCCGTACGCCGGGCCGTCCGAGACCGAGCGGTGGGGCCCCACCGCGCCGCCGTCAGGCGCGGGGGGCACCGCGAGGCGAGGTCGCGGGGAGGCTCGCGCAGCGAGCCGGACCCGTGCCCGGCGTACGGCGCGCCTGCGCCCGCCGGCCCGTCTTCAGGCTGCCTGTTCGGCGTCGTTCTTGGCGACCGGCGCCGCGCTCTCGCCGGCGGCGGCCGGCGCGGCGGCGCCGTCCTGCACACCGGTGGCCTGCAGGACGCGGACGAAGGCGTCGACCGCCTTGGGACAGAACTGGCGGCCGCGCATCTTCTGCATCTCCTGCATGGCGAAGCCGAGCGGCAGGCCGATACGGTAGGGACGGGTCGAGGTCATGGCGTCGAAAGCGTCGGCGAGCGACACGATGCGCGCCGCCAGGGGGATCTCCTCCCCTTTCAGGTGGTCGGGATAGCCGCTGCCATCGAACATCTCGTGATGATGCCGGATGCCAAGGACGTGGCGCTCGAAGATCTTCACCGGGCTGAGGATCTGCGCCCCGACCACCGGATGGGACTTGACCACCTCGCGCTCCTCCTCGGTCAGCTTACCCGGCTTGTTGAGGATGGCGTCCATCATGCCGATCTTGCCGATGTCGTGCAGCAGGGCCACCTGCGACACGATGTCGATGTCCTCGCGCGCGAGCCCCATCGAGCGGGCGATCAGGGTCGCGAACCGCGCCACCCTCTGCGAGTGGCCGGAGGTGTAGCGGTCCTTCGCCTCGAGCGCCACCGCCAGCGACTGCACCGTCTGCATGTACGAGCGCTCCAGCTCGCGACCCATCTCCTCGAGGTTGCGGAACGCCTTGGTCAGCTCCTGGTTGCGCACCTGCAGGTCGGCGAGCAGGCGCTCGTTGAGCCGCTTCATCTCGCGCTGCCGGAGCATGCTCGTGATGGTGAACTTGATGTCCTCGTCGTTCCACGGCAGCGGCACGTAGCGGTCGATCGCCGAGTTGTTGAAGGCATAGATTGCCTCCTCGAGCGCCGGCCGGTCGGAGAGCAGGATTTTGCCGATGGCGGGGAACTGCGCGTTGATGATCTCGAGCAGGCGGCTGCCGGGGATCCCGGTCAGGCCCTGGTTCACCACCACCATCTCGATCGGCCGGCGCTGGTCCCGCAGCGCATACAGCGTCCCGAGGGCCTCCTCGGCGGAGCCCGCCGTCAGTACCTCGATCTCGTTCGGGCACGACGATTCGATCCGCTCCTTGTGCAGGATGCGGGTGGTGGAATCATTGTCGATGAGGATGATGACAGGGCGGCTCACCGGGTTGAATATAGGAAGGCAAATCGACGGAGGCCAGCCCCGGCGCGTTGACGCCCCATTGACGATCCTCTAGACTCGCCACCCTCTATGTATGGCCTCTACGGCGCCCTGCTTCGCCTGGTCTGGGCCGTCGTCATTCCTTACCAATTCGTGATCGGCCTGGTCACCGGACACCCGGGGCCGCGCCTCGGCGAGCGGCTGGTCCGCGGCCCCGACCCGCGGGCGCATGGGCCCAACGGGCTGTGGGTTCACGCGGTGTCGGTCGGCGAGGTCCGTCTGGCGCTGACGGTCATCGCGGCGATCCGGCGGCGCTGGCCCGGGGGCCCGGTGCACCTGACCACCGGCACCGAGACCGGCCGTGCCCTGGCGCTGGAGACCGCGGGCCGGGCGGCCGCCGGCGCGCCGGACGGCGTCTCGGCCCTGCCGCTCGATCTGCCGGGACCGATGGGGCGTCTCATCGACCGCCTGCGCCCGCGTGCCATTCTCGTGATCGAGACCGAGATCTGGCCCAACCTCATCCGCCGGGCGGCCGCGCATGGCGTGCCGGTGGTGATCGTGAACGGCCGGCTGGCGCCGCGCACCTTTCCACGCTATCGCGTCGCCCGTCGCCTGTTCGCGCCGGCGCTGGCGCGCGTCGGCCTCGTCGCCGCCCAGACCCGTGAAGATGCCGATCGATTCCGCGCCCTCGGTGCGCCAAAGGAACGGGTCCTGGTGACCGGCAATCTCAAGTTCGACCTGCCGGTGCCGCGCGCCGACGGCGAGGCGGTGCGCCGGCGTCTCGGCTTTCCGCCCGGTGCGACGGTCTTGGTGGCCGGGAGCACCGCGCGCGCCGAGGCCGCGCCCGTGCTTGCCGCCTACGCCGCCCTCGCCGCGGTCGACAGCGGGGCCCGCCTCGTGCTGGCGCCCCGCCACCCCGAGGATGTCGCTCCCGCCGCGGCCGCGCTCGAGGCCCGGGCGATCGCCTGGCGGCGCTGGAGCGCGCTCGACGGGACGGCGGCCGGCGACTGGAGCGCGGTCCTGGTCGACGTCATGGGGGTTCTGCCGGAGATCTACGCCGCGGCCAGTCTGGCGTTCGTGGGCGGAAGCCTGGTGCCGCGCGGCGGGCAGAACCTCCTCGAGCCGGCCGCGCTCGGCTGCCCGGTGCTGTTCGGGCCGCGCCTCGACAATGTCCGGGCGGCGGCCGCAGCCCTTCTCGCCGCAGGCGGCGGCTTCCGGGCCGACGACGGCGCCGGCCTGACGGCCCTCGTCCTGCGGTTGGCCGCCGATCCCGCCGCCCGGCGCGAGGCGGGGGCGCGGGCGCGCTCGGTCGTCGACCGCGAGCGCGGCGCGCTCGAACGCACTCTCGACGCGGCGGCGGCGCTCCTCGGACCCGCGCCGGCGCGGGACGGCCGGTGATGAACACCGGCGACATCCGCCCCGGGCCGCTCCTGACCGCCGCCCTGTTCATCCCGGGGCTGCTGTACGGCGCCGCGATCCGGGTCCGCAACCGGCTCTACGACCATGGTCTGCTCGCAGTGCGGCGCCTCCCCTGCCCCACGATCGCGTTCGGCAACCTGACCGTCGGCGGCACCGGCAAGACACCGCTCACATCGTTCACCGCGGCGGCGCTGCGGGATGCCGGCTATCGTGTCGGCATCCTGAGCCGTGGTTACCGTCGCGCGGGGCGGGCGGCGCTCGTGGTCTCCGACGGCCGCCGCCTCCTGGCCGATGCCGCCCAGGCGGGCGACGAGCCATACCTCATGGCGCGCGACAATCCCGCCGCCGCCGTCGCCGTCGGCGCCGACCGCGGCGCGGCCGCCGACCTGCTGCTTGCCGCGGCGCCGGCGGAGGTCGTCCTGCTCGACGATGCCTTCCAGCACCGCGCCATCCACCGCGACCTGAACATCCTCGTGGTCGACGGCCGCGACCCTTTCGGCAATGGTAGAATTCTGCCGTTCGGCCCGCTGCGGGAGCCAATCACCGGCGTGCGCCGCGCCGATGCCGTCGTCGTCACGCGCGGCGGGGGTGTTCCGCCTCCGTCGCTTCTGCGGGCCCTGGAGCAGCATCATTCCGACGTTGCCGTCTTCCACGCCGCCATCGCGCCGCGCGGTTTCGCCGATCCATCCGGCGAGGCCGCGGGGCTCGCGGCGCTGCGCGGCTTCTCGGCCTACGCCTTCGCGGGTATCGCCCGGCCGGAACGACTCGAGGAGGACCTGGGCGCGCTCGGTGTGCGTCTCGCCGGCGCGCGCCGCTTCCCCGACCACCATCCGTACCGGGCGCGCGACCTCGAGGAGATCGCGGCGGCGGCGCGGGCCTGCGGCGCCGAGGTCCTGGTGACGACCGAGAAGGACCTGGTGCGCCTGCCGGGCTTGCCGCCGGCGTCGCCGCCCCTGTTCGCCCTGTCGATCGGCGTGACCTTCCCCGACGCCGGCTTCACCGGCTTTCTTCTCGACCGCCTTGGTGCCGCCGGCCGCCCGGCGCCGGCGGGCGCCGGCGGAGGCCGATGAGCGCGGCAGCGGCCGCGCGCCGCGACCCGATCGCGCACCACCTGACCTACCTGTTCGGCCGCACCCTCTTCGGCATGCTGCGGTGGCTTCCCCTGCACGCGGCGCGCGCCGCCGGTCGTGCCCTTGGCGCGCTCTTCTGGCATGTGTCGCCGCGCCACCGCCGCATCGCCCTGAGGAACCTCGACGTCGCGCTCGGCGCCACGCTTCCCGCGGAGCGGCGGGCGAACATCGCGCGCGCCTCCTTCGCCCACCTGGGCGCCATCATCGGCGATGCGACCCACTTCCGCGACCATCTCCGGCGCCCCACCGAGCGGCTGGTGGTTTACGAGGGCGTCGACTATCTGAAGTCGGCCGCTGCGGCCGGCAGGGGCGTGCTGGTCTTCTCGGGTCACTTCGGCCACTGGGAGATGGTCGCCCTGTTGCAGCACCGCCTCGGCGTGCCGATGACCATGGTCGTGGCCCCGCTCGTGAACCGGCGCTGGGACCGCTTCATCACCCGCCTGCGCGGCGCCCCCGGCAACACCATCCTGTCGAAGCGCAACGCGGCGCGGCCGATTCTCAAGGCGTTGCGGCAGGGCCGGGCGATCGCCATCCTCATCGACCAGAATGTGCGCGGCGGGGGCGGCCTGTTCATCGAGTTCTTCGGACGGCCGGCGTCGACCACCCCGGCGCTGGCCACCCTGGCGTTCCGCAGCGGCGCGCCGATCGTGCCGGTCTTCTCGTGGTTCCGGCCGGACGGGCGCCTCCACGTTTCGTACCGGCCGCCGATCGCAGCCGTTCGCCGCGGCGCCATCGAGGACGACGTCCGCGACCTCATGCGCGCCTGCACCGGCCTGCTCGAGGAGGAGATCCGGCGGCGTCCCGAGGCCTGGCTGTGGATGCACGACCGCTGGCGCACCCGTCCCCGGACCGCGGCCGGCGGCGCGGCCGCGATCGCGCCGCCACGGGGCGGGGACGACCTGGCGATCCCGTCCGCCGGGCCCGGCGCCGGCACCGTCGAGGCGCACCGGTGAGCCGGCGGGCGATCTTCATGGATCGCGACGGGACGATCTGCGACGAGGTCGGCTACATCAACCATCTGTCGCGCAGCCGCCTACTCCCCAACAGCCTCGAGGCGATCCGGCAGGTCAATGCCGCCGGATACCTGGCGATCGTCGCCACCAACCAGTCGGGCGTGGCCCGCGGCCTGTTCGACGAGGCCCTGGTCGAGCGGGTGCACCGGCAGCTGGCGGGGTGGGTCGAGGCGGGGGGAGGACGGCTCGACGCCCTCTACTATTGCCCGCATCACCCGCGCGAAGGACAGCCGCCCTACCGCGCCGACTGCGACTGCCGCAAGCCGCGCCCCGGGATGCTCGCTCGCGCCGCGCGCGAGCACGGCATCGATCTCGCGTCATCGTGGATGATCGGCGACAGCCTCGTCGATCTCGAGGCGGGGGCCGCCGCGGGCGCCGGGGTCGTGCATGTCCTCACCGGCTACGGCCGTGGCCTGGTGGAGAACCAGCCGCAGCGCTTCCGCGCCAAACCACAGCACACCGCCGTCGACCTGCTCGACGCCGTGCGCTGGATCGTCGCGCGCGAGGCGACAACCAAGGAGACCGATCGATGAGCGACACACGCGCCGCCCTGCTGGCCGCCGTCGACCGCATGCAGGGGGTGCGGGTCCTGGTGGTGGCCGATCTGGTCCTCGATGTGTTCGAGTACGGCCGCATCGGCAGGATCTCGCGCGAGGCGCCGGTCCTCATACTCGACCATGTGCGCACCGATCGGCTGCCGGGCGGCGGCGCCAACGCGGTCAACAACCTGTGCGCGCTCGGCGGCCGGCCGATCGTGATTGGCCGGGTGGGCGCCGACGAGGCCGGTGATCGGCTCAGGGACCTGCTCTCCGCGGCCGGCGCCGACGTCGGCGGGGTGGTCCGCGAGACCGGCTACGCCACCCCGCAGAAACGGCGGATCCTCGCCGGCAGCGCCCACTCCGTCAAGCAGCAGATCGTCCGGGTCGACCAGGGAGGAGGCCCGCCGGTGCTCGATGTGGCGGCCCTGGCGGGGAGGGTGCGCGAGCGCGCCGGGCAGGCCGCCGGCACCCTGGTCTCCGACTACTCCTTCGGTCTCGTGCATTCTGGCACTGTCGCCGCCATCCACGAGGCCGCCGGGGCGCCCGATCGGCCGCTGTTCGTCGACTCGCGCCGGCAACTGCGGCTGTTCCGTGGCCTGGCCGCCGCCACCCCCAACCTGCAGGAGGCCGAGGCAGTGGCGGAAGGCCCGATCGAGGACGACCCGGCCCGCCTGGCGGCCGCCTCCGAGGCGCTGCGCCGGTCGCTCGAGGCCCGCGCCGTGGTCGTGACCCTGGGCAGCCAGGGGATGCTGCTCGCCGCCGAGGGGGGCGTGGTGGCGCACATCCCCGTCTACGGCACCGACGAGGTCGCCGACGTGACCGGGGCCGGTGACACGGTGATCGCCACCCTGACCCTGGCGGTGCTCTCGGGGTGCGGCTGGCGGGAGGCGGCGCTGCTCGCCAACTACGCGGGCGGAATCGTCGTCATGAAGCGCGGCACCGCCACGGTCCTCCCCGAAGAGCTGCGCCAGGCGGTGCGCACCGATCCGCAGATCGACACCCGGGTGCGGCCGGGATGAACCGGGGAAGGGCGGGCACGCGAAGCGCGCCGCGGCGCGACGACGCGATCCCGGCGCCGGCGCCGATCGTCCGTCTCGCCGAGGCGAAGCGGACCGTCGCGGCGGCGCGTCGCCGGCCGAACCGCGCCCGCGTCGTCCTCGCCAACGGTCTCTTCGACCTGCTGCACGTCGGGCACCTGCGGTACCTGCGAGCGGCGCGGCGACAGGGGGATCTGCTGGTCGTGGCGATCAACGACGATCGCTCCGCGCGCGCCCTGAGGGGCCCGGGACGGCCGCTCGTGCCGGCGCGCGACCGGGCGCGCCTGGTCGCCGCGGTGCGTGGTGTCGGCCTGGTGCTGATCTTCGGCGGGACGACGGTGACCCGCGTCCTGCTGGCTTTGCGGCCCGACGTCCACTGCAAGGGAACGGACTACCGTCCGGGGACCGTCCCCGAGCGGGCCGTGGTGCGGTCCTATGGCGGAGCGGTCCGCGTCGTCGGCGACCCGAAGCGGCACGCCAGCACGGCCATGCTCACGAGGATGACGGCACCGCGTTGAGCCGCGGCGGCTACTTCTTTTCGGACCCCGGCGATTCGGGTGCGTCCGGTGGCGTCGCCTGCTCTTCGCGCTTCTTGCTGGCGGCAACCTGCCGGTCGCGGCGCGCCTTGCGCTCCTCGCGCTGCTCCTTGACGATGGTCTCGGAACCCACCAACTCGACGATCGCCATTTCGGCCCCGTCGCCCTGGCGCGGCCCCAGCCGCATCGTCCGGGTGTAGCCGCCGGGCCGCGTCGCGAACCGCGGTCCGAGGGTGGCGAACAGCTTCTTCACCACGTCCTTGTCGGCCACATGCCGGATCACCTGACGGCGCGCGTGCAGATCGTCCCGGCGCGCCAGGGTGATCAGCTTCTCGGCGAACGGCCGCAGCTCCTTGGCCTTGGGCACCGTCGTGCGGATGCGCTCGTGAAGGAACAGCGACGTCGTCAGGCTCCGCAGCAGGGCGCGGCGGTGCCCCGATGTGCGGCCCAGCTTGCGCAGTCGGACGTTGTGGCGCATGACTCCCTACTCCTGCTTCGGCTCGAGGATGCCGTCGATCTTCATCCCGAGTGAAAGCCCCATTTCGGCCAGGAGCTCCTTGATCTCGTTGAGCGACTTGCGGCCGAAGTTCTTGGTCTTGAGCATTTCCGACTCGGAGCGCTGCACGAGGTCTCCGATGCTCTTGATGTCGGCGTTCTTGAGGCAGTTGTACGAGCGGACCGACAGCTCGAGCTCGTCGATCGAGCGCTGGAGGTTCTCGCGCAGCTTGTCGAGGTCGCTGCCGGCCTCGTTGGCGATGACCTCGGCGCGCTCCTCGAAGTTCACGAAGATCGACAGGTGGTCCTTGAGCAGCTTGCTGGCGAGTCCGACGGCGTTCTGTGGCGACACGGCGCCGTTGGTCCAGACCTCGATCGTCAGCTTGTCGTAGTCGGTCGTCTGCCCGAGCCGCGCGTCCTCGACCGTGTAGTTGACCTTGCGGACCGGCGAGTGCACCGAGTCGATCGGGATGTAGCCGATCGTCAGGTCATTGTCGTAGTTGCGGTCGGCCGAGACATAACCACGGCCGGGCTTCACGCGCATCTCGATCGTCAGGCGCGCCTCGTCCATGAGAGTGGCGAGGTGCACATCGGGGTCGAGGATTTCGACGTTGGGATTGGTCTCGATGTGCCCGGCTTTGAGCTCCTGCGCACCCTCGCCGCGCAGATAGATCGTCTCGGGGTGATCGACGTTCAGCTTGATCGGGATCTGCTTGAGGTTCAGGATCAGGTCGATTGTGTCCTCGACGACCCCCGGGATCGAGGAGAACTCGTGCAGCACTCCCTCGATCTTGACGGCGGTGATCGCCGCCCCCTCGACCGAGGACAGGAGCACGCGGCGCAAGGCGTTGCCGACGGTGGTCCCATAGCCCCGCTCGAACGGCTGGGCCCAGAAGCGGCCGTAGGTGGGCGTCAGCGTCTCGTTGTCGCACTCGAGGCGCTTCGGCCTCTGGAAACCTTTCCAAAGCATCGGATGCTCCTCCTTTGGCCTACTTGCTGTACAGCTCGACGATCAGCTGCTCCTGGATCGGCAGCGTGATCTCGTCCCGGCGCGGCAGGTTGGAGACGGTGCCCTTCGCGCCCTCCGCCTCCGGCGTCAGCCAGGGGACGATACCCCGGCCCTTGGCCAGCTGCAGGGCCGCCTGCACCTGCGCGTTCTTCGCCATCTTGTCCTTGACGCTGATCACATGGCCCGTCTTCACCTGGAACGACGCGATGTCGACCTTGCGACCGTCGACCTTGACGTGGCCGTGCGCCACCAGCTGGCGGGCCTGGGCGCGCGATGACGCCAGCCCGATCCGGTAGACGACGTTGTCCAGGCGGCGCTCGAGGCTCTGCAGGAGCATCTCGCCGGTGACCCCCTTGCGGCGCGCCGCCTCCTGGAAGGTCAGACGGAACTGCTTCTCGAGCACGCCGTAGACCCGCTTGACCTTCTGCTTCTCGCGCAGCTGCACGCCGTAGCCCTGCATCTTGATGCGCCGCTTGCCGTGCTGGCCCGGCGGGAAGTTGCGCTTTTCGATGGCGCATTTCTCGGTGAAGCAGCGGTTCCCCTTGAGGAACAGTTTCATGCCTTCCCGGCGACACAGCCTGCAGACGGTCCCACAGTTTCTTGCCACGTGCGTGTTCTCCCCTGTCCTAGACGCGCCGCCGCTTCGGTGCGCGGCAGCCGTTGTGCGGGATCGGCGTGACGTCCTTGATCGTCTTGACTTCCATTCCGATCGACTGCAGGGCGCGCACCGACGACTCGCGCCCCGCCCCGGGCCCCTTGACCCGCACCTCGAGCTGCTTGACCCCGTGCTCGCGGGCGGCGTTGCCCGCCGCCTGCGCCGCCAGCTGCGCGGCGAACGGGGTTCCTTTGCGCGACCCCTTGAACCCGACGCAGCCGGCCGACGACCACGACAGCACCGCGCCGGTCTGGTCGGTGATCGTGATCACCGTGTTGTTGAAGCTCGCGTGCACGTGCGCAATGGCGAACGGGATGTTCTTGCGCTCCTTCTTCTTGCCGCCGCCCTTGCGGCCGGTCGCGCCCTCGGCGGCAGCCGCGGCGCCTTCCTTGGGCTCCTTGGCCGCCTTGGGGGCTTTCACGGGCTTTTCCGCTTCCGCGGCTTCGCCGCCCGCTTTCTCGTCCTGGGCCTTATCGTCCGCCATCTCTCAGCGCTCCTTCCTGTTCCACGCGCTCCGGCAACCGCCGGAACGCCTCAACCCTTCTTCCCGGCCGGCGCCTTCTTCTTGCCGGCGACCGTCTTGCGCGGGCCCTTGCGGGTGCGCGCGTTGGTGTGCGTCCGTTGTCCGCGCACCGGCAGGTTGCGCCGGTGCCGCATCCCGCGGTAGGAGCCGATGTCGATGAGGCGCTTGATGTCCATCTGCACGTTCTTGCGCAGATCGCCCTCGACCTGGCCCTCCTCCTGGATGACGTCGCGGATGCGG
>Ga0184615_10000910_pt1 | contig 15950 bp, 21 predicted proteins | sample PLM4_65_coex_FD_133134 | JGI IMG/M metagenome (GOLD analysis project Ga0184615, IMG submission 133134) | Groundwater sediment microbial communities from an aquifer in East River, Colorado, USA - PLM4_65_coex | ecosystem: Environmental > Terrestrial > Soil > Riparian zone | place: USA: East... | reverse complement strand
TGGGCAGCGACGGCATGATCGCGATTCGCCACATGCCTGCTTCCGAGCTCGATCGGATCGGCGAGATCGATCGGTCGGAGCATGTGACGCAGGAGTACTCCTACCGACGTGGCTCCCTCGAGTCACGAACCGTCGACATCAGCGTTCCGATGTGGCACCGGTCCGGCAATCATGAGAACAGCGTCCAAGGCAACATCGATGCCTGGCGGCCACTCCTCGATGAGGGGGGGACGCTCGTCGGAGCCTTCGACGCCGACGCCCTCGCCGCCGTCGCAATCTACCGGCCCCATCTCGCAGAGGGCATGCGGAACCTCGCGGTCCTCTACGTGAGCAGGAGCTACCGGCGCAAAGGCATCGGCTCGCTGCTCACCGAAGAGGTTGCTCGTCTCGCGCGCGCGGACGGCGCGCGCCGGCTCTACGTCTCCGCCACTCCCAGCGGCTCCGCCGTGGGCTTCTATCGAAGCTCGGGGTTCGAGCCGACTGACGAGCCGAACGAGGCGCTGCTCGCGCTCGAGCCCGATGACATCCACATGATTCGCGAACTGTGAGGCGGCGCAAGTGAATTCCGCGCTCGCTACAGTCATCTCGATCGGCCCATGCATGCCCCTGATGGCCGAGACGATTTGCTGAGAGATCCGTGATGAAGTACCGGGTGCAGTTCGACTCCATTCCGTGGGATTCGCCGATGCAGGGCGTTCGTCACAAGGTTCACCGCGTCGACGGACGCGTGCTGCGCCTCGTGGAGTACTCGACGAGCATGCCGCCTCATGGGTGCAGCAAGGGGCACGTCGGGCACATCGTCGAGGGCAGGCTCGAGATCGCCTTCCGGTCCGGGACGGAGGTCTTCGGCCCCGGCGACGGCGTGTTCATCCCCGGCGGCGCTGAGCACGAGCACCGCGCGGTCCCGCTCACGCCGACGGTCACGGCGCTGTTCGTGGAGGATGATTGAGCGGGTGCTAGCGTTGGGAAGAGGTCGCGCGTGAGTACGTTCAGCCGCAACATCCGCCCGCACGTCGAGACCGAGCTCCGAGCGGCCGTCGCAGCCGAGGGTCAGGGCCAGCCTGGCGCCGCGTTCGCGCACCTGGAACGGGCGCATGTTCTCGGCCAGGCCTCCACGGTCGAACACACGCGCGTTCACTGGCGCATGTTCCTCTGGGGCCTGCGGCGGCGAAGCGCGCGCGAGTGTCTCGGCCAGATTCTCCGCATCGTCGGCGCAGCCACGAAGACCGCGTTCGGCCTCGTGCCGGATGGCAACACCGGCGGAGCGGGGATCAGCCCGTTCAAGCGCCTGCCCGTGCCGCCGGACCTTCGGGCCCTCATCGAGAGGGCGCAGCGCCGCTAGCCCTGCGCCTTCTGCGCCCGCCGTTGGCCCCCGGTAGAATGAGCGCCATGCAGAGAGTCAACCTCGCGGAGAAGCTCGCGCTGATTTCCGAACACTGGCGGCCGAAGGTCGTCGGCGAGCTCAACGGGCAAGAGGTCAAGCTCGTGAAGTTCCAGGGCACGTTCGTCTGGCACCACCACGACAACGAGGACGAGCTGTTTCTCGGCGTCAGCGGGCGATTCCGCGTCGAGTTCCGCGATCGCGCGGTCGAGCTCGGCCCGGGCGAGTTCGTGATCGTGCCGCGCGGGGTCGAGCACCGGACGGTCGCGGCCGAGGAAGCCGCCGTCCTCGTCTTCGAGCCCGCCGCGACCTTGAACACCGGGAACGTCGTCGATTCCGACTTCACCGCACCGACGGGCGTGCGGATCTAGAAGCTGTCGAGCGCGTCGAGATCGTCGATGGCGATCGCCATGCGCCGGATGAACTCGCGCGAGACCTCGGGCGGCTGCATCTTCGGCGCGTCGGGCGGTTGACCGAGCGTGCCGGTCCACCACGCGAGCGCGGCGAAGAGCTGCTGTCGGTAGCGCCGGAAGACCTGGTCGAAGTCGAGTCTCGGCCCGCCCGACGCAGCGAGCCGATCGACGTAGTACGCCAGGATCTCGCGCTCCCACAGGCGGCGCTTCTCGACCGCGAGGCTGGTGGAGATCGCGTACGCGAGATCGCGGCTGCCGTTGCCCCGGCTCGAGTTCTGCCAGTCGTTGATGCCCATCTCGCCGGCGCGGGTGACGTACCAGTTCTTCAGGTGCACGTCCGAGTGGATCAGGCCGCGCGGCATCTGCTCGTGCAGGGCGACACACGCGAGCGTCGCCGGCCAGACTTCGGGCTCGCGCTGGAACAGGCGCGGCGGGATCACGTCCTTGGCTTCGGTGAAGCCGCGAATGCAGGCGTCGCCGAAGCCCGCGTCCTCGGCCGTGATCGTGAAGAACGTCTCCCAGTTCGAGAAGTCGGCCAGGGTGGTGCGGAGCTCGGGGCTCTCGTAGAAGCGGCCGTGCAACGTCGCGAGCAACCGCATCTGGCTCTGCGCCTGCTCGAGCGTGAGGTCGGTGTCGAGCTGGCAGAAGTCGACCTCGTCCCGCAGGTCCCGCAGGATGATGATCGAGTTCAGCGACTCGGGATCGAAGCGCGCGAAGAACGCGGTGGGCGCGATCACGTCGAGGATCGGGCGCACCCCGTTGTAGAAGTTCACCTCGGCCTGCACACCCTCGTTCATGCCGAGCATGTACCGGCTCTCGAGGCTCTGCGTGCCCTTGCAGAACACCGTGGGCGGTAGACCGGCGGCCGCGCCGCGCTCGTTCCAACGGAGATGGATGCGCCGCCGGCAGGAGGTCCCGCTGTCCGGAGGCCCGAGCTCGTGCGAGACGACGGCCGCGCCCGGCGTTGCGCCCGCGAGCACGGCCGTGAGCCAGCGCGGCGTGATCGCCTCGTAGGTGAACGGCAGATCGCCGGCCGTGCGCGGCTCCGCGTGCTGCCGTTGCTCGTGCTCGAAGGCCGCCTTGATCTCTGCGAACGACTTGGGCATCTGCGTTCCTCCGCTGATCCGGTGAGTCTGGCATCATTCGCGGTCGAGATGCGCGCGCAAGCCGACGTCGAATCGATCCTCGATCTGGTTCGTCTCGCCGAGCGCCTGAAGTCGGAGCTCCGGCACAGCTGGCTCTCGAGCGGACGGCGGGAGAGCGTCGCGGAGCACACCTGGCAGATGGCGCTGCTCGCCCTGGTCTCCCATCGCCACCTCGAGCACCCGGTCGACATCGATCGCGTTCTGCGAATGATCCTGGTTCACGATCTCGTCGAAGCCGAGGTCGGCGACGTGCCGTCCTTCGAGGTCAGCGCGCGCAAGCTCGCCAAGGCGGAGACCGAGCAGCGCGCGATCGCGCGGATCCGCGACATGCTCGATCCCGCCACCGGCGGCGAGATCTTCGCGCTGTTCCAGGAGTACGAGCTCTGCGCGTCGCCCGAAGCGAAGTTCGCGAAGGCGCTCGACAACCTCGAGGTCCAGATCCAGCACAATCTCGCGGACCTCTCGACCTGGGAGGAGATCGAGTACGGGCTCGTGTACACCAAGATGGACCGGCACTGCGCGCACGACGCCTTCCTTCGGGACCTGTGCGGCGCGGTGAAGCGCGACGCCGAGGAGAAGATGAAGGCCGGCGGGGTCGACGTGGAAGCGGTGAAGCGGAAGCTGTCGCCCTAGCGATCTAGTCGACGATCTCGACCCGCGTGCCCGGCTCGACGAGGTCGAAGAGCTCGATCACGTCGGCGTTGCGCATGCGGATGCAGCCGTGCGACGCGGGGGTGCCGATCGCGTCCTCGTCGGGCGTGCCGTGGATGTAGATGTACCTGCGCATGCTGTCGACGTCTCCGCGCCGGTTCCTCCCGGGCTCGAGACCGCGCAGCCAGAGAATCCGCGAGAGGATCCAGTCGCGACCGGGCTCCGCGCGTCGCGCGGCGTCGGTGCAGATCTCGCCCGTGGGGCGCCGGCTGGCGAACACCGCGCGCTCGGGCGCGCCCGCGCCGATCATCGCGCGGATCTCGTGCAGGCCGCGCGGGGTCTGCTCGCTTCCGTCGCGCTCTCCCCCGCCCTTCGCCGCCGTCGAGACCGGGTACGTCGCGAGGATCTCGCGCCCTTCCAGGAGCTCGAGCGTCTGTGAGCGGAGTCTCACTCGGATGGTTGGTCCGGTCACGTGCAGGAGTGTACGCTCCAGGGCTGCACGATCAGGAGGCGTCCCATGATCCAGGACTATCCGGCCTCGGAGCAACCGTGGTGGAGACTCGTCGCGGGGGAGCTGCTCGCGATCGGCGCGGCGGGCGTGCTCCATCCGTTCGGGCTCTCTGCATCGAGACGCAGGACGCCGAGTCGACGCGAGCAGCGAACGGTCGTGTTGCTTCACGGATACCTCGCCAATCGCGCCACGCTCCTGCCGCTCGAGGGCTACCTGCGCTGGCGCGGATTCTCGCAAGTTCTCTCGTTCAACTATCCGTCGTCCGAAGGTGTCGAGCGAGGAGCGATCGCTCTGCGCGACTACCTTCGCCGCCACGTCCGCGGCGGCCGGATCGATCTCGTCTGCCACAGCCTGGGCGGGCTCGTCGCCCGCGCCTACCTCCAGCAGCTCGGCGGCGCACGCCGCGTCGACCACTGCATCACGCTCGGGACGCCCCACCAAGGGACCTACAACGCCTACTGGCTGGCCTCGCGCGTGGGCCGAGAGCTTCGACCGGACTCGGCCCTGCTCGCCCGGCTCGAATCGTCGCGCCCTGCGGCCGCGCGCGTGCGCTTCCTCTCCGTGATCGCGGGCTCCGACAATCTCGTGGTGCCGCGCGTGTTCTCGGCGCACGACGAGGAGGTCCGGATTCCCGACCTCGGTCACGTCGGCGTCTTGTTCTCGCCGCGAGTCCTTCGCATCGTCGCCGAGCGTCTGCTCGAGGACGCGGCAACGATGGCCGCATGACGTAGACCGCGGGCTTCGGCCCTGAGTTCAGCAGATATCTCGAGCGGCCGATTCGCGGGATATGCGCGTCCTTCTCGTCGTCTTGCTCGTCGCGGCCTCGGCCTGCGCCCACACGACCGCCCCGCCCCCGCTTCCGATCGAAGGCGCATGGCAGTCCGATCGCGCGCGGACCTTGGATTCGCTCGAGGCCGCACATCCGTGGCCCGTCAAGCAGTGGCGCCTGCTCTCCGACCCGACGTTCTTCGGGCACATGATCAAGGTGTACCGCGGCCCGATGGTCTTCATCGTCTTCGAAGGCAAGTGCAGCGATCCCGTCGCATGGCACGACGTCGAGGCGGGCATGCGCGTCGAAGATTCGCTGCTGTACGTGCCGATGACGCTGCTTCGCGGCCGCCCCGACGAGGTCTTCCGGCGCATCTCGATCGAGGAGGCGATCCGCCAGTACCCCTGCATCGCCGAGGCCATGGCGCGCATGGAGCAAGCCCCGGAGGCGGAGTAGTCTGGCAGCTTGGTGCGGGACGAGAAGATCGCAGACGCGTTCGTTCCCGACGGCCGGTTCGTCCTCGAAGGCTCCGGCGGCGGACCTCTCTTCGGCATGCGCTTCGCGGCGAAGGACAACTTCGACGTAGCGGGGCGCGTCACCGGCGCGGGCAATCCCGACTGGGCGCGCACGCACGCTCCCGCCGAACGCACCGCGGCTGCGATCGAGCGACTGCTCGCGCAGGGCGCGACGCTCGTCGGCAAGACGCAGATGGACGAGCTCGCGTACGGCACGCTCGGCGACAACGAGCAGTACGGGATGCCGGTGAACCCCGCGTGTCCGGACCGCTGTCCCGGCGGCTCGTCCAGCGGCTCCGCGAGCGCCGTCGCCGCGGGCGACGTCGACTTCGCGCTCGGCAGTGACTCGGCTTGCTCGGTGCGCTTGCCGGCGGCGCTTTGCGGGATCTTCGGCTTCCGGCCCACACATGGCCGTGTCGACGTGGCTGGGCTCGTCCCGCTCTCGCCGAGCCTCGACACGGTCGGCTGGTTCGCGCGCGACGCGGCGTTGCTCGCGCAGGTGGGCGAGGCGTTGCTCGGGACCCCAGGACCGGCGCGTACGCTCTCGAAGGTGCTCGTGGCGGTGGATGCGCTGAGCCTCGCGACCGAAGCGGTCCGCGCGGGCGTGAGCGCCGCCGCCGAGCTCTACGCCTCGCGCGTCGGGCGCAGCGAGAAGATCCGCTTCGCTGCCGCGAGCGAAGAGCTCACGATGTACTGGTATCGCGCCTGGTCGGTGCAGGTGCGCGAGGTCTGGGCGGAGCACGGAGCGTGGATCATGGACGAGGTGCCGGACTCGCGCGTGCTGTCGCGGGCGAACCTCCTCGAGGGCGCGAACTCCCCGCCGCACCAGACCCTCGAAGCCCGCGCCGCCTGGAATCGCCTGCGCGCGTTCATCCGCTCGCGCATTCCCCCCGGGACCGTGCTCTGCATTCCGACCGTCGCGGACGTCGCCCCGCTTCGCGCGATGGACCGCGAGGAGCGCCGCCCGTTTCTTCAGGCGTCCCTCTGCCTTCTCAGCATCGCCACGATCGGTGGCTGTCCGCAGCTGCAGATTCCGCTGCCGCGCACGCCGCACACGCCGCCGATCGGTCTGTCGCTCGTCGGCGCGCCGGGCAGCGACGAGGCGCTGCTCGAGCTGGCGAGCGCGGTGTGAGCACGCGAGGCGCGACACGCATCGGCGTCATCTCCGATACGCACGGCTTGCTCCGCGCCGAAGCCGTCGCCGCGCTGCGCGGCGTCGATCGCATCTTTCACGCGGGGGACGTCGGCGCGGCCGCCATCCTCGAGGAGCTCACGCGGCTCGCGCCCGTCACGGCCGTGCGCGGGAACAACGACTACGGCCCGTGGGCGGAGCGGCTCGCGCACACGGAGGTGGTCGAGATCGGCGAGACGTCCGTCTACGTGCTCCACGATCTGGGCGAGCTCGACCTCGACCCCGCGGCCGCGGGGTTCTCCGTCGTCGTCGCCGGGCACTCGCACAAGCCGGCCATCGCGCGCCGCCACGGCGTGCTGTTCGTGAACCCCGGCAGCGCGGGGCCGCGGCGGTTCAAGCTCCCGATCGCGGTCGCGCTGCTACACATCCGTGGGACGGAGGTCGAGGCGGAGGTGGTCGTGCTCCATGGGTAGCCTGTTCATCGGAGTCGTCGCCGGGGTCGTCGGGATGGCGTACTTCGTCTACGGCAAGCGGCAGAGCAAGGCCGTCCCGATGATTGCCGGTGCGCTCCTGTGTATCTACCCGTACTTCTCGGATAGCGTCACCTGGCTGTGTGTGGTGGGAGCGCTCTTGGCTGTGGCACCCTTCGTGATCGATCGCTGAAGGGGGTGCGCAATGATGCAGACCGCGATCTTCGGCCCGTTCTTCGCCACGATGCTCCTCACGTTCGTCGTCTGGGTGTACCTGTACGTCCGGCGCATCCACTGGATACAGACCGAGAACATCACCCCCGCGCAGCTCCTCCCGCCGGGCGCGCTCGCGCAGCTCTCGCCGGCGGCGGTGAACAACCCCTCGGACAACTTCAAGAACCTGTTCGAGGTCCCGGTGCTCTTCTACGCGCTGGCGCTGTACCTGTTCGTCACGAATCAGGTCGACGCCGCGTACGTGACGGCCGCGTGGATCTTCGCCGGCTTCCGCGTCCTGCACAGCGCCGTGCACTGCACGTTCAACCTGGTCATGCTCCGCTTCTATCTCTACCTGATCTCGACCGCCGCGCTGTTCTTCATGCTCTGGCGCGCGGCGCTCGCGTACTTCTAACGCCGCAGCTCGAACTCGGAGCGCTCGCCCGTGCACGGCTCCTCGCGGACCTCGACGCTCTCGACCACGGCGTGCGGCGGCCCGCGCCGCAAGAAGGCGAGCGCCTCCGCGACGCGCGCATCGTCGCCCTCGACTACCGCTTCGACCCGCCCGTCGGGGAGGTTGCGCACCCAGCCCGAGAGCTCGAGCGCGCGCATCTGCGCGTGAGTGGCGCCGCGGAAGAACACGCCCTGCACCCGACCGGAGACCAGCACGCGGACGCGCCTCATTCCGCTTCGGACGCGGGCCCAGCGACCGCGGCGACCAGCGCGAGGTCCTGCTCGCGCACCTTGTCGGGATCGAACTTGCGCGCGCTCGCGGCCATGCGCGTGAGCGCCGCGCCGATCGGCATCGCGGGCGCCTTGTCGCCCGGCTTCTGCTTCATGAAGCGCACGGGATTGATGCGCGCGACCACGAACGTGCGCAGGTACGGCGACTTGAAGCCGCGGCTCTGGAGCGTCTTGACGATCCCCTTCACCAGCACGTCGATCTCGAGCAGCCGCGACGCGTAGCCGCCGCGCTCGCGCAGCGACACGGGGATCCCCTTCTCTGAGAACCGGTCGACGCGGCGCAGGAACGACAGGTACGCGCCGCCCGCGAAGCGCGAATCGCTCTGGTAGCAGAGGCCGAGGGTCAGGAAGGCCGGCAGCTCGAACTCGTTCGAGAATTCCGATTCGCGCGCGCGCGGCCGCGAGTCGGCGAGCGCCTGCGCCATGCGGATCACCTCGAGGCTGCGGTCCTTCGTGTTGTGCGCCTTCTCCGTGTTGAGCGCGAGGATCTTGTACGCGAGCGCCTCGTCCGCCGAGACCAGCGCGGTGATCGCGCGCATGCCGAGCACCTTCGCCGCCGCCAGACGGTGTCGGCCGTTCGGCGTCCAGAATCCGCCCTGCGCCCCGCGCACGACGATCAGCGGATCGAGGAACGCGTCGGCCTCGTCGATCTTCTGGGCGAGCCGCTTCACGTGGGTGGGCGAGAGGTCGCGCTGGAACGGCGTGGGCTCGATCGCCTCGAGCGGCAGCATCGCGACGAGCAGCGCGTGGCCCGAGAGCGGGTCCTTGTACGCGCCCACCGGCGCGCCGCCCGCCGCGCGCACCTGCTCGGCGAGCGCCGAGAGATCCGGAGCGTCGAAGGCGAGCGGCGCCTCCGCAGCGTGGAGCCCGCGCTTCTCCTTCGCGGGCGTCAGGCGCTTGCGCGCGGCGCCGGGCTTGGCCTTCTTCTTCTTGGGACCCGCGCCTCTTCTTACTGCCGCTTTGGCCATGCGGGATTCTACTTCGGCGCCTGCGACTTCAGGAGCGCGAGGGCCGAGAAGTGCTCCTCCGGGATCGGCGAGTCGTAGTCGACCGCATCCACGTGCAGGAGCACCTCGCGCTTCTCGATCGGCTTCACGAAGCGCATGCGCCTGGGAGTCGCGACGCCCTGCACCTCCCCCACCTCGAGCGTCTCCGCCACGAGCACGACGCGGTCACCGCGCAGATGCTCGGTCCGCCACGGCACGAAGGTCTGCGCGTCGATCCAGGTGCGGCGCGTCTCGAAGCGCGTGTTCGGGACGGTCGCTCTCTCCTCGAGCTTGTACATCGCGCGGCCCTCGAGCGTCTCGCGCGTCATCCCCGTGATCTCCGCCGGCGTCGACTGCGCGACGCCGAAGCCGAGGAACTCGAGGTCGATGCCGTACACGTCGTCGTCCGCGATCGACTGCGGCAGGCGGCGGATGCGCTTCATCGCGGGCTGATAGAGGAAGTAGTCGTTCGGCCGGTCCGCGTGCTCGAGGTAGAGCAAGCCGACGTTGCGCAGGTCCGGCGGCGCGTCGAAGCGGATCAACACCCGCTCGCCGCGCCCGCCCTCGTCGTCGCGGTGCACGCGCAGGACGCGCTCCTCGCGCAATCCGCCGAGATCCATCTGCATGCGCACCTGCGCGGTGAAGTGGCGCGTCGCGAGCCGACCGTGCCATCGCTCGGCGACGTCCTTCGACGAGAGCGGGATCGCATCCCCGAATGCCGCGAGCGTCGGCCCTGCCGAGAGAACGAACGCGAGCGCGAGGGAGATGCGCGCGCTCAAGACGTGACCTCGATCGCGCCCGCTTCGCCGGTCACCAGCTCGCCGATCGACGCGGCCGCGGCCGTGCCCCGCCGCGCGAGATCGTGCACGAGCTCGAGCTCGCGCTCGGCCGGCACCGCGATCAACAGCCCGCCGGAGGTCTGCGCATCGCAGAGCAGGAGCCGTACATCGCTGTGAACCGACGGATCGAAGCGCGTGAACGGCGTGACCCAGGCGTGGTTCCGCTTCGTCCCGCCGGGGACCGTGCCCGCGCGCGCGAGCGCGGGCGCGAAGTCGAGCACCGGCACCGCCGAGGCGCGCACGCGCGCCGAGAGCCCGGAAGCCTCCGCCAGATTGTGCAGGTGACCGAGCAGACCGAAGCCGGTCACGTCGGTGGCCGCGCGCGCGCCGCACGCCAGCGCCGCGTTCTTCGCCTCGCGGTTCAGCTGACTCATGAGCGCGATCACGCGCGCGATGTCGGCGTCCGCGAGCGTGCGTGACTTGATCGCCTGCGAGGCGAGTCCGAAGCCGATGGGCTTCGTCAGCACCAGCCGGTCTCCCGCCCGCGCGCGCGTCTGCAGGAGCGCCCGCGCCGGATCGACCGTGCCGATCACCGCGAGGCCGTACTTCAGCTCCGGGTCGAGCACGGTGTGTCCGCCCACGATCGCGCAGCCCGCCTCGGCCGCCTTGTCGCGCCCGCCCTGGAAGATCCGCACGAGCACGTCCTTCCCGAGCTTGTCGTCCGGGAAGCCGCAGACCGCGAGCGCGACCATCGGCTCCCCGCCCATCGCGTACACGTCGGAGATCGCGTTCGCCGCCGCGATCGCGCCGAACGCCTCGGGATCGTCCACGACCGGGGTGATGAAGTCGACCGTGAAGACGAGGCCCGGGCCGTTCTCGGGGCAGACGAGTGCGGCATCCTCCATGGGTCCGACCTCGCCGGAGACCCACGGATGATCGAAGGGCGCGAGCCCGCGAAGGACCTGAACCAGGTCCTCAGCGCCGAGCTTGCGGGCTCAACCGCCTGCGGGCACGAGCTCGGTGAGGCGCACCTCGCTCATCGCTTCTCCTTTGGGAATGGCACGGACGTACAGTAGCGCGTGACTCAGGGCGCGGCGGCGAGCTGCGCGATCGCGGCCAGGCTCGCTCGCTCGCCGATCACGACCAGGAGGTCGCCCGAGTGGACGACCGTGTGCTCGTCGGGCACGAGCTCGATGCGCGCCTCGCCGCGTTTGAGCCCGACGATGCGCAGCCGCGTCGCGCGCTGCTCGAGCGCGCGCACGGTCTGCCCCGCGAGCGCGGAGCCGACGGCGATGCGCACCTCCTCGAGATCGACCTCTTCGCCGTAGCGCGGGCGCGCGACCTCGAGCAGGTCGACGACCGCCGGGCGCAGGATCGAGTTCGCCATGCGCCTGCCACCCATGTGATAGGCGGAGACGACCTGATGCGCGCCGGCCTGCTCGAGCCGTCGCAGCGCCGTGTCGGTCTCGCCGCGCGCGTGGATCCGCAGTCCCGGGTTGAGCTCGCGCGCCGAGAGCGTGATGAACACGTTGTCCGGGTCGGAGCCGGTGCCCACCACGATCGCGCGCGCCCGCTGGATGCCGGCCCGAAGGAGGATGTCGTCGGACGCGGCGGAGCCGAGCAGGTACGTGTATCCCGACGCGAGCAGCTCCGGCTCGCGCGCGGGGTCGTTCTCGACGATCGCGAGCGGCACGGCGTTGCGCGCCAGCTCTTCGGCGACCACCTGGCCCATGCGGCCGAAGCCGCAGACGATCACGTGATTCGCGAGCGCTGCGATCTGCTTGTCCATGGCTCTCCTCGTGAGGACGTCGCGCAGGCCCGTCTCGATCAGCGCCTGCGCGATCTGCGTGAACAGGTACGCCGCCGTGCTGGCCGCGCTGATGATCAGGACGATCGTGAAGATGCGGCCTTCCGGATGCAGCGGCCGCACCTCTCCGTAGCCGACGGTCGCGACCGTGATCACGGTCATGTACAGCGCGTCGAGAAACGGGAGATCCTCGACGAGCATGTAGCCGGCCGTTCCGAAGGCCGTGATCGCGAGCAGCCCGAGTACCGCGCGCAGCACACGGCGCGGCGCGCCGTTCATCCGAGGGCGACCTTCTCGAACAGCCGCGGAACGACGCCCGTCCAGCCGAGCTCTCGGACGATTGCCTGCGCGAGCGCCTCCGACCCGCGCGGCTCGCCGTGCGCGACGAAGGCGACGTCGGGCGCGCGCCCGAACGTGCGCAGCCATCCCAGGATCTCGGGCTGGTCCGCGTGCGCGGAGAAGCCGTCGATCGAGTGGACCTCGGCGCGCACGCCGATGTAGCGCCCGTGGATCTTGATCGCGCGCGCGCCGTCGGCGAGCGAGCGGGAGCGCGTTCCCTCGGCCTGGTAGCCCACCAGCAGGATGCTGTCCTTCGGCTCCGGCAGGCGCTGCACCAGGTGATGCAGAACGCGGCCGCCCGTCGCCATCCCGCTCGCGGAGAGGATCACGCACGGGTAGCGACAGCCGTTGATCGCGCGGGACTCGGCCGGCGTCTGCGCCACGCGCAGGTGGCCGGGATCGAACGGGTCCACGCCCCGCGCGATCAACGCCTGCACGTCGCGGTCGAAGAGCTCCTGGTGCTCGCGGTAGATCGCCAGACCCTTCAGCGCGAGGGGGCTGTCGACGAACACCGGCACGCTCGGGATCTCGCCCGCGGTGGTCAGCTCGCGGAGCGCGTAGAGCAGCGCCGGCGTGCGATCGATCGCGAACGCGGGCACCAGCACCGAGCCGCCGCGCTTGAACGTGTCCTTCAGCACGCGCGCCAGGGCCTCGAGCGCGCGCGCGCGAGGCGGGTGCGTGCGGTCGCCGTAGGTCGACTCGACCACGATCGTGTCGGCGCCTTCCGGATAGCCCTCGGGAGCGCGGTGGAGAGGCGGATCCGCGCGCCCGAGGTCGCCCGAGAAGACGACGGTGTGCGGCTTGGGACCGGCGATCACGAGCTCGACCGTGGCCGAGCCGAGGATGTGTCCGGCCTCGCGCAGCCGGACCGAGAGCTGCGCGCCGATCTCCACCTTCTGGTGTAGCGGCAGCGGCTTGAAGAGCTGGGTGGCGGCGCGAGCGTCGTCGACGGTGAAGAGCGGGAGCGCGGGCTTGTGCTTCGAGTATCCCCGCCGGTTCGCGTACTCGGCGTCCTCCTCCTGCAGGTACGCCGCGTCGGCGAGCAGGATCTCCGCGAGGTCGAGCGACGCGGGCGTGCCGTAGATCGGTCCGCGGTAGCCCTCGCGCACGAGACGCGGCAGATACCCCGTGTGATCGATGTGGGCGTGGGTGATCACGACCGCGTCGATCGAGTTCGCCGCCACGCCGAACGGCTCCCAGTTCTTGAGACGCAGGTGCTTCAGCCCCTGGAAGAGCCCGCAGTCGACGAGCACGCGGGTGCCGCCCGCGCTGACGAGGAAGCGGCTGCCCGTGACGGTGCCGACCGCGCCCAGGAAGGAGAGGATCGCGCCCACGTCTACGCCGCGCTCGCGGGACGCGCAGCCCCGAGCCAGAGTCCGGCTTGCAGCAGCCCGAGCAGACGCTCGCGCGTGAGCGCCCCGACGAGCCGCCCGTCCTCGAGCACGGGAAGCTGGTTCACGCCCGCCGCCGCGAGCCGCTGCATGCCGACCAGCGCCGTTTCGCTCGGGGAGACCGAGGCCACGCTCGACGCCGGGACCATCGCGGCCGTGACCGGAGTCTGCGCGCGCCGCTCCACGGGAACGTTCGCCAGCTCGCGCAAGGTCGCGATCCCGAGCAGCCGGCCGGTCTGCGGATCGACGACCCAGAGCGTGCGCAGCCCCGAACGCAGGACCTGCGCGGTGACGACGTCCCCGACGCTCGCGTCCGGCGACACGGTCGCGTGTCGGACCGGCTCGAGCACGTCGGCAACGCGAACCGAGCCTAGGATCCGCTCGACCTCCATCGCGCCAACCGCGTTGCGTGAGGCCGAGAGCAGGAACCAGCCCAGGAAGACCAGCCAGAGCCCGCCGATGAGGTCGCGCGCGGCGAAGACCGAGATCACGCCTGCGAGCATCAGCAACAAGGCGATGCCCGCGCCAGAGGCGGCGGCGACCCGGGTCGCACGCTGGAAGCTGCCGGTGATGGCCCAGACCACGCCGCGCAGCACGCGGCCGCCGTCGAGCGGGAAGCCCGGTGCGAGATTGAACAGACCGAGCGCGAGATTCACGCGGCCGAGCCACGCGAGCGCGGCGCTCGTGAGCGACGCCTCGTCGCGAAGTCCGGCGAGCGCCATGAACGACGCCCCGAGCGCGAAGCTCACCGCCGGACCGGCCAGCGCGATCCCGATCTCGTGCACGGGCTTGCGCGGCTCGTTCTCGAGCTGCGCGACGCCCCCGAACAGGAAGAGCGTGATCGAGCGAACGCGGATGCCGAGCGCCTGTGCCACGAGGCTGTGGCCGAGCTCGTGCAGGACGATCGACGCGAAGAACGCACACGCCACCACGAGAGCGGTCAGCCAGCGCTCGGGCGCGCTCGACCCGGAGTGCGACGCTGCGAGCTGCGCCGCGATCGACATGCTGATCAGGAAGAAGATCAGGAGCCAGCTCTGGTCGATCGCGATGTCGATCCCGGAGACGCGGCCGATGCGCCACGAGCTGCCGCCGAGTACGCCCCGCCGACGCGCGGCGCCGAGCTCAGTCGCCATTCACACCCTTCCCGCCGGCAGGCCCGGCTCCTGTGTCGAAGTGCAACGAGAGTGCCATACGCGGGCAGGCATGTGGGCCGTCTGCGAGGCGTCTCGCCACGATTCGGTTGAACTCTGAGCCATTCAGACACATCCCCCGGGGTCGAATCCAGTGTCCGGCCCTGGCGCGGATGGCACGCGCGATGCTTCTCAGTGCAAAAACGCAGATTGGAGAACGAGCATGAGCGAACAGCGGAAGGCCTTCCAGACGGAGATCGAAACCCTGAAGACGCTGCGCGACGAGCTGCGGGTGCAGCTCAACCTGGCGAGCAAGGAGGCCCGCGACCTGTACGAGCGAACCGAGCACAGCTGGCAGAAGCTGGAGGGCCGCGCGGAGTTCGTGGGCAAGGAAGCCCGCGGGGCCGTTCAGGAGATCGGCGAAGCAGCGCGGCTCCTGGTCGACGAGATCAAAGAGGCCTACCGCCACATTCGCAAGCTACTCTGAGCGGGTGTCGCGTGGGAAGCGCAGTCGCCAACGTCTGAGCTCGCGTCTCCGCCGCCACGGCCTCGTGCCGCGGCCGAAGGCGATCGTCGAGCGGGTCCGCGATCACCGGCTGCGCTTCACCGAGGGAAACCGCGTCGAGGTCTACGACACCGGGCGCGCGGCGCTCGTGGCGATGCTCTCCGCGGTCGAGAACGCGCGCCGGCGGGTCCACCTCGAGACGTACATCCTGCGCGCGGACGTGATCGGGCAGCTCTTCATCGACGCGCTCGAGCGGCTGGCACGCAAGGGCGTCGAGGTGCGCGTGCTGTACGACGGCCTCGGCTCGTTCGCGCTCGACGAGCACTCGCTCGATCGCCTGCGCGCCGCGGGCGGCGAAGTCGTCGTCTTCAATCCGCTGGTGCGCTTCTGGCCGCACTTCGCGCCGCGTCGCCGCGATCACCGGAAGATCCTGGTCGTCGACGGCGCGGTCGCCTTCACCGGCGGGCTGAACATCGGCGACGAGTACGTGGACGGACTCGCGAGCCGAAGCCCCGGCGGCGAGTGGCGCGACGCGCACGTGCGCGTCGAGGGCCCGTGCGTGCGCGACCTCGAGGCCGTGTTCCTCGAGAGCTGGTTTCGCGCCGACGGTCCCGCGCTCGACTGGCACGCGATTCTCGACGGAGAGGGCGCGCGCGTAGGCGACGTTCGCTGCGCGGTGCTCGCCGATGGACCGGCGCATCGCCGCCGACGCATGCGCGAGCTGCTCCTCTCCGCGTTGCGCGACGTCGAACGGGACGTGAGGCTCGTCTCGCCGTACTTCGCGCCCGGCAGACGCGTGCTCGAGGTGCTCGAGGAGGCGAGCGCGCGCGGCGTGCGCGTCGCGCTGCTGCTCGCCGGGGACCTCACGGACCACCCATCCCTGCGGCGGGCGACGCATGCCGTCCTCCCCAGCCTGCTCGAGCGCGGCGTGCGCGTCCACGAGTACGACGCCGAGATGATGCACGCCAAGCTCGCCTGCTTCGACGACGACTGGGCGATCGTGGGCACTTCCAATCTCGACCGGCAGAGCTTCGAGCACAGCTACGAGGTGAACCTCGTGATCGACGAC
>Ga0184615_10000907_pt1 | contig 15960 bp, 12 predicted proteins | sample PLM4_65_coex_FD_133134 | JGI IMG/M metagenome (GOLD analysis project Ga0184615, IMG submission 133134) | Groundwater sediment microbial communities from an aquifer in East River, Colorado, USA - PLM4_65_coex | ecosystem: Environmental > Terrestrial > Soil > Riparian zone | place: USA: East... | reverse complement strand
TGCCGCAAATGCGGCCAGGGCTTGTCGAACACGCGGCAAGCACTCCAGCGACGCGCCCATGCTGAGCAGGTCGCGTGGATGCGCCGTGCCCAAAGTGATGCGGCTCAGCAATCGCTCCAAGTCGCCGAAGCCCTCCAGCGCCTGGTGCAGTTCGCCGCTTCTCAACGTCTCGCGCTTCAACTCTTCCACTGCATCCAGCCGCGACCCGATCTCCGCCACATCCATTGCAGGTCGGAGAATCCAGCTCTTCAGCAATCGCGCACCCATGCTGGTACTGGTGCGGTCCAGCGCGGAAAGGAGCGTAGCGTCGTGCTCGCCGGCAAACACTGGCTCCACCAGTTCCAGGTTGCGTGTGGTGACCGCGTCCAGCATCATCCATTCCTGCTGCCGGTAGAATCCGATGGCGATCAGATGGCTGAGCGAAGTCCGCTGCGTGTCGCGCAAGTAATGCAGGACCGCGCCGGCCGCGCCCACCGCCGCCTCGTGTCCACCCAAGCCATAGCCGTCGAGCGTGACCACACCAAAGTGCTCGGCCAGCAGACGCGATCCATAGTCGGGCGCAAAGGTCCAGGCTTCCACGTCGCTCCGTGTGCAGCCTTGCGGAGCGGCCAGTCGCGTCTCAGGCGCTAGCAGAATCTCCCTCGGTCGCAGGATGCCCAACTCCTCGGCGCAAGCCGAGTCGCGATCCGGACCGTCAAACTCGGTGGCCCGGAATTCGCCGGTGGAAAGATCCACGTAGGCCAGCCCGATCCGCAGTCCGTCGGGATAAACGGCGGTCAGGTAGTTCTGGTCGCGCGGCGCCACCGCGCCGGAGTGTTCGGTTGTGCCCGGGGTGACCACGCGCGTCACCTCGCGCTTCACCAGCTTCTTGGTCAGCCGCGGATCTTCCACCTGATCGCAGATGGCAACGCGGTAGCCCTTTTGCAGCAGACGCGCCAGGTAGTTTTGCGCGGCGTGATAGGGGACTCCGCACATGGGCACCGGAGCGCCCTTCTCCTTGTTGCGCGAGGTTAGAGTGATCTGCAGTTCGCGCGCCGCGGTGACGGCATCCTCGAAGAACAATTCGTAGAAATCGCCCAGCCGGAAGAACAACAGCGCGTTGGGATGCTGTTGCTTGATGCGCGTGTACTGCTGCATCAGCGGCGTGGAAGGCGTGTCCATCGACAATTTGGATTATAATCTGCGCCATCTGCCAAGTCTGCGGATCCTTCGGAGGACCTTCAATGATCGATCGCCGGAATTTTCTCAAGACCACAGCCGCCGCTGCTGTCGCCAGTCGCGTTCATGGCGCCAATGAGCGCATCGTCGGAGCCGTGATCGGCACGGGCCGTCAGGGACGTGGCGTGATGAGCGCCTTTGCGCGCCAGGAAGCGTTTCCCATGGCCCTGGCCGCGGTCTGCGACGTCTACGAGCCCAATCTTAAGACGGCGGTGAAGGCGTGCGAAGACCGCCAACTGCCTGCGCCGGAGGCGGTCAAAGACTACCGGCGAATCCTCGAGCGCAAAGACATTGACGTGGTGATCATCGGCTCGCCCGACCATTGGCACGCGTTACAGACAGTGCATGCTTGCCAGGCCGGCAAGGACGTTTACGTCGAGAAACCCATCTCCGTGCGCGTGCAAGAAGGCCGCCGGATGGTGGAAGCGGCTCGCAAGTACAACCGCGTGGTCCAGGTGGGCACGCAGCAACGGTCCGGGAAGCACTTCCAGAAGGCTGTGGAACTGGTCTGGGAGGGCGCGATCGGTAAGATCACTCACGTCAAGAGCTGGAATTACGGCAACGAGTATCCCAAGGGCATCGGCAATCCTCCGGATTCGGACCCGCCGCCGGATCTCGATTGGGACATGTGGCTGGGTCCGGCGCCCATGCGCCCTTTCAACGCCAACCGCTTTGGCGTGAATCCGCGGACGTTTTCTTACTTCCGCTGGTTTTGGGACTATGCCGGCGGAATGATGACCGATTGGGGCGTCCACTTGCTCGACATCGTGCAGTGGGCTTTGAAGGCCGATGGCCCGCGTTCGGTGACAGCCACCGGCGGCAAGTACCTTCTGCGAGACAATCGTGAAACGCCTGACACTTTGATGGTCACTTACGAGTATCCCGGATGCGTCGTGACCTACGAGAACCTGACAACCAACAACTTCGGAGTCGACACTCACGGCTACGGGATCAACTTCTACGGGACAGAAGGCACGCTGTTCGTGGACCGCGCAGGCTTCAAGGTCACGCCGCAGACGACGCGCATCGGCGAGCGATCCTACGACCTGATGCCGGCGGTTGAGATGAAGGATCTGCCGAATTCAGGGATCAATCACATGGTGAACTTCCTCGAATGCGTGCGGAGCCGCGAGAAGCCGATCAGCGACATTGAGGTCGGCCACCGCTCGACGTCCACATGTCTGTTAGGCAACATCGCCTACCGCACCAAAGAACGCCTGGAGTGGGACCCCGCCACCGAACGCTTCACCAAAGGCAGCGCGCAAGCGTCTGCGCTGTTATCTTACGACTATCGGAAGCCCTGGGTCCTGACCGTGTAGGTAGGCTCAACTGTCCGGCCACGGTGTTGTCTCGCGAGCACACGGAACCGTTCCGTGCCTTCCGTGCCCTCCGTGGCAATCTGACGTCTACCTCCCTGTGTACGGCACCGGACCTACCGGTGCAATCGTACCCGGCGCGTATTTCGGGAACGGCGGGCGAGCGTGTTTCGGCGGCGGATTCTTGCGCAGCTCCGCCAGCAGCACTTCGACGGCCTTCTCCAGTTGCGGATCCTTCCCTTCGCGGATCAGCTTGGGATCGTTGTCGACCTCGATGTCTGGAGGAATGCCCACGTTCTCGGCGACCCATTTGCCTTTGGTCGGATCCCAAAATCCGCAGGCGGGCACTGAGATGAAACCGCCGTCCATCAGCGGCGGATAGCCGCCGAGTCCGCCGACCAGGCCGCCCCAAGTGGTCTTGCCGATCAGAGGGCCGAGGCCTTCGCGGCGGAAATACCATGGCATCACGTCGCCGCCCGAACCGGCGTACTCGTTGATGATCATTGCCTTCGGCCCGAAGATGGCCGCCAGCGGCCCGGTAATGTCTTCACCGCTGCGCATCGTTCGGTAATGCAGCAGCGGGCGCCTCAGATAATCAATGATGTAATCAGCCTGGAAACCACCGCCGTTGAAGCGCTCGTCCACGACCACACCCTGCTTGCCGACTTGGGCGAAATAGTAACGGTTGAACGAGGTATAGCCGCCTGTGGCGGTGTCGGGCAAGTAGACGTAGGCTAGCTTGCCGCCACTCAACTGATCCACCTTACGGCGATTGCTTTCGATCCATGCCAGGTTACGAAGACGGTTTTCAGTCGCGACTGGTACCACGGTCACGTCGCGCGCACCCGCGCCTCCGGGATCGGTGCCCACCTTCAACAGCACCTGCTTGCCAGCAGTGGCCTCGAAGAAGCTGTAGATGTTGTCGGAAGCGGGCAGATCGCGGCCATTCACTGCCAGCAGGTATTCGCCGGCGACCACATTGACGCCGGGCTGGGTGAGCGGGGCGCGCAAGTCCGGGTTCCAGTTCTCGCCGTTGTAGACCCGCGCAAAACGGTAGCGCCCGTTCTCGATCTTGTAGTCGGCGCCCAGCAGCCCGCCGGTCACGCGGCGCACGTCGGGAGTCTGCCCGCCGGCCACGTTCAGGTGGCTGACGGTAATGTTTCCCATCATCTCTGCGAACAGGTAATTGAGGTCGCTGCGGCTGCCCACGCCCTCCAGGAACGGCTCATACTGCTTGCTGGCTGCTGCCACATCCAGACCGTGCAGGCCAGGCTCGTAGAAGAAGTCGCGCTGCAGGCGCCAGGCCTCCCGATACATTTGCCGCCACTCGGTGCGGGGATCCGCCCATGCTTCCATCCCGTCGGTGCGTACCGTGCCTTCGCCAGGCTTGGGCACCGCGGCGGTGCCGGAGATCACCCAGCGCCCCGCCGCACCCTGGCCCTGCCGGAAGAGCACTTTCTCCCCGTTGTCCGATACGACGAATGCGCCGACGCCTTCTACAAACTTCTCCGTCTTACGGGTCTTGAGGTCGAACTTGTGGATGATGCGACCGGTAGCGTCCTGGAAGTTGGTTGTGAACGGCTCTTCCTGCACAAACAGGACGCCGGTCTTTCCGGTCGTCAAGCCGGCATAGCTGCGCGATGGAATCGGCATCGCCAGGATGCGCTGCTCGATGTTCTCAGGGTCAATCTTCACAGTGACGGTCTTCTTTTCGCCAGGCTTTTCCGGCGGCTTCTCCGGCGGCTTGTCGCCCTTCTCCTCGTCACTCTCCGGCGCCAGCGGCGACGGCAGATCCTTGCGCAGGACCACCACGTAGACACTGTTGGTGACGGGGCGGAAGAGGCTGGACATGTCCCGCCAGCCGGTGTTGAGCCCCACGTCGGTGCTGGCCAGGAAATAGAGATGCTCGCCGTTACGGTCGAAGACCGGACTCGTGGCATCGCTCATGCCGTCGGTGACCTGAAAGCTCTTGCCGCTTTCGAGCGAGTACACGAAGACCGCGCGCAGCGTGCTCTGAAGCTGCTTGGTGTAGGTTAGCCACTTGCTGTCCGGAGCCCAGGAGAACTCCTCGATGCGCCGTGGTCCGTCAAAGCGATCGGCGTCAGCTACTGTGGTCTTGCCGGTTTCCAGGTCGATGTAGGCAATGTGCAGCTTCTTGTCGGTATAGGCGATCTTCTTGTTGTCCGGGGAAAACGTCGGGGAGTAATAGTAGTTCGGTCGGTCATTGAGCGGGAACTTCTTGACCGCGCCCTGCCCGTCATGCTTGCGCACATGCAGTTCGTATTCGCCCGACTCGTCGGAGAAGTAGGCGATCCACTGGCCGTCGGCTGACCACGACGGGTCGCGCTCCACGGCCCCGACGGTGTTGGTGAGGTTGCGGGCATCCCCTTTTTCCGCAGGCACGGTCAGGATTTCGCCGCGGGCTTCGAACAGCGCCCGGACTCCGGTGGGCGAGATGGTTGAGGCACGAATGCGATTGTTGAGTCGCTCCAGCCGCGGCCGGACCTCCGGTAAATCTCCGGCCAGAGTGATCTCCACCTTCCGCGGCTTTTGCGCGGCCAGATCGTAGAGATAGATGGTCCCGAACTGCTCATAGACAATCGCTCCAGGGCCGGCCGCGGCCGACTTGATCTCCAACCCGCTTGCAGGGACCGCGGGCGTGACTTTGCGGGTCTTGGTGTCGTAGGCGAACAGCGAGGTTAGACCGTTACGATCGGAGAGAAAAAAGATTCGGCCATCCACCCACATCGGAGAGAAGTCGTTGGAGTTGTCGCGCGGGATCCTGTCCACGACTGCTGAATCCGATAACCGTGTCAGCCAAATGGGTGTGGTCCCGCCTCCCCGATAGCGCTTCCAAACAGTGAAGGGCCGCGAGAGCGGGACATAGGCCAATTGGGCGCTGTCCGGAGAGTAGGACGCTTCCTCCCCCATGGGGAACGGCAGAACGCTGGGAAACACCCCGTCTACCGGCATGACGAAGAGACGATTTCCGCGCGTGGCGCTTTCTCTGGCGGACCGGAAAATCACACTCTTGCCGTCGGGGGTCCATCCGACCGCTGTGTCGGCGCCAGGATGCCATGTGAGGCGGCGCGGCACGCCGCCAGTTGCGGCCACCACGAATACGTCCACGTTGCCGTCGTACTCGCCGGTGAAGGCGATCCACTGCCCGTCGGGAGAGAAGTACGGCCGCAACTCCTGGCCAGGACCCGACGTCAGGCGCTGGGCCGCGCCACCTTCCCGGGCCGCGATCCACAGGTCGCCGGCGTGGTGGAAGACAATATGCGTTTTGCTGAGCGCAGGATCACGGAACAGCGTCGGCCCAGCAGCAAAACCAAAGGAGGAGTACAACAGGGAAAGGACGAGAACTCGGCGCATGGCCACCTCACGGGTATCGAGCGAAGTCTACAACATTTTCTATGGCACAATTGCGCTCACCTATGAAAGCCATCTGGGTAAGCTTGCTTACGTTCACCGCGCTCTGCGCCGCCCAATCTTCTGTGGACCTCTCCGGGAACTGGGTGGTCGAGCTTACGTTCTTTGACAACACCGAATACCGTCGGATCGTCCTGAAGCAACAAGGGACCGAGTTGTCTGGCTCGGACGGTAACGTGACCTTCACGGGTAGCGTACGAGATGGGAAGGTCGAACTCCGAGGCAAGTCCGGCTCCGGCCCGGAAACGGTCGTGTCGGCGTCTATGACAGGCGGCGAACTCGTGGGGACCGCTAAGCGGAATGACGACCAGCTCAAGTTCCGCGCTTACCGCGAGAAGGTCCGTCCGGCGAACGCACCACGCACTCACGTATTCGAGCCCAAGGAATTTCATCGGGTTTTTTCGGGCGCGATTCCTCCCGTGCTGCACATCTTCCCTGGCGACACGGTGAGCACCTGGAGCGTGGATGCCGGAGGCTGGGATGCCAAGGGCGTACGCCGCTCTCTGGGTGGCAATCCCGAAACCGGGCCGTTCTACATCGAAGGGGCGCTGCCGGGAGACACTCTGGTCGTTCACTTGTTGAAGGTCCGGCTGAACCGCGACACAGCAATCAGCAGCGGTGACATTGCCTCGACCGCGTTGACCCCGTTCTACTTTTCGCAGGCCCGCCAGAACCGGCCCAAGGATTACAACAGCGACTGGCGGCTGGATCGCGAGAAAGGCGTGGCCATGCTGGCCCATCCGAGCGAAAAGCTGAAGAACTACACCGTGCCGCTGGCGCCGATGTTGGGCTGCATCGGAGTAGCGCCGCAAGGAAAGATGGCCTATCGCACCGGCTTTCTCGGACCCTACGGCGGCAACATGGATTACAACCGGATGCGCGAGGGCGTAACCGTCTACCTGCCCGTTTTCGAGCCGGGCGCCTTGCTGTTTATGGGCGACGGTCACGCCGCGCAAGGAGACGGCGAACTGACCGGCAATGCTCTGGAGACGTCCATGGACATCGAGTTTCGGGTAGACCTGGTCCGCGGAGAACGGCCTACCGGCCCGCGCGCCGAAAACGAGGAATACCGCATGGCGATGGGCATCGCCGGCTCGCTTAACGAAGCCCTGCAAGATGCCACCACCAACATGGCCCGCTGGCTGGAGCGCGACTACAAGCTCAATCCATCGGAAATCGCATCCGTTCTGGGCACCGCCATGCGCTATGACATCGCGGAAGTTGTGGACCCCGCCTACCACGTGGTCGCCCGCGTCAGCAAGAAAGCGCTGGCTCCGCTGCCAAAGTGATTGACCGGCGAACCCTGTTATAATGTGTCTGCCCCGACGAAGAGGGGACTGACGCGACCGAAGCTGTTTGACAGGTTGTTTGAACGTACCCAAAGAACTTTGCCCCGACCAAGAGGGGACCTGAAGAATTGCAGATTGAAGATTGAAGATTGCAGATTCCGGAACACATCCGCTGATCCTCGCCCTCGATACCACTAATGAAACCGGGAGCCTGGCCTTGGCTCGCGGGGTACAACTTCTCGAAGAAGCTGAAATCGCCGCGCCGGATGGTTTCTCTGGAATTCTGTTCCAACAAATCGAAACTCTGCTGTCGCGGCATGAGGCCCGACTGGCGGATATCGATCTGTACGCCGCCGCCGCCGGACCCGGCTCGTTCACCGGAGTACGTGTGGGTCTGACGGCGGCCAAGGCGCTGGCTGAGATGCATGGCCGGATGGTGGCGGCGGTGTCGAACCTAGCCGCGATCGTCCAGATGGCCAACGTGATTCAACCGGAGGGCGCAGCCTTGCTGGCACCGGTGGTGGACGCACGGCGCGGCGAGGTGGCTGGAGCAGTCTACACGCGGGAAATGAAGCGAGTCCTCGAGCCGTCGGTCGGTACGCCTGCGGAGTTCGCCGTCCGGGTGGCCGAACTCGGCAAAGCACTCTACTGCGGGCCGGACGCGGCCGCTTTCGCTCCCTCGGGAGCGCCCTATGCCAATACACCGCCGGCCCTGGCTGCCGCCATCGCCCGCTTGGCCTTTGCCGGGCAAGGCGTAGACCCCGCTGCTGCCGACGCTGAGTACGTCCGCCGTGCCGATGTCAGGAAGCCAGCGTGACGGTCCGTGCTCTGCAACCGGAAGACGCCGCCGCTGCTTCTGCCTTGGACCCGGTTTGGAACGCCGACGCTTTCCTTGCCCCACACCGTTTGGCGCTCGTAGCGGAAACTCCGTCAGGCGGCATCGGAGGGTGGTTGTTGCTCTCAGTCATCCCCCCGGAAGCCGAAATCCTGAACGTCGTGGTCGCCCCGGAGGTCCGCTGCCAAGGGTTGGCTACGGCTCTACTTAAAGAGGGACTGGATCGTTTGGCACGGGACCGCGTCAGACGGGTCTGGCTGGAAGTCAGAGAATCCAATGCACCTGCACAACGCCTCTACCACCGTTTCGGATTCCTGCAAACCGGACGCCGCCCGCAGTACTACCAGCATCCGTCTGAAGATGCCTTGCTTCTTGAAACCACCTTAACCCTGTGCTAGCGTGGGGCCAGTGAGGCACCTACATCCCAATCGGAGGGCGTACACATGGCCGAAGGCCTTCAGGACCTAAAAGATCACCTGATGGCGACCAACGATGCGTTTCAACGTTTGGCCACCGAACACCAAGGTTACAAAGAAAAGTTGCAGCAACTAGCCAGTAAGCCTTACCTGACTGACCAGGAACAGTTCGAAGAAGCGCGTATGAAGAAGCTCAAGCTCCATCTGAAGGATCAGATGGAAGCGATCATGCAGGAGCATCGGAAGCACGCCCAGAGTGTGTAGAGTCTTGGGGTAAAGCGCGGGTCTTGCGCGGGGCCCGCGCTCTTTTTTTCTAAAGTCGCTCAGTCTTTCAGTCCATCAGTCGATCAGCCCCAGCGTTCCCTCCACCGGAGCTATAATAGGGCTGACCGACTGACAGACTGAGCGACCGACAGACTTGCTGCGAGAAGGCTACCAATACGGAGCGGCGTTTGGGGCGGCGGCGCTGCTGTTGGGGCTGGCATTGGAGCCCTGGACAGCCATCCCTTTGCTGGCTGCAGGCCTCTTCCTGATGTTCTTCTTCCGCGATCCAGAGCGTCAGGTACCCACCGCACCCGGTCTGATGGTGTCACCTGCCGACGGCCGGGTGGTGGAAGTTCGCGAGACCGAAAGGGAAGGTCGTCCGTGCCAGCGGGTGAGTATCTTCCTCTCGCCGCTGAACGTACATGTCAATAGATCCCCAGTCGCCGGGCAGATCCGCGAAGTGCAGTATGCCCCGGGCCGTTTTTATGCCGCTTGGAAAGAACAGGCCTCCATCGAAAACGAGCGCAATACGATTACCATGGACACGGAAGGCGGGCCGGTGATCTGCAAGCAGATCGCGGGAGTGTTGGCCCGGCGCGTGGTGTGCTGGAAGAAGAGCGGAGAAAACGTGCTGCGCGGTGAGCGCATCGGGTTGATGAAGTTCAGCTCGCGGATGGACGTGATCATGGACCCGGCGTGGGAGCTGACGGTGAAAGCCGGCGACCGCGTGGTCGGTGGCGTAAGTATTCTGGCTCGATTGACCAGTCTCGTTGGGGCTCCGGTGCGACGCTCGTCTTCACGGAGCGAAGGAGATACCGCATGACCCAGCCGGCGAGTCCCAAGCGGCGACCGAGCCGCGGAGCGTACCTGCTGCCCAGCTTGATCACAGTGGGCAACATCTTCTTAGGTTTCTACGCGCTATTGCAGGCCGTCCGTGGTGGTATGGCCGGGAACGCCGGCGGCCCGTATTTCGACTCAGCCGCCAAGGCCATCGGTTGGGCGATCCTTTTCGACGGCTGGGACGGTCGCGTGGCACGGATGACCGGCACCACCAGCGATTTCGGCAAGGAGTTCGATTCCTTGGCCGATGTGATCACTTTCGGAATGGCCCCGGCGGTCCTGGCCTTCTTGTGGGGCGTTGCCGCCGTGGATCCAGGCAATGCGGGCGTTTTCAGCGAGCACATCCGGCGCACCGGGTTGTTTATCAGCTTCCTGTTTCTGGTCTGCGGCGCGGCGCGCCTGGCGCGCTTCAACATCCAGATCAATCCCATACCCTCAAACCCCGGACGGCCCGGGAAGAAGTACTTCGTCGGGTTGCCGATTCCGGCAGGCGCCGGCGTGATTGCCGCAGTGGTCCACTTCGTCAGCGGGCAGCCGATTGAGTTGTGGGGCTGGCCGGTCATGTGGCTGGCGCTGGTCCTGGGCACCGCCCTGCTGATGGTCAGCACCTGGCGCTACTGGAGCTTTAAGGACATTGACTTCCGCCGCCAGCGTGGATTCGTCAACGTGGTAGTGATCGCTGCGCTCGTTGGCGCGACCTGGTTCTATTCCGAGCAAGTGCTGCTGCTGATCGCCGGAACCTACGCGGGATCTGGAGTGGTCTTCAAGCTGGTCCACATGTTTCGCCGCCGCCGGCCGCAACCGGAGCTAACCCCTGCCGAGAATGCCCGCTAAATTGAAGATTGAAGATTGCAGATTGGTGGTCATCCTGCTGCTGACGTTGCTGACGGCAACGGGGTGCGGCTATCACGTGGCGGGGAAAGCCAATACCCTCCCGGCGACCCTGCACACCATCGCCGTTCCCGCCTTCAAGAACGAAACCGCCCAGTTCAAGATCGAGGACTACCTGACCAATGCGGTTAGCCGCGAGCTTCTGACCCGTACGCGCTATCGGGTCCATCGGGAGCCCGAGGAAAGCGATGCGGTGCTGCATGGCGTGATCAGCGGCTTTTACTCCGCGCCTCTGGTTTTCGACCCGAAAAGCGGCCGAGCCACTACTGGATCGTTAAATGTGCGCTTGCGCGTGTCGCTGGTTGAACGCAAAACCGGCAAGGTGCTCTACGAGAACCGGGACTACCTCTATTCCGAGCGCTACGAGATCGGCCAGCAAAGTTCCCAGTATTTCGAGGAGAGCGTCGCGGCGCTCCAGCGTCTGAGCCGGACCATGGCGGCAGCCCTGGTTTCGGCGATCCTGGAAGGCTTCTAACAGGCTGCTGAAAAACGCCGACTCTGCCAAAGCGTGGACAGGCTGACAGCCTGTCCTACAAGAGCGTTCAACAACATACGATCCACGTAGGACAGGCTGTTAGCCTGTCTCCGGCGTTTTCAGCAGCCCCTAAACCGAAGCCGGCCTACGGCCGGGGAATCGCTGTTATCGCAATCGTGGCGGTATTGCTGGCGGAGCCGCCATGCACGATCTGCACGGTGACCGCATCGCCCACCGGAATAGTGGCGGGCACCACGGCATTGATCTGCCATAAACCCACGAAGCCTGGGGCCAAACCGGAGAAAGCGATGTCCGCCTGGCGGCCGCCGATCAGCACGACGGGGTTGACCGGCGTCGTGGCTAGCGGCGACGAGGGCGCCGGAGACCCGCTGACTGGAGCGTTCGACACTTCACCCTGCCCGGTGGCGTAGATCTGGATGATCTCACCGAGCCTTGCCGGATTCGCCGGCGTATTCAGAGTGTTGTCTTTGTTCAGGACCGCCCCCTGTGCCCGGCCGCTGACCGCCGCCGTGAACAATCCCGGACCTGTAGGGGTCAGACTCAAGGAAGCCGGGGGACTGGGAAGATCGCCGTTCTGCACAATCACCTGAACCGAGGATTGCCCGGCCAGTTCCACAGGAATCTGGCAGTTGATCTGCGTCGCGGAAACGTAAATCAGCGGCGCGAGGATTCCGTTTATCCTAACCTTCACGTTCGATAGGAGTGTCGGCAGTGGCAGACCGGTAGCCAGTACGCCTGCAGCCGGTCCGAGGTTGGTTCCGAAGATGGAGGCCAGCGAGGCTGCGGCCACCGGCGTGTTGGCGGCAAAGCTGGCCGCGTTCACGATTCCACCGGCGGAGACCGCCGGCCCGCCACTGGCCGCGCTGACCAGCAGCGACACTGGAATCGCCAACGGCGTGCTTCCCGCCAGCGAGGGGGATACCGTGATCGTCCCGGTGTAAACACCTGGGAGCAGGCCCGCCAAGTTCACGGAAACCTGAACTGTAGCCGGAAAGGTTCCGGTGACGGCGGACAACGAGAGCCAGTTCCCGCCGGTGACCGTTGCTAGCACGGCTCCCCAACTGGCATTGCCACCTTCCAGGCTCAACGTCAGGCTCTGCGGCGTGGGACTAGCCTGCCCGGCTATCCCGGCGAAGGAGAACTGGGCCGGCGCTGCGGCGGCCGTTACCGAGGTAGCCGTCAGCGCCATCCCGACGGGGTTGGGGCCGACGGCTACGTTGGCAACTACGGAATCGTTGGTCAGGTCCAGGACCGATACGCTGTTGCTGTTGTAGTTTGCCGTATAGCCGCGGGTTCCGGCCCGATTCACAATCATGGTCACCGGACCGGTCTGCACTTGAACCAGGCTCAAACGGCTGCCAGTCGACGGGTCGATGGCTTCTACGGTCGAGGAGTCGTAGTGCGGAAGATAGAGTTTCTTGCCGTCAGGAGAGAAGGCCAGTGCGAATGCACGGGTCGTCGCAAAACTGTTGGTCACCGACAGGGTTCCGTCGCTCAAAATATTGATGGCATAAACCGTCGGAGTATTGCTGCACGCAACGTAGAGCCGCTGATCCCCGGGCATGACCACCGCCGGTCCACAGACGCTTCCTGCGGGAAACGTGTAACGAGTCCCAAGCGTCCCCGGGGTTGCGGCGTTCACTACGGAGAGGATATCGGCGGGACGGTCGTCAGAGCCAATCACGTAAAGGGTCTGACCCGTCGAGGGCAGCGCGATGCTCCGAATCGTGACTAGCAGGTCGAGGGACGCAATTTGATTCCCTGTGGCTGTATCGAAGGTCCGCAAAATGGCATCATCCCCGACATAGAGCCGGGACCCGTCCGGGCTGAGTTCCACCACGGTTGGCACTCTTGCCGCCAGCCGCTTGATCGAGGTCATCTGGGAGGGATCGAACACTGAAACACCGCGGTCAATGCAGGTTTCGCATCCGTAGTTGGCAGTAAAGGCCTGGGTGTTGTCCGGCAGGACTGCAATGTCGTAGGGGCTGTCGCCCAGGTTGAGGTTGAGAGTGCTGATCACCTGGTTGCTCGAGGTGTCAACCGCAGTGACTGAGTCCCCGGAGATCGACCCAACCGTGCCGCTCTCACTGTTGGTCACCAGCAGGCGGGCCGGACTGATGGTGACGTCGGCCCGGCCGGAAACCTGGGCGAGCATGGTCGCCGACGGATTCAGGGCCGCCAGCGCTTTCGGATCGTCTAATGGCAGGTCGCGCGGACCTTGCGGTCGCTCGGCACTCGCGGTGAACTCCAGCAACCGCGACCCATCCAGCCAGACGTAAATCCGATCCCCGGCGGCCGCGATTCGCTGCGCTTGTCCCGGCAGCTTGACCTTCTGGAACGGCTCGACGGCGGGCCTGCCGGCGCTGCGGAAGTATAGGTGGCCGTCCTGGATCCAGGCATCAAAGGCCCAGGTGACCACGGCACGTGGTCCTGGAGCACGGGCGGCTTCGCGGAGAGAATCGCGGCGTCCCTGTGCTCCGGCGGTGGCCGCCACCAAAAGCAACACTGAGAGGCCGGCCCAAACAACGCGTTTCACGATATCTGTCCTGATTGAGGGCAACCCTAAGAGACTAACCCAACTCGAATCCATTAGTTGCCGCCTTCCCAACTGTAGGGACGCTTGCACTCTTGCCGGCGTTTCATCGTTCCGGGCCGGACGAAAAATCTTGCTAACGAAAATACGCTCATAGTAGTCTCACATACAGGCATAGTAGATCCCAATGACTCAACCACGACTCACCAAGCTCGAACTGCAAATCATGGACGCCCTGTGGCGCCGGGGAGCCCTCTCAATTCGTGAGATTCAGGAAGCCTTTCCCGCCAAGGATCGACCAGCCTACACCACCGTGCAGACCACGGTCTACCGGTTGGAGGGGAAAAAGGCCTTGCGGCGCGTCAAGAAGATCAGCAACGCCCACATTTTCGAAGCGGTTGTCTCAAGGGATGCGGCCAGGGGCAGGTTGATCGATGACCTGATCGGTCTGTTTGGCGGCCGGACGCAGCCGGTAATGGCTCACCTGGTAGAGTCCGGCAAGCTGACTCTGAACGACCTGCGGGAGACCGAGGACCTGCTTCGAAAGCTCGCCAGAAAGGACAAGCCCGAATGATCCCCCTACACTGGTCGCCGTTCGCCAATCATCTTTGGCAATCGACCGCCTTTGCAGTCGCGGCGATGGCACTGGCGCTGGTGCTACGAAAAAACCGTGCGCAGATCCGCTACTGGCTGTGGCTGGCCGCGTCGCTCAAGTTCCTGATCCCGTTTTCGCTGCTGATAACGGCAGGCAGTCGGTTCGAATGGAGGAGCGCCACGGCCGTCGCTCCTCCGCTGTCCGCGGCCGTCGAGCAGATCAGCCAGCCGTTCGCTATGCCGGCTATTCCCCCGTTACCGACCGAAGCGGTCCCCGCGGCTTCGTCCCTGATGCCGTCGCTGCTGGTGGGGGTTTGGTTTTGCGGCTTTGTAGTGGTGCTCGCGATGTGGTGGGTGCGCTGGCGGCGGCTCCAGTCGGCTGTGCGGTCCGCATCGCCGTTGGCGATAGCGGCGCCGGTGAAAGTAATCGAAACTCCCGTGCTTCTGGAACCGGGCGTATTCGGCGTTTTCCGGCCCATCTTGGTGCTACCGGAAGGCATCGCCAGCCGTCTAACGCCTGAGCAGTTAAAGGCGATCCTGGCGCACGAGCTGTGTCACGTCCGCCGCCGTGACAACCTGGCCGCGGCGATTCACATGGTGGTGGAAGCCTTATTTTGGTTCCATCCGCTGGTGTGGTGGATTGGGGCGCGGCTCATCGAGGAACGCGAACGGGCCTGCGACGAAGAGGTTTTGGCTCTGGGCAACCAACCGCAAGCGTATGCCGAGGGAATCTTGAACGTCTGCAGATTCTACGTGGAGTCGCCCCTGGCCTGCGCGTCCGGAGTGACCGGTGCGGACCTGAAGAAACGGATCGCAGCCATCATGACGGATGGCACTTCGCACCGGCTGACTCTGACGAGGAAGTTATTGCTGGCCGTGGCTGGAACAACGGCCGTTGCCGCCCCCATCCTCATCGGCATCTTGAATGCGCCGCGGATCCGGGCTCAAGCGACCGCCCCACAACTCAGGTTTGAAGTGGCCTCTATCAAGCCCGCCAGCCCTTCCGACACCTTCAAGGCTCGACTGGAACTGCTTCCGGGCGGCGGGCTCCGGGTCGGCAACAGTTCCTTGATGCACCTGATCACCTTTGCCTATGACGTGCCGGAATCTCGTGTCTCGGGCGGCCCGAAGTGGCTGGAGACCGAGCGATACGACATTCTGGCCAAACTCGAAGGCTCCGACTCCACGGTTGCGACGGGCAACTCCCAAGGGAGGATGGCACAGAACCAGGCGCGGGAGCGGCTCCGGTCACTGCTGGCGGAACGCTTTAAGCTGGTGATCCACCAGGAAGCAAAAGAGGGGCCGGTGCTCGCGCTGGTGATGGCCAAGGGCGGTCCCAAGATCCAGCCGTCAAAGCAAAGTGAGGATATCCCCCCGGGCACGATGAGGTCGGCCACCCAGATCAACGCGCGCAGGGGCACGATGGGAATGCTGTGCGCAGTCTTATCCAACTGGATGCGGCGCCCGGTGCTGAATCAAACCGGACTCACTGGGAACTACGACTACGTTTTGAAATATGCCCCGGACCCGGGAGAAAGCGCGTTGTTCCCGGAGACGAATCCGTCGGACGCCTCCGGTCCTTCGATCTTCACGGCACTTCAAGAGCAGCTTGGGCTGAAGCTGGAATCGCAGAGAGGCTCGTTGGACGTGATCGTCATCGATCGCGTCGAAAAGCCCACGGAGAACTGACCATGAATCACCTTTGGCAATCGACGCTCTTTGCGGTTGCGGCCGCGCTAGTGCGCCGGACAACGCTGGTCCTTCGATCTTCACTGCGCTTCAGGAGCAACTGGGATTGAAACTCGAGTCGCAAAAGAGGCCTGTCCCCGTCCTGGT
>Ga0184615_10000903_pt1 | contig 16007 bp, 13 predicted proteins | sample PLM4_65_coex_FD_133134 | JGI IMG/M metagenome (GOLD analysis project Ga0184615, IMG submission 133134) | Groundwater sediment microbial communities from an aquifer in East River, Colorado, USA - PLM4_65_coex | ecosystem: Environmental > Terrestrial > Soil > Riparian zone | place: USA: East... | reverse complement strand
TCTTTGGTACAGTGGATGCCATCACCGATACATCCATCACCGTTGGTGGACAGACCTACCAGTTTGCTCCAGGTGCTGAGATCAAAGGTGCGATCGTTGCGGGCGATTTTGTCAAAATTCATCTGATTGTGAATGCTGATGGAACGCTTGCGGTGCGCGAAGTTGGACTCTCGGACCCGTCACAAGCTGGAAATGACAATGGGAATAATTCCAACGACGATAATGGCAATGATGACAATTCCAACGATGACGATGACGACGATAATGGCAATAGTAATAACAGCAACAACGACGATAACGGCAACGACGATAACTCCAATGGCGGGAACAGCAACGGGGGCTGATTTTGCAAGTCGTTGAAAGTGGAAAATTGAGGATCGCCCGGTGGCAGACTAAAGCTCCCGGACGATCCGTTATATACCTGAAGGAATATACAGATGTGGGCAAAAAGAATCCAAAGATCACAATGGGTGACGGGAATCCTCTTCCTTTTATTTTTTCTGGGAATGGCGTACGGGCAATTTGCATCTCTAGACCTGCCGGATAATGACGGTTTTTATCATATCAAATTTGCATATCTCATGCGTACACAAGGATTGAAGCCGGATTTTATCTGGTTGCCTCTAAGTATTCTCAATCAAAACGAATTTTATGACCATCATTTTTTGTTCCATGTTGCCTTGATCCCCTTCACGTTTGAAAATCTGCTGGTGGGCGCGAAATGGGCGGCGGTCGCATTCGCCAGCCTTGCTTTTCTGGCGGTCCGGTATTTGTTATATCGCCAGCGCGTCCCTTTTGCGTGGCTTTGGTCACTGGGATTGCTCGGCGTGTCGGAAGCATTCCTGTATCGCATGAGCATCACGCGCGCGCAATCTCTTTCGCTGGGTCTTCTGGTGGTGGGTTTTCTTTGGTTGCTTGAAGAGAAACATAAACATCTGGCCGTGCTTGCTTTCGTTTATGTGTGGATGTACGATGCCTTCCCTTTGCTTCTGGCGCTCGGGGTTTTGTATATGGTCGCGGTCGCGCTGATGGAACAGCGCTTTGAATATCGTCCGATTTTATATATCGGGGCTGGCATTGTGCTTGGGATGTTGATCAACCCGTATTTTCCCGATAACATCATTTTTTCGTTCCGCCACATGTTGCCCAAATTTACAGACGCCACTTCCGTCAGTGTTGGTAACGAGTGGTTCCCGTACGATACGGGTCAATTATTGCAAAATTCATTTCCTTCATTGGCCGCATTTGGAAGCGGGGCGCTGGCTTTGGGGTTATCGGGTCGCAGAATGAGCTTGAACACAGCCTTTGCATTTCTTGTCTCTCTTTTGTTCGGACTCATGCTTTTCCAGGCGCGCCGCTTCGTGGAATATTTTCCGCCGTTCGCATTGATCTTTGCGGCTTTTGCATGGTCGCCTTTTCTTTTCCCCCGTCTAGATGTATTAATCCGGGTGTCTTCCACCCCGTGGGCCATTCTGCAGAGTAATATCCCGTTCATTGTGCTGGCGTTTGTAATTTCAATCAGCCTCTTCAAGACTTTGCCTGCTCTCCGGTCACATATGGAAGACCAAAAACCTTATGATCTCTATGCAGGTGCCTCCGCGTGGCTGGAACAAAATACAACCGAGGGCGAACTTGTCTTTCAAACGGATTGGGACGACTTCCCAAGATTGTTCTTCTTTAATACACATAATACCTACCTGATCGGGCTTGACCCAACTTACATGCAAATCTATGATCCTGAATTGTATGATCTGTGGGTCATGATCGCACGCGGCGAAGTTGACCGGCCTTCGCAATTTATTGCCAATGTATTCCATGCCCGTTACGTCCACTCGGACCTGAATCATTCAAAGTTTTTACGACAGGCTGAGAATGACTCTTATCTGGTCGAAGTCTATCGGGATGGCCAGAATGTAGTATTCAAAGTAACTCGACCCTAATATCTTTGATTCGTCTACTGACACAATGAGGTGGATAATTTTGTGGGCTAACAAACAAATCAACAACAGAGTACACAGAGATTTTCCCTTTTGTTTTTCTCAATAAACTCTGTGATCTCATTGGCAAAAACTTTTTGCCCATGTTTTAACCAATCCTTGAACAAATCCCGTCGCTAATAGCGGGATTTTTAGTTATACTTCCTCCATGGAACTCTCCGCGGCAATTCATATGTTGGGCGACATTCTTGGGGATGTGATCGGCGAACTCGAGTCGCCGGAATTGTTCGCGGTCGAGGAACGAATTCGTACAGCCGCGAAAGAGCGCAGGGGCGGAAAGGTCGAAGCGGCGAAACAGCTTGAGGCTGAGGTCGAGGCGCTGGATGTCGATGCGGCGCGCGCCGTCTCTGCCGCGTTCACCACTTATTTTGATCTCGTCAACCTGGCTGAGGAATATCATCGTGTCCACCAGTTGCGCGAGCGCGAAAGTATCCTCCATCCCCAACCGCTCAGTGAATCTGTTGGTGATGCCATTGCTTTGCTCAGGAAAGAGGGAGTGACCTCCGGGCAAATGCAAGCCCTGCTCAACGGGCTTTCCATCGAGCTTGTGCTCACGGCGCATCCAACCGAGTCCCGCCGGCGAACGGTCTTCTCGAAACTTCAACGGCTTGCACGCCTGCTCGATCAGCTTGCGAGCGATCAGCTTCCGCCGCGTGAACGGGAGAAAGCCCGTTCGTCAATTCATGCGGAGGTCGTGAGCTTATGGCTTACGGATCGTCACCGCACGACGCGCCCCGCGGTAACGGACGAAGTGCGCACGGGATTGCATTTTGTGGAATCGGTCTTTTGGGATGCGCTCCCCGCCTTGTATGATGACCTGGATCGCGCGCTCGCTTCTCACTACCCCGAAGTTGTTTCGCCTTCGAACTGGCTTCATCTCGCCTCATGGATGGGCGGAGACCGCGACGGGAATCCCAATGTCGATCATAAGATCACAGCCGAGACCCTTCGTCTTCACCGCGGTCTGGCAGTCGAGAGTCACCGCCGCACATTTCAGGAGTTGGCGCGTCGCCTGAGTCTGAGCGACCACCGCCTGCCGCCATCGCCTGAACTTATCACCTGGATCGAATCGCGCCGGCCGCTCCCATTACACGTCGCATACATCGAAGAACGTTATGCCACGGAGCCTTATCGACTTGTGCTTTCATTGCTCGCCTCTGACCTTGCGGAAGCATCACGCGACGAGATGACCGCGCGTTTGCTCGAACGCGCTCCGCATCAGGCACGCATCCGATTGCAGGATTTGCTCAAGCCCGTTGACTTGATCGCTTCGAGCCTGCCTGTTTCGCTTGCACAGGATGAAATACAAAAGCTCCGCCAGCAATTGCATATCTTTGGTCTGCACGCCATGCGTTTGGATATTCGCGAAGATTCAAGCCGCTTCAACGCCGCCTTGGACGAAACACTACGTGCCCTCAATATCGCATCTGATTTTGTTGAAATGCCGGGTGATGAACGGCTCTCTCTCCTGACCCAACTACTATCATCCCCAATGCCTCATCTTTCTGAACATCCGGGAGTTACTTCAACCACAGCTGAGGTCTTTGCATTATTTCAACTGATCGCACGCGTTTGTAACGTCTATGGGACGGAACTGTTGGGACCGGTCGTGATCTCCATGTCCCAGTCTGCGGCTGATGTGTTAGGTGTGATGCTACTGGCCCGATGGGCAGGTTGTGACCCAGGTCTGCAAATTGTCCCACTCTTTGAAACCATAGAAGATCTGCGTTCCGCATCATCAATTCTCGAAAACCTTTTTACGCTGCCAGTCTATCGCGAACATCTTATGACATGTGATAACGCCCAGATGGTGATGATCGGTTACTCAGACAGCAACAAGGACGGCGGATACGTCATGGCGAATTGGGCATTGTATCAGGGGCAGGAAAGCATTTCAAAGGTTGCACAAAAGTACAATATCACGCTCACGATCTTTCACGGCCGCGGCGGGACGATCGCACGCGGCGGGGGACCTGCCAACCGCGCCATCCGTGCACAACCTGTGGATAGCATCAACGGTCGTTTTCGGCTCACCGAACAGGGAGAGAACATCGCGGCGCGGTATTCCAACCCCGAATTAGCGCATCGTCATCTCGAGCAAATTGCCCATGCGGTGCTGCTGGCTTCCTCTCCTGCTAAATCAAGGGATGATATTTCCACAACATGGCGTTCACAGATGGACTCCATGTCCGCAACTGCCCGCAAGGTATATCGCAGGCTTGTTTACGAGACCACCGGTTTTATTGATTTCTGGCAAGCTGCAACTCCGCTGGATGAGATCAAGCGAATGTATATTGGCTCGCGTCCCGCCGCTCGTGCGCAAAGCAGTGAGGTGACCAAGATCCGCGCCATCCCCTGGGTATTCTCGTGGATGCAGAGCCGCTTCAATCTTCCCGGCTGGTTTGGGCTTGGCTCTGCGCTTGCCTCTGCAAAAGATGTCGCTTTACTGCGAGAGATGTATCAAAGCTGGCCCTTTTTCAAGACCATGCTCGACAACACGGAAATGTCCCTCATCAAAGCCGATATGGACATCGCTTCATTATATGTTGACCTTGTTCCGGATAGCGAACTGGCAGGCAGAATCTTCGATCTCATCCTTGCTGAATATGAGCGCACACACGATGCGGTCCTATCCATTAGTGGTCATTCCAACTTGCTGGATGCCGAACCTGTGACACAACACGCAGTTCAATTGCGTAATCCCTATGTTGATCCGTTGAATTACATCCAAGTGGAAATGTTGCGCCGGTTGCGCGCCCTGCCTGATCCTGAAAGTGATGAAGCACAATCCCTGCGTGAAGTGATCAACTTGACGATCAATGGTATTGCTGCCGGGTTGAGAAATACTGGCTAATGTGATATTCGTCATCTTGTTGACAGGAATAATCTGCTTATAATTTTGCCTAACGAATGGAACGATTCCGCGGCAAAAATTCATAACGATGAATCGGAGCCATATCGCTCCGGTTTTTCATTAAGGAGAAACCTCATGGCAAAAGTAGACAATCTTGTACAGAATTTCCTCGCGCAGAAGAAGATCGCCGTCGTTGGCGTATCTGATAAACGCGATACGGGCTGTAATTTGGCTTACACCAAGTTCAAGGAAAATGGGTATCAGGTTTACGCGGTCAACCCGCGGATTTCCAATTACGATGGTGCGCCTTGCTACTCTGATTTGAAATCCATCCCTGAGAAGCCTGATGCAGTCTTCATACTTGCCAGCCCCAAAGTGACAGAGCAAGTCGTCCAGCAATGTGTTGATCTTGGCGTCAAACATGTCTGGATGCACTGCATGATGGGAACAAAGCCAGGCCTGGCGGCAGGTATGACCAGTGTTTCGCAATCCGCTGTGGAGCTGTGCAAAGCGAACGGGATCACGGTCATTCCGGGGTCGTGCCCGAATCAGTTTTTGAAACCGGATTTTGGTCACGCGATGATGCGGGGATTGTGGCGGGTGTTCGGGTTCATGAATGTGAATTGAAAGTAAAGAAACTCCAGAAAACCTGGAGTTTCTTTATTATGACTTGTTCCCCCCGATGATGATCCCCCTGAATCTGCAGAACCATGCCCCCACTACAGACCCACAATTAACAAATAAATGAGTTTTCCTGCACAAACATACAAATTATTATCCAATTCCACGAATAGAAAGTCCAGTAAACTTTTTTGGGACTGACTCAAAGATTTCTTTGAGTTAATGGTATAACATCCGGGTATATGAACCGTCACGAATTTGGTCAACTTTTAGCGACACTACGCCAGGATCTGGACTGGACACAATTTCAACTTTCCGAATACGCGGATGTTGATGAGGCAGTCATCAGCCAGATCGAACGGGGGGTTAAGAAGTTTTTTGAGCCCGAATTATTGTTTCGACTGGCGAATGCGCTCCAACTGACCACCCTGGAAAGGCGGGAATTCATTTTGGCGGCAAGCGGCCTCGATGAACAGCAGATTGTCCGCCAGCCTGCCATCGGTGTTTCAACAGATACACATAACATCAGGAAGATGCTTGACCGGATGGTAAGTATGACGGGGGAGATCCTGCTTCCGGCCTTTTTGTGTGACGTGTATGGAGACGTGGTTGCTGCGAACAGGATTATTCTCGCATTTTATAAGATCCCACCATCCATGCTCGAATCTGCTCCGAACATTCCCGGAGGCTATAACACTGTCCGCATCAATTTCGGACGCGACCTTGTTGGAAGAACCCATGTTGCGGATAATTGGGAACAATATGCCATTAATTCAATGCGTTCATTTCGTGAAAATAGTTTGCGCTATCGTGCCAAACCGTACTTTAAGTACTTAATGAAAGCCTTCCGGAACCAGACGGAATATCCATTCTTTGAACGGTATTGGAAATTGATCTCATCCACGGAAGATGATAAGGATGCAAATGTAGATTATTTTTCCTACCATCACAATGAGTTTGGAGATCTAAAATACATTGCTTCGACGACGACCTCTATAACGTCGTATGGCGAACTGTTCCTCATCCACTACCTGCCCTGTGATGAGAACACCACTCACGTCTTTGACCAATTAAAGATGCAAGCTGGGGCAGGAGTCGTCCGTTTCGCCTCCTGGCCTGTTAAGTATATGCCTTAATCAGGTTTGTTTCATGAGTATCAGCCATACCCACATGTAAAAACTTCCGAAGTTATCGCTTCGGAAGTTTTATTTTATTGCGTTTGAGTCTCACATTTATCGAATATGTCATTGTCTGGTCCCCCAATGCAAATATCGGTTCCGTTATCTCCGCTGATATCGTCATCGCCGCCACCGCCGACTATGCAATCATCTCCGTTTTTCGCTTTGATAATGTCAATGCCAGAAGTACCCAGGATCAACTCATCTGCGGTGGACCCATTACAGATTCCGCCGGTGCATACAACAATGGCAGTCAAATTAAGCGCTGAGCAGGCCGTCGGTTTTAGCGTGTTTGGGTCAACAGCCCTTGTTTGGTCAGTTAAATGCGTAACCGGCACGACATTATTTGCCGTATAAGCAAGGATTGAGCTGACCAGGATCAACACAGCCAAAATGATGAAGAACAGCCGCGGGATATTTTTCCAATTCATGCCTCACCCTCCTGACTCGTCGCTTCCTTCTCAGGGACGGTTGATCCCGTTTCGATAACAGTCATTGCATATCGATACGTGTTCCCTTCACCCTTCACGTAATACGTGTGCGAATGATCGCTTTCTGCGTGCAGGATCACCGCATTGAATCGTTCCGCCAGTTTTGCCAGATCCTCAATGGATGACACATCAACCATATTGGACGAATTGATCGAAGCCTCATTTTGAATATCTATCATCATTGAATCATATCTGATGCGGTTGAACCTGCTCTGATTGCTTTTGGAGACGCTTTGTAATCTCAATCCAAGCAGTGTGATGCCGGCCAGTGATCCAACCAGACCAAGCGCTGCAAACAACCTCAACGCGGGAATCGCCATCTCTGCGCCAAATAAGAGCATTGTATTAGCTTCCGTTCGTGCCTCACTGATCACCCCTGTTTCTGTTGGATTCAATGGGTTGTTCTGTTCTTCCTCTTGTGCCAGGTAGAAGTGCACACGGTCATATCGAAAGATCAGGTTTGGATTAAATGAGCTTTGCAACGCGCGGCCTGAAAGTTCCCCCTCCATTTTGATATTTGGAGCAATCGTCAGTATATAAGAACTAGGATGGAAATCCGTTCCCTGTTCCATCGATTGTGTCAGAGATTCCATCTGGCAGAAATTGAGTTTTGCCGTTGAACCGAAGGCGTTCTCGCTGAAGATTGTTTCGGTTTGTAAAGGGACAATCCGTTGCCACCCGCTGACCGGTTCGGATATGATCGCAGTCAGTTGATAGGTTCCAGCGATATTTTCTGCCTGTTGTGCGATGAGCGTATATTGAAGACTAACATCAACTGAGCAGGTCAATTTGGTAAAGATCGGGTCACCGCTTTTTATGGCATTCGCGTCATAGACCCCTTGTGGGGCAGAGGCTGAGTAGGAGAAAAAGCCAATATGTTCGTAGCTGACATCATCTATTACAGTGCGGGAGGCAGGTCGGGAAAAAGAAATAATTCCGATGATCAAAGAGGCAAGTGCGACCAACCCCAGCACGAAAAACGATCCTTCCAGCAAATTTCCCTTATTTGGGTTTGAAGATTTTTGTGATTCGGTATTATTAGATTTTGCAAGCCAGCTTCGTGTTTTTTGTTTTATCGAAACAAACCACTCTTGAATGGATTTCTTATTCATATGTTTATTACCTTTCGATTTTCCCGTAAACAGGCTGGTGGCAAGGATGCCGCCTAGTGCTCCTGCGATCAAAGTCATTACGAATGGGGTACGAATCTTTTGTATATACGTGCCGCCTCGTGGGATCCTAAGCCATAATTTACCGAGCACTTCCTCGTGGGATGGCTGGTAGGTATCGGTCCAGGAGTTGTTGTCTCCCTTGAGGGTGTACCTTCCCATTTCCTGTGAAATGATGCGGTGGAAAACAAAATTTTCCAATTCGAGATTCCGGTATACAACAGCATCTCCGATCTGATAATTCGGCTCTTCATGGGCAATGACCAGATCGCCGACATGGAAGTTTGGTTCCATGCTATTACCGATCACGATGATATAAGAAGCCATGCCTCCCGCCTGTGTGGGTGCAAAGGTAAGCCAGATGGCGATCATCATCACGATCCATAATGCTGATGATAGGTTGGGAGAAAACCTTTTGTATACTGTCATCTTCAATGGGGGTGATTATACATTTACAAGGAAAGAACCTGCAGGCATCCAAGGAATCTGCAGGTTCTTCGTTGATTCAGGGCATTACCCCACGCATGGATTACTCGGAAGCGATCACACGCAATTCGTCAGCCGCAGCCACGGTAACTTGTGGGGCAGTGGTGGCGCAACTCCAGTTATTGCCTGACGTGTTGGTGCAGGAATAATAGGAGCCGGTTGTCACCAGGCGGACCTTCACTGTGGTGGCAGCGGCGTTCAAGGCGAATGTGACACTATCGATGTTGGAAGCAGTGGTTGCATTCAGGTTGTACACCACATTGGTGACGGTGTAACCGCTCACGGCACCAGCGCCTTCACCGGCGTAGGTTCCGGGAACCGTGTTGGAAGCCGCAAACGCGAAGGCTGCTGTTGCAAAGACCAGCACCATCAATACGACGAGGAACATTTTTGTTGAGCGAAACATGATTTTATAAACTCCTTTTGGCATGAATTATTAGCACTACTATATCAAGAATATCTTTCAATGACATTTACAGAAACGAAAGACTCGATTTCAAGTTTGTGAAGAGTGTAACAATGTTCTTGCAAGGATTCCCTCTTGACGAAAATTGATTTTGCGTATGGGGGTATTCCCTACTCTCGCGTAAGGAATCCTTGCTTGGATTCATGAGTTGGTCAGGCAGAGTGATGCCTTAGGGTAGGCGATTGCCGAAGGTCTGATGGCAAGCCTGGGCGTGGAATGAAGCAATCTCGTCGAAGGCGCGTAGATGGACCTGCTTGAAACGCCTTCTGCCGGGTAATGTTATTTCCCGCGAATTTCAAAAAAAGATTAGTGGGGATTGGCGTAGATTTGTGGATACTGTGATACAATACCGCCCCGAAGCGTAGTACCCTTCGCTTCATAATCTTTTGCCAGAAAGGGCTTGAAGAAATGAAAGTATTGCTCGTTAAGGACGTTTACAAACTGGGCCGCGCGGGCGACATCAAAAAGGTCGCCGATGGCTATGGCCGCAATTTCCTGCTCCCGCAGGGGTTGGCGATGATCGCCACGGCTGGCGCGCTCAAACAGACTGAGAAGATACGCTCCCAAGCTGAAATCCGCCGCACTGAACAAAACTCGGAATTGAAGGATCTGGCCTCGCACATCAATGGCGTGGTTCTGACTTTCTCTGCCAAGGCAGGTGAGACGGGCAAGCTGTATGGCTCTATCACCACGCAGGATGTGGCAATCGCCATTCAGGAAAAGACGCGTTTCGAAGTCAAGAAACAGCAGATCGATATGCAGCCAATCCGCAATCTTGGCGAGTTCACTGCCCACGTCCGCCTGACCATTGACCTTATACCTGAGGTCAAGATCATCGTCCATCGCGAAGGTGAAGCAGTTGAAGAGGGTGCAGAAGCCGAAAAGGTGGAAGCGCCTGCACAAGACACTGAATCAGAAAAAGCATAGTTTGTAACCCATCTGCCCATGACATCACCAGTTCATTCCCGTTCGATGGGGTGCTGGTGATGTTTCGTTTATCCACAGGATTGCTTCGCTTATCATGATGCAAACCATCGGCCAAAAACTCAAACGGGCTCGTGAGACAAAACGCCTCACGCTTGAACAAGTCTTCGAAGCAATACGCATCCGCATACCCTACTTGCAGGCATTGGAATCGGATGATCTATCTGCGATGCCTTCGCCTGTGCAGGCGCGCGGTTACCTGCGCAACTACGCTGAGTATCTTGAACTCAACTTTGAGCAACTGCTCGATGAAATGCGGCAGGCGAACGCAAATAAAACTTCGGATGAAATTATCGGTCCCACAGATTTAATTGATCAGCCGCCGACTCCGTTACCTGAAACTTTCTTGGCACAAGGAGCAACGCCTCCTTCCACACTGGAACCCTTCGATCGAACTCAGGGCAAGTCTGCTTCTGTTGATCAGGCGGAATCCCAGCCTGAACCCGTTTCCTTTCAAGAAGAAACCTCTCTTCTGAAACCGAAACCAGCCCGCCGCAAAAAAGCGGACTCTCAATCCGAGTCTGATTCTTTTACCACTCCAAAACGACGCGGCCGTAAAATAATTGAACTCGAACCAGAACCGGTCTCAGTTGCTGAGACACAGCCGGAGTTTATTGAAGAACCTGTTGTCGTTCAGATCGAACCTGAGCCCATAGTTGTTGAAGAAACCATTGAACCAGGACAGGAGACCAAAGCGCAAACTGATGTCAGTGAAAATCTCTGGCAAACCTGGCTGAATCGAGTAAGCTCTGTACTTTCCACTCGTAAGAATCGTAAGGAAGAAATCCCATCCGAAGCTAAAGTCCAGCAGGTCGAACCTGAAATTCTACCAAGGGAAGTCCTTATCACTCCGTCGGATACAGATCTTCAGGAATCTGTCCAAATCTTTAAAGAAGTTGGGGCCGAACTTCGCAAGAGACGTGAATTATTGAGTCTGCATCTCGATGAAGTGGAACGCAACACACACGTCAAGGCACATTATCTCGAAGCGCTTGAAAAAGGTGCAATGGATGACCTGCCATCCACGGTTCAGACGCGCGGCATGTTGTCGAATTACGCGACCTTCCTCGACCTGGATGTCGACGCGTTGCTCCTCCGCTATGCAGATGCATTGCAGGCGCGGCATCGTGAGAAGAACCCGCAAAAGCCTCCGCGTAAACCGGGTCAACCCATCATTGCGAACTTGCCCAACTTAACCAACTTCATCGCAGGCGACATGATCTTTGGAGTCGGTATGGCGATTCTTCTGGTGGGATTCTCCATTTGGGGGGTAAGCCGTGTGATGACACTTCAAAGCGAACAGGAGGTCGAACCGACCGCGCCATCCATTTCTGATGTATTGCTGGCTTCTCCGGATCCGTCGTCAATTACTGAAACACCGACTCTTCAGCCAATAGACTCACTGCTGGGCGAAGCCACAGTGACCATTGTCATCCCTACGTTGAACACGAATGTGAATGTACAGGTCAACCTGGTCGCGGTGGAACGTACGTATATGCGCGTGGTCGTGGACGGGGAGGTGGCTTTCGAAGGTCGAGTGGTGCCAGGAAATGCCTATCCCTTTGAAGCGGAGGGCCAGATCGAAGTTTTGGTGGGAAGCGGCGCGGCCATCCGCATCGTGTACAATGGACGGGACCTGGGCTTGTTGGGCACGTTTGGACAGGTTGTGGGTAATATTTATCTCGCTGATGGGATCATTACCCCCACCGCGCTTCCAACAGCGCTCTCGACCAGTACACTTACACCCACCGCGACCGTGCAGCCGACTGGAACGCCCGTCCCGTCGAATACTCCCGCACAGTAGCGCAAGATGCCATCCTACGCTACGTATCAATTATAGGAAAATTTATCCGTGTCAAAAAATACTTTTCATCTTGTATCCCTCGGTTGTGCTAAAAATACCGTTGACTCAGACTCGATGGCGCAACTTCTCCTTCGTGACGGGTATCATGCAGTGGATGATCCGGCGCACGCCAATGTGTTGATCGTAAATACCTGCGGATTTATCGGTCCGGCAAAGGAGGAGTCGTTCAATGTTCTGCGCGAACTGGCGGAGGGGAAGCGCAATAATCAACTCCTTATCGCGGCGGGCTGCCTCACACAGCGTTACGGTTCTGAAGTTGCTGAGAAGGTCCCCGGTATCGACGGGGTATTGGGCACGCGCCGCTGGATGGATATCGTGCAGGTCGTGCGTGACCTGCGAAAAGGTCCGCATCCTGAGCCGCTCTATCATTTACCCGATGATGCCCAAAGAGTCGGCACGGATGAACATGATGCCATGCGTGTCTCTGTTGCCGGGGCGAGCGCGTATCTCAAAATCGCGGATGGATGCCGCCGTCCATGCGCGTTCTGCGCCATTCCGCTTATCAAAGGAACGGCAGTCTCGCGGCCAATGGATGTGATCGTTGACGAGGCGCGGCGTTTGCGGGATGCAGGCGTGCGCGAAGTGATTCTGATCGCGCAGGATACGACAGATTATGGTCATGATTTAGGAATGAAAGATGGGCTGGCGATCCTGTTGGAACAACTCACTACCTCCGTCCCCGACATGGACTGGATCCGTGTGATGTACGCATACCCCGGCTATGTGACGGATCGCCTGCTCGATGTGATGGCTTCGAGCAAACAGGTTCTGCCTTATCTCGATATGCCTCTGCAGCACGCACACCCCAAAACGCTATACCGTATGAAACGCCCGTCGAATATTGATTGGGTGCACAAGACGCTTGGGAAGATGCGCTCGAAAATTTCCAACCTTTCCATTCGCACCACCTTTATCGTCGGTTATCCTGGCGAGACGGAGGAGGAATATCAGGCGTTGGTGGATTTTGTCCAGGAGATCCGCTTTGACCGCGTGGGCACGTTCCAATTCTCTTTCGAACCGGGGACGACGAGCGAGCCTCTCGGTGACCCAGTCCCTGCAGAGGTGAAACAGGCGCGCTTTGAAAAGTTGATGGAACTGCAACAGGGCATTTCCCTGCAGGTCAATCAATCGTATGTTGGCAAAACACTGGATGTTTTGGTCGAAGGCCGCGATAAAGGGATTGCCATTGGGCGTTCCTATCGTGATGCGCCTGAGATCGATGGACTGGTCTTTATCGAAGGAAACGCGGAGATTGGCGATATGGTGTCAGTGAGGATCACAGGTGCCATGGCGTATGATCTCACCGGTGTATTGGCGTCTCTACCAATCCGGTTGTAACCTTATAATCTTGTATGTATGCGGATTTGTATAGGCGTAGAGGGAAATTATGCATTACACTAAAAATCCTTTATAAGGATAAGATATGTCAAAAAGAATTCTTTCACTCATTGGTCTCGTGGCTTTGATGATGTTGCTGACAGGTGTATTAACTGCTGCAGCGCCGGTGCCAGTGACGAAGTTCAAGCTCGTAGATGGTTTACCCTCCATGATGAATGTCGGTGAAACATATACGGTTGAGGTGCGGGTTTCTAGTGACCAACAGTTCATCTCCGCGCAGGCCCTGCCTGATTTTCAATTTGCAGGCAAAGGTGTTGTAGCTGTTCAGGGTGGTGACCGTGTGGGGCAAGGCGACAGTGCAACCCTGTATGTGACCTTCAAGGCAAAAGGTTCTACCGCGAAAATGCCGGGTGGTGTTGTGCCTGTCTCTGTTGTGGTGGGTGTCCGCTATGGGGGCGGTTATATAGCGGTTCAGCAATATGACTTTACCGTGCAGGTACCGTAAAGTTGTCCGCTTGAAAAAGGTACGTTAAACAGAAACAGCCCGTCCCTGAGAGGGAGGCGGGCTGTTTTGATTCGGTTTTGTGACGGTCGTCTTAGCCAGTCACGAAGCAGGCTATGAAGCGCGTGCGAACGCCGTCGCTGCGAGGATCATGATGGAGAGTCCAAAGTTGATCCGCAGGAGCAGGATCTCCTTTTTTTGCAGGGACAGGATCTTATCTTCATTCGCCTTCTTTTTGTTCATGAGCGTCCTGCGGATGGCAGGGATGACCTCCCATGTTTGGATGGCGCTTGTGACGACCATGAAAATCCCAAGAAGATGTTTGGTGAGGATCGCCAGCGACCACTGCGTGCTGGTCGAAAGGAATCCGTCATAATGCGGGTTGACGCTCATCTGGAACAACCCGGTGACAAGCAAAAGACTCATGCAGAACCATGCGATGGGCTCGAGTCTTTTTTGCATGGCTTCGATCAATGCGAGATGATCCACCGGCTTGAGGGTTTTTTTCGCGGCGGGGAGGAACAATATCGAAATGGAAATAATACAACCGATCCACGTGACGGTGGCGAGCAGATGCAACCAGAATGTGAGCGCCAGCGCCCAGGCGGGCGGATTGGTCATCATGGAGTCGGTGTTTCAGATGGTGGAACAGAGGTGTCCGTTGCAGGAGGCGCTGGCTGTGTATCGGTTGGGGTCACGATTGCGCTACCATCGGTCGTGGGTGTGAATAAGAGCGCGGGATCGGGTGTCGCAGTGGCCGGGTAGCATACTTTGGTCGCCTGGTTCAAACCTTTTGCCGCCTGCTCATCGAGGGCACCGACCTTCTGGGCGTTGTCATATTGTGTAAATGCGTCACAGAATCTTTCCTGTGCAAGCAAGTCGTCACCATAGCGCATGGACGCGAGGCGGAAGCGGTCTGCCGCGGTCAGCGTGCCGTCCCAAAGGCTGGGCCATCCCCCATAGACCTGACTGAAGTAAAAGACGGCCTGTTGCCAATCCAGATCCCAGAAGGATGCGCCCAGGAGATAATAACGCGCACCTTCGCGCAAGCCGTTCGTATCGCGGTCCAGTGTCCCGAACCGCTCTGCCAGTGTGAGTTGGTAGATGCCGCCTTCAAGGTTGCCCCGTTGAGTGATCAGGTTATAACCATAATTACGAAACGCAAAGTAATACATGCCATCCACTTGCGATTGCTGGTAATTCGGATCAAGCTTGCGCATCTGGTCGAGCGCGCTGATGGCGCCGGGCCAATCCTGCGCGGCGATGAGTTGTTGCGCGCGCGTGAACGCTTCCTGCGCACCGCTGAAGTCGGGTGTCGTTGTGAGAGTCGGTGTGGGTGTGGGTGTGGAAACATGCATCATCACCAGCACTTCAGTCAGTTTTTCCTGCACGCCGGGGAAGGTGGGGTCGCTCGCGATGATGAACTCAAGCCGCTGTTTTGCATTCTCATATTTTCCGAATTGCATATCCACAAGTGCGAGTTGGAACTGTTCGCCCATTTGTTGTGACAGGGTCGCGTTCTGATTGTTGATGCGTGTTGAAATCGCGGATCGATATGCACCCAGCCCGGAAAGAGCAAGGATGATGATCAATCCGAGCGTGTTGAACAGGAACCTAAGTCCGCGCCCGCTTTTCTTTTCTACATTATTTTGTATATTATTTGGTTGTGTGTTTCCTAACATGGCGGTTATTATATCCCAACGTGATTTTATAATTTTAAGAGCAATTTAATCTCGGACCAGATAATGGGGAGGGCGACAAGTCCACCGACGACCATTCCCAGCAGCGCGGTCATCACTGCGGACCCGGGCACGATCACTGCCAGGCCGTAAGCTGTTACGCCTCCGATCAGCGCTGACGCCAAACCCCTGAGCAGTGCCCCGTTGACTTGTAGGGGCTCATGCATTTTCCTGCTCAGCCAGATGAACATAAGGATGGCTTCGATGGTGAGAGCAACTTCTGCAAACGCGATGGCGGGCGCACCGATGTTGCTAAATGCGATCAATGCAATGACTCCAAGCGTAATATAGATGACAAAGCGGATGACGACTCCGAAG
>Ga0184615_10000902_pt1 | contig 16011 bp, 14 predicted proteins | sample PLM4_65_coex_FD_133134 | JGI IMG/M metagenome (GOLD analysis project Ga0184615, IMG submission 133134) | Groundwater sediment microbial communities from an aquifer in East River, Colorado, USA - PLM4_65_coex | ecosystem: Environmental > Terrestrial > Soil > Riparian zone | place: USA: East... | reverse complement strand
GTTGCCTCGCGCCAGCGCCGTCACCCCGACGGCCATCACCAGCGCGGTGGCCAGGAGCGGCAACCCGGCGGCCCACGCGGGCTGGGACGCGATCACGACGATCCCCGCGCCGGCGGCCGCCCCAACGCCGACGACCGCGTATCGAGCCCTCCGCGCGGCCGGACCGTCGTGCCAGCCCAGCGTCATCCGGTAGAACTCGATCTGCGCCAGGAAGACGACGGCGGCGATCAGAACGGCGAACAACGGCAGAGGAAGAAACCGGACCGCGCCGAAGAGCAGGGGCAGGGCCACCAGGGCGGACAGGACCCGCCCGACGTGCTCCCTCACCCGGCTCGCCCTTGAAGCTGCTCCCCCGTCTGCCCGAATCGGCGCTCGCGGCGCTGGAAATCCAGAAACGCCGTCAGCAGATCGCGGCGGCGGAAATCGGGCCACAGGGTCTGGGTGAAGTAGAGTTCCGCGTACGCCATCTGCCACAGCAGGAAATTGCTGATGCGACATTCCCCGCTCGTCCGGATGACGAGATCCGGATCCTCCATCCCGCGCGTGTCGAGATAGCGGCCGAAGACCTCCTCGTCGAGCGCGGCCGGATCGAGCGCGCCGCCCTGCACGTCGGCCACGATCCGCCGCGCCGCGTCCACGATCTCGCTGCGCCCGCTGTAGCTCAGCGCGAGCGTGAGGGTCATGGCCGTGAACGACGCGGTCTCCCGCTCCACGCGTCGGATCCACTCCACCACGCCGGCGGGCAACCGCTCGATCCGCCCGATGGCGCGGAAGCGGATATCCCGCTCGATCAGCGTCGACAATTCCCGCTTCAGGTACAACTCCAGGAGCATCATCAGCTCCCGCACTTCAAAGGTCGGTCGCCGCCAGTTCTCCGCCGAGAACGCGTAGATCGTGAGCCCCCCGATGCCGAGCTCGCGGCAGCAGGTGACGACCTCTCGCACCGATTTGATCCCCTCGTGGTGCCCCGCCACGCGAGGCAGGCTCCGTGCCGCGGCCCACCGGCCGTTGCCGTCCATGATGATGGCGACGTGACGCGGAAGGGGACCTGTCAGAAGGCGGGCTTGCAGGTCTTCGTCGGTTTCGTGCCCGATGAGCGGGCCGGCGGTCTTCATGGGCAGCGGTAGTGTAACGTGCGCCCAAAGTGAAGTCAATCGGACACCGGGTTAGGAGAGAGGGGGGTTATTTTGCGTCACTCCTGAGAGTTCGGGCATCTAGGAACCTGTCATCAGGCTGACGCGTGTCGCGCTTAAGGGAGATGGAACCGAGAGCTGGGCGCGTTGGATGCGTACATGGGGGCCTGGTGCTGGGCAGTCCGTCAGGTGCGGTAACAGTGTTTCCGCGGGAGGACGCTGGCCTCTCACTCAGCAAGACTCACCCTGCTCCAACTCACTGCAACTCACTAAATCCAACTCCAGCAAAGAGTTGCGCGTTCTGCCAACTTTGGCCTGAGTAGGCCTGAATAGGCTGCAGAGTGGTGGAGGTGAGCACAACGGCGAGCACAATTTTCTAGGGTGGGATCGTCTCCGAACGCCCCATACGCCAGGGGCCGGGCGCTCAGAGTGACCGGCCCCTGGCGCGGAGCGGAAAAGCCCGCCCGAGTTTCCGCTGTTGCTATACGGCAGATCTTTCCGTATTTTGACTACCTGATATTTACCTGCGCTCCCGTAGCGGCATTATTGGTCTCATTCGTTTCAACCAGGCTTTGATTGTAATCGGCAATTGCCCCCCAATAATAAAACCCGCCTTCGATGTTAACCGGAACATATACATCAGCCCAGAAGCGGAATGTTTGGCCGGCTTCAAGTCCGTTCGGACAGTAACCTCCTATCTGTGTATCAGCGGTGGTGATTGTCGTATCTGTCGACAAATACCACCCAACCAGATAAGGACACTCAGGCAGCACCTCGCCCGTTACCAAAATACGGCCCGGCGCAGGGTCCGGCCCATTGTTTGTCAAGTAGGTATCGAGCCGTAAATACGTTCCGGGCTTAACATGCTTTCCGCCTCCCGGAGCTTCAACTCCGCCAAGGGCAATAGTCAGGTCAAAATCCTCGGCACTTGCCGTTGTAATCCCCGCCGCCATCATAACTGCTGACACAGTAAATACCAGCATAGACTTTTTGAGATCCATAGCTATAATCCTCCCTTCAGTTTAGTTCGCCACCTTGCATAAGTTTTAGTAGGCACATGCCTACCACTTTAGAGAATCCAATTGAAAATCAGAGTGAGCTTTTAGCTGTAATTCACGATGCAAAGATTCATATCACGGTTCGTTTATCAATACAATAGACAATAGCAAAATATGTTATCACGCATGTCGTGCTTCCTAACAACCGGGTGGTCCAAAAACCCCAACCGAAGACGATGGATGAGACGGTCCTCAATGCAGGCCTCGCTGGATTAAGTCGTGAACGCACCAATAGGGTCAGGTCTTGAATCTTGATATCCGGATCGCCGACCGAAAGAGCTTGACAGCAAAATTCAACGGGCTGTTGCTCAAATCATTGATTCCTTCATGGGATTGTGCTATCGTGGGACATCCACAGAGGGATGGCCATGATGGGACAGCAACCGCCCCGCCAGGAGAAGCTGTTCTACCCCGCGGTGTCCTTGGAACAACGAGTCCGCGCCACGCATCCCCTCCGTCAGATCGCCCAGACCATCGATTTTGGCTTCATCTACGCGAAGGTCGCCGACCGGTATGGCGCCAACGGTCACGTGTCCGTGCCGCCGCCGGTCATTCTGAAACTGATGCTGCTGCTGGTGTTGTACAACGTCCGGTCGGAACGCGAGTTGTTGGCCACGCTGCCCGAGCGACTCGATTGGCTGTGGTTCCTCGGCTACGACCTGGATAGCGCGATTCCCGATCATAGCGTGCTGTCCAAGGCCAGGCGGCTGTGGGGTGTCGCGGTGTTCAAAGGCGTCTTTGAGCGCATCGTGGCGCAGTGCGTCGAGGCCGGCCTGGTGGATGGGCGCAAGATTTTCCTGGACGCGAGTTTCATCGACGCGGATGCCTCGAACGCCTCGGTGGTGGATACGCAGTCGTTGAAGCGATACCTGAACACACGCTATCGGGACTTGGAAGCCCGCCTGACCGAGCGGGAGACCGAGCCGACGCCGGACCGGCCCTATCGGACGGTCAACAGCCGCTATGTCTCCACGACGGACCCCGAGGCCGCGATTGTCCGCCACGGCGCGGGCAAGCCCAAGCTCCGGTACGCCACGCATCGGGCGGTCGATGGCCGCAGCGAGATCATCACGGCCACGACCGTGACGCCCGGGGATGTCAATGAGGCGCACCTCCTGGTGCCCTTGGTGGAGGCCCATCGGCTCACGACGACGCGCTCGGCCGACACCGTGGTGGCCGACAGCAAGTACGGGACCCAGGCGAACTTTTTGGCCTGTGCTGACCGCGGGATTCGCGCGCATCTGCCCGATCTGAGCGCGGTGGCGGCCCAGCGCACCGTGGCCCGCAAACTCTTCCCGGAAACGGCGTTCCGGTATGAGCCCGCCACCGAGACCTACACCTGTCCCGCCGGCACCTCGCTCAAGCGCAAATCGGTCCATCAGGCCCGGCAAAGTATCGACTATGCCGCGCCCCCTTCGGTCTGCGCGGCCTGCGCCCTCCGGTCCCAGTGCACCACGAACCGCACGGGGCGCACGATCACCCGCCATCTGCGGGAAGACGTCCTGGATCAGATGCGGACCCAGGCGCAAGCCCCACCCGCCAAACGCGATCTCCGCATTCGCCAGCACCTGATGGAACGTTCCTTTGCCCGGGCCACGCGCTATGGCTTCGATCGGGCCCGTTGGCGCGGTCTCTGGCGGGTACAGATCCAGGAATACTTGGTCAGTACGATCCAAAATATCCAGGTGCTGCTGCGGTATGGGCGGGATCAGACGAAACGCCCGGCGATGGCGCGGCCTCCCAGCGAGGGGAGTCAGGTCGCCCATCCCGTTGCCGTAGTGAGCTCGGCACCCCGTCGTTTCATACCATGCCGAATTGGTCTGGCCGGCTCCCAGTCCGCGTTAGCCACGATTTGAGCAACAGCCCGTCAAGACCTGACCCCGATCTTTCTCTTTCGGGCTACGGGTGCCGCACCCGATGCACTGGGAGGCGTTGACTGTATTAGGAGGGATCATACCAACGGTGAAGGCCTTTCAACCTCCAGGGAGAGGTTAGGATCGCGCAGGGGTAGAAACCCTCTACGGGGTAGCGCGGCTCGATCCGAAGCGAGCCAGACCTAGCATCTCTGCAATTGATATAAAACGATATCAATTGTTATCACTTGACACCGATAGATGTCTTGGTGTAGCATTTAGCCATGCAATCCAAATGGCTCACAACGGAAGAGGCAGCGGACTACCTTGGGATGGGGAAGACCAAGCTCTACTCGCTGTCGCAGTCCGGCAGAATCCCTGTCAGCAAGGTTGGCAAGAAGTGGGTCTACGAGCAGAAGTCACTCGACGAGTGGCTCCGAGCTAACAAGGGCTTCGACTCCTACTTCACGGACACCGCCGCGAACATTGAGGACAATACGAACCTCCGAGATCCGCAGCGCGACGCCTATCTCCGTGCTTACGATTTCTTCAGCTCCGGAGGACAAAAGGCGGTCATCCAACTGCCAGTGGGCTGCGGCAAGTCAGGCCTTGCCTCGATCCTGCCCTTTGGAATCGCCAACGGGCGTGTCCTCATCATCACCCCGAACCTCACCATAAAGGACGAACTCCAGAAGACCCTCGATATAACAAACCGTCAGAAATGTTTCTGGCGAAGGATGCAGGTCTTAGACGACGCTGACATGATCGCAGGACCCTACGTATGCACCCTGGAAACCGGGAACATCAGTGTTTGCGAACAGTCGCACATCATCCTGACCAACATTCACCAGCTCGCCACCAACGCCGACAAGTGGCTCAACCAGTTTCCCGACGACTTCTTCGACTTGATCATCGTCGATGAGGCCCACCACGGGGCTGCGTCAAGCTGGAAAAAGGTGTTCTCCAGATTTCCAGCGGCCAAGGTCATCAACCTGACCGCCACGCCTTTCCGCAGCGATCGCCAGGAACTCGACGGCGACCTGATTTACCGGTACCCGTTCAAGAGTGCCAGCATCAAGGGTTACATCAAGAAGTTGAAGGCCACTTACGTCGCGCCGACGGAGCTGACGTTCACCGTAGCCGGCAGCAAACGCACCTTCACGCTCGACGAAGTCCTGGCGATGAAGGAGGAAGACTGGTTCAGCCGCGGCGTTGCCCTAAGTGACCCGTGCAACGTGAGTATCGTCGATAACAGCCTTGAAAAACTCGAAAAGCTTCGCCTATCCGGCACCAAACACCAAATCATCGCGGTCGCGTGCTCCATCAAACACGGGCAGAGCATTCGGTCCCTCTACGAGGAGCGCGGATACAGGGCGGAAATCATCCACAGCAATTTAGACGAGGACAAACAGAAAACCATCATCCGCGACCTCAAGAACGGCACGCTGGACTGCATTGTCCAGGTGCAGATGCTCGGAGAAGGTTTCGACCATCCGAAACTGAGCGTCGCTGCGATATTCAGGCCCTTCCGGTCATTAGCTCCCTACATCCAGTTTGTCGGCAGAATCCTGCGCGTTGTTGTTCAAAACGACCCCACGCACCCTGACAACTATGGGCATATCGTCACGCATGTTGGCATGAACCTGGACGAGCAGCTCAAGCGATTCAAACAATTCGAGAACGACGATCAGGCCTTTTGGGAGGAGGTCACTGGCGGCGACGAGCCCGAGCCTCCCCGCGACGTTCTAAGCGGCAAGGCGCGCATGAAGCTTCGGGAAGACATGGTCGTAAACCATGAGATCGTTGATCGCGTGTTCGAGGAGGAATTCACCACCGCCGAAGATGCCGATATTGTCGCCGATTTGGAGCAGAAGCTCGAACGCCTCGGACTCGACCCCTCCCTCGCAAAGGAAGTGGTGAAAAAGAGCGCTTCGGCCAAGCCTCAACCCAGCCAGTCCAAAGCGGCTGAGCCTTTCGCCGTCCTTCCAATGAAGCAATGGCAGGAAAGCAAGAAGCGCCTCAACGAGGACGCAAAACGAACCGCGAATCTTTTGCTCAATCGGTGCGGGCTCGCTCAAGCCGGCGTCGAAATTCCCCGGAAGCTTAAGCCGAGTATCGGAGCCAACAATAACTTTGTGGCCGGGCTCCAGATGGTGAATGAGCAGCTCGACAAGCGCATCGGAAAGGGAAGAAAACGGGCTGAGTGGACGGGGGCTGAGTTTGTTGCCGGCATACAAGCCCTTCCGGAAATCCTTGACGCCCTAACACGAGAAATCAAGAAGCTTCAGAATGTCACAAAATAGTATCCCCTCTCTGATCAACGGGTCAGCCGGCCGCCCTACCGTCGCGGCGGCCGGGAGGGAATGCGAGTGCGCGGGCTGCGACGCCGCGATTTTCAAGGGCGACAAATGTTTCGACATTCCAAATCCCCGTACAGCGTTCTCAAATACGAGGCGGTTCTGCCCGGCTTGTTTCAAAATCGTGTTGACCAAAACGAAAGCGGACGTTGCAAAGCTTGAGGCGCTGTAGTCGAGCTGCGCACCCATTCCTTTGCTTCCTCAGAAAATCCCCGCCGCGCAGGCCGAGGTTTCCTCGGAATTTTCTAGAAAATGGAATTTGTAGTCGCCGAGTGACGCAAATCATCCCCCTTCTCTCCTAACCCGTCAATCGGACACCAGGTTAGGAGAGAAGCCCCCCTTCCAGCGCCGTTTTAGCGCGTAACATTGGCCTCGGCGGTCGGCGTGGCTGGGGGTACCTCTGCCGCTGACCAACTATCTAGATATAGGATTATTGGCCGCGGCGGCTATGGGGGGAGGGAGAGCGCTTGCTTCACACTCGGCAGGACCCACCCTACTCCAGCATACTCCAACTCACTAAATCCAATTCCAGCCACGAGTTGCGCGTTCTGCCAACTTTGGCCTGAGTAGGCCTGAATAGGCCCGAGAGTGGTGGGCTTGAGCACAAAACGAGCACAGCACGACCCGTATAATCCGTATATAGGATACTGTCGTGTTTTATAAAGATCCCGTCATTTTGACGCAATCCTTTCTATCCAGACCACAAAGACAGGGGACTTCGGAAACCGAATAGGTGAGTTGTCGTCTTTGGGGACGGAAGGCGACAGGCGGTCATACGGGGGAGCGTTCACCATTTTTTGGGGCCAAAGGTCAGCTCAGCCGTCGAATCTCCGTGTTCGGGAACCTGCCAACTCATTTGAATATGTAATGCTGGGATGACTTGACTAAAACCCGGACGAGGCCTAGGATCGGGCTCCAACGTTTGGTCCTCTTCCCCATCGAGGCGGAATCGTCATGAGTACACGTCAATGGACGATCGCGACCGATGTTCTCGCCGTGATCTTCACCTACACCGCACCCTAATACAAGGAGGAATGAGATGAGCCCAGCATTCAGAAGGTACGTCGTGGCCACGGCGTTGGCGGTTTTCGTGCCGTTGGTGGCGCTGCCCGTGATGGCGCAGGCCCAAACCATTCCACAGCGCGTCGCGGCGCTCGAAGCGGCGGTGTCGGACTTACAGACCCAGAACGCCGTCCAGCAAGCCCGGATCAACAACCTGCGCACCCAGAACGTCGCGCAGCAAGCCATGATCAATACCCTGGAAAGCTCGCTGGCTGCGGTGCAGGCGAATAACGCCTTGGCCTTAGGCCCATATGTCAGTGTGGACCCGAGCGAGATCAACGGCCTGGCGGGTCCGCACATTCTCGTGACTGGGGCCAATGTCCACATCCGCAGTGGCTCGGGGGCAACCAACGGAAATGTCGCTGATCCGAACAGTTTTGTAACTGACACGGTCAACGGTCTGGGAAATCTGATCGTAGGATACAACGAAGTACTCCCTTTCCCTAGTTTTGTAGTCGGGGACCGGCAAGGCTCTCATAATCTGGTGGTCGGGTCCGACCATCGGTATACCAGTTACGCGGGATTGGTGGCTGGCTTTAGTAACAGGATCACTGGTATTGCGGCCAGCGTCAGTGGGGGACGTGCTAACACGGCCAGCGGCCTAGGTGCCAGCGTCAGCGGGGGAGTTCTGAACACGGCCAGCGGCTTTGCGGCCAGCGTCAGCGGGGGTGATGAGAACACGGCCAGCGGCTCAGACGCCAGCGTCAGTGGGGGAAATAATAACACGGCCAGCGCCTTTCAAACCAGCGTCAGTGGGGGACGTAAGAACACGGCCAGCGGCCGATACGCCAGCGTCAGCGGGGGTGATGGGAGCACGGCCAGCGGCCAATACGCCAGCGTCAGCGGGGGTGGTGAGAGCACGGCCAGCGGCCAATACGCTAGCGTCAGCGGGGGAATTCGGAACACGGCCAGCGAAAATTTTGCCAGCGTCAGTGGGGGAAATAATAACACGGCCAGCGGCGTAAGTGCCAGCGTCAGCGGGGGAACTCGGAACACGGCCAGCGGCATAAGTGCCAGCGTCAGCGGGGGAAGGATTCGCAGCGCACTGGGGGATTTCAACTGGGTCGCCGGGACGCTCTTCGAGCCCAACTAGGCCCACAACATTAAGTGTGGTTATGATCATCTGACAAGACCGTGCTCAAGATCCTGAGCACGGTCTTGTCACTTCCTGAACCGTTATACGGGCTCTGGAAATTGCAAGGAGAACGCTGGGCATACGCCCTGTAAGAAAGTGACCTACTGCGACCGGGACATGGTAGGCTTCGTCCAGCGCTGTGACTGCCAAGCCGTGAGGGGGCGGTGTCGCATTTTTAGATTGAACGCGACAGACCAAGATTCTGCTGTTTCAAAAACCCGTCTTGGGAGTAAACAGACGAAGCATTGGAATATTTAGCTTTAATCTTTAATCTAGGGCGGTTCCAAAAAGAACTGATTCTGATTTTTATCCTGGATACAAATGCCTAAAGGGGCACATAAACGGAGCAGCCATTTTCCTGCTTCAGCAGCCGGACTTTAGGCCTGATTAGGCCTGCCGATGATGGCAGATACGGCCAGCGCAATCCCGGCAGCGATTTTCTTCATGGTACCTGGGGGGACGCTCGCCTTAAGCAAGAGATTCCCGTGATGCGGATTGCCTGGAAGAGCTGGATCGCCGAGGATCTCTTGCCGCTCATACGAAAGGAGGCCGTCCACAGTCGGCTGCCTGGCCAGTCTGTCAAGCTCTCCGCGCGGTATTCTTACGACTCCTGCTTGGAACTGGAAATCGCCATTTGCTCTCTTCTGATTTAGGGTCAGGTCAAGCACCTGCTCATTGTCTTCCCAGTTGATCGATTCTGCAATCAGTCCATCTGGTCTGCAATTTTCTTTACGGAAGTAAAAGAGATGCGCCCCAGGACTCCCGTCCTCAGTTACGAAGTCTTTGCTCGGAATCCCCCTCAAACAACTCTCTGGATAGGCCATCAATTCAGTAGCAATTTGCACCTATAAAGCTCAACAGCCACACGGTCAGCATCTTGATTTCTATCCCTGTCAACCTTCCTGATGCGCTGATTTCGCCAAGATTTGGGGTCGAGACCAGATACCAACTTGACTCCTCAGGATTAGGTTCAATACTGAACCCAACTCGAAAATCGTCAAAGATCCACTCGAATAAGATCGAGCCGTCGTCTGGCCGAAACAGTTGCAGAGGAGGAACGCCGCTCAGATCAACTCTACTCTCCTGGAATGTTTGAACCGTTTGGTCTATCGCTGTCAGCAAGCGGGTGGCCTCCGCAGCAATTTCCTGGTTCTCTATCTCGGGAATCGCGCTCCATGCTTTTTCTAATAAGCCAGACGCTCTTGGAAGGCGAATGACGTGCCTATACAGACGAGCACTCCCGACCGTTGCGGTCTTCTCACCGGTCCCATAGTAAGTCCGTCGCCCCCAAACCGGATGCTCGCGCTCTTCGGCGATGTGGCAGACGCTCGTCGAGTCAGTCTCCTGACTGAATGTCATCATATAAGCTGGGCCTCCATCGCATCATATAGCCGTTGCGTGATGCACCATTGAAACAACCTAGACCCCCGTATACTGAAGTAGTCTAGCTTACTTAACGCCTCCTGGATAGGCGTCTTGCTCTCCTTAAAAAAATCGCTGTCAATTAGGTAGCAAACCTCTTTGTTGTCTGCTGCCTCGGCGAAAGCGGTCAGTATTCTTACCATGCTCTCTCCATCGGAGAGCGCAATCTCATTCTTATTTTCAAACGACTTAATGCGACTACCTACGTCAGGGGATGCAAGTACCCCCAAAATCTCCGCCCGCAACAGTTGGCTCCAACCAACGTTCTCCAAATTCAGAGCGGAGCGCTTTATCACATCGATGTACCTCAGACCGATCCTGGAGAAGTAGCGTGGGTCATACACACTTGTGAGAGCATCGAGGGGAATTCTTAATTTTTCCTTGAAGCTCTCCCACCTCTCATACTTCTCAGTCGTAAGCGCAATAAAATCCCTTGTTAGGTGTATCTTCCAGAGACCGTCCTCCGAACTGAACTGATAATTCTTTCTTGCAGCCAATAGGGCTAACTGCCCCAAAAACTCTGGCGGAGGATTTTCTATTCCCTTTAGTCGAGCCCCAACCTGAGCCCCCAACGTCTCTTCAAAATTCGGAAATTCGGTTCTCACTCTGTCTTGAAACTCAGAGGGAGACTCAGACTCTATCTTTAAAATTGGCGGAAACCGGATCTGACAGATGACTTGATCCAGTGGATTCCTCCTAAAGACAATCCGCGGAGCTTCCGGAAATGGCATTCCCTATCCTAGAATTGTTGCTTCAGGGCGTTCGCTTACGTATAAACTGATTCGCTTCCTGAAGTCAACAATATATGGCCGCGTCTTGAGACAAGCCCGTCGAGTAAACCCGCGCCTGAAGAACGCGGCGACAGAGCTTCTTGAATTGAATCCGACAAATGATATCTTTCGGGTGGAGCGTAGCATAATCATTTCTTTTTGACCTCGCGTCCCGGAATCAGCTCCTTGGTTCTTGGGATTCTTTCGTTTCCTGAAATTTTCTGCATTCCAACCCCCCACAAAGCCAGACCGTACCAGTAAAACGATTTAGTCGCCAAGCCCGAAGACCGTCGACGCGAAGCTCATAAATACCACCTACTGCTACGGCGACAACCAAGACCGCCAAGAAAATCACGATGGCGACCACCGAAAGCATGCGCGCTTGCATCACACACCCACCTTATTTGTTTTTGAGCCCCACGACAAGGCCCCCAGAGTCGCGATATATCAACATGGCTGAAGGCCAAAATGAGCAAAGGTTTTTGACACCGCCACCCACGGCCACACGCTGCCCGGTCGACTCTCCCGGGCTCCTACGCCCTTTTATCGCACGGGTCTCAGCAAGGATCTCCTTTCGTGATAACACCCTTGCGCGCTAAGAGTTCGACAAGAGCGTCCAGCTCCCCCGTGCTGGCCCGCAGGGCCTCCTGAGCTGAGACCGGGTTCGTCATCCCAGCCCCAGCATCGCGGTCTCTGTTGGGTGAGAATCATACGCCTGTCGAGGTCGGGCTGACAAGTTCCCTCATGTAAAGTGGTTCTAGCATTCGCCACATGATTGACGGCGCGGGAGCCTGCGCTATACTCAAGCTCCACATTCGACACGCTACGGAGACATCGCCCGTGAACGCGCACACTCCCTCGACCCGCTTTGAACCCGCCGGCTTCGAACGCCGACTCGGCCTCACGATTCTCGCGCTGAGTCTGGTCGGACTGCTGCTCAACTTTTTGGAGTAAGTCCCACCCCACCACGGCGGCCACGCGGCGCGCCCCGTCGGGGCGTTGCATGCCGCGAGTCGACACGGTAGAATGGCGGACCGTCCGGGAACTCGTCATGTCGTGGTGGATGCGTGTCATGGGACTCGTGCTGGGACTCGCGCTGACCGGCTCGCTCGCGGCCGGCTGCGTGACGATCAACCTGCGCGCGGCGCAGCAACCCTTGCAGGAAACGCGGCTGTCCGGCGAAGGCCGGAATAAGCTCCTTCTCGTCGAGGTGGCCGGCTTCATCTCCGGCGAACCGCGGGGCGGCCGGCTGCTCGGCGACCGCGAGCCGAGCCTGGTCTCGCAAATCGCGGAGATCGTCCGCAAAGCCGAGACCGACCGGCGGATCAAGGGCGTCATCCTCCGCATCAACACGCCGGGCGGTACCGTCACCGGCTCGGACACGATCTATCACGAGCTCGCCGCCTACAGACAGCGCGCCGGGATCCCGATGATCGCGCAGATCCTCGACCTCGGCACGTCGGGCGGCTACTACATCGCCCAGGCCGCCGACCGCATCGTCGCGCAGCCCACCACGGTGACCGGCAGCATCGGCGTGATCATGGTCCGCCCGACGGTGGCCGGCCTGCTCGCCAAGCTCGGGGTGGACGCCACCGAGATCACGTCGGGGCGATACAAGGCGATGGGGTCTCCGTTCAGCCCGCTCGGCGACGACGAACGCGCGCTGTTTCAAGCGGCGATCGACGAGCTGCACGCGCGGTTCGTCCGCACCGTAGCCGCGGGCCGCCCTCGCCTCACGCCGGGTCGGATCGCGGAGCTGGCCGACGGCCGGATCTACACCGCGCAGCAAGCCCTGGACGCGGGGCTGATCGACGAGATCGGGTACCTCGACGACTCGATCGCGCGCCTCAAGGAGACCGCCGGCCTGACCGAGGCGTCGGTCGTCACCTACACGCGCCCCGGCGAGTTCAAGGGGAGCGTCTACGCCGCGCCGGTCGTCGACATCAACCTGGGGTTACAGAGCCTCGACGCGCCGGGCTTTTTGTATCTCTGGCAGCCCTGATACCTTCACGATCACACGATCAAAGGCAAAGGACGCTCGCGCATGACACCACCGAACACACGCACGTTGAACGGCATCGATAAGCGGCCGTTGCTGGTCATCGGCGCACTCGTCGCCGCCGCGCTCGGCCTCTGGGCCTACAACCGGCTATCGGCCCCATCGCTCGAAGGGGCCTGGTCCAACGGCGCGACCGACAACCGCATCGACTTCACGTTCAACCCCGACGGATCGGGCACGTGGCTCATCGGCTCGGCGCGTCTGGAGTATCGCTACACGTTCGATCAGACCCATCGGCCCGCGTGGCTCGACCTCAACGCCGCCCCCGACGGGCGGCCGGTCACGATCCGCGGGATCGCCGAGTTCGCCCCCGACGGCCGGCTCAAAATCCGCATGCCGTTTCCCCGGACGCCGGACGTGCGACCGACCGAGTTCGTGGACAACGACGTCGAGAACACGATCCTGTTGAAGCGCGTCGAGTCCGCCTCGTGATCGACTCTAGGAGCCTGTCCATGAATGGTCATCTGCGGCGTTGTCGCTTCGGAATCCCTCCTCACGTACGACTCAGTACGCTCCGGGGGGATTCCTCGCTCCGCCTGGCATCTGACACATTCCTGAACAGGCTCCAACACCCAAATACTCGGACGGGCTCCTAGCGTGACGCTCAATCGTTGCCTCGCGCCGCGAAGGTCCTGGCTGCTCGTCGGAGTCGCTCCGCTCGTCGCGCTCGGGCTCGCCGCGACGGCGCGCGCCTCTAGCGTGACGCTAGATCGTGGCCTCGCGGAGCCCGTCCCGGTCGTGGCGACCCTGCCGGTTCTCGCCGACTTCGTCCGCGCGGTCGGCGGCGAACACGTGCGCGTCAAGAGCCTGATCACCGGCCTCGAGAGCGAGCACACGTACACGCCCAAACCCAGCGACATCCAGGCCGTGCGCGAGGCGGCGGTCCTGGTCAAGGTGGGGCTGGGGCTCGAGGTCTGGGTCAACGGCCTCATCAGGAACGCCGAGAATCCCCGCTTGATCGTGGTCGACACGTCGCGCGGCATCCCACTGATGCGGGGCGAGGACCCGCACGGCCCTGCCCGCGAGGCAACGATTGAGCGTCACGCTAGAGAGGACCGCGGCGATCTCCCCAACACCGAAGACCACCGCGCGGGCGGCAACCCTCACGTGTGGCTCGACCCCGAGAACGCGCAGGCGATGATTCGCCAGATCACGGACGGCCTCGTGCGCGCCGACCCCGCGCGGCGCAAGATCTACCTCGCGAACCAGGCGGCGTACCTCAAGCAGCTCGACGACCTGCAGCGGGCGATCGTCGATCTGTTCAAGAACGTGCCCAACCGCAAGATCGTCACGCACCACCCCGCGTGGCCGTACTTCGCCCGGCGCTTCAACCTGCAAATCCGGGGCGACATCTTCACCCAGATCGGGAGCGAACCGTCGGCCAAACGCGTGGCCGGCCTCGTGCGGACGATCAAGAAAGAGGGCATCCGCGTGATCGTGTCCGAACCCCAGCTCTCGCCCAAGATTCCCGAGGCGATCGCGCAGGAGACCGGCGCCACGGTCGTCGTCCTGACCCCGCTGCCGGGCGCCCTCCCCGGCACCGACGACTATCTGTCGATGATGCGGTACAACGCCGCCACGCTGGCGGCCGCGCTGCGATGACGACGCCCGGCGACGCCAAGCAACAATCTAGCGTCACGCGAGACGCGAGGCAACGATTGAGCGTCACGCTAGACGTGATCCGATTCGAGCACGCGACGATTCACTACCGCGACCGGATCGCCCTGGACGACATCACCCTGGGGGTGCGGCCGGGCGAGTTCATCGGCGTGATCGGACCCAACGGCTCCGGGAAGACCACGTTTCTGAAGGCCATCCTGGGCCTGATCTCGCCCGTCAGCGGATCGGTCCGGGTCTTCGACTGCGCGTGCGACCGCCTGCGGTGCGAGCACCGCGCCCGCATCGGCTACCTGCCGCAGAAGGACCTGGTCGATCCCCACTTTCCGATCACCGCAGCCGAGGCGGTGCTGATGGGGCGTTACAGCACGATCGGCCTGTTCCGGTACCCGCACAAAGCCGACCACGCAATCGTGCGGGAGGCCCTGGCCGCGGTCGATCTGCTTTCGGAAGCGCGCACCCCGCTGGGCGAGCTGTCGGGCGGCCAGCAGCAGCGCGTGATGATCGCGCGGGCGCTGGCGCAGCGCCCCGAGGTGCTGCTGCTCGACGAGCCCACCACGGGGATCGACGCGCCCACCCAGCACGCGATCATGGACCTGATCACCCGGCTGCACCGCGACCTGCGCCTCACCATCCTGTTCGTCACGCACGACATCAACCTGATCAGCCAGGTCGCGGACCGCCTCGTCCTGCTCAAGACGCGGCTCTTCGCCGCGGGGCCGCCGGCGCAGGTGTTGACGCGGGACACGCTGGCGCAGGTGTATGGAAAGGACGTGGTGTTGGCCGATCACGACAAGACGCCCTACGTCATCGTGGGGGACCACCACGCGTGACCATGCCCGATTTTCTGACCATGGGGTTCATGCAGCGCGCGCTGACGGCGTCGCTGATCATCGGCGTCCTGTGCTCGATCATCGGCGTCTTCGTCGTGCTGCGCGGCCTGTCGTTCATCGGCGCGGGCACGTCGCACGCGGCGTTCGCGGGGGTCACCTTCGGCTACCTGGCGGGCGTGTCCCCCCTCGGGATGGCGATCCTGTTCGGGCTCGGCACGGTCTGGATCATCCACGGCCTCTACCAGCGCGGGATCATGAAGCTCGACGTCTCGATCGGCATCTTCTACACCTTCACGATGGCGCTGGCGATCCTGTTCCTCGGGCTGATGGGCCAGTACAACGCCGAGGTCTACGGCTTCCTGTTCGGCAGTGTGCTCTCCGTCACCCCCCGCGACCTGTCGCTCATGGCGTTGCTGGCTGGCGGCGTGCTCCTCGTGGTGCTGCTCTTCTACAAGGAATTCCACTTCATCACGTTCGACCAGGCCATGGCCGAGGCGACCGGCATCGCCGCGGGCCGGCTCTTCTTCCTCCTGCTCAACCTGATCGCGCTCACCGTGGTGGTCTCGCTGAAGACGGTCGGCGCGCTACTGGTGTTCGCGATGCTCATCATCCCCGCCGCGTCCGCCTACCAGATCGGCCGGACGATGCTCGGGATGATGGGCTACGCGGTTGCGTTCGGGGTGAGCTCGGCGGTCGGGGGGGTCCTGCTGTC
>Ga0184615_10000901_pt1 | contig 16018 bp, 8 predicted proteins | sample PLM4_65_coex_FD_133134 | JGI IMG/M metagenome (GOLD analysis project Ga0184615, IMG submission 133134) | Groundwater sediment microbial communities from an aquifer in East River, Colorado, USA - PLM4_65_coex | ecosystem: Environmental > Terrestrial > Soil > Riparian zone | place: USA: East... | reverse complement strand
TTTCCCCAGCCCATCCGAACGTACAGGTACGTGAAGTAGAGTCCGAGGAGCCAGGCGGCGCCCAGGCGCACGCGACGCGGAGGAGTCTTCATGGCCCACAGGATAGGGCCCCGCGAGCCACCCTGCCTGCCGGATTCGGACCTGGAATCCGGGCCCTGGGGCGGGAGAAAGGCTGCCCGATTCCAGGTCCGAATCCGGCGAGACGGAGGCGCCGCGCCCGAGGTAAGTTCCCACCATGCTCCAAGCCGACATCTGCCAGCGCGCGGTCCGGGCGCGCGACGCACGGTTCGACGGCATCTTCTTCGTCGGGATCACCACGACCGGGGTCTACTGCCGGCCGGTCTGCCCCGCGCGGGTCTCGTACCCCGATCGCCGGAGGTTCTTCGACTCCGCGGCCTCCGCCGAGCGGGCGGGTTACCGGCCCTGTCTCCGTTGCCGGCCCGAGCTCGCGCCGGGGCGGGCGCTGATGGATGCGGTACCGCGCCTGGCGCGTCTCGCGGCGCAGCGCATCGGAGCCGGCGCGCTCAACGGCCACAGCGTAGCAGATCTGGCAGGCGAGCTGGGCGTGAGCGAGCGCCATCTCCGGCGCGCGCTGGAGCGCGAGCTCGGCGTTTCTCCGGCGGAGCTTGCCCAGACGCACCGCCTGCTCCTCGCCAAGCGCCTCCTCGCCGAAACATCGCTCCCGGTGACACGCATCGCGTTCGCCAGCGGGTTTCAGAGCCTGCGCCGGTTCAACTCCGTGTTCCGGGAACGGTACCGGCTGAGTCCGAGCGCTCTGCGGCGTGTCGCGCCTTCGACCACCGCGCTCCCGGCCGGGCCCGCCGGGGACTTCGTGACCCTGACGCTCGCCTACCGCCCTCCGCTCGACTGGGGACTGCTCACCGCGCTCCTGCAGCGCGACGCGATGCCTGGAGTGGTCACCGTGGAAAGCGGCCGCTACGCCCGCACCGTCAATCTCGACGGCCGGAGCGGCGTCGTCCTGGCGGAGAATGTCGCGGCGAAGGCGCATCTCGACGTCGCCGTCTCGCTGTCGCTCCTTCCGGTGCTGATGCCGCTCCTCGTCCGGCTGCGCCGGCTGTTCGACCTCGACGCGGAGCCGGCGGTCGTGGATGCGCATCTCGAACAGAACGGGCTCGGTCCGCTGGTGAAGCTGCGGCCCGGCATCCGTATCCCCGGCGCGCTCGACGGGTTCGAGGTGGCCCTCCGGTCCTTGCTCCTGGACATCCACGAGTCCGAGGAGGCGGCCGCCGATCTTCTGCGGCGGGTGGTATGGGCTCTCGGCGAGGAGATCGAGACGGGCATCGCGTCGCTCACCCGGCTCGCGCCCAGCCCCGGGCGCGTGGCGGAGGCGGGGCCGTCGGCTCTCGTGGCGCTCGGCGTGCCGCGGCGCGGTGCCGAAGCCATCACCGCCGTGGCGCAGGCGCTCGCCGGCGGAGCGATCCGGCTGGAGCCGGGCCGCGATGTCGCCGCAACGCATCGGGCCTTGATGGAGATGGACGGGGTCGGCGAACGGCTGGCGACCATGATCGTGATGCGGGCGCTCTATTGGCCGGATGCCTTCCCGGCCTCGGATCCCGCCTTGCAGCGCGCGGCGGGAGCGTCGAGCCGGCGCGCGCTCCGCGCGCGGGCGGAGCGATGGCGGCCCTGGCGGGCATACGCGGCGCAGCATCTGTGGCTACAGGACGAGGAGGAGCGCCAGACGGAGCGGCGGAGCGTGGGTTGAGCTACGGCCCGCCTTCTCGCCGCACCAGCCCCATCGCCACGTCGCCCACGATCTGGAGGCTCTCGCCGCTCACCTTGTCGATGGTGTCGAACGGGGTGTGCCAGGCGGGATAGTCGAAATCCACCACGTCGATCGCGCGGATCCCGGCCTTCTGCAGCTCGAGGTGATCGTCGATGAGGACGTGCTTGGGCGTGTCCACGAAGATCCTGCCGTAGCCCAGGTCGCGGGCCATCTCCCAGACCAGGTTGACGACTTCCGGGGCTCCCGTCACCGAGTTCCCCTCCTGATAGATCTGGAGGTCCTTGTCCGCGACGAGGTCGAAGAGCGCCGCGTAGAGCGGCATCGGGCCGGGGGGCCGGTTGGCCGCGTAGTAACGTGACCCGATCAGGACGTCGTTCGGCGTCTTGGTGAAGTCGTCGTAGTCCTCGCCGTCGGTGAAGAGCAGGTCCACCCCGAGGTCGGGCCCCGGCGGAGCCTTCTTCAGCCCGTCCGCCACGCCGAGCAGCAGCGCCACCCCGGAGGCGCCATCGTTGGCGCCCGTCACCGCCGCCGAAGAGTCGGGTGAGCGCGGCGCGTCGGCGCGGGGCCGGGTGTCCCAGTGCGCCAGGAAGAGGATCCGCTTCTCGGCGCCGGGATTGTACCGGGCGATGACGTTCTGCAACTCCAGCGAGTCGCCCTTGCCGGTGACGTGGGTCCACCGCTGGGTGATCACCGAGTCGGCCTTCTGGCGCACCGTGCTGTCGAGCCAGGCCGCCATCCGGCGGTGACCATCGGTTCCCGGAATCCGATAGCCGAACTCCAGCTGGCGCCCGATGTACTCGAAGGCCGACGGCCCGTCGAACTCACGGGGCGGCACCTTGTCGCGGCAGGAGGCGAGAAGTAAGAGGAGCAGGAGCAGGGGCAAGAGAGTTATCAGTTATCAGTAATCAGTTGTGGGCCGTCGGGTGGACGGGACGAAAGCCGGGCACAGGCATGGTGTCAACATGCGGCGCCACGGAGCGGAATGGTTCGCAACGCTGTCATGGTGTCAGGTGTCATCTTCGGGACTGCTGATGGCTGATAGCTCCACCTCACCTGTAGTCTCCCGCGAACAGCGACAGCTGGAACGACGCCAGGATCGAGATCTGGCTGGTGCGCCGGCTGAGGTGGCGGGCGTCGTTGAGGGAGTAGCCGACCTGGAGGCCGGCCGACACGGTCTGGAGCAGGTCGGTGTCGAGCCCGCCGCGCACCTCGTGGCGGGACACGTCGGAGATCACGATGCAGCTCTCCTCGCCGCGCTGCTCCAGGCAGGTGAGGGCGTCGGTGGAGACGAAGGTCAGCGAGGTGCGCACCTGCTTCCGGAGCCGGCTGATCGACCGCGGCAGGCGGAAGGCGTAGTTGAGCGAGCCGCTGATGTCGTTCTGGTCCAGCTGGGTCTGGTTTCCGTTCGAGAGGCTGCTCTGGTCGAGCTCGCTGTAGCCCAGGATCAACGACACGCCGTTCCGGAAGCTGATCTGTGCGTCGGGCGTGATGGTGGACGACTCGATGGCGCTCCGGGCGCCGACGCTGCCGCTCCGGCTTCCCTGCACCGAGTTGCCCTCCCGCCGGCGGAACGACGTGCCGAAGGCGAGCAGCGTCAGCGGACCGCCGCGGAAGGTCCGGCTCCAGCGGACGTTCCCCACCGGCCATTCACGCTGCTGGGTCTCGGTCGGGATGAACGACCCGCCCACCCGTTGGAACCGCGTGGTCCGGGTGAGCGCATGCGAGAGCGTGAACGAGAAGCCGAGCGGCAGGTCCGCGCCGCTCGCGAGGTTCGCGATACGGGACTCCGACGCGCCCAGCGCGGCGGTCTCCCGCTGGACCAGGAACTCGTTGAGCGCGCCGAGGCCGAGCTGGTACCGGAGGCTCGGCTCGAACGCGGTGAGATCGTAGGTGGACGTCCGGGTGAGGCGGGTGCTCAGATCCACCGGCCGGACCCGTCCCAGCAGCCTGGCCAGCGTGCCGCTGTCGCCGGCGACGAGCCGGAACGCCTGGCCGAGGTCCACCGCCACGCCCAGCTCGTTGCTTCGCGAGTTGTTGAGGGTCTTGGGCAGGATGAACGCGCCGCTGTCGCCGTCCGCCCGCACCGGATCGCGGCTGCTGAGTGTCCGGGAGAGAACGAAGTTGCTGTTGCTGAGGAAGCGGGGGCGGAGCCACGAGGCCAGGGCCGGCGTCAGCGCCACCGCGGTCGCCAGCGAGCGGTCGCGCTCCACGCCGACCGGGACGCCGACGAGGAACCGGCGCTCGTTGTACGCCAGCCGGCCGATCGGCGTCGAGTCCGGGTAGACCCGGAGGTCGCGGGTGCTGGTGAGATCGCCGCCGACGTTGAGCATGCCAAGCGGTTGCCAGGTGAGCCCGGCGGAGTTGCGCCACAGGTGCGAGAGCGCGAGCGTCGGCCGGAGGAGCCTATCGTCGCTCCGCGCGATCGGGAAGCGGAACGCCGTCGAGTTTGCCTCGTCCCGGTTGAGCCCGCTGGAAAGTCGTATGCGCGACGGCACCAGGCTGACGTCGGCCCGTTGCAGCGCCTTCCCCGCGTCCCCTTCGCGGATGAAGCTCGGCAGGCCACGCACCAGTCCGCCGAGCGGGAGGCGGAACCCGCGCCGGCGCATCAGCAGCTGATAGTTGAGGGCGAGAGCGTACGTGCTCGACCGCGCGTCCGAGAGCTCGGTCTGCGCCCGGCCTCGGGTATAGGAAGCATTGAACGAGAGCGGGTCGAGAAACCCCTTCGTCACCCAGTTGTTGCCGGGCCTGCTCCGGCGGATCGCCAGCGCGTAGCTGGTGCTCCACGAGGTCGGCTTCCGCAGCCCGGGCAGCGCATTTCCTCTCAAATCGGTTCCGGTGAGCAATTCCGGATTCACCCCGAGCCGCGCATAGCTCACGGTGAGCGGCATCGCCAGACCGAAGGACGTCGGCAGGAATCGCTCCAGCCTGAGGTTGCCGGCGACCTGGAGGGCATCGCTCGCCCGGTAGCTGGGATCCTCGTTGATCTGCCGGAACTGCCCGCTCTGGCGGGTATACGCGGCGCTCACGTTGCCCACGTCCGAAGCGGCGAGCCGGGCGTCCACCGAGACCGCCGTGCCCGTCTGTGACACGGGGTCGCTCAACCGGATGTCGTCCACCCAGAGCTCGACGGTTGGCGCCGTGACCGCCGTCCCCACCCGGTAGATCCCCGCCGAGATCTCCTGGACCGCTGCCAGATTCGGCGGATTGATACCTGGATCGGCCAGGTGAACCAGGTACGGACCGTCGCAGGCGACGTACGCGTTGGGGTTCGGGGTACCGCACTCCGTCGCTCCCGAGGGGGGTTCCCCGCTCAGCCAGCGGTTCTCCACCTGTGCGCGGAGCCGGCGCCAGGTCTCGAGATCGATGATCGCTTCCGGCTCCCACGTGGTGGATCGCGCCGGCGAGCGGTACAGGTAGAAGTTGTCGTCGTCACTCCCGAGCTTCAGGAACGACTGGAGATCGCCTTCCTCCCACCCCGGGCCCCGGCCCCGGGACCACACCCGCAGGGTGCGGTAGGTCATCAGGTTCTGGGGTCCGGCGGGGAAGCGCAGGTACGCCTCCGCCCGCTCGTTGATGCGCAGGTCGTCCGCCATGATGCGCAGCGAGCGCTCGTTGATCTGGGTGCCGCCCGATTCGCGGTCGCCGCCGCGGCGGGCCACATCGTCGCCGATCCCGGGAGGCGAGACGTAGCCGAGGTCGATCCGGTTCTCGGTGCTGATCACGCTCGCCGAGACCTCGCCGTGCGCTTCGCCGGCCGAGCCGCTGAGCCCGAGGATCGGCGTATCCGACCGCCGGGTCCAGGGCGAGCCGAGGAAGCGCATCCGCGCCAGCGCGAGCCGCGCGATCACGTCGGGCTGGCCGGCGTCGGGCGGCGTGGCGAAGGTGATCCGCATGTGCTTCACCAGCCGGAGGGTCGGGGTGTTGATGACCCGGGTCGGCTCGCGGAGGGGGACGCGGTAGAGCCGCCAGGTCGCGGTGCGCCCCTGGGAGTCCCGCGTGGTGACGCCGTCGCGCACGTAGAAGTCGCCCCGGGCGAGGTCCACCACGTAACGGAAGACGTCCTCACCCGAGCCGGCCGCATTGAGCAGCTGGTCGCCGTCGAGGTCCTCGGTGTCGAGCACGCCGTTGCCCTGGGTGCAGCGGGCGCTCAAGTCGCCCCAGGGGAAGAGGGCGACCACGCTGCCCAGGGTGCGGGTACAGAGCGGGAGCTCGCCGATCGGGCCGTCGGGGATCTCGAAGATCGGCGGCCGGTCGCCCAGGATCCCGATGTCGTCCACCTGGGCGTTGAAGATGCCGAGGTCGCTGCGCTCGGTGTCGAGGTCGCCGAGCCCCACGAACTGCCGGCCGGTGAACAGGGTATCGGCGCCGCTCACGGTCATGGTGTCCGGCGCGAGCGCCACGGCGTCCTCGCTCACCGTGCCGAGGTCGATCACCAACCGGAGCCCGGCGGAGTCGGCGGGCTCGCCCGTGGGCTGGAAGACCCAGAACTCGAGGAACTCGTTGCGGGTGAGGTCGAGCCCCGTGGTGCTGAGGCCCGTCACCATCGAGCGCCACCGGGGGGCGAAATCGCGGCGCGGCTGCGACCAGCGCGAATTGTTGTTGCGCTGCACAATCCCGCCCGCCGTGTCGGCGTGGAGGGTCGTGTACATCACCGGCTCGGGCTCTTCGCCCCGTCCGGCCAGCCGGATCAGCGTATCGATGTCCTGGGGCCGGAGCTCCACCGGCCGGTTGGTGCCCTCCACCGGCACCAGGTTCTGCCAGATCAGCTGCACGGCGTCCGCGGGATCGAACGCGGCGAACCCGATGTCCTCCAGGCCCGCGGCGTCCTCGGGCCGGCTGCCGTACTCCCACTGCGCCTCCCGCATCGAGACCTGGAGCCCCGACTCCGACTCGAACTCCTCCAGGTACGCCTCGCCCGAGCGGTTGGGATCGGGCTTGCTGAAGGCGAACTCGGCGTTGAGGTCGAACAGCGACGGCGCGGACGTGGCGCTCGAGGTGAGGCTGTTGAGGAAGCGGGTGATCCCCTGGGGCCGGAAGTGCAGCTCGGTGTTGACGCCGCCGATCAGATTCGCCGTCGCCTCGAAGCCGAGCGCCGGCCGGGTGAAGGCGCTCTGCTCCCGCTGGTAGAGGCCGATGAGGTTGATCGCGCCCCGCTCGCCCAGTGAATAGCGGGTGGACATGCCGAGGATCGTGGTCGGCGCCACCGCGAAGATTCCCCGCTCCTCGAAGCGCGCGATGACCTGGGCGGAGCCCTGGCCGAAGAGCAGGTCGGGATCGATGAAGCTGACCTGCCCGACCTCGTAGGCGATCCGGTAGTCCACGTCCCGCTCGAGCTTCCGGCCGCCGACGAAGAGCTGCTCGCTCCCCTCCCTGATCTGGAGGGCGTTGAGGCTGAGCGTCGAGCGGTCCCCGCCTCCCGAGGCGTCGTAGCGGAGCCGGAGGGCGAACTTGGCCGGCGGACCCTCGGTCAGGAGCAGGTAGACGGGGGTGCGGTAGAGCGAGTCCGTGATCTCGGGCGGCGACAGCCGGGTCGGATCGGCGAACGGCTCGAGATGGGGGAAGACGACGTACCGGTCGCTCACCACCCCGGCGGCTTCGGGATCGCGGGCCCTTGGCCACAGCCGGTTCCCGCGGTCGAAGAGCGTCGGATCGCTCGGCAACGCGAGCCCGAGCTGCTGGAGATAGGTCTCCGCCGATCCCGACACGGGGCGCTCGGAGCGATTGAGCGTCACCCCCACCTGCAAGGATGCCGGGTCGAGGTCCGCGCCCGCCACCCGGTAGACGTTCCGCATCTCGTGGCGGAAGCTGCGGCGGTCCTGCGTCTGCTGCGGCTCGACGATCAGCTCCAGGGTGTCGGTCGAGCCGGCTCCCTGGTCCACCTCGGGGAAGGTACCGATCGTCGTCCCCGCCGCGGTCCGGAAGCTCGCGGCCAGGTAGTCGTTCTGATCCAGCTTGGTGCCCAGCACGACCCAGAGTCCGGAGGCGTCCAGATAGTAGTCGGTCCCCTGGATCAGCAGCTCCCAGCGCACCGGCGGCAGCGGCTCCAGCGTCCCGCCACGGCGCGCCGCCGCCGTGATCCCGCCCAGATTGGGGTTGATACCGCTGTTCCCCCGCGCCGCCCGGTAGCGATAGAGCCGCACCTCGGTCGGGCGGTAGGTGGCCGGCAGGAGGGTGGGGTCGAGGTCGAGGATGTCCACGGCGGGAGTGCCGGGCACGCTGTCGGGGTCCACCACCCAGAGGAAGCGGCCGCTCTCGAAGTCGAGATCGCGCGCCTGCCGGTCCTGGGCCTGGCTGGTGGTCTGGCCGATGGTGTAGGTCCGCTCCGCCACGACGCTGCCCTTCTGGGTGGCCGCGAGGGTCTGGAGCTGGATCGGGCCCAAGTCGAAGACCGCGTTGACACCGAAGTTGTTGGCGGGAACCGCGGCCGTGATGAAGCGCGAGGGGGGCGGCTGGAAGGTGACCGTACCTATGTCCACCCGCCGGACGATCTCGTCCTCGAGTCCCTCGTAGTAGATCTGGATGTCGTTGTTGCTGGAGTATTCCCGCTCGGTGTCGAAATCCACGTTGACGTGGATCCGGCGTCCGAGGATGCCCGTAGAGCGGATGTTGACCTGGTTGTCGAGGCTGGGCGCCCGGAACGATCCGCGGCAGCCGGAGTTCGGGTCCACCGAGAGGGCGGGGCTGCATCGCTCCTCCCGCACCCGGTCGGTGCGAATCTCGAGGCGCGCTTGGCCGTCCAGGGTCAGATCGGCATACTTCGAGGACAGTCCCAGCGGGTTCCTGCGCCGGACCACCTCCTCCCCCTCCGCCAGCCCGGTGGCCGGCTCGAAGGGAGTGCCGTAGAAGGTGAGCAGCCTCAGTCCCTCGGCGCGGTCCGCCCGGTCGGCGGCGAGCGTGGCGGCCAGGGTGCTGTCGAAGGCGGCGAGCCGAAGGGCCGGCGTGCTCCGAGGGGCCCCCATCCAGGGGGCGCGGAGCACGGCGGGCTGTTGCAGCGAGAGCGTCGGTTGGGCGAAGCCAAGGCGGAGCCCAGGCGCCGTGGTGTCCGACTGTGCGGCGACGACCTGGGGCAACCCGAGCAGGCAGCCCAGGACGACCAGAATTCGTGTCACTCTATGAGAGTCGATGCGAGGCTTGGGAACGCTGGATGGCACCAATATAGCGCTCCGGACAGCTTCAACAACCCCTTATAAGTAATTAAGTTAGCTACTGTGCGCCTGCTCCGTTTGTATCTCCTCCGCCAACTGGCGGCCCCCTTCATCTTCGCGCTCAGCGCGCTCACCAGCCTGATGCTGCTGAGCCAGATCGCGAAGAAGTTCGGGTCGCTGGTGGGCAAAGGCCTCCCCTGGACGGTCATCGGGGAGGTCTTCGCCTTGAGCATTCCCTTCATCGTGGCGATGACACTCCCGATGGCGGTGCTCCTGGCGGTGCTCTACGCCTTCAGCCACCTGGCCGCCGACAACGAGATCACGGCCATGCGGGCCAGCGGGATCAGCGTCTACCAGATCCTGGTCCCCGTCCTGGCCTGGGGCGTGTTCATGTCGGCGTTGAACTTCGCCTTCGTGGACCAGATCCTTCCCCGGAGCAACGCCCGGCTCAGGAACCTGCTCATCGACATCGGCCGGAAAAAGCCGACCTTCGAGCTGCAGGAGCAGGTGATCAACGAGGTCCCGCCGTCCCAGTATTTCCTCCGTGCCAACCGGATCGACGCCGCCACGGGGCGCCTCCGCGAAGTCACCATCTACGACGTTGGCGGCGACGCGAGCCGCCGGATCATCTACGCCGACAGCGGCTTGATGGCCTACGCGGAGGGCCAGACGGACCTGAGTCTCCGGCTGTACCACGGGAGCATCCACCAGTACCGGCCCGTGGACCCCACCGGGTTCCAGTTGACCTACTTCAAGGTCAATGACATCCGGGTGAAGAACGTCTTCGACGAGCTGGAGCGGAACACCAGCGAGGCGGTTCGGGGCGACCGGGAGATGAGCACCTGCGAGATGCTCGACGTGATCCGCGACGCGGATCGGGAGGAGACCGAAGCGCGGCGGGACCGTCGCGAGCTCCTCTTGGGGGATCTCCGCACGCTGCTGGCACTCCCGCCGCCCACCGAAGCCGACACCTCGCTGCACCTGGCGCCCATCCCGGCCTACTGCGGCTGGATCCAGTCGGTGCAGGAGCTCATCCTTCCCAAGACGGCGGAGGCCCAGAGCGCCGCACAGTCTGCCGCACAGTCCAAGGGAAGGGTCTCGGCCCCGCGGCCCCGCAGTGGAGGACTCCGGGAGCCGTCGCTTTCCAACTGGTCGCTCACCGCCACGGCACTGGACCGGGGGCGGGACGCCGAGCGGCGCGCCGCCCGCTACGCGGTGGAAGTCCACAAGAAGTGGGCGATCAGCCTGGCCTGCATCTCCTTCGTGATCATCGGGATCGTCCTGGCGCTCCGGTTCCCGCGGGGCGGGATCGGCCTGGTGATCGGCGGAGGCCTGCTGGTCTTTTCGGTCCACTACGTGGGCCTGACCGCGGGGGAGAGCCTCGCGGACCGGGGATTCGTGACCCCGTGGACAGCGATGTGGGCCCCGAACATCGTGCTCACCATCGTGGGAGTGCTGGGTCTCATCCGGGTAAGCCGGGAGTCGGGCTCGACCCGGGGCGGCGACTTCCAGGAGGTGCTGGATGCGATCCGCCACCTCTGGCGCCGGCTCCGGCAGCGTTGGGCGGCGGCGAGGGGGTCGGCATGAAAGCGCTCAGTACCCTGGACCGCTACGTGCTGGCGAGCTGGGTGCGGATCTTCGTCCTGACCGCGCTCGGCTTTCCGATCGTCTCCATCCTCATCAACCTGACCGACACCCTGAACCGGCTGCTCGATCGGGGACTGACCATGCGGGAGATCGCATGGAGCTACGTCTACTCGATCCCGGAGAACATGTTTCTGGTGATGCCCGCGGCGGTGCTCTTCGCCACGGTGTTCACCGTGGGGGCTATGGGCCGCTACTCCGAGCTCACCGCCGCCAAGGCGGGGGGCCAGAGCTTCTACCGGCTGATGCTGCCGGTGTTCGCCGCCGCGGCGCTCGCCTCGGTGCTCGCGTTCGTGGTGGGCGAGCTCGCCCCCGGCGCGACGGCGAGGCAGCTCGAGCTCCAGAAGGCGAAGGCCGCGCGGCCCACCCGGGCGCGCTACAACTTCGTCTACCGGGGCGACGTCGGCTGGGTCTACACCATCCGCTCGCTGGACGTGGCCAACCGGCAGCTGAAGCAGCTGATGTTCGAGCGCCAGGGGACCGGGCTCGATTACCCCGGCCTCGTCATCACCGCCGACAGCGCGAGCTGGGACGACTCGGTGCGCGGCTGGCGGGTTCGCAACGGGGCGAGCCGGGTGATCGTGGGGCCGGGAAAGCAGGCGATGTTCACCTTCAACAGCATGCGGCTTCGGGCGCTGACCCAGTCGCCCGCCGACCTCCTCGCGGAGGCGAAGGCCCCGGACGAGATGCGATACGCTGAGCTGGGCCGCTACATAGACGCACTGCGGCGCTCGGGGAACGACGCCAACAAGCTGATGGTCGAGCGGGCGCTCAAAGTGGCGATCCCGGTCACCTGCTTCATCATCGCGCTCTTCGGAGCACCCCTCGCCGTCACCTCACCTCGCGCCGGCGCCGCGGTCGGCGTCGCCATCAGCCTGGGCACGACGGTGCTCTTCCTGCTCATCACCCAGATCATGAAGGCGGTGGGGGCGGGGGGCGTCGTGGATCCCATCATGGCGGCGTGGATGCCGAACATCGTGTTCGCGCTGGCGGCGGTGGCGCTGCTGGCGAGGGTGAGGACCTAGCCTTGCCTGCCCCACCACCCCGCTCCAGCCCTATATTTCCCGGCATGAACCATCCCCGCCCCGTCATCGTCGGCACGGGCATCGCAGGCCTGTGGACCGCGTGGAGACTCGCTTCAGAGGAGCAGAGGGTGGTGGTCCTCACCAAGGAGACTCTCGCCGACAGCGCGAGCGCCTGGGCGCAGGGAGGGATCGCCGTCGCCCTGGGCCCCGGCGACAGCCCCAGCCAGCACGCCGCCGATACCATGGCCGCCAGCGATGGCCTGGCCGATCCCGAAGCCGTCCGCATACTTACAAGTGAGGGACCCGGAAGGATTTACGAGCTTCTCGCACTCGGGGCCCGATTCGACCGTGGCCCCGACGGGCGGCTCCGCTTCGGGCTCGAGGCGGCCCATACCCGACCCCGGATCATCCACGCCGGCGGCGATCGGACCGGCGCGGCGCTGATCGGCTGCCTGGCGCAGGTGGTGCGATCCCATCCCCTCATCGAGCTGATGGAGCACACCGAGGTCACGGCCATCCTCGTCACGGAGGGCCGGGCGGTCGGTGTGGCGGTCCTGTGCGCAGGGGGCGTGAGCCGGACCATCCCCGCCTCCTCAGTCGTCCTCGCCACGGGCGGGGTCGGGCAGCTCTACGCCATCACCACCAATCCCAGGGTCGCGACCGCGGATGGCTGGGCGCTCGCGTACCGCGCCGGCGCGCAGCTCCGCGACATCGAGTTCCTCCAGTTCCATCCCACCGCGCTCAAGCTTCCCGGCGTCAATCCCGCCCCGCTCATCTCGGAAGCGGTTCGGGGCGCGGGCGCCGTGCTGATCGACCGCGACGGGCACCGCTTTGCGCTCGGCGCCGACCCGCGCGGCGAGCTCGCCCCCAGGGACGTCGTCGCCCGCGCGGTCGCCGTGGCCAACGCCGCCGGCGGGGCATGGCTCGACGCGCGGGAGATCGAGGACTTCCCCACCCGGTTCCCGGGCATCACGGCGATCCTCGCCGGCTACGGCCTCGACGCGTTGCGCGACGTCCTGCCGGTGGCCCCGGCGCTCCACTACGCGATGGGCGGAGTCCGCACCGATCTCGAGGGACGCTCGACGCTCGCGGGACTCTGGGCGGTAGGCGAGGTCGCCTCCACCGGCGTGCACGGCGCGAACCGGCTGGCCTCCAACTCGCTGCTCGAGGGCCTCGTCTTTGCGGATCGGGCCGGCCATGCGCTGGCCGACGAGACGGGCAGCGCGGAGACTCCGGCTACGCTTCCCGACGTTCCGGTCCAGGAGGAAACCGGCGCCGACTCGGCGTGCGAGGAGATCCGCCGGGCGATGCGCGAGCTCATGACGGCGGACGTGGGCGTCCAGCGGACCGAGGGGTCGCTGCTCCACGCCGAGCAGGAGCTGGCGCGGCTCACCCGGGAGACCCCGGCCGCGGCCTGGCGCACCCACAATCAACTCCTCGTCGCCACGCTCATCACCCAGGCCGCGCGGCGGCGGCGCGAGAGCCGGGGCGGACACCGCAGGCTCGACTATCCGCCCGCGGCTCTCCGCCGGGAGACCGCGTGATCCTTCAGAATCCTCCCAACGGCGCCGTTCCTCCGCCGCGCAAGCTCGATCTTCCGGTCATCGAGCCGACCACCGAGACTCCGGAGCAGATCGCCGCCATCCAGCACGAGATCCGCCGGCTCGCCCGGCAGCGCGACGCGGTGGTACTGGCGCACAACTACCAACGGCCCGAGGTCCAGGACGTCGCCGACTACGTCGGCGACTCGCTCGGCCTCTCCCGCCAGGCGGCCAAGACACCCGCGAGCGTCATCATCTTCGCCGGGGTGCACTTCATGGCGGAGACGGCCGCGATCCTCTCGCCCGACAAGCGCGTGCTCCTCCCGGACCTCCGGGCGGGCTGCTCGCTCGCGGCCACGATCACCGCCGAGGAGGTTCGCCGCTGGAAGGCGGAGTTCCCCGGCTACATCGCGGTGGGCTACGTCAACACGACTGCCGAGGTGAAGGCGGAGCTCGACTACTGCTGCACCAGCGGCAACGTGGTCGACGTCATCGACGCGATTCCAGCCGACAAGGGCATCCTCTTCCTCCCCGACTTTTTCCTCGGCGCCCACGCGCGGCGGATGCGTCCAGACCGTCGGATCGAGGTCTGGATGGGTGAGTGCCACGTGCACCGGGGTATCCGCGCCGAGACGCTCAACGCCGCCCGCCGACTGCATCCCGAGGCGGACGTACTGGTGCACCCGGAGTGCGGCTGCGCGGGTCAGCTGATCTACGAGATGGGGCAGGGCGACGTGGATCCGAAGGGGCTGCACATCACGTCCACCGAGGGGATGATCCGGGCGGCCACCGAGAACCCGGCCCTGGAGTTCATCGTCGCGACCGAGACCGGGATCATGCATCGGATGCGGCAGATGGCGCCGACGAAGCGGTTCATCGCCGCGGACCCCGAGGCGGTGTGCGCCTACATGAAGACAATCACCATCACCGGCGTGCGCGACTCGCTGGCGTTCGACCGGTACCACGTGACGGTTGCGCCCGAGATCGCGGCGCGCGCGCGGGGCGCGATCGACCGGATGGTGGCGCTGGGCCGGTGAAGCCGGACACCGAGCGCATCGCCGCTGTCGCTCTCGCGGAGGACGGCGAGACCGACGTCACGACCAGTCTCACGGTGCCCGCCGGGCTCGAGGCCGAGGGCCGGATCGAGTACCGGAGCGGTGGGGTGGTGGCGGGAGCGGCGTACGCCGACGCGGTCGCCCGTGCGTGCGAGTGCCGGATCGAATGGCGCGCGCCCGACGGCCGGGTGGTCCCGCCGGGAACGGTGATCGGCCTCGTCCGCGGCCCTCTCAAACGCATCCTGCGGGCCGAGCGCCCGATGCTCAATCTCCTCCAGCGCGCCTGCGGTATCGCTTCGGCGACTCGGGCCTACGTACAGGCCGTCTCGGGTACCAACTGCAAGATCCTCCATACCCGAAAGACCGCGCCGGGACTCCGGTCGCTCGACGTCGCCGCCGTCCTCTCGGGCGGCGGGGCGCGCCACCGTCTCGATCTCAGCCACGAGGTGATGGTGAAGGACAACCATTGGCAGGCGCTGCGCTTGGGGAGCAACAACCTGGGCGCCGCGCTGGCGGACGCGCGCGCCAAGGGGATCTCGTCGCTACAAGTGGAAGTCGAGTCGGTGGAGCAGCTGGAGCGGGCCTGCGCGGCGGGCGCGACGCGGCTGCTGGTGGACAATCAGCGGCCGGAGACGGTTCGCGAGTGGGCGCTGCATGCGAGGGAGCTGATTCCCGGGATCGAGATCGAGGCTACCGGGGGGATCACGCTGGCTAACGTCCGGGCGTACGCTGAGGCTGGAGCGGACTTCATCTCGATCGGGGCTTTGACGCACAGTGTCATCGCCGCGGACCTGGGGATTGAAGTCGGAGTGGGTGGTGCACGCTCCGGCCGGGGGTGACGTCCCCTCCGGTCGCCACCGCGCCGGAACCACGAGGGTCGCGCTGTCGCGGGGCACTACATCTGAGAGGGCGTTGCGAATCCCAGATCTCTGTCATCCTGAGCGAAGCGAAGGAGCCGAGGCCTAGGCAGTCTCCTCCCGCTCGGCCCCCCGCCCCGACACCGCCCGCCACATGTAGTACACGGGCACCCCCACCACGATCATCCCGAGCGTGATCCCGGTGTTCACCGGATCGGTCACCAGCGCGTTCACCACCATGCCGACCGATGCGAGCAGGAAGAGGATCGGCACTACCGGGTAGCCCCAGGTACGGTACGGCCGCTCGAGGTCCGGCCGCGTTCGGCGCAGCACGAACACCGCCGCGACCGCCAGAGCGTAGAACGGCCAGATCCCCAGGATGAACTTGTCGGCCAGCTGCTGGAAGTCGTTGAGGAGGACGTAGATCACGCCGAGCGCCGTGGCCAGCCAGATCGCGGTGGACGGACTCTGGTACCTGGGCGAGACCCGGGCGATCGCCCGGAAGAAGAGCCCGCGGTCCGCCATCGCGAAGAAGATTCGCGGACCCGTCATCATGGACCCCGTGAGCGCGCCGAGGCAGGAGACCATCACCACGCCGGATATCACGGCGCCACCCGCCGTCCCGAAAATGGTGATCCGCTCCGCGGCGGTCGCGGCGATCAGGGGCGCAGCCGCCATCTCGCCCAGCGGCACCAGGTAGATGTAGGCGAAGTTCAGCAGCAGATAAACCACCACGATGGCCGACGTCCCGAGAATCAGGGCGAGCGGCAGGGTCCGGCCGGGATCCTTCACCTCGCCACCCATGAACGAAAGGTCCGCCCAGCCGTCGTAGGTCCACATGATCGAGATGAGGGCGGTCGCCAGGAGGGACAGCTTCAGGCCGCCGGAGACTGCCGGGGAGAAGTGAGCCAGGCTTCCCTCCCCAGCCGTGAAGGCGAGCAGCGCCAGCCCCGCCAACGACCCGAACTTGAGGGCCGTGATCAGATTCATGAAGCGGGCGGCGCTCT